>Ga0208950_1000013_pt1 | contig 102387 bp, 123 predicted proteins | sample AOAMet_54_BLW_10_2_FD_188234 | JGI IMG/M metagenome (GOLD analysis project Ga0208950, IMG submission 188234) | Ammonia-oxidizing marine microbial communities from Monterey Bay, California, USA - CAN11_54_BLW_10 (SPAdes) | ecosystem: Environmental > Aquatic > Marine > Intertidal zone | place...
TTCTTACTCACGATTTAGTCAATATGCGTTTGCAGAATATAATAGATTATCTTCAAAAAGCATAACTGCAGAGCAATGGAAATCGTTCGATATGATTGCAGATGTTATGATGAGGCATAGTCCTGGCGGGATTTATATCGGAGAAGATTTATTAATTTTACAATCTACTGGTGAATTTGTAGGTGGATCTGAAGTGAATGGTCCAGGATTTGATGTTGATGCCTATCTATCAAAGAAACGTGAGATAGAAGATATCGCAGAAGATCCATACGGTGATATTTCTGATAATTACTTGAACAGCGAAGTCATCAATGAAAAAAATGAAGAGATATTAGTCGAAACCGAAGACGGTTTCACAAACAAAGTTTACTATGATGAAGTTCGTGGAAGATGGACGGTTCTTTATGAAAAAGATCAAAGACGAGTACAGTACCCAGCAAACGGTGATGCAATTTTTTCCGCAGAATTTTCTGAACCAAGTCCGGAGGATTTATAATGGTAGATAAACTTCAAAGTCAACCGCCAATATTTGGTAGTAATAGACGAGACGATCCGTTCTCTGATCCTAAAAATGCGTTCCCTAAACGTGAATATGCTAATGCTCCTTCCATAAATTTAGAAGCGAGAGGGATTGAAGAAAACGATCTTTTACTCGGTGGCGGTGATGTAGACTTAGATTTAGAAATAAAAGATTATCCTTCTTCTACCGCTCCTTTGAATCAAGTGAAAAGAACCGTATCTGGTCATGTGACTGAAGTAGACGATACTCCAGGACGTGAACGTATGTTGTTCAAGCATAAGACGGGTGCTGGTATAGAACTCAGGGCAGACGGAAGTGTTATTATCAACGCGACTAATAACATAGTTCGTGTTGCAGCAGGTGGTGAAAAAGTTATCATCGAAGGTGATGGCGAACTGGTTTATCACGGAAATCTAAAACTGAAAGTTGATGGCGACTTCGATCTAGACGTTGGCGGCAATATAAACGTGAGTGCTGGTGGCGATAAGATAGAAGATATCAGAGGTGGTCTGCGTCAAGACGTGAATGGGAATCACCAGACGTTCGTAAATAGAAACCTTTCTAAGACTATAACAGGCACAGAAACTAACTTCATATCTGGTGATCAAAACAATATTATTAAACAAAACCAAAGTACGACTATCGGCACTAACAAAGAAGATATCGTTGGCGCTGTATATCAGATATCTGCTGAAAACAAATATATCGCGACTAGTGTCGACATCAATATGGGTGCATCTAACTTAACTTTCATTGGTGACAGCGGAACTATCGGCGGTGAGAATATGGTATATTACGGTCACACCGCACATATTCCTCGTGTTAACTCTACTTCAATTCATGCTACTACTTTTCATGGTGATCTAGAAGGAACTGCGAAAGAAGCACTTAATTCAAATAGAGCAGGAACAGCAGGACTAGGTTCTGCATCTCCTGGCGGATATACGACATCTGTTGAAACGGCAACAAACAAAGATACGGTACAAGCAACAAATAGCATTATCCGTAATGATTGGTTCAATAGTCAGTATGGTTTATTCAAAGTTGCTATTGACGTTGGCAACGTAATTTATAATTCTATCAATAGACTTGTTGATTACGGAGGGGTTTCTGATAGATCATTGACTACTCAGGAGGTCAGATCCAAACTACGGAATGCAGCAACGCAAGCGAATGAATCCTTTATAGGTAGTGCTTTGACCGAAGGTATTTTACATTCGTCATATTCTAATGCTGTTCCTATCTCACTGGGATCTATTATATCCAATGATGCTAGTCCTCGCTTCGCAAACCCTAAAGAAGTGTTCGGTAGATTAGTGGGTGCTGAGGCAAAACGTTTCAAAGGTTCAGTTCAAAATGATACTATCACAACTGTTCCTAATCCAATATACAATCCCTTGCTGAAAAAGACTATCACAAAAAATACAAAACTTGCAAGAGGAATTACAGTAGCGAAGTTCTTAGGTGGGCACGGTGATTCTATCACTCTAGACCATATGTTAGAAGAAGATAAATTTGAAATGTCAAAATATCTTTACTTACATGCTCAGATACTACGTTCTGTGGTAGAAGATGAGGGTGACTTTGATGAGTTTAGACTTATCGTTTCAGAAGGAATTTATAAACAAGGTTCAGATGAAATTCTTGCCGCTGGTAGCGTGAACGATTATAGAACATATGGTCGTGCTATTGTTTACGAACTTCGAGATCGTAAAGGTAAAATTGCTACAAAACAAACTTTCCAACTAGCAGCGTGGTGGAAAGATAGTCTACAATATGAAAAGATGATATTGGATTATGATACTTATAATTTTGATGGTTCTTTGAATGTTCAGATCATTGTTGTTCTACCTGAACTGAATGGTTTCGAAGGAAAATATGTAAATAAATTAGAAACAAGATACAATAATTATAACCAAGCAACAGGCGAACTAGTAGAAATCTTTGCATAAAAACGTTATAAATAGGGTCAAAGGAAAATTAAATGGCAAGAGCATTTGCGCTAGAAGATGGCAATTTAAACACTAGGTCGATTACTGCTACAAAATCAGTTTTGTATCAGGATATTGATTTGTTCTTTGCTGCTAAACCTTCTGGGGATATCTTCAAGAAGTCAGATGCGGCAGCAGTAAAACAGTCAGTCAAAAATATCCTGATGACTAACTTTCTTGAGAAACCATTTAACACCACATACGGTGGAAACCTAAACAGTTTTCTATTTGAACTTGATACTAATGTTGAAGCAGATATTCTTCGAGATCAAATATTTGAGACTATTATATTACACGAACCACGTGCAAATATGCAGAGCGTGGCGATCTTTTTAGATCCAGAAAAGAATTTGATTAACGTTTCGATAACATTCCAAGTTATAAACTCGGTTGATCCAGTTTCATTAGAACTATCACTTACAAGGTTGAGATAAAATGGCAACTACGACTAAATCCTCAGATCTTGATTTCAATGTTATCAAGAGTCGCCTGAAAGATTACTTCAAAAGTAAACCAGAGTTTAATGCGTATGACTTTGAAGGTGCAGGACTCAATAACTTACTAGACGTTCTCGCTTACAATACTCACATCAATGCTCTTACAGCAAACTTTGCCCTAAACGAAGCATTCATGCCAACTGCTCAACTCCGTAGTTCTGTGCTATCACACGCAGGTATGCTAGGATATGAGACACGTTCTCGTACATCAGCAAAAGCATTGGTTGATATCAGTTTGAACTTGACTAACGTTGTCGGTCGCCCTGTTACAATCAATCTACCAAGAGGAACTCAGTTTTCTTCTAGCATCGACGGAACTACATTCACGTTCCGTACACTTGAACAATACTCTGCTAGAGATAATGGATCTGGTAGTTATACATTCCTCACATCTTCTGGTTCAGAGTCTATTCCTATCTTTGAAGGAGTAGAAAAAACAAAAACATTTATTGTTGGTCAAAAAGAAGAACGTCAGGTTTATGTTATTCCTGATGAAACTATGGATAAGTCCACTGCCATCGTCAGAGTTTATTCCGGATTGAACTCTAGCACTTTTGAAGAATATCTTCCTCTTTCAGAAGCAATCCGTGTTGATTCCCAAACAACTTACTACAGCATTCACGAATCACCAAACGGATATTTCGAATTAAACTTTGGCGACGGTACTTCTTTCGGTAAATCACCTGATCCTGGCGAAAAGGTTGTTGTAACGTATCTATCATCAAAAGGTATAGAGGCGAACAACGGAACTCTATTTACTGCACAGAATCAAATTTCAGTAGATGGGATTCAATACGTTTTAACTGCAACAACCGTCGCTGAATCAAGTGGTGGCGCAGAAAAACAAACTATTGAGTCAATCCGTCAACTAGCACCTATCACTTTTGCTTCTCAACAGCGTCTGGTAACTTCACTTGATTATAAGGGTATCATCGAGACTAACTTTGCTGACGTAAAAGAAACAGCAGTTTGGTCAGGTGACGAAAACGTTCCTATCGATTATGGTTCCGTTTATATCTCTTTGAACTTTAAAGATAACACTGCTGCTGCTACGAAGCAACTGGTTCAGGATCAGATCCGTGCTAACTATGTAAAGAACCTTTCTACTATGTCAATGACCCCTAAATTCGTTGATCCTAAAGAAGTATTCTTAGCACTTGATATCGGTTTCAACTTTGATCCTGCTCTTACAGGTCTCACCCCAGCAACTCAAGAGGGTGATATTATGTCGTTTGTTGTTAATTACTTTAAAAACAATTTAGAAGCATTCGGTAAGGTTTATAGAAAATCTAATCTATTAACTGAGATTGATGCTATCGGCAAAAGTATTTTGAACACTCAAATAGAAACTGTGATACAGATGCGACAAGAGGTCACCGCTGGAATATTGAACACATTCACTCTACAGTTCCCGAATGCTATTATAGAACCAGATGATATTTTTTATAGAGTAACGTCTGATGCATTTGAATTTGGTTCTACCGTATGTAAAATAAAAAATAGATTGAATTCTAATCAACTTGCTATTATGGATCTAGATGATAATATTGTATTGGATAATGTTGGTAACTATACCGCTCTTACAGGTGTTGTAGAAATTGTAGGATTTAATCCAACTAGAATGTTGAGCGGCGATAACTTTATCAGAATCAATGCTTCACCTAAAAATGACGCAACTGTCCAACCTCTTAGAAATTACATATTGAAATTAGAACTTGACAACTCATCCGCGACTGCGATATTAGACAGACAAACTGAAACTCTGAAAGTGAGTTAATGGCATATTCTCCTAACAACTCAGAAACGTTAAAGGATCTTAATAGACTTCCTGTAAATCTCAGGAAAAGTCTAGTTCAAGAGGTTCTTCCGGAATACTTTCAACAGGATTATCCTAATCTGATAACCTTCTTAGAGGGTTATTATGATTATCTGGATTCTGATGCGCAGTGGGGTGGTATAATCAATGAATTACAAACAATTCGTGATTATGAAGACACTGACTTAGCGAGACTTGATTTCCTATTTGATGAAGTAGGACTTGGGATATCCGGAGAAGTATTTAAGTTTCCTAGAGAAGTCATTAGAAACTTCGGTAACTTTTTCAGAGTAAAAGGTTCAGAATATTCTGGTTATGGGTTCTTCAGATCTTTCTTCAATGAAGAGAATGTTGAAATCCTATATCCTAAAAATGATATTTTATATGTTGGTTCAGGTGCTATTGGCGTTGAACAATCTAAGAAAATTCATGACGGTCAAATCTATCAGGTATTTTCTTTGTTGGTCAGTTCACCTTTCCCTATTCACGTTTGGGAAACTTTGTGGAGAAAGTATGTACACCCCTCAGGATATCATTTAGCAGGTGAAGTTGTTATCGTTTCAGACGTTCCTGTAAACGTTACGACCGAAGAATCAATGCCTATCCTTGATCCAAGACTCAAAGTTGTGGATGCGGCATACTATACCTTCGGACCAATCGTTGGAGAAGTCACAGGTCTTTATGCTGATAATAATAATCAAGCAGGTTCGTATGTATTCCCAGGATATGTGGAACCGAACTATGCACTAGGCGAAGCGGATGCTGATAATGCTCTTGAACGTCTTAATGTTTACTCAACTCCAGCAAGATTCGGTCTTGATAAGACAATACGTTACACAGATACGAACTACGCAAACGTCGATCGTTGGGCAGGATTCCGTCTTTCTATGGACGATACTCTTACGAAGTTCTCAAGCAGTACTTCATTGACTACATTCGACCAAGAATTCCATATTCAAACAACCGACAGTGATGGCACAGTCACCCTGTATAACTATTATAAATAGACTATATTAAAGAGGAATAACAAGTAATGGCAAGAGAAATTATAGCAACTGGCACCAGTGCCAATGACGGATCAGGTGATACCCTCCGTGCTGGTGCCGAGAAGATAAATAATAACTTTTCTGAGTTATACAACACCGTGGCAAATCTCGGAGTGTTGGTATCGGATAGTGCTGGCGGTCTTAATCTTGAAGGTCTAGCATTTGACCAAAGAAGTGTTGTATTCTTTGGAGTAGAAAGTGCAAACTCAGCAGTAGCAGATAACAACGAAACGTTCCTTCGCGCCATTGAACCTACTAAAGATAACATCATTCTTTTGCCAGATAGTTCAGGTACTCTTGCATTCCGTGAAGACTTTGCCGTAAATAAAAATATCCTTGACTCAGCAGAAATTTTGCAGATGATAGGTGTGGGCGTTGATTCTGCCGCAGTAAATGAACTCATTAAAGTAGGATCAATTGACTCTGTCGGCGTTATTGAAATGATTAACACTGATTATATTTTAGCACGTGTTACTATCGGATTTGACTCCGCATTAGCGAACCAAGAAGCAGATGAATACCTGACCAAGTCATATCTTAATCTAAAAATGGGCATTGATTCTAACTTCATTCTTAATGCACATGACGTTGATTCGGACTTGGGTGCTATTCAACAAAGCATAAATCCATATCCAGGAAGAACTCCTGACTTGGGTAGCAACACTACAAGATTCCGTGACTTAAACCTTTCTAGGAATATTCATCTTGATAGTGCAAGATTTAATTTCAATGATACAAATAATGAACTTACATTTTTCAACGTCTATTCTGTAAGAACAAAAGACAGTAATAATGGTACATCAACATATCTTCTTGATTCTGCTTCAGCAATAAGTGTTATAGATAGTGCATATATTCAGTTCAGGACTAATGAGGAATATGTGAGCGGTTTATTTGCTAAAGGTAACACCCATATGGATTCTGCCTTTGTAACTGGATTTATTGATTCAGACGTCTTTATGTCAATGACTGAACTAAAAACAGAAGTCGCGGCAAGTGCTGATTTCGCAGCATTCAAAACTAGAATAGGAAACTTATAGGATTAAACCATGCCAGCAATTATTACAAGACAATTAAGAAAAATCCTAGCGAGAAATTTCTTCGACGGTTTCAACCTGAATAGCAATAACTATTATGTTGGTATCGGTAGACCTGAACAGTGGGACTCTTCAGATAACGTTCCTGCGCCAGAAGATACTATTACTGATATTGGTCAGGTTCGTGATCAACTGATTTCCGTGAAAAGAGTTCAGGCAGTATCACAGGTCGTTCCTCGTAACAACTGGTCTAGTGGTAGTATCTACTCGCAGTACGATGATCTGGTTTCAGGTTATCCTGCGAATCCTTACTATATCAAGAACGATCAAAACCAAGTTTATATTTGTCTTGAAACTGGTAGAGACGCAAACGGTAATATCGTTCCTTCTACTGTTGAACCTTTGACTCCGAATGATGATTCGTTCCGTCTCGGTGATAACTACGTTTGGAAATTTTTATACACTATTTCAGCAGGTGATGCTAACTCGTTTATGTCATCAAACTTTATGCCTGTTAAAGTACAGGGTGCAACTGATTCTAACTCAACTGGCATTGAGATACGGCATGCATCTGTTCAGAATCATACCAAACCTGCGATGATTACAAGTCTTATCTTAACAGATGGCGGTACTGGTTTTACTAATGTTCCATCTGTTACTATTACTTCGCCATCAGGTACAGGTGCGTCAGCATATGCTTACATCGATTCTGGTCTTGGTATCGTTACTCATATTGAGATGAAAGGCGATAGTTCAACTCTTGCTCATGGTCGTAATTATTTCAACGTTCCTAATGTCACTATTGCTGGTGGCGGTGGATCAGGTGCTACTGCTCGTGCAGTAGTTGCTCCAGACTCAGGAGTCGGTAGAGACGCTCGTGAAGATCTTAGATCAACTGCGGTTATGTTCCACTCACAACTTCTACCTAACGATAGCGACTTTATTGTAGGTCAAGACTTCCGTCAGGTATCACTATGGCGTGATCCACGTCAACAAAATGGTGTGTTGTTTACAGACCTCACAGGTAATGCTCTCGATAAATTAACTGTGAGCAGTACAATAACTTCTTTCACTAGAGATAAGAAAATGCAAGGGCAAACCAGTTTAGCAGTTGCCTATGTAGATCACATTGACTCTAATGAAATCTATTATCACCAAACAGATAGCACAGGATTCCTTGCTTTCCAAGACGGTGAAGCACTACAAGAAACAAACGGTGCTGGGGATGCTATTATTGACTCCGCACTTATCAGTCCAAAATATGACGATCGCACAGGTGATATTTTGTATATAGATAATCGTGCAGCAATATTAAGAGATGCTACTCAAACTGAAGATGTAAAGATCATCATTTCGTTTTAAGGGATAAAAAATGTCAAGTAATGTAACGGAAACGCTATTCCAAACCAAATACAAAGATGATTTCAAAGATAGTGATCATTATCATCGGATATTATTCAACAGTGGTAAAGTTCTACAAGCAAGAGAACTTACACAGATGCAGACGATTATCCAAAAGGAAATCGAAAGATTCGGCACGAATATATTTAAAGAAGGTGCTGCTGTATTAGGTGGTGGTGTAACAGTAAACAATAAATATGAATTTGTTAAACTTGATACAACAACAAATACTCTTCCTGCTTCAACAGCATCTTTGCTTGGCGCAGTTATTACTGGTGCATCGTCGAGTGTGATAGGAAAAATCGTTGAAGTTCTTCCTGCTGCAGATGGTGATCCTGCTACTCTTTTCGTTCAATACACCGATACATCAAGCGGAACAGCATCCGCAGAGGCACCTGTAAGATTTACTGCTGGGGAAAACTTGACTAACTCAGTTAAAACTCTTACAATACAAACTATCAACACTGCTGTTAATCCAGCATTAGGAAGAGGAACTAGAGCATCTGTTAATACTGGTATCTTCTTTACGCAGGGTCATTTCGTACAAGCAGATGCCCAGTCAAAAGTTATTTCTAAATATAGTGACACACCTTCACTTGATATCGGATTCAGAGTTCAGCAAAAAATATTCGGAATAGACGATAACGTTGCTCTATATGATAATCAGGGAGCGCAACCAAACTTGACTGCTCCAGGAGCGGATCGTCTACGGATTGATATGACACTTGCTCTTGCTTCTGAAGTTGATTCAGATGAGATCTTTGTATTCTATTCAAAGATTCAAAAGGGTAAAGTGATTGAGCAGGTAACTCCTGATAATTCATATAATAAAATTGCAGATTTTAATGCAAGACGTGTTCAGGAAATCAACGGCGACTTTATTAAAAAGCAATTTAAAATTAACTATGAACAGCATCCTACAGATTCAGCGAACCTATACAACCTGAGAGTTTCTCCTGGACTAGTATATCTAAATGGGTATAGGAACGAATTTACTGGTTTCTCTTCTGTGAACGTAAACAGAGCAGATGATACCGAGCAAGTGGTAAACGACGTTCTTTCAGTCGGTATCGGTAATTATCTTGTTTGTGATAGTTCACTTGGTGTTCCAAATATCGACGAGTTCGAACAATACAATTTAAAAACTGGATACCGTAATACTGGTACAACTATCGGCACAACAAGAATTAAATCTATTGAAGAAGATGGCGCGAATCTACGTTATTATTTGATGGATATTCAAATGAATGCTGGAAAGGATTTCAGATTAGTTCGGTCGCTTGCCAAAGATGCTACTAACTATGCTAACCCTATTCTTGAAAACTCAGCACCAGTATTGAAAGATAAATTAAACACTAATTTACTTTATGCTTTCGGTTATCCTCGTATAAATGCAATCGCCAACGCTTCATATGTAGTTGTGAGAAGAGATTCTAGATCCGCAGACGGTTCTGGTAATGCCGCTCTTCCTACATTATCTGGCGGTGAACTATATTCTGACACTACTGATTGGATTATTGCTAGAACTGATACAGGTGCTATCATTAATCCAACAATCACGCTCGTCAGTGCTGGAGCAGGTGCTACTATTTCTGGTGCACCAGCGAGTGCTCCTCTAGAGATTATTTTCAAAAAATCAATCAATGCTGTTGCAAGAACTAAAACTATAACAAACGCAACTGTAACAGCGACTCTTACAACACCAGCAACTGGTGCGCCATACCTTGCATTAGGTAAGGCAGATATCATAGATGTTTCAAGGGTTAGAATTACTGACTCAGATGGTCTAGACGTATCAGGTAGTTTCGTTCTTGATAATGGTCAGAGAGATAACTTCTACGACGCAGGACGTTTGGTTCTTATCGGTAATACAACCGCACCGACTAAACCTATCTTTGCTAGATTTGATTATTATGCGCACGGTAGTTCAGGCAACTTCTTTGCTGCTACTTCTTATCCTGCACCATATAACAAAATACCATCATACACAAGCAGAACTGGTAAAGTGTATGACCTAAAAGATATCTTTGACTTCCGTTCACGGAAAGATGACACAGGTGCTAACTTCAGTGGTGGAACTGCAAGGTATAATGCTCTGCCATCAAACACTTCTTTGGTGACTGCTGACGTTACTTATTTTCTACCACGTCACGATAAGTTGATTGCTGCAAACGATGGCGTCTTAACTTATTTAGAAGGTAATTCTAGTTTCACACCTCAGTTTCCTTCTACTCCAGGAGGTTCACTAGAACTCTATCAAATTAAAATGGGTCCTGGGTCTATTAACGACAGTGATATGTCAATGAGACGTATCGATGCTAAAGGGTTTACAATGAAAGACATCTCCCGAATGGAAGATCGTCTTGAAACTTTAGAAGAAATGACTGCTCTGAGTTTATTAGAAATTGATCTAAAGAACTTTTCAGTCCTTGACTCTGGCGGTCTAGACCGTACCAAGTCAGGTTTCTTAGTGGATAATTTTGTAGATCATCAGTCATCTGATATCAATAATTCAGAATACAGAGCATCTATTGATCCACAAAATAAAATCATGAGACCTCTTTTCTCAGAAGAAGAAATGAAACTTCTTTATGATTCATCTCTGTCTACAAACGTTAGACTGATGGGTGATAATGTTTATCTTAACTATAATCATGTTTCATATATCAATCAAGACCTAGCAAGTGGAACTGAGAATATTAACCCATTCGCAGTTATCACAAACGAAGGTTATACCGACCTTTCACCTTCCTCTGATCATTGGAAAGAAACTAAAGTTCGCCATACTAAAGTTATCAGTGGCGGTACTCGTCTTGATAATCAGTCTAACAGATTGTTTGGTAACTGGAATTGGAACTGGGGTGGCGTAACTGTAGGATCTAATGTAGGTGCTGCGAGAACTGCTCAAGAAGGCAATGATAATGTAACACGTGTAAATCGTGTGGTATCTCAGCAAACTATTCGCGAAGTGATAGACGAAAAGATTGTTGATGTTGCATTGATTCCGTTCATGCGTTCTATTAAAATGTTCTTCCGTGTACAAGGTTTAAAACCTAATACTCGTCACTATGCTTTCTTTGATGGTGTATCTGTCGCTGATTGGGTTGATGGAACAGTATCATTTAGTCGCCATGCTTCTAGTACAACTGCAGTTGGTAACGAACATAATCGTGCAACGAATCACCCTGATGCGCCAAATGCAGCAGATAGAGTACTGACTTCAACTGCTGCTGGTAAGATTGAAGGTTCATTCTTCGTTCCTAATACTTCTGCTATTCGGTTCAGAACAGGAACTCGTGCATTCCAACTTATGGATGTGACTGGCGGAAATACAGAATTCTCTACATCATTCTCTAAAGGATTCTTTGACGCAAACGGTGTTCTTGAAACAGTAGATCGTACAGTAAGAGCAACTCGTCAGATTTCAATCAGATCTATCGTAACTGGTCGTTCAAGAATTCAACCACCACAACAGGTGCCAGATGATCCTAACCCAGCAGATCCGTTGGCGCAATCATTCTTCGTGAATAAACCTAATGGCGTGTTCATTACGAAAGTAAAAGTTTTCTTTAAAACGAAAGATGCTAACATTCCTGCTCAACTTCAGATCCGTCCTATGGATGCTGGTGTTCCCGATAACATTCCCGTTCCTGGAGCAGTTAAATTCCTTGAACCATCAGGAATCAATATTTCGGATGATGCAAGTTTAGCGACTGAGTTTGAGTTTGATGAACCAGTATATCTAACTGGTCTAACAGAGTTCGCTGTAGTTCTTCTTGCTCAATCAGTAGATTATCTTGTATATGTTGCTGAAACTGAAAAGTTTGAGATCGGTTCAACTGCAAGAAAGATTGCTAAACAACCTACACTTGGTTCATTATTCTTATCGCAGAACGGTTCTACATGGACTCCTGCACAAAATAAAGATATGAAGTTTGAATTGATTCAGGCGAAGTTCCCTAATACGAGCGGAGAAGTGGTGCTGGAAAACATTGATCTTCCATTAGATCTACTTCCTGTAAATCCAATACTTTCTGAATCAGATGCTTCAACCGTTATTATATCTCAACCAAATCATGGATTCATAGTAGGGGATACTGTAACAATTAGTGGTCTTACTGATGGAGAAAACTTTGGTCAGGGTCAAACAGGAGCGAGCATAAACGGCAATAGAACTATTACTGCTGTAGATGAAAACAGTTATAGAATCACTGCTGGTGATGCTTGTACTGCTGCTTTAATCTTTGGCGGTGATACTGTAAAGGCGACTCAGAATATCGGTTACGAAATCATGATTCCTAAGATCCAAACTCTGGTTCCTAGACGGACTGACGTAACAATCGATGCCAAACTAACTGAAGCAAAATCTCAGGCAGGTAACGAAACTCAGTACACTAAAGAAGTCGGGTATTCACGATTGGTGTTAAATGAAGATAACTACTTCGCGACACCTAAACTTCTAGCAAATAGTGAGCGTCAAACGAATGCTATGAGTGGTGCTAAGTCTGCGACAATTAGGTTGAATCTTACAACTGCAGATAGTGATCTTACTCCTGTAATTGACCTTCAACGAGCAGGTATGTGGATGTTCCACAATAACATCGACTTCCAAGATTCACCAGGATCTGTGGGTGTGACCGTTAATCTTAACAGAAATGCTCCAATATCATATGCTGACGAAACTGACCCTAACGGTGGTTCACATATGTCTAAGCATATTGTAAAAACTGTTATCCTTGAGTCACCATCAGTTGGAGTAAAGATTCTTCTTTCTGCAAACAAACCTTCGGTCGCAGACTTTGATCTGTACTACAAGGTTGCTACAGAAGATGCAAACTTTGACGATATGAACTGGACTGAAATCGGGTCTGAAGAAAATGTTCAAAGTGATGAGAATCCTGCGGTGTTTAGAGATTACACATATCTCATTGGCGGGAAAGAAGGTTTCGTGGATCCATTTGATAAGTTCACTATTAAGATCGTTATGAAGTCTACAAGTAGTGCTTTGGTTCCATCATTCAAAGACCTTCGTGTGATTGCATTGGCGGTATAATGAAAGCGAAGGTTGAAAACCACAACACCCTTATTCGTGATTTGAATAATAATGCAATTTTGAATATCGATAATGTTTCTATCAAAAATGCTCAGCGAGTAAAAAGAGCAAGAAAAACTGATAAACAAGAAATAGATCAATTGAAACACGAAGTGGGTGAACTCAAATCTATGATGAGAGAAATACTGGATAGACTGTAATGGTAAGAAAAATACAAACAGACAGTGATGCTACTATTGGTCAATGGATCGACAGTCAAAACGGAATGTCAGATTTTATGGGAGATCTGGATAGTTTACGTCCAAATATCTTATCTGGTTATGTCAACAATCCATACTCATTACATTTTGCCGAGTCTGGTGGTAGAGACTTCATACACGCACTGAACTATGTCAAAGATCCTTTCATGAAAAAGGTTGAGGATATGTTCACAGGAGAAGGGGCGACTGACTTTGAAAAGTTAGAAATGCTCATTGATTCTGCTGTGTTTGATATCGTAAGATTAGAACCACTTGGTGAAAGTTATGGCGGAACGTTCCCTCAAAAAACTTCACACTTCTTTGCTTCAGACGCTCACATGAGAGACTCTTATGGTGACGGTGATTCGCCAGGATCAACTGGACTAATCAATATTATTAAAGATGGTGCAACATATAACATACCTTCCTTTGATTTCGACTTCTTTGTTGAGAGTGGCGGTACGTTTAGGAATATAAGAGTCGATAGTGCCTTTAATACTACTGGTCTTGAAAGTGCTACGTTCAATGGGATACTCATAAAAGATAGTGCTAAGATCGGTAGAATAGAAGTACCTGATGGTGCTACCATTACTTTCGGATCTGTGAAGATTAACGAGTTTCCTACAGATGGCGGCAGTTCTGGTTCTATTGATTCTGCACATTTTCATATTTTTAGAACAACAAACGTAATGGCAGACAGTGCTCATTTCAAGAAAGCAACTATAAATAACCTCATAGTGGAAGATAAGTTCAGATTTGATGGTAGGGTACATACGGACGCAAGTCCGTTTCGAATCAAAGATGATGCTGGAACAAATCTTTTTGCTGCGTACAAATTAGATTCGGTGTAAAAAATGACTAGAAAAGAAACAATTGTAACCAACGCACCTATCGGTCAATGGTTGACTAAAACAAACTTGATGTCAGATTATATCGGTGATCTGGACGAATTAGACTCAGGATTCCGAGAATACGATTTAGACTCAGCGAAACACCACGACTCTAGCGTAGTTATGGCAATCAATTACCTTTGGGATACAGTTGATAGTATTAACACTCTATTATCTCAAGGATCCCTATCACTCAAAACATTAACTGCTGACTCTGCTACATTTAGAATTATTCGCACAGGTATGCTAGTCGCTGATAGCGCAACCATAGATAGTGCTAACATAGCAAATTTAACTGTGACAGGTAAACTCATCGCGGAGAGCGCACATTTTGATCGGATTAATGTAAACCAGATTGACCTACTTCCTGGCGCAAACCTTTTCATTGATAGTGCTACTATCAACACTTTGAATGCTACGAATATTGTTATCGATAGTGCTTCAATCACTAACTTGAGCGCGAGTAGCATCATTGCCGATAGCGGAACGTTTGATAGTGCTACGATTAATGATTTGTTGATTCCTTCTGGTGGAACATTTACGTTTGATAACAAAGTATTTACTGATACACACCTCTTAACGGTGAAAAATGAGGCAGGTACGATTGTTCTTACTGGATACTTCCTGACCACTAATTCGGATATAGGAATTGCATAATGGCGAATAAACCATTTATAGAAAATGGAAATGCTGGTATCAAAGAACCATCGGATTCTGAGTTCAATGCTATGCTTGCAAGAATTGCTTACTTGTATCAACAAGATCCAACTGTAATTCTTAATGTAGTCACATCTAATGGCAACATATCACCTAATATGACTGATAGAAGATACAAGTCTGGTACTGCTAAAAGAGATACGACTGGAGAAGGTACTGCTTTTCCATCACAGGCGGCAACTGGCGAACCAGAAATCGTGACTGGCGTTACCTACGATAAGATCGATCAAGTTGTAAGTGAACCTGCTGCATTTGGTTCATCTGATTATAATTCAATGACTGCTAAACCTGTTTATCTAGCAGAGCAGGGTGGTCTTAGAGAAATGTCCTTTTCGAACGTCCTAACTTATTTTATTGATCCTTGGGTTAATAACTTGACTGCTACTAATAACACTGGCGTAGAAGCAGGTGGTGCTCATTTTATCAGTACGGCATCATCTAATTCTAACTCTACAAACTTAGGAACAGTGTTCGCTGATACAAGAGCAAATGCTGGCGGTTACTTAGCAGAAAATATCGGTACTGCTAACACTCGTCAAGATGTATTCAGCACAACAACATTTAGATTATTTAGAGTGAATTCAAATTTAAGTTCGCAAGGTTCTGGGTATAGAACTCCTCTTTGTATTGATTATTCTAGTAACAAACATGGGATCACGCCAGCAGGTTTAAGGCATATGACATATGCTGAGTTTGATGCTTTGTTCGCTCCACTCGCTAAACGTGCAGTCTTTGATTATAGCGGATTCACGCTTAGATATAATGTAAACGGAAGTGGTACTAGGCAAGGAACTAGAATAACAAATCGTGAAATGACTGGCGTTTCTGGTAAATACACTCAATACAAAGCAACCATTGATGACTATCGCGCACAGGAATTCCCTAACGGAACATTGGTTGTAAGAGAATCTTACGACTTGAAATTACAAAGGACATAAAAAATGATAGATGGTCATACTTTTGAAAAGGCATACTTTTCTAACAACGAACGCACAGAAGTAGAATTATATTTTAGGAACGATAATCCTCAAAACGTAGATGATGAAATGCGTGTAGAATTTTGCCCTGCCGAAGACGGTGATGAAGTATATGATTGGTTGCTGACGCAAATTACCATTGACGAATTACATGAATCAACCTTTAAACATATCGCCCAACAAGATGCTATCTATAGAGAGGCGATTGTTGAGATCGGTAAACAAGAAGGTCTAATCTACGATATCGACAACATCAATACCGATATCTACAAGGCGATTGCTCATTGCGTCTTTGCTGACTTTGATGATGAGAAAGACAAAGATAAATTATTCATGTATAAGATTTCTTTGTTTGAGGCAGATCAAATTAAAAACTGCACTGATAAAGAACTCAAGACTAAACTTCGTAGATCTACAAATATTGTCGAGGCGACAAAGGTCGCGATTGAGATTGTAGAAAGTATTTCTGGCACCAGTCAGTAGTTTTCATGTATTCGTGAGTTTGGTTAAAGAAATAGACGTCATAGTCTTCTTCTTCCTTAACCGTTTGATAAGAGCAATATCGTTTATTAGCGAAGGTATCTACATTGTAGACTTCCCAAAAGTATTGGTCTATGCCTCTGTTATATTTACGCATCATGTTTGCCCAATCATCATCCCAAAACTTAAACATATTTGATTTATCACCTTCCCATGATATGATGCTTGAGTTCAGTGGAGTGTGCCATGCTTTACGCCACCATGCGTGACATACAGTAAATTTTTCTTTTAAAAACTTATTACAGTCACCTTTGATAAGAACGTCTAGGTCAAAGTAAATATTCTGACCATCACGGAATAAATCAAACATCTGCAGTTTATCGTAGACGCCACCATATATTTCTTCGGTACAAACTTCAAAAGAATCATACTCTAGTCCCGAATACTTATCAACCATGTGCCGAAGATTATCGGTGTACCATTGATTGTATTTGTCTCCATTATTTACGCAGATAACTCTAAGCATTGTACCGCTCAAATAAATCTTCTCTTTCTAAGTGCGCCATATCCCCACAGTCATTCAAATCAATGTAGTAAATCAATCCTGTGTTTTGACACCTGATATAGTTTTCATGACTGAAATTAGTCAAAGTGAAAAGCGGTGATCGTTTTACCACGTTTTCATAAACGACTCCCATTTCTTTTTTCTTTAGGATCTTTCCCTTTACATAATCAGAAATATACCATACGTTCGTTTGATTCCTACCGAAACTGAATACAGGTATCTTGATATCACCGAAACTAGCATTCGCCAGTTGCATCATGTTTTGTTCGATAGTACGAGCAGACTCTTCGTCTATGCAAGTAATTATCTTTTTAATTGTAAAAGATACTATCTTCGTTTTATCGTTGCTGATGTAAATCATCTAAAAAATCTTTCCATAATATTTTCCAATCAGTCCCACCTCTGTGTAACCAAAGTTTGTCACAGTACGCAATAAACTTATCGACTGGTTGATTCGGTTCTTCCCTTAATTCAGCAACAACATATGTCAGGTCGTGGTACTTTTCTAGATACCTATCCTTCATTCTCTGTGGTAAATTTCTAATGCTGAGATATTCTGGACCTCTTACTACGTTGCTGAAGTGCAAGTTTATATGCTCAGGAATGCTGAATTTATCTTTGTAATACTTTCTTATCTCATCTAGTTCATCAATGTTGAGAATAGAAACAGTTAAGTCTAAAGAGTATCTAACCCCACCATCTATTATCTCTTGTAAATTATTTTCAAACACTTGAGGATCAATAGGATATCTCATGAAACTTAACTTATCACCATAATGATCTACGGATGCACCCAGCGTTAATTGCTCAAACTTATCCGCAGTATCAAACACACTAAAGTTTTTATATCGTATTTCAGTAAGATTTGTTTGTGCACTTACTCTGATATTTTTTGCTTTATCTTTTGGTATTCTATCTAGCATCTCCCAGTACTTTGGAAGTTGTAGAGTTTCACCACCCATCATTTGAAAAGTTCTTATAAGATCTATGTTTTCTAAAATGTGATTAAAATAATTATCCCAATCGCTGTATTTTATATTAATGCCTTCATCATTCGCTAGTTGTTTAGCAATAAAGTTATCATAATCTTCTTTATTTGACTTCGGGAATATCTCTTTTAATTCTTTTCCTCTAGATGTAGAGTTGAATGGGTGGCACATGTAGCAAGATAGGTTGCAGTAATTACCAAAGAACCTTACTTTCAAATTGACCCTATTTACTTCAGTGTTCATACCATGTTTTTCAAACATTTTTTGCCTATAGGAAGAACCATCAGGACTTTTCTTTTCAATAGAATAACATGTTTTACACGCAGGAATCGTTTCCCCTTCTAACATTTTTTGCCTTACTTCTTCCATAGCATCAGACAGAAAATAGTCAAATGGTAAATGCTTTTCCTCTTTGAAGTCCATGTTTTTGAATTCAGGTATAGGTCTGGCGTGACAACATAGTCTATATCTACCTGAGTTATCTGCGTATATCTCGTGAAAAGCAGCAGGGCAAAAAGACTTATTCCTTTTCATGAACTCGTTTATTCGTTTCAGTTTATTTTTCGCCATAACTTAACTCAAATTCTTTATTGACATGATGCCACATATAAGCAGCATCTGTTGGTTCCGGACAAGCACGGTCTATAAGAAGATTCCATTGTAAACCAATATTCGTATATGGTATGTTAAACCTTTCAATCATATAAGAGATATAAACTTCGTTATTCGGGTGCCAGTTTCTACTAATTTCTTCAGGATATAAATTGTCTGCCATTGCCTCGTATATCTTACCATTCATCATCTCAAAGTTTTCAGAAAAGTTGAGGTTCTTGATTGCCTCGCTATTAGCAGCAACAACTCCAGTATTTATTATTTCAGCAGAACCGTATATCTCATCCAACAGTAGCATCGCATTTTTAGCACAGGTCTTAGAATACATATTCATCAGATCGAACTTATCCTTTTCTAATGCCCACTTTAAAGTTTCTACAGGAGGAGTTCTATCAATACCATATGCGCATATCGTCTGTAAATCAAAATGATTGAACATATTTTTATTTGTTCTCGGTACTACGTCAAAGTCAAGATAAACAACCTCGTCATAGAAATTAGCGAAGTATTCCATTCTTCTCAGTTTATCAAACTGGATAGTCGCATAGTCTCTTTCTTTGGTCACATACAAATCATAATCAGCACCGCATAGTGCGGCATATTCTTTCTGTGATCTTTCTAAGTCTCCTTTGAACTTTTCGAACTGAGACTTTTTAAAATCAGTCGCTGATGCGTGATTATCTACCGTATTGGTGTATGTGCTAAATATTATTCTTTTCATACCAGTCTTTCACATATGCAAAGTCTTTATTGATGACATGAACTAATTTAGTCTTTTTTGAAACAAAACTAATTTTATCCATAAATTGATGCCACTCTGAATCAAGTAATTGAGCAGTAACATTATTCATCCTCGCCTTAAAACTCCATATCGTTTCGTTATCATATCCGAACAAGTCAGTGATATGCGGTGGGTACATACTGAACGGATCTTCTTTTAAACCTTTCATCTCTAGTAATAGTTCATCGAAGTTTTCAAAGTAGTTCAACTGTTTTAATTGATCTTTCGTTATTCCTACGATACCAGTATTGTATACATCATTAGCACCTGACATATCGTTTTCGGTAAGAAGTGCCCTACAGTTCCAGTATTTTGCAGTCGGTGAACGGTTTGATGTATATGTAGGGTTCGCTCCGAACTCTTCATGAAACTCTCTATCTAGCATCATCTTATGAAGCGAAATGTTTATATACTTCCTGTTTGAAAGTATCGCCATTCCATTTTGTTTTAATTTCCAACGCTCAAAGAAACATTCATTTTTAAGGGGTACTACATCAAAGTCTAGATAGAGTATCTCGTCATATGTTTTGGCAAGTTCATACATCAAATGGATTTTATAAAAATTTATTATATTGTATGTTGTAATATAGGGTTTATCTGCAAAGGTTTCTTTGAACTCTAAGTATTGATTATCGTATTGAAAGAGTTTATATTCTACACCTATGCTTTCGGCATACTCCTCTTGCCTTTTCCTCAACCAAACATAATAGTCCGACATCCTTTCCTTTGTCCTCAAAGTTTTTGAGATAGTGTCGCCATGGTATGCTGGTTGTGGATCCAGTTCATCTTTCGGTATGTCTATATAAAGACTATAAATAACTTTTGTCATGCTACAAATCGCAATAGATAAAATCCAGTCATGTGATAATATTGAAACAGCAAGGTCAATCGCCAACTCTGTCAATAGCAATCAGGTGTTAAATAAACTATGGTTGGTCAATCAACTCCAACCATACATAGATATGTATAAGGAAAAACCAAAGGTCTGCGTAGCAGCAGGTTGGCACGGATTAGCAGCGCATATGATTGGTAATGCCGTATCGTTTGACATGGATCCTATGTGTAAAGAAGTCAAACTCTTTTCAAATGTTACATATCAAACTTCAACTATAGAAGATTTTGATCCTACTCCTTATGATATTATTATATGCACTTCATGCGAGCATATTACAGATGATGTTATAAATGGGTTCATATCCAAAAAAAGAAAAGATAGTGTCGTTGTTCTACAAAGCAATGACTACTATTATATCACGGATCACATCAATTGTAAAGTAAATTCGTCAGATTTTGCAAATAAAATTGATATGAAAGTCTTAGAAGAGCACACCCTTCCTCTCGAAAAATATAATCGTTTCATGTTGATCGGTTTATAAAACGATTAAATTATAAATAAACGTATAATATCATGACCGAGTTACTCAGCATCGAGAGTGGAAAATGGCAGAATACGAAAAATTTACGATCGACAAAGGGTCGGATGTAGCAATACAACTAGACCTAATTGATCATCTAGGAAATCCCAAAGATCTTAATAACTACAGTGCCGCTGCTAAAATGAAGCGGAACTATAATAGCACGGATTCCGATACACTCGCCTTTTCTGCGGCAATTAATGTGCCCCAAACCGATGGTATAGTAACTCTTTCCTTAACAAACTTGCAAACAGACACTCTAAAAGTCGGCAACTATGTTTATGATGCGGAGATCTCTTTTGTTGACTCTAACGGAGCGACAGTGGTTGAGAGAATCCTTGAAGGAAAAATTAGAGTTAGTCCATCGGTGACATAAATGGCAACAAATATTACACACATTAAAAAGATTACCATTGGAACACCTGTTAGAAAAGTTACAGGTGCTTCGGTACAGAGCATCAACGATCTTATCGATGTAACTGCTGATTCTAATGCGGATGGAAACCTGTTGGTCTTTAAGGCAAGTACAGGTAAATTCACTTCTATAGGACAAGTTGATAATGTCATCATCGCAGGTGGTGGAGCAGCATCAGCAGATTCCGCAGGGGGCGACTTTTAATGTCAAACAGAATTTTAATAAAATCCTCTGATAGAACCCCAGTCATTAGCACTTCTATAAATGCTAGTGCAAAGATTCTACTTACAGGTGAACTTGGTTATACTTACACCGCAGGTGATTCAGCAGGTGGTGATCGTTTATTCATAGGTGCTGGCGGTAATACTAACGGTGCGGCAAGTGTAGTACATCAGATCGGTGGTAAATATTTCACCGATATGTTGGATCACCCTAAAGGAACGGTCAAAGCATCCAGTGCTATTGTCACTGGTGCTGATAATAAGATTGATCAACTTCTTATTGATAACATCACTATCGACGGAAATTCGTTTTCAACTTCCTCTGGTAATGTTACAATCAATCCCGCAACATCTATAATTGATGCATCAACTTCTACCATTTCTAATGTTATAGATCCTTCTGCCGCGCAAGATGTTGCTACTAAAAACTATGTAGATACAAAAGATATCGCATTCGTTTCTGGTGACACAAATGCTGACGGACTAGGTAACGTACAAACAGGTTCAAGCATACTCCTTCAAGGTGGTTTCAACTTCAACACCGCAAGAACCGATATATCAGGCAATTCTGTTAGAGTAGAACTTGCACTTGATTCTGACGTTCTTGGATTATCACGACTTACTGTTGATAATATTGATATCAATGCTAATACTATAACAACAACCTCTGGCAACTTGAATCTAGATGCTGTCGGTGGAACTGTAACTATCGTTGGTAATTTACAAGTCAACGGTACGACAACTACAGTTAATTCTACTGTTGTTGATGTTGCTGACAAGAATATCACCCTCGCTGATGGCGCAATCAATGCCGCAGCAGCAGACTCTGCTGGTATCCATGTAGAAGGTGCTAATGCAGATATCTTCTATAAGTCAGGTACAGATAGATGGAACTTCAATAAAGATATCAGTGCTCAAAGTATCTTCTTATCAGGCGGATTAACTGGTAGATATCTTGGGTTTGATTCTGACTTCAATGCTAAGTCTACAACAGATTTATCTGAAGGAACTAACCTTTACTACACAACTGCCAGAGCGAATGCTGACTTTGATACACGGATAGCAACTAAAACTACTGGTGATCTAACCGAAGGAAGCAACCTTTATTACACTGATGCAAGAGCAAGAGCAGCATTAAGTATTACGGATGCTGGCGGTGACGGTTCATTCGCTTATGATAATTCAACTGGTGGGTTTACCTATACAGGTCCAAGTGCCGCAGAAGTAAGAGCGCACTTCAGTGGTGGTGGGGATTTAACTTACAATTCTGGTACTGGTCAATTCAGTATTGATGTTGAAGAAATTTATACAAAAGCAAATTTTGATTCTGACTTACAATTAACTATGGCGGCAGGTGAAGGTATGGATTTATCTTTTGCTGGCGGTAACTTAACTGTATCAGGCGAAAACGCAGACTCGAATAATAAAGGTATCGCTTCTTTTGATGCGATAGATTTCGCTGTATCAGGCGGAAACGTGGAAATAGCAACTATTGATTGCGGAACATACTAATTTTTATTAGGACAACACTATTATGGCAACACCAAAGGTACTGATTAAACGTTCTTCCGTCGCAGGAAGAATCCCTACAGCAGGAGATCTTGATTACGGCGAACTCGCCATTAACTATCAAGACGGAAAAGTCTATTATAAAGATGCTTCTAATAACATAAAAGCATTTATCGATTCAGCGCGAGTTGAAGAGATTGCTAATGCCGTTGAAGTTGTTGCCAATGCTCAACTAGATTCAAGTGAAGTCACAAACCTAATTGACTCAGCATATGTACAAGTCCTAGTTCCCGAAACATACCTTTCAACCATTATTGATGCTGCATATATTCAAGCGAGACAAACTGTACAAGACTTTGCTTATAGTTCACTGACAGGTGCACCTACTATTCCTGCACTCGGCGACTTCGTAGATTCAGATCAAGTGATTGCGATTGTAGACTCAGCATATGTACAGGCACGTCAGGCAGATTTACAAAGAGACTCTGGATTTATAACGACCATTATTGACTCTGATTATGTTCAGGCACGTCAGGTAGATTTACAAAGAGATTCTGCTTTTACAACAGATATTGTTGACTCTGCTTATGTACAAGCAAGGCAAATAAAGTATAACACATCAGACTTCGCTGATAGCGCATATGTCACTTCACAGATTCCTTCTGTACCGACACTAGGGGTTGACTTCGTTGATTCTACATTAGCAGGTGCAATGATTGATTCTGCTATACTAGAGCAGGTCACTAAGTCCTTCGTAGATGCTTTGAATACTAATGCTGACACTCTAGATGGATTCCAAGGTGTACATTATCTTCAATATTCAAATCTGCAAGGGACTCCTACTATTCCAACACTAGGGGTTGACTTCGTTGACTCTGCTGCAGTAATTCGTTTAATCAGTAATGAAGCACTTGATTCAGACCTTACAATCGCTCTTGTCGATTCCGCATATATTCAACTAAGAGATCGTTTCCAAGATTCTGCTGGTATCAATGCTATTGTTGATAGCGCATACGTTCAAGCAAGGCAGATTTCCTACAACACAAGTGACTTCTTAGATTCAAGCACTGTTTCATTAGTTGTAGATGCAGCATACGTTCAAGCAAGACAGTCTGGTAGCGGCGGAACAGATTCTGCAACTGTAATATCTCTTATTAATTCTACAGTTCATGATTCTGACGTTGCGATTAATCTAAACAATTTAGTAGAATTAGGTCTTGGTAAAAACGTAACACAGAATACATACACTTCTGTCAATGCAACAGTTACAGGTTCTAGATATGCTGACGGTAGTACGAGCGGCACAGGCACCGCTCATCCATATTTACAAGTGAGCAGTCTTACTAATTTCTTAGCAGGCATGGATTCAGGTGAAGCAATCTGGGTATCAAGTGATGGAGTAAACTTCACGAATCCGAGTAGTGTTACATGGACTGGTGGATATATTACAAATGTTAATGGTAACGCAAATCTTATACAACTAAGCACAAATGTTAACTTTTGGACATATAATGGACAAACAGTATACAGTGGCGCAGATGTGATAAGAAGATCACTTCGTCTTCAAGGTGATTCCAGTAGTTCAAAAATCATTGCATCAAAGAACTTATCAATTGAAGGTGATAATGGTGCTACAATAACCGTTGCTGGTTATAATATTAAAGATTCTGGTACAGTAACATCTATAATTGATTCTGCTTATGTAAGACTTCAAACTCGTATCGGTGATTCTGATATTGACTTTGGATCAAATAAGATCCTTTATTCAAACGTGTATTCTGTCGAAGGTGATCTTCCTTCTGCCTCTGACTATCATGGTATGTTTGCTCATGTTCATGGTACTGGCGCTGGTTACTTTGCACACGCTGGCAACTGGGTCAAACTAGCGAATTATGCTGACATAAATCCATATAGCGATGCACATGTAACAACACTTGTTGATAGCGCATACGTCGCACTAAGAGATAGATTCCAAGATTCTGCTGGCATAAGTGCTATTGTTGATTCCGATTACATTCAACTTCGCCAGTCTGGCGGAGCAGTTACCGTTCAAGATGAAGGGTCCGCATTATCAACTTCTGCTACAACTCTTAATTTTGTAGGTTCTGGCGTAGTTGCATCTGGAACAGGTGCTACAAAAACAATCACAATCTCAGGTGGAGGCGGTGGTGGCGGAGGATTAGATTCTGCTCTAACGACTCAATTGATCGATAGTGACTATGTGGCATCTATCGTCAGTTCTCGGGCAGGAGAACTAACAACCGTTACAACTACTATCACAGCAACTGCTAGTCAGGTATTGTTCCCTGCTACTAAACCAGTAGTGAATGCCGATGTGTTTGTAAACGGCATCTTGATGGTGTTGACGACAGATTACACTATAGATTCTGCTTCTATCAGTTTAGTATCTGCCGCAGGTGCAGGTGATGTTATCAGCATCGTAGATCGCGATGTCGTACATAAGCAAGTTGCAGTACAGTCGCTCAGAACTAATAAATTTACATATACCGCAACATTAAATCAGACAATCTTTACTGGTGCTGATAATGCAGGGGTAACGCTCAGTGTTCCAAATGGTTCAACTGATGTATTCTTAAATGGTATATTGCTTGTAGACTCAGATGACTATTCTATCAATGGTGCTGGAACAACAGTTACTCTTACGACTGGCGCAGATGCAAGCGATGGAATTATAATCAGTAATCAAACAGGAACGGTAGTAACGCCACACGTCGATCAGTTTGAATACGTTACGTCATCTCCAGCAACTGTAATTACTGGTGTAGATCAAAACGGTAAAACGTTATCTTACAACCCTAATTCAGTTCAAGTTCATGTAAACGGTATTCTTCTGAAAAACTTCTCAGACTATACTGCATCAAATGGATATTCTATAGTTCTAACAGAAGCAACAATAGCGAATGATGACGTTGTTGTTTCAGCATTCTCAGGAATAGGTAACGCAGATTTAACAACATACAAATTTACTGCTAGTGCTGGACAGACTCACTTCAGTGGCGAAGATACTGCTGGGAAGCATCTGAATTACGAAAATGATAACATACAAGTATTCTTGAACGGTTTGTTGTTAAACGATAGTGATGACTACACTGCTATTGGTGGAAAATCGGTAACACTTCTTGATGCTGCTAATCTGAATGATGAATTGAAAGTATCAGCATTCGCTAGAGGAAGACCTCTGACTGGACCAACCAATGCTTGGAAAGTTGGCACAGGAACAGTTTCTGCATCAGCAGGTGAGAAAATCTTTATAGATACCTTTGGCAGTGCTAGAGCGGTTAATCTACCTTCTACTGCTTCACAAGGTGATGAAATTAGAATCATCGATGTAACAGGAAATGCAGCAACAAACAATATTACAATCGGAAGAAGTGGTCATAACATACAAGGTGTTGCTTCTGACTTGACTATAAATATTAATCGAACAGCACTTGGTCTCGTCTACTACGATGCGACACAAGGTTGGTTACTTACAGAGAACTAATATGACATTATTAACTACAATAAGAGGTTTGGTTGTTACTGCATCAGGTGGCGGTGGTGGCGGCAGTGGTGTAACCAATGCTGATTCATTAGGAGCATTTGCGGCAGTACCTGATTCCGGAACACTGCACTATGCTAAAAACACTAAAGCACTATACCTTTATGATGGTAATGAATACGACAGAGTATTTTCTGGACCAAATGAATCACTTACATTTGATTCTAGTTTATCCACTCAACCTATAATTTCTGCAGTAGGGGATGATGCATTTACTTTACGAGTATCCGCAGCACCCGACCGTGAAGGGTTTCCAATATCATATTCATTTCAAACAGTTCCAGAAAACCCTATACAACTAGATAGTGCTCATCAAGTAATTGATAGCAGTACTTCATCTGCTGGAATATTCCACCTTAAAGCATCAACAAAACAACATCTCGGTGATTTCTTGTTTAGAGGTATTGCTACTGATGGAACTCATAAAATATCATCAACTGCTACAATTAGAATTTCTGCTGGATGGGCAGGATCATGGCAGGCAATCGACTTTACTAGTGGTTCTGTAGAAACATACGGTACTGCAACGTCAAGCATAGCATCAAATGTCTTTACTGGAGGCACGTTTGCAGCAGAGGGTGGTTACTCTCATCTTCCTGGTTCTACAACTAACCATTATGCTATGGCTGGTGCTGAAGCACAGATTCTCAATTCAAACTTTACTCTTATTATGCACTGGAAAGATGGTAAAGCATATTCCAGTACAACTGACTTCCGACATAGTTATACTCCAAACAGACACTTATATGACTGGGCAGGTGGTAACCCATTTGTAAGACAGGATGGTGGTTCTGATGGTGATAATATTTGGTTAGTATCTAATACTAACTTAAATGCTACTCAAACAACATTGCACAATCAGGGTTCAACTGGTGGTTGGGGTTCTGTACTTGTAGCAAGAGGAACTGCGACAGGTCCATTTGAACTTTTAGAATTTAATGCTTTAACTGGTGCACTCGTAACTGATTCCTTTACTAACACTGATGCGAACTTTGGAGCAGGTGGTGTTGCTGGACCTTTGGGTAATGATACTGGTCATGTATTCTTTGGTGTGAGTGCAAGGCGAGGTGGTTATTATAGCGATGTCGGTGGAGGTGCAGTAAGACAGGTTGCGCTTTATTCATCGGCACTAACAAATGCAGAGATAACAACATTAGTTACCAATAACATTTCAGGAAAAGTGGTGTAAAATGAGTAGAAATAGAGACATCGCAAAAATACTCGGACTCACTGAAGCAGAAAACACTGGAAATGTGTCAGTGTTTGGTAGTGGCGGAGCAGGAGGATTAGATTCTGCAACAGTATTAGCATTTATCGATTCAGATTATGTTCTTGCAATTGCTGGCACTGGAAGGGTTGACTCTGCTACAGTTTTATCTCTTGTTGACAGTGATTATGTTACTGCCCGTGCTCCTGCTGCTAGTGCAGATTCTGGTACTGCTACACTCGGTTATGAATTTGAAAGAACATTTCAATATTCTGGAGGACTTAAAGTTGCTGCTGGTGATCAAAGATTTTATTTTAACAAGGACACAAACCTTAAATCAATTCTTGCAACGGTGGCCACCGCTCCAGTTGGTAGCAGTTTAATTGTAAATGTTAAAAAGAATGATAGCGATATTACAGATACGATTACATTAGCATCTGGTGCTTCTACCGTATCAGCAGGATCCTCTACAGCATTCGCGAAGAATGACTTTGCTACAGTTAATATAACGCAGGTTGGTTCTCAAACTGCAGGATCAAATTTATTTGTGAATATGCTTTTCGAAAAATCGGTTACAGAATTTTTCAAATCATATCATAAAAATGGTACCATAAGTGTGTATGATGGTGTCCAAAGATTTTATTTACAGGGTGCTTCTATATTAAAAAATGTCGAAGCATACGTAAAAGGTGCTCCAGCAGGAGCAGCAATCAGTATAAATATAGTGAAGAATAGTACCACTACAGTAAAAACCGTAACAATCGCAGATGGCGCATTAAATAGCGGGACTACTAACGATACAATCAATCTTGCTAAAGATGATTATTTAACAGTAAACATAACTCAAGTTGGATCTAATACCGCAGGATCTGATCTTTACGTTAATTTGACATTTAATAAGGGATAAAAAAATGTACGCAAAAATGAGATTTCTGTCGGCAACAACTGCTGCTACAAGAAATAGAATGATTGTGAAAGCAATCACAGATTGTTACGATGGCACAGGACCTGCTAACCTTGATGGATATGCTGGTATTGATTCGGCAGCAACAGAATTCTATTCAAAGGATAGTTCGCATTGGACCTTTGCTGATAAGGGCACACTTTCTTCAACTGCATTAGATTACAATTCTAGTGATGCAGATTATGGTGCAGAATATACACTTAGATCCACATACGATACTGGACATACAGTTTATTGTGATGTGCGTCTTAGAGGCGATCATGATAACGCTGCCATATACAATGACCCTAGATCAGCGACAACATTAGTGGTTAGAAATCGTGTTGGTACAGGAATTGAGGACATGCAGTATGGTAACACTAGCATGACCAACCCAATAGATGCTGATATTAGAGGCATGGGTGTAAGTCATGTTCCTAACAGAGAAATTCATATTTTCGCTGACCAAACTAAATTAGTACTCACAGGCAGTGATCAACATGGTCAAGACCAAAGAAATGTTTGTGCGATTTATCAGTTTACACAAACATCTGCAATGAAATACAGAGATAAGATAAACGTAATCGCTGATAGTAATGTACCTGTATGTGCTATGTTCATTACAAACGGAACTGGCACAACGTCTGCAGATTTCTGCTATCGTGATGGCGGTGCTTATACATCAACTTGGGATAACACTGGCAGCAAAGCACCTATTGTTATGTTCCCAGGAAATATCTACAATGAACGTATTGGTGATAAGTTAAGAAATGTTGGTTTACACGGAAATACAACGATGAGTATTGTAGGTTCTACTTCCGATGATAATACTACTGCAAGACCTACTGCTCTAGCAAATCCAAATCCATTCTCATCGTACTACACCTCATACACACAACACCGTGGATTCTTCTACTCTACAGAATGGGGTGGTGTTGCTTCTAACGATATCGAAGCATGGGATGCAATTAATGGTAATGCTTATGATATTGATTCAAACGGAAATAAAGCAATTCGTCTGAGACCATCATATATGGATTTCTCTGCTCTTGGTGGTGACGAGATTAATATGTCAGCAAAGGCAGGCGTATATCACACTGTAGGTAATGCTGGTTTCTGGGGTGATAGTGCAACAATTAATGGGGTCACATACCAATACTTCCCAATGACATCTGTTAATGCAATGATGATTCGGAGAGACTAGAATGGCAAGTCCAGCACTTTCAAAATTAGAGTTTAGTATGGTCGGAGACGTAGACTCCGATTGGTACGGCATAAATCTTTTAGATTCTGCAAGCACTGATATTGATAGTGCTGGGCATCTCACTAAAGCATATAGTTGGCAAACTTTAGGAAATAGGGTAGATAATCCAATCAGCATTACTATTGCAGAGACAATAGGATCATTTAAATTAAATGCTAATGATGTGATTGAAAATCCTACGCTTGGTTCTAATCCTGATGTTAAAGTTGAACTAACTCAAAATATAACAATAAACCCGATCGAGAGATGGTACTAAAATGAGTAGAACTAGAGACCTAGCAGCAATCTTAGGCGCCACAGAACAAGCAAATACTAATAACAATAGTTTGTTGAATGTATCTTCTAGTGTAGGATTAGATTCTGCTCAAGTTTCTACTATCGCTGCGGCATCTTCATTAACTGTTTACGATTCTATCGGAGCATTACCAACATCAGGTTTAACTGCTGGTGATCAAGCATACATAACAGCAAGCAGTAGATTATATCTTTCTACTGGATCTGGGTGGTATAACGTCGCTTTGATTAATGCGACTCCGACATTATCTCTCAGTCCTTCAGGAACAATCGCGTTATCTTCTGAAGGTGTAGCGCAAACAGTTACTGTTACTGCTACGGATTCTGATAATGCTGACGCATCCCTTGTATTAAGTGTAGAATCTGGTGGTGACTTCTTTAAACTTGCGACATTAAGTCAAGATTCATCGGTGTTTACTATTACACCAAGATCAGAAGATTCAGCAACGGCATTAGGATTTGATGGTAGTGCTACACTCACATTTAAGGCATCAGATGGTGTAGCATTTGGTGCTGGCACAAACACTTTCACTCTAGCATTTTCTGCAATCGTCGATAGTTCTTCTGATACTATGATTGGCGTTAAAGCAACAGGCAATACTCTTGCAAACACTAATAGAATAACATATCTCAATGCTTCTCAGGCAGAAACAGCAACAACGGAAACTGGTACAATAGACGCTGGTTCATTCTCACCTTACAAAGATGAATCTAAGGGATATTGTATCTCAACCACTACGAATGATTATGCTATTGATACGTCTGCTTCGTTTGCGTTTACTGGTGACTGGACATTCGAAACGTGGATTAGAACCACTCAAACTGATGAAGGGATTATGTTCTGTAACTATCCATCAGGCAATTCAGCATTCAATGCACTTAAATATAATGCTGGTAGACTTACATTAGCATTTACGTCAGGAACTAATGATGTTGCACAAACTACTGGACAAGTAATTAATGATGGTGAATGGCATTGGATTGTTTATGACAGATACAACAATAATATTAAAATCTATGTTGATGGAGTAGAAGTTAAGACACAAGCATTTTCTGAAAACTCAACAGATCTTGGTACATGGGTCATTGGTCAACACGGTAACTATACCTCAGGATATTTTCAAGCATTTGCTGACTATTTTGGAATGAGAGCAGTAAACGGAGCAAGTGTATATTCTAATGCTGCTTCACTTACAATGCCAACACAAGCGCCAGGAATACATAGTTCAGGCACTACAGAAGTTCTTATGGGAACTGGGCAACCTTACATTGATAACTTCTCGACTTCTCAAACTGCAATTCCTCATCCAATATATCCTGCATCAGGTACTGTCTATGAAGGTAAATTTACTAAACCAGAAACACCGTTTGACGGTGAACCTTGGACTGCAGCAACACATGGCGGTTCTATGTACTTTCCTAATTCCAATACCAATGGATCTAGCAATAACTACATAACACTTCCAACAACCACTGACTTTAATTTTGATGGCGCATTTTCTTTAGAATTCTGGTATCACCCAACTGATCGTAATCCTGTAATTAAGGTACTGGTTGAAGCATGGGGCAATAGCAATTTACAAATTGGTTATGATACTCCAGGATCTGGTGGACGTGACTGGTATTTCTATCAAAACGGATCTAATATAATCGCGAGTAACGGAGAAAATTTATTCCCAGGAGCATGGCATCACTTTGTTGTTTGTAGGGATGGATCAAATAATATGTCAATGTTTGTTAACGGCAAAAGGCAAGGGTCTGCTGTTACAAACTCTACGGCATTTAATTTCAGTGGTGCTCAAATACATAAATCTGCTACTGGTGGTGGTTATGCTAGTGAAAATTTCACTGCTGATATGAGATGGATAAAAGGTTCAACTCCTTATGATCCAACCCAGACAACTATCACTGTGCCGACACAAGCGCATACTCATGTCACAAACACAAAACTATTAATGAACAATACATCAGATTTTGCAATTTATTCCAATACAGGAAATGCAACATTAGTGACTGCAGGTACTGCTCAAACTGACACTTCTGTTAGAAAATTCACTACATCCTCATCAATGAAGTTTGATGGAAATAGTGATTATATCAAATGGTATCAACCAGGAGGTCTAGGTGGCGGAGATTTCACCGTTGAAATGTGGATATACATTCTTACTGGTGGACCTGTTAACCAAACATTTTGGTCATGTAACAGAGCAACAAATGTTGGGTTCAACATGGGTATCAACAGTCAAAAGAAACTCAGTATATATGCAACATCACCATCAACTCCGATTGTAGGGACTAGTGCTTTTGCCCTTAATACATGGATTCATGTTGCTTTGGTTAGGCATAATGGAACCATAACATTTTATGAGAACGGAACTGCATACGCAGATGATTGGGCAACAACAAATAACTTTACAGGCGATACCTTCATGCTTGGTGATACTGCTAATAATTCTCCTGGATCATCATATCTGGCAGCAAATTCGGGTGAGTATTGGAATGGGTATATTCAAGACTTCAGGTTTGTAAAGAAAGCAGTATATACTGCCAACTTTACTGCGCCAACTGCTGAATTAGGTGTAGGACTATAAAATAAAAAACATATAAATAGGGTAAAGAGTTATTTACTTGGAGACTATTTGATATGGCAGTTCCATCATCCAGACAAGATCTTATTGATTATTGTAAAAGAAGACTAGGTGACCCAGTAATCGAGATCAACGTTGACGATGATCAGGTTGAAGATCGTATTGACGAAGCATTAGAATATTATCAAGAGTATCATTCTGATGCTACCGTCCGCACATACTTAAAGCACCAAGTAACGTCAGAAGACGTGACTAACGAATATATTCCTATCTCTAGTAACGTGATGACCGTTACTAAAATGTTTCCTGTATCCAGTTCATTTAACGGATCACAAGGAAACTTCTTCGATATCAAATATCAAATGATGCTTAATGATATTGCTGACCTGCAGAACTTTGCGGGAGATCTAGCATATTACGAGCAGATGCAACAATACCTATCTATGTTAGATATGAAGTTGAATGGCACACCACAAGTTCAATGGTCACGGCATCAGGACAGACTTCATATCTTCGGTGAATTCAAAGCAGACGATATAAAAGCAGGTGATTATATTATCGCTGAAATTTATTCCATAGTCGATCCAGATACACACACTTCCGTATATAATGATATGTGGTTGAAAGAATATGCTACTGCGCTGATTAAGTTGCAGTGGGGATCAAACCTTATGAAATTCGAAGGTGTACAGTTGCCAGGAGGAGTTACTTTTAACGGTCGTCAGATATTTGATGATGCTACTAATGAAATAACGCAACTGAGGGAGCGGATCAGGTTAGAAAACGAAATGCCACCTGACTTCTTCTTAGGATAAATTTATGGCGAGAAATTTTTACTTTTCAGAGAAAATAAGATCTGAACAAAATCTCTATGAAGATCTAGTCATTGAGGCATTGAAGATCTATGGTCAAGATATTTACTATCTACCGAGACATATCGTAAACGAAGATATGTTACTTGGAGATGATCCTACTTCTAAATTCCCAAGTTCTCATAAGATTGAAATGTACATCGAAAACTCTGAAGGGTTTGACGGTGAAGGTGACCTATTTACTAGATTTGGCGTAGAGATACGAGACGAAGCAACTTTCGTAGTATCAAAGTCTAGATTTAAGACTCAAGTAAATAGAATGGCAGGTAGTGGAATTGATCTAGATCGTCCTACCGAAGGCGACCTGATATACCTACCGCTCACGAATAAAATGTTCGAGATCAGAATGGTTGAACATGAGCAACCTTTCTATCAGTTAGAAAATCTTCCTGTATTTAAAATGCGTTGTACTCTCTTTGAATATGCTGGTGAAGACTTTGATAATCAAGTTAAAGATGTTCAAGATATTGAAACAGATAATGCATATCTTTATAAAGTTTCTATGATTGCTCCTAAGAAAGCAACTGCTTCTCTTACACAAAACGATAGCAATACAGTCACAACAATATCATTAACTCAAGGTGGTACTTATTACACTACACCTCCAACTATCCTATTCAACGGCGGAACAGCAGATTCCGCAGGTATAGCAACAGCAACAGCAACTGTTGCGGATGGAGCAGTTAATGCTATAACACTCACGAGCGGTGGGGGTTATACTACAGACTCGGCAGTCACGATTCAGTTTATTGGCGGTTCTGCTATTGACAGTGCCTACAATATAGGTGACGAAGTTAATCAGACGATTGCTGGTGGCGTGAAGATGAGCGGTGAAATAACAGCGATAACTATGGATTCATCTTCTGATTCTTCGATACACTTATTCCTTGCTAATGTTGGCGCAGACGATGGTAAGTTCCACACGTTTGTCAGCGGAACTGCGATACTAAATAGTACATTAGGGGCAACAACTGGTCTTACTTCAAATGCGGTAATAGAAATAAATCAAATGTCAGAGACTGAACAAAACCAAGAGTTTGAAAAACAATATGTAGATGACTTCATTGACTTCTCTGAAACTAACCCATTCGGAGATCCTAGTTAATGTTCGGTACATATTTCTATCATCAAAAAATAAGAAAAGCAGTTTCTATATTCGGTAGACTGTTCAATGACCTGTATGTTGTGAGACTTGCTAAAGATGGTTCTGTACTGAATCAGATGAAGGTTCCATTAGCATATGGTCCAAGAGCGAAGTACCTAGAAAGAATTAGGACTAATCCAGATCTTTTAAACGACTCTAAGGTTGCTTTGAAACTTCCTCGTATGTCTTTTGAAATGACGAGTATCGCGTATGATAATACAAGGCAACTCACTAAAGTCAGTAATTTTAAGACTCTAGGATTAACAGATAATGATAGGCAGAAATTTTATTCACCTGTTCCCTATGATATCTCATTTCAATTAAATATTATTGCTAAGAATCAAGATGATGCTTTACAACTTGTTGAGCAGATTCTTCCTACGTTTAATCCACAGTACACTCTGACCATTAAACCTTTTCCGAGTGAGTATCCAGACTTCAAAGAAGATATCCCTGTAATTTTAGGGGGGACTTCATTTTCTGATGATTTCGATGGAGATCTAGCATCTCGTAGAACTATTATCTACACATTAGATTTTACGATGAAACTTTCATTCTATGGCGGAATCAACACAGGTGGAGTTATTCGCACTTCAAAGGCAGATGTATTCATGATGGATCAAGGTCTAGCAGATAGCGATATTAAAATAGAAACAATAACAGTTACACCAAACCCAAGCGGAGTTATCGGTTTACCAGATAGCGACTTTGGATTCTCTACAGATATCGATTTGACTTTCGATAGCGGATTGTCATAAGGAGATACAGATGGCGATTACACTCAGATCTACTAAGGGTGGTCCCCTTACTCATAGCGAATTAGATGCAAACTTCGCTGGACTAGCAGATTCTGCAACCATTACAGGTATTGTTGACTCAGCATATATTGCTAACAAAACATCAACTACAGCACAAACACCTTTGCTTCAGGCATTCAACCAAGCGGATAGCGCAACTTATAATTTGTTTGGTGCTGGAACAGTTATTTTCTTGAATGACGGTGATGGCGGTGATCCTTGTTTAGGGGTGAAAGATAGTGCCAACGGTGAATTTAAAATTATTTCATTCGGTGTTGCTCCTAGTGGCGGCGGAGGTTTCTAACCTATGTCTGATAGTAATGTTAAGAATGATTACGATTATTCTCGCGATACATATTATGAATTGATTGAAAAAGGCAAAGAATCACTTGAAATGATGGTAGAGGTCGCTCGGGAAAGTGAACACCCTAGAGCATATGAAGTTCTTTCAGGAATGATCAAAAACATATCGGACGTAAACGATAAGTTGATGGACCTAAATAAAAAGCAAAAAGACATCGATAAAAACGATGATGTGAAACAAGTTGAGAATCAGCAAAATAACTATTTCCTCGGATCTACTGCTGACATTCAAAAACTTTTACAAGAAGATGATATAGTAGATGTTGAACCAGAAAGAATCGTATCTCGGGAATCCTAATGTAAAAAGAGACGGTGTTCTTCAGCAATGGACGCCTGCTTTACTAAAGGAATATAAGAGATGTATGAAAGACCCTACATACTTTTGCGAAAAATATGTAAAGGTAATTGCATTAGATGAAGGTTTGGTTCCGTTCGAATTATATGATTATCAAAAGAATATGTTCGAACATTTTAACGAAAATAGGTTTAACATTGTTCTCGCATGTCGTCAATCAGGTAAGTCTATCAGTGCCTGTGCGTACCTACTCTGGTTCGCGCTTTTCAATAGTGAAAAAACTATTGCCGTCTTGGCGAACAAGGGTGCGACTGCTCGGGAAATGCTCTCGCGTATTACGCTCATGTTGGAAAACATTCCGTTCTTTCTTCAACCAGGATCCAAAGCACTTAATAAGGGTTCTTTGGAATTCAGCAATAATTCCCGTATTCTCGCTGCTGCTACTTCCGGCAGTAGTATTCGTGGTATGTCAGTTAATCTTCTTTATCTTGACGAGTTTGCTTTTGTTGAGCGTGCTTCAGAATTTTATACCTCGACATATCCAGTTGTATCGTCGGGTAAGGATACTAAAGTTATCATTACATCAACAGCAAACGGAATTGGCAACCAGTTTCATAAAATTTGGGAAGGATCTGTCCAGAAAATAAACGAGTTCAAATCGTTTCGCGTAGATTGGTTTGACGTTCCTGGACGTGATGAGAACTGGAAAAAGCAAACAATTTCTAATACAAGTCAACTTCAGTTTGACCAAGAGTTTGGTAATACATTCTTTGGTACTGGAGATACATTAATCGGTGCCGAAACCTTATTAGGTTTAAGGGCAAAAGATCCAGTAAGAAATTTAGAAGGTGGAAGTTTCCTAGTCTACGATGAACCTATAAAGGATCATGAGTACATCATGTGCGTTGATGTTGCGAAGGGAAGAGGACAGGACTATTCTACTTTTAATATACTCGACATTAGCACTAGACCGTTTAAACAGGTTGCTGTATATCGCAATAACACTATCTCGCCTATTCTCTTCCCTAATATTATATATAAGTTCGCGAAATTATACAACGAAGCATACGTTGTTATAGAATCGAATGATCAAGGTGCTGTAGTGTGTAATGGTTTATATCACGATTTAGAATATGAAAACGTTCATGTAGAATCACAAATTAAAGCAAATGCTATCGGAATAGAAATAACTCGTAAAAGTAAAAGACTCGGTTGTTCCGCAATCAAAGACATATTAGAAGGCAACAAACTAGAGATCGTAGACGAGCAAACCATCCTTGAAATATCTACGTTTGAATCAAGGGGTACATCGTATGCCGCGAGTGACGGAAACCATGACGACCTAATGATGAATCTAGTTATGTTCGGTTATTTTGTTTCTACTCAATATTTTGCGGATATGACTGATATTAATTTAAAACAAATGCTATTTGAACAAAAAATGAAAGCGATTGAAGATGATATGGTTCCCTTTGGCGTGATAGACGATGGCAGTAGTTATATAGATCAAATAGAACGAGAAGATGCGGATGATCGTTGGTCGACAACGGTAGTTTTTGATCCGAATCTTTAATTTAAGAATATTATAAATAACGGTATAAGTTTGACTAATCGTATTATGGAACCATATAATTTTAATAGAGGAAGATAAAAATGGCACTCTCAACACCGTCTGCAAGTCCAGCGGTTGTCGTCAAAGAAATAGATCTGACTGGTGGCGTTCCAAACGTGCAGTCAACTACTGGCGCAATTGTTGGTAACTTTCGTTGGGGACCTGCTGAGCAAAGAGTATTAATTGACAACGAGACAACTCTCGCAAATACTTTTGCTACACCAGACTCCGCAAGCACTATAGATTTTCATTCTGCTGCTTATTTCCTACGCTACTCAGGGTCACTCCAAGTCGTTCGGGAAGTAACGTCATCAGCAAAAAATGCTCGGTCAATCACTGGGCAACTCGCAACAGATTCTGATGGTGGTCTTTCAGTACCAACCGTCAAAAACGGAACAGACTGGGACGCTCAGGAAGCATCACTTGCTGCAGCATCTCAAACTTTCGTCGCTAAGTATCCTGGCGAACTAGGAAACGGCATCGCAGTATCAATCTGTCCTGCATCAGAATCAGCATTTGCTGCATGGGCATATGCTTCTGAGTTCGACACATCTCCTGGAACTTCGTCTTATGCCTCAGCAGCAGGTGCATCTAATGATGAAATGCATATTGTTGTTATCGATTCTGGCGGTGAGTTTTCCGGAACTCGCGGTACGATCCTAGAAAGATATCCTTTTGTATCAGTAGGCAGCAATGCCAAAAATACAGACGGAACTACTAATTACGCAATCAATGCTATCAATGATCGTTCCGACTTTGTATGGATGGCAGGTTTCGATTCTGACTTTAAAACAGCAGGTGCTGGAACAGCAATCGATGGCGCAGCAGATTATGCAAGTACAAATTCAGCGTCAACGCACCACTTCACTAGCGGAGCAAATTCTGGTTCTCTCGGAACTTCTGAGTACCTAACTGGATTTGATCTCTTTGAAGATAAAGATATCGTAGAAGTTGATTTCTTAATCGCTCCTGGAATGACATCACGCTCAGATCAAACAACTGTGGTAAATGATCTCATTTCAACTGCTCAATCACTTCGTAAAGACTGTGTAGTTGCTGCATCACCTGCTCGTTCAGATGTTGTAAACCTAACTAACACAGCAACAATGACAACTAACATTGTCACAACTGGTAATACCTTCACCTCATCATCTTATCTTGTAGCAGATAATAACTATCTCAAGATCTATGATAAGTTTAACGATCAGTACATTCATATTCCTGCGGCATCTTCAACAGCAGGTATCATGGCAGCAACTGATCTTAATCGCGCTCCATGGTTCTCTCCTGCTGGTTCACGTCGTGGTCAGTATCTTGGAATTACTGCAATCTCTTACTCTGCTACTAAAGCACAGCGTGATACGTTGTACAAAGCAGGTGTTAACCCGATTGCAAATATTCCTGGTCAAGGAGTACTGTTGTTCGGTGATAAAACTAAACTCGGTCGCCCATCAGCATTCGATCGTATCAACGTTCGTCGTCTATTCCTAGTGCTTGAAAGAGCAATCGGTCGTGCGGCAGAACAAGTTATGTTTGAATTCAACGATGAGTTCACTCGGGCAGAATTTGTAAACATTGTAGAACCTGTACTTCGTGAAGTAAAGGGTCGTCGTGGTATTACAGACTTCAAAGTCGTATGTGATGCAACAAATAACACTGCAGAGATTGTTGATCGCAACGAGTTTATTGCTAACATTTTCATTAAACCTGCTCGCTCAATCAACTATGTTACTCTGAACTTTGTTGCTGTTCGTACAGGTGTTGACTTCGAAGAAGTCGTAGGCACGGTGTAAGGAGATAAAAAATGGCAATTCTCGGAGTAGATGATTTCAAAGCAAAACTTAGAGGTGGTGGCGCTCGCCCCAATCTCTTCCAAGTAACAATTAACTATCCTGGATATGCGAACGGAGATCCTGAACTAACATCATTTATGGTGTCAGCAGCGTCTTTGCCAGCATCAGCGATGGGTGAAATAGTTGTTCCTTTTCGTGGTCGTCAATTGAAGATGGCAGGTGATCGTACCTTTGATCAGTGGACGACAACTATCGTCAACGACACTGACTTCGCTGTACGTAATTCACTTGAACGTTGGATGAACGGCATCAATGCTCATAGTGCAAATACAGGGTTAGAATCCCCGATTGCATACGAAGCAGACCTCAAAGTAGAACAACTCGATCGTAACGGTGCAGTGTTAAAGACATACACTTTCCGTGGAGCATATCCAGCAAACGTTTCAGAAATTGCGTTGGATTATTCTTCAAATGATGCGATTGAGAACTTCACTTGCACATGGTCTTACCAGTATTATGAGTCTGATACAACGACCTAAATAACTATAGAACGGCAGGGTTGATTTTAGTCCTTTCTCCCCTGCCGTTCACACTAACAGTTTAAGGAATTGAAATGGCAGAATCAGAAGGTATCAATCTTTTTGGATTTCAAATATCTAGAAAGAAAAAGAAAGAAGAAGAAAAAGTTCTTCCTTCTATAGTTCCTGCTCGTGATGACGAGGGAGGAAGTTATGCTACTGCTAGTGGGTCGGGTCACTTTGGTCAGTATCTTAATATGGATGGTGACGACTCTAAAGACAACTATCAGATGATAATGAAATATCGCGGTAATGCAATGCACCCAGAAGTGGATGCTGCAATCGAAGATATCATAAACGAATCAATCAGTTCAGGAGATCTGAAGCAAAATCTCGATATAAACATGGATGCAGTAAAAGCACCAGACCGTATCAAAAAAGTAATTAAAGAAGAATTTGACGGTATCTATGGAATGATGAACTTCAAGGAACTCGGTCACGATATTTTCCGTCGCTGGTATGTTGACGGACGTTTGTACCACCACCTTGTAGTTAATGAAGAAAACCCTAAAGAGGGGATTAAAGAAATCAGACCTATTGACGCAGCAAGAATGCGTAAAGTAAAAAAGGTCAAATACAAAAAAGATCCTGTTACAGGTGCTAAACTCGTAGAAAACGTTGAAGAGTTTTTTGTATATCAGGAAAAACCAGGACAATCTACTTCTGGCGTTAAAATGACAGACGACTCAGTCAGTTATGTAACATCAGGTCTACTCAGCGAAGATCGTAAAAAGATTGTTTCTCATTTACATAAAGGTTTGAAACCTATTAATCAGTTGCGGATGATGGAAGATGCTTTGGTTATCTACCGTCTATCGCGTGCACCAGAACGTCGTATCTTTTATATTGATGTTGGTAACTTGCCTCGCGGTAAGTCCGAGCAGTATATGAAAGACATCATGGCGAAGTATCGTAACAAACTTGTTTACGATGCACAAACTGGTGAGATCCGTGATGACCGTAAACACCAATCAATGTTAGAAGACTTTTGGTTGCCTCGTCGTGAAGGTGGTCGTGGTACTGAAATCACTACACTTCCTGGAGGTGAGAATTTAGGTCAGATTGACGATATCATTTACTTTCAAAAGAGAATGTATCGTTCCCTAAATGTTCCTATCAGTAGACTAGAACCTGATGCCGCAGCAGGTATCCTCGGTCGTTCAACTGAAATCAATCGTGACGAACTCAAGTTTCAAAAGTTTATTGACAGAATTCGTTCTCGGTTCGCGCACCTCTTTTATGGTATCCTCAAGAAGCAACTTATTCTTAAAGGTATTATCACAGAAGAAGATTGGGAATTGTGGAAGAATGATATCACGATTGATTATCAAAAGGATAATCATTTTGCAGAACTTCGTGATGCAGAAATTTTACAGAACCGTCTACAAACTTTGGATGCCGCAGCAAGTTATGTTGGCGAATACTATTCAAAGAGTTGGATGATGAAAAATATTCTTATGCTATCTGAAGAAGAAATCGAACAGATGAAAACTGAAATGGCAGAAGAAGAAAACGAAGGTGGAGATGAATTAGATGATTCAGATGAAGAACCAGAAGATTCTCCAGATAATGAAGTAGAACCTGATGAGGAAGAACCTCAAGGAGATGACAGTGAGTGATTTGACAAAAGATTTGATTCAGCAAGCGATGGATCAAGATTTCAACAAGGCAGGTAAAGTCTTCGGTGAGATTATGAACATGAAGATGAGCGATGCCTTAGAACAAGAAAAAATTCGTATGTCTGATATGGTTTATAATGGAGGAGAAGATGCAGACTTGGAGGATGATGATGACGTCTTGGGGGATGAGGATGGTACTGACCAACTCGAACTTGACCTTGATGCAGAAGATGGCATTGAAGAGGGCGAAGAAGAAATCGAAGACGAAACCGACGATGAACTCCCTCTAGATCCTGAAGAATAATATTATTATAAATAAAGGTAATATATTTAAAAAGGTTACATAAATGAAGACGTTTGCACAAATTAGAGAATTGACTGGAAGGAAACCTTCTGGCACACAAGTTTTCAATAAAAAATTTGGCAAGATACAGGTTCAAGTTTATAAAGACAAGAACCAGTTCATTTCATATGTAGACGGTGATAGATTAGATTCTTACAAAAATGAAAAAGAAGCAATCAAAGCAGCAGAAGAATTTATAAAGGCATATAACACATGAAACTTATATCAGAATTCACTGAGCAGGATTTATCATTCGTCACTGAAGCAAATGAAAAAGGCGAAAAGAAATACGCTATCGAAGGCGTGTTCGCTCAGGCAAACGTTAAAAATAGAAATGGTCGTGTTTACCCAAAAGCAACTATGGAAAAGGCACTGGGTAAATATACGACAGAACAAGTTTCAAAAGGAAGAGCAGTTGGTGAGTTAAATCATCCTGAAGGTCCTACAGTAAACTTGGATAAGGTTTCTCACAAGATCGAAAAACTCGTATTCGAGGGAAATGATGTTGTGGGTAAGGCGACTATATTGGACACACCGATGGGCAACATCGTAAAAGGTTTGCTTGATGGTGGAGTTGGATTAGGCGTTTCGACTCGTGGTATGGGAAGTTTGAAGAACAATAATGGCGTGATGGAGGTTCAGGGTGATTTCATGCTGAACGCAATCGACATCGTACAAGATCCATCTGCACCCTCAGCATTCGTTAATGGGGTTATGGAAGGTGTAGAGTGGGTATGGAACAACGGTATTATTGAGGCACAAACTATTGAAAAAATTGAGACTGAAATTAGAAAAGCATCTCGCACCGATCTTTATGAGACACAGGTTCGTGAATTTAAAAATTTCCTCTCGTTGCTTAAATCAAATTAAAGGAGTCACATTAAAATGACTGATGTTAAAATCGAAGATCAGGACGTTGAACTCCATGACGAAGTAACAGAAGACGAAGTTATGGAAGCAGCAGGTCACGATCCTAAAAATGCAACTGCGCAAGCAGTTGACGCAGCAGATAAAGCAGGTGATGCAACTGGTGATGCACCAAGTCGCGGATCTGAAAATCAAACACAAGACCCAATGCCAAAGACTAAGGCAGCAATTATGGCATCAATGGTAAAAAGAATGGGTGAAATGAAGAAAGAAACCCTTCAAGCAAGTTACAATGTCATGATGAAACCAGAATCATATGCAGAAGGAATTGAGTCAGATGATCAACCACAACTGGTTGAGTATCAGGCAGATTTTTCAGATGATCTAAATGCTCTAGTTGAATCAGAAGCAACTCTTTCAGACGAATTTAAAGGTAAGGCAGGAATCATTTTTGAAACTGCTATCCGTTCAAAGTTGTCTGAAGAAATCGATCGGTTAGAAACTAAGTACAACGAAGAACTTGCTGAGGAAGTTGAATCAACTAAATCAGACCTCGTTGAAAAGGTTGATAATTATCTTAACTACGTTGTCGAACAGTGGATGGAAGACAATCAGGTAGCAGTACAACAAGGACTGCGTACGGAAATTGCAGAGAAGTTTATGGGTTCCCTTAAAGACCTATTCACCGAATCTTATATCGAAGTTCCTGAGTCTAAAGTCGACCTAGTCGATCAACTCGCAGAAGAAGTTGCTGAATTAGAAGCAACCTCTAACGAAGCAATTGCTAAGAATCTTTCAATGATGGAAGAACTTGAAACATATAAGCGTGATGCAATCATCCGTGAAAATGCTTCTGGTCTTGCTGAAACACAAGTTGAAAAACTTAAAGATCTCGTGGCAGATGTAGATTTTGAAGACGAAGCAACTTTCTCAAATAAAGTAGCAACTGTCAAAGAATCTTACTTCACAAAGAAACCTGCTGATGTCGCTGATATCACAGAAGAGTCTGACGATGGTGATACCATTTCAGAAGCGACTGGATCAATGGCACAGTATCTCTCAGCAATCCAAAAAACTAACAAGAAATAATTTAGGAGTCCAATAAAATGACTAATGCAGTCTCATACGACCAGTTGATGGAAAAGTGGGCACCTGTACTGAACGAAGAATCAGCAGGTAAGATCCAAGACACCCATCGTAAATCAGTAACAGCAGCAATTCTTGAGAACCAAGAAATTGCACTTCGTGAAGAAGGTATGCTTAACGAAAACAACGATACTTCCACAGTAACAGGCGGAGTAGCAGGTAACTGGAATCCAGTTCTTATCGCTCTTGTCCGTCGTGCAATGCCTAACCTTATGGCATACGACATCTGTGGTGTACAACCTATGTCAGGTCCAACTGGATTGATCTTCGCAATGAAGTCAACATTCCAGACTACAAAATCTGGCACTTCAGCAGGCGCAGAAGCACTTGTAAACGAAGCAAACATTAACTACTCAGGCGATTCAGGCACAGCAGGAATGCAAGCAGATCCATCAGGTATGGGTTCAGCACTAGACGGTGACGGCGATTCAACAATTGCTGATTCACTCGGTGATCCACTTGCTAACCTTGATCTGTACTCAACTGCAGAAGCAGAAGCACTCGGAGTTTCCGGTGGCGAATCTTTCGCAGAAATGGGTTTCACAATCGAAAAAGCAACTGTGACTGCCAAGTCACGTGCGCTGAAAGCAGAATACACGCTAGAACTAGCACAAGACCTTAAAGCAATTCATGGTCTAGATGCAGAAACAGAACTAGCAAACATTCTGTCTACTGAAATCATGGCAGAAATCAACCGTGAAGTTGTGCGTACAATTAACTCACAAGCGAAACTCGGTGCTGCTACAGATAACACAGCAATCAACGGTATCTTCAATGTTCAGACAGATGCAGACGGTCGCTGGTCAGTAGAAAAGTTCAAGGGTCTGATCATGCAAATTGAGCGTGAATCAAACACAATTGCTAAAGAAACACGTCGCGGTAAAGGTAACTTCGTCATCTGTTCATCAGATGTTGCATCTTCACTTGCTGCTTCTGGTATGCTTGACTATGCTCCTGCAATGTCAACAAACCTAAACGTTGATGACACAGGCAACACTTTTGCTGGTCTACTTAACGGTCGCACAAAGGTCTATATTGACCCATATGCAACTACAGACTATGTCAACGTCGGTTATAAGGGTACAAACCCATATGACGCAGGTCTCTTCTATTGCCCATACGTACCATTAACAATGGTTCGTGCAGTAGGTGAGCAGACATTCCAACCTAAAATCGGTTTCAAGACTCGCTACGGCATGGTCTCAAACCCATTCGTTGGAGCATCAGCAGCAAACGGTCTTGCAACTGCAAAGACCAACCAGTACTATCGCATCATGCGTGTGGACGATATCCTCGGTTCATAAGTATAAAAACCACAATAAAATGGGGGCGATCTTCGGATCGCCCTTTTTTTTAAAATATAAAACATATAAATAACGGTATGGCGAACTTAACAAACAACATAAATTACCTACAACCGACAAGTTTTAAATTGTCCATTGATAGGCAGAACTATCCTAATTTGGAGTTCTTTGTACAAAACTTCACACATCCTGGGTTGATGATGCCCGCAGTAGAAATGCCAATTAGGCGGATGCAGTCTATCCCCTTTCCAGGAGAATCTTTAACAATTAACGAACTATCTGCTACAGTATTATTAGATGAGAATATGGATAGTTATGAAGAAATGTATAACTGGATTCGTAGAATTCAAGTTACCAATATGGATGGAAATAATAATTTAAAAGGTGGTGCTGGTTTAAATACCAATTCAGATATCACTCTTTCCATATTATCAAGTCACAACAATCAAACAAAGCAAGTTCGGTATGTTGATGCTTTGCCAACTTCTCTTGGCGATATATCATTTGAAGCGACTTCATCAGGACAAGATTTCATTACCTTTGCCGCTTCGTTTAGATTCAGTTATTTTGAACTGTTAGGTGTTAATTCTACAACAGGTTCAATATCAAATTCATTTACTGTTGGGAGTTCATAAACATTATGAGTAGATCTAGAGACATATCCAAATTTCTTGGATCAACCGAAAATGGGAATGCATCTAATTTAGCGTTGCTTCATACTGGTTCTTCTACGGGATTAGATTCATCACAAGTGACAACTATCGCCACTGCTACTGCATTAACCGTTTATGATTCTATTGGAGCATTGCCAACAACCAGTTTATCTGCTGGTGATCAGGGATACGTTACTTCAAACAATAGATTATATCTTTCTAATGGATCTGGGTGGTACAATGTTGCGCTGATTAACGCAACTCCAACAGTAACAGTCAGTCCTAGCGGAACAATAGAATTATCCACTGAAGGTACGCCAACAGTTGTTACACTAACTGCAACCGATTCTGACAATGCTGATGCTACACTTACATTGTCCGCTGATTCTGGTGGTGACTTCTTTAAGATGGCAACTGTGTCTCAAGATTCAAGCGTCTTTACTATCACACCAAGATCAGAAGATTCAGCAACAGCATTAGGGTTTGACGGTACATCTTCATTGACATTTAAAGCAAGTGATGGTATCAATTTTGGTTCGGCAACAAATACATTTACTCTAGGATTTAGTATCCAAGGTAGTCAAAGAACAAGTCTATTGATAAAAGCGGATACAGCAGGTACAGATAATCAAATCGATGCATCTACTAATAATCATGCAATCACTGAAACTGGTACTGTTAAGTCAACTGCCTTTACTCCATATCATCCTGGCGGTTACAGTACAAAATTTGCAGCATCAGCAGATCGAATTATAACAAATCTGGCAACTTCTGGTACATATAATTGGACTGTTGAATGGTGGGTCTATCATACCGCAAACGCAGGCAACGCTTCACAGAATAGAAACTTTGGTGCTGCCACGAATGATATGATGTTTTTGAATACAAATTTGAATACTCAAGGATTTTATATCGGTGGGCAAGCAAGAGTATCAGGATCAAAGGCGATGGTCGTGGGTCAGTGGTATCACATGGCACTTGTAAGATCTACCAGCAGTAATACAATAAAACTTTATATTGATGGTGTTCTAGAAGGAACTTCTTCTGTTCAAGCAGGTACAACATATGATGTACCTGCCAAGACTGACTTTGCTATTGGTAGTGATCAAAATTTTACTGCTTATGGAATGGCGGGATATATAAGAGATTTTAGATATGTCATTGGAACTGAGGTTTACACTTCAGCATTTACACCTCCGGAAGCACCTTTAACAGCAATATCTGGTACTGACTTATTGCTTTGTAATCATGCGGCAGTGATAGACACTTCTGGTAATTATAATGTTGTAACAGTTAGTAGCACATCGACTGCAAGGTTTGGTCCGTATGTTCAGGCGAAGGCATACACTAAAGCAGTATATGGTGGATCTGTACGTTTCAGTGGGAGTAGTAATTTAAACACTGCTGCTATTACATGGGATAACACAAAGGATTGGACATTCGAAGGTTGGTGGTATGGTACTAATGCTTCAGATGGTACTTTTGCAACACTGAATAGTGGTGGTGGTGTTAATGGTCTCTATGTAATGCACGGTGGTGGTGTGTATATTAATGGTATTGAATGGGGGATCCCAGGAAGTCCTGCAAACTACTTTAAAGTGAATCATTGGAATCACTGGGCATTGGTCAGACATTCCGGAACTTATAAATTCTATGTAAATGGAATTTCTATGTGGAGTGAAACTAATTCAGGAAACGGTGGCGGTGGTACTCATAGATTTGGAATAGGGGCAACTGCAACAAATGCTGCTGCAGTCCAAGATGGAACGTTTATATCTGATGTTAGGTTTACTGAAGATGGCGTATATACAGCAGACTTTATTCCACCGACCGCTCCATTAACTGTTCTTGGAGATACAATTTTTAAGACAGTCACTAACACAAACAGTGTATGGGATGCTCAAGGTGGGCATGCTCTGACCCCTACTGGGAATGCAGCAGCAAGTAATACGCAAAGAAAATTTACAACATCATCTGCAATTGCCTTTGATGGTAGTGGCGATTATGTTGCTTGGGATCAACGTGATTCTATTGGTTTATCTGGTAATGCAACCATAGAAATGTGGGTATATCCAAATGCCAATTCTAATTATCAAACATTGTTTAGTATGAATAGAGGTACTAGCACAGGATTTAATTTTGGTATTGATGGTTCGAGTAGACCATTTTTATGGAAAGGTGCCTTCAGAATTCAAACAGGTACAGTATCTAACACAACTTGGTCACATGTTGCGCTTGTAAGAAATAGCGGTGTATGGTCAATATATGTTAATGGAACTGCTGTTGGAGCAACTTGGGCAGATACAACTACATACACAGGTACAGACTTTGCAATCGGTGATACGGTTGCCTCTGCAGGTGGGGCAACAGGTGAATGGTTTAATGGATACATTCAAGACGTCAGATATTCAAAAGGTTTTGCTAGATATACAACTAACTTTACGCCACCAACTTCAGAACATAGTGGATAAATAATACTTTACTTTATAATAAAAATATGATATAATATAGTTATGATTGATTTGAAAAATATACATGCGATGTGGCAGGAAGACTGTCAGATCAATACTATGAAACTAGACGAAGCATCGAAGCATACACCAATGCTTCATGCTAAGTATCTAGAACTGCTGACGACTTGTAAGTTACAACTCAAGCGTGCAGAACAACAGCAGAAAATACTTCTCAAAGATAAATGGTTATATTATAATGGTAAAATGTCACAAGAAGACGTTATCGAAAAAGGTTGGGATCCTGATCCCTTTGATGGACTGAAAGTCCTAAAAGGTGAGATGGACTACTACTACGATTCAGATCCAGAAATACAAAAGTCTGAAGAGAAGATACAGTACTGGAAAACTGTCACAGAAACCCTTATAGATATTGTTGATTCATTAAAGTGGCGTCATCAGACTATAGGTAATATGATCAAGTGGAAACAGTTCGAGTCTGGAAATTAAACCAGTCAGATTTACAAATAGAATGTGATTCAGGAATATGTCAGGAACTTAACGAGTTTTTTAGTTTCTACGTTCCTGGATATAAGTTCATGCCTGCATTTCGTAACAAGATGTGGGATGGGAAAATACGTCTATTTTTGTTAAGAGATAGATCACTTCCTGCAGGTTTATTTTATCATTTAAAAGAATTTTGTGAACTTCGAGGATATATACTCAAGTCAGAAACTTCTCAATATGGTGACCCAGATGAACGAATTAACATTACTCCAACCGCTCTTAACGATTTTTGTTCTAGTATTGATACCCCTTTCCCTCTTCGGGACTATCAGTATCAATGCGTTGGTGAAGCGATCACAAGAAAAAGAGCGATCCTCCTCAGTCCAACAGGATCCGGAAAGTCATTCATAATATATCACTTGATGCGGTGGTATCTAGAAAACTACGATCAAAATATATTACTCATCGTTCCAACTACTTCGTTGGTTGAACAGATGTACAATGACTTCAAACAATATGGATATGATGTTGATAATCAAGTCCATAGAATATACTCAGGAAAAGATAAGACTACAGATAAACGTATTATTATCAGTACATGGCAGTCAATTTACAAATTAAATAAAGTTTGGTTCCAACAGTTCGGTGCTGTATTTGGGGACGAATGTCATGGATTTAAATCTAAGTCTCTGATGAGTATAATGAGCAAATCAGATAGAGCAGAATTTAGATATGGAACTACAGGTACACTAGATGGTTCACAAACTCACGAGTTGGTTTTACAGGGTCTTTTCGGTAAGACATATAAAGTCACGACAACAAAGAAACTTCAGGATAACGACACCCTTGCTAAATTGCAGATCAAGCGATTGGTGCTTACTTATGACTCAGACACTAGACAAAATTTTGGAAAGAAAACCTATCAGGAAGAGATAGACTTTATTGTAGGTCACGAAAAGAGAAATCGTTTCATAAGAAATCTTGCTCTCGATTTATCTGGTAATACTTTGATACTATATAATTATGTGGAAAAGCATGGCAAACCTTTGTTTAACTTGATAAGGGATAAAGCAGATGAAAATCGTAAAGTATTTTTTGTGTCTGGTGGCACGGATACCTCCGACCGTGAAGCAATACGAGGAATTGTCGAAGGGATGTCCAACTCAATCACAGTTGCGTCGTTGGGTACATTCTCTACAGGAATAAACATTAAAAACTTACATAATATCATATTTGCCTCGCCGAGTAAATCTCAAATCAGAGTTCTTCAAAGTATTGGGCGAGGACTAAGAAAAAGTGATGATGGAAGGATTACTACGTTATATGATATATCTGACGACATCACTTGGAAGTCTCGGCAAAATTTTTGCTATATACATTCGAATGAAAGATTAAAAATATACAACAATGAACAATTCAACTGTAACACTACAAAGATAGAGATATGAAATTCAAACAACTGAAGTTATCTAATACAGAAGAAATTATTTGCGAGATCCTTGAAACCGAGGATGATGAGTACAATGAAGTCGTTGTAAAAAATTGCCTGAAGGTTATGGCGGCAGAAGACTATGAAAACAATGTAAGGTATTATTCGTTTCGACCATGGATCGCCTTTCAAGATGATCTAGAATTATTGAGCACGATTAAACTTCAGCATATAGTTGCCGAATCAAATCCTTCCCCTGCTTTACTGAAACACTATAAGCACGCTCTCAGTGAAGTGACCGAAGGAACTGCTTTGAGAAGAGAACTGAATCTTGATGAATTTATGTTAGAAAATTCTGACCTGAGTGCTGACGAGATTGAAGACTATATCGAAGAAAAGATGATGGAAAAAAATGAAAACGAAAGATTTCAGCAGTTTGAACAGGACTCTGCCACACCTAACATTATCAACTTCAAACCAAAAGGAAGTATCCATTAGGCACCTTCCCTTTTCCCCGACGTTATACTTATTATATCATATTTTCGGAGATTAGTAAAGGTCAAAAATTAAATAAATTTTTATATTATTTAAAAATATTATGCTTTACTATTTTGCTCAAAAGTAGTATAATATATGTGAAAGGAATTTTATCATGGCACGACAAAAAAGAGCAAGCATCCATTATGTAAATAATGCAGACTTCTCGCAAGCAGTTGTAGACTATGTAACGACCGTAAACGAAGCAAAAGAAAACAGTACAAAGCATCCAATCGTAACCGATTATATTGCACAGTGTTTCCTAAGGATCGCTGAGGGTTTGTCTCACAAATCCAATTTTATTCGCTACACATATCGCGAAGAGATGGTTATGGATGCAGTAGAAAACTGCCTCAAAGCAATCAATAATTATGATATCGAGGCAGCGACTCGGACAGGCAAACCTAATGCCTTTGCTTACTTTACGCAAATTACATGGTTCGCTTTTCTTAGACGTATTGCTAAAGAAAAGAAGCAACAAGACGTAAAAATGAAATATCTAACTCAGTCTGGTATTGAGAACTTCATTGATAATGAAAACGGTGACAATATTTCTAACCAAGTGGTTGGTGCATTCGTTGATACTTTACGGGATCGCATCGATAAGGTAAGGAATGTTGATACTAATGTCAAAGAGTTTGTAAAAGAAGAAAAGATTAAAAAGAAACGTACACGTGTAGCAGATTCTGATCTACAGGATTTCATGCAGTGAAGGTTGCTATTTTAAACGATACCCATACAGGTATTCGCAACTCGTCTGAGATATTCCTAGATAATGCTGCGAAGTTTTATAATGAAGTGTTCTTCCCTTACTGTGAAGAGCATAACATAAAACAAATCGTGCATCTTGGCGACTACTATGACCATAGAAAGTTCGTAAACTTCAAGGCACTCAATCATAATCGTAAACACTTTCTTGATAGAGTACGCAAAAATGGTATGATGATGGATATCATTCCTGGCAACCATGACACATACTATAAGAACACCAATGACCTTAACTCACTCAAAGAGTTGCTCGGTCATTACATGAACGAAGTCCATATCATTATGGAACCAACGGTTATGGAATATGGTTCACTCAATTTTGCTATGTTACCATGGATCAATCAAGAGAACCACGACGAGTCTGTACGGTTTATTCAAAACTGTAAAGCAGATTGGTTGGGTGGGCATCTAGACCTAAACGGTTTCGAAATGCTAAGAGGTGTTAGAAGTACGCACGGTCTAGATCATGGTTTGTTTAGTAGGTTTGAACAGGTTCTTACTGGGCACTTTCATGTTGGTTCTAAGCAGGATAATGTTCACTATCTTGGCACCCAACTAGAATTCTTTTGGTCAGATGCTGGTGATAAGAAAGGGTTTCATATCCTTGATACTGAAACTCGTGAACTAGAAAAAATTCATAATCCTCACACTTTATTCAAAAAAGTTCTTTACGACGACGAGAAAATAGAGTATAATAGTATAGACGATCTTTCTGATTATGATAACAAGTTCGTGAAGGTTGTCGTTATCAATAAGAAGGATCAGTTTGTATTTGATCGTTTTATGGATAGGATACAGAATAGAAATATTCACGAGTTAAAAATTGCTGAGAACTTTAATGAGTTCATCGGTGAAAACGTAGAAGATGATGAAATGCAGTTTGACGATACTCCATCTATTGTAGATACCTATATTGATGCGGTTGAAACTGATCTGGATAAAGATAAGATAAAAGTTCAGATTCGTGATCTTATGACTGAAGCGCAAGCACTAGAGTTAGTATGATAATATTTGAAAAGGTTCGTTGGAAAAACTTTCTTTCCACTGGACAAAACGCGATTGAGATAAACCTTAATCAAAATAAATCAACCCTCATCGTTGGGCAAAACGGTGCGGGAAAGTCCACTATGTTGGATGCTATATCCTTTGCCTTGTTTGGTAAAGCACATAGAAATATCAAGAAAGACCAACTTGTTAATTCTATCAATAATAAAGGTTGCGAAGTAGACGTTGAATTTACTATCGGGCAAAATAAATTCAAAGTCTTTCGCGGCATCAAACCTAATAAATTTGAGATATACAAAAACGGCACGATGATTAATCAGTCGTCGCATGCTAAAGAATATCAACAAATCCTAGAATCTAATATCCTTAAACTGAATCATAAAACCTTTCATCAGGTAGTTGTGCTTGGTTCATCTTCGTTCATTCCTTTTATGCAATTAACAGGTTCGCATAGACGTGAAGTTATTGAAGATCTACTAGACATTAATGTATTCAGTAAAATGAATCAGATCCTAAAAGAAAAAACTAATACGTTGAAAGATAACGTGAAAGAAATTAATTATGCGATAGATATCCAGAACAACAAGATTGCTACTCAAGACAAATACATTAATGATGTGGCAGCACTTACAGAAGAAAGTAAAAAGGAATATGAATCTAGGATTCATGCATCGCAGAATAATATCGATGAACTACAGGATGCGAATAACGTCCTTAGCACGGGTCTCGAAGAATCTATCGGGAAAACCGAAGAAAGGCATTCAACTTTATCGGATAAACGCCAAGGTCTTATGCTCAGAGGTCAAGATCGGCAAACAAATCTCTCCAACGTCAGGCAGCGGATCACTTTTTTCGAAGAGAATGAGGTTTGTTCCGTATGTGACCAAACCATCTCAGACTCGCATAAACATGACATTCTCAATGATGCGAAAGAAGAAGCGAATAGCATTCAATCCGAATGTCGTACGATCGGAACGGAAGGGTCATCCGTGGAAAAAGAGATTAATGAGAATGGATTGTTACTTCAATCGTTACGGTCTAAGGTATCTCAACTCGGCGAGAATAACCGCGAGATCTCTACGCTCCAGGAGCAAATCCGCCAATACCAAAAATCTTTAGATAAGGAAGTGAGCGCAGACTTAACTAGTGCAAAAACTGATAGAGATGAAATGAAATCTGATAAGGATAAAATGCTAGAAAGCAAAATAAATTTATCAGAGCAGTTCAACTATAATATCGTGATAGGAGAGATGCTCAAAGATTCTGGAATTAAAACTAAGATCATTAAACAGTATCTTCCTGCGGTCAATAAGTTTGTCAACACCTATTTACAGATACTCGACTTCTTTGTACACTTCAACCTAGACGAAGCATTCAATGAAACTATTAGATCACGCCATCGTGATGAGTTTACATATGAATCATTCAGTGAAGGTGAAAAACAAAGGATTGACCTCTCGCTACTATTTACATGGCGCCAGATTGCTAAGATGAAAAACTCTGTCGCTACAAACCTATTGATCCTTGATGAAACTTTTGATTCATCCCTAGATCATGACGGTGTGGATAACCTACTCAAGATTCTTCACACTTTGGGTGACGATACTAACATATTCGTCATCTCACATAAAGGAGAAATCCTTGATGGTAAGTTCAACAGCAAAATTGAATTTAAAAAAGAAAAAAACTTTAGCAAAATGCTTTACTAATTTGCTAAAGTATGATATAATATGATATATGAAATCCACGGAGATAATTATGGAATTGAATGATAACACTATCGAAGTCCTGAAAAACTTTTCAGGCATTAATCAAAACTTGCTAGTGAAGCAAGGAAACACTATTAAGACTATCAGCGAAGCACGAAATGTTGTAGCAACAGCAATCGTGGCAGAAGAGTTTTCTCAACAGTTCGGGATCTATGACCTCAATGAGTTCATTGGTGTACTCGGTCTAGTTGATCAACCTAATCTGAAGTTCTCTGATGAGTCTGTTACGGTCGGTGACCAGTCGGGTAGATCTAAGATTAAATACTTCTTCTCTCCCGAAGAAACCCTAACATCACCGACCAAAGATATTACTATGCCTGAAGGCGATGTGAAGTTTACTCTTGATGCCGATACGTTGGGTAAGATTAAACGAGCAGCATCTACTCTCGGTCATAGTGAAATGTCCATCACTGGTAATGATGGATCTATCGTGTTGTCTGTACTAGATAACCAAAACTCAACATCGAATGCGTATTCGATCGAAATCGGTGGTGAGTTCCCTGCTGATTCAGTTTTCAACTTTGTTGTGAACATCTCTAACCTTAAATTGCTTCCTGGCGATTACGAGGTGCAGATTTCATCCAAACTGATCTCTGAATTTAAGCATACTGAAATGAACGTTCGTTATTGGATTGCACTAGAAAAATCCTCAACCTTTGGAGTATAATAAAAAAATGTCGACAGAAAATCAAGATGAACTAATGAAACTTGCTAATCAGGTTTCACGGTCAACAGTAGCAGTAGTTGATGCTGTTACACAACGTGGTGGTTTTAAGGGTGAAGAACTCTCAACCATTGGTACACTTCGTGATCAAGCGATCCAAGTGATTTCCCTTGTGGAAGAAATGCAGCAAGAAGCAGCAATGGAAAGTGAAGATTAAACTTTACTTTTGACTAGATTCGTTATATAATTATATTTTGTTATGAAAGTTTTTGAAGAATGTCTAATGAATTTTTATGGGTTGAAAAATACCGTCCGCGAAAGATTGCTGATTGTATCCTTCCACCCCAACTGAAAAATACTTTTCAGAAAATTGTTGATACTGGTGAATTGCCTAATATGCTTTTCACTGGATCAGCAGGTCTCGGTAAGACTACTGTAGCACGAGCAATATGCAACGAACTTGATCTCGACCATATTGTCATCAACAGTTCGGAGGATGGCAATATTGACACTCTCCGTGGTAAGATCAAGCAGTTCGCAAGTACTGTCTCGCTTCAGGGTGGCGTGAAAGTCGTCATCTTGGACGAGGCAGATTACTTAAATCCACAATCTACTCAACCAGCACTTCGTGCTTTTATTGAAGAGTTTTCTAACAACTGTAGATTTATCCTTACATGTAATTTTAAGAATCGTATCATTGAACCACTACACTCTCGGTGCGGTGTTTATGATTTCAATGGCGGTGATAAACCTACGCTGTGCGGTGAGTTTATGACCCGATGTCAGGAGATTCTTCTCAAAGAAAATATTTCGGTTCACAATCAGCAAGTTCTCGCTGATCTGATTATGAAATACTTTCCTGACTGGAGACGTGTACTTAACGAACTCCAACGGTATGGTATCGCCAATCAGAGTATTGATGATCAGATCCTAGTTAATATTTCTGATCAAAACTATGATGAATTATTTACTTGTTTGAAAGAAAAAGATTTCAAAAAGATGCGTAAATGGGTGACAAACAATATAGATACTGATGTGTCTGCAATTTTTAGATCTATATATGATAGGATGTCAGATAAGATTGCTCCACATTCTATTCCTCAGGTTGTGCTTATTCTTGCTGATTATCAGTATAAAAATGCGTTCGTTGCTGATCACGAACTTAATGTAGTTGCTTGTCTAACGGAGGTCATGGCAAATGTCGAATTCTCTTAATATCCACCGTCTCACTATCTTTACTCAAAAAGATTGCCCATACTGCGTGATCATGAAAAAGAAGATTCTTTCATGGGGTTACGACTTCGATGAAGTGAACATTAGTTATGATATGGAATCTAAAATGTTTATGAAAGAAGAAGGTCATAAGACAGTACCACAATTGTATTTAAATGACCAACACTTAAATCATTGGGATACAGATAAGTTCACCAAGTCTATGCTAGAAAAAGAAATATCATTTATCTTAACAGAGATGGGTGATGGTGGCGTAGAGAACTTCGGATGAACCCATATGAATATGTAAACGCAATAAATTCTACCAAAAAGAATATTATGGTAGATAACCTTGCAGAAAAATCTTACAACTCATTCGTAGTCAATAGGTCTTTATCATACTTTAATGATACAGTCTTAATGGCGAACGAAATGAATATCAATCATCACATAGATAATCGCCTTAAATTTGACTTTCTTATAAATATCATCAGAAAGAAAAAACGGTTTTCAAAATGGATGAAACCTGAAACCGAAAGTGATGTGGAAGTTGTCATGCAATATTATGGTTATAGTAATACCAAAGCAAGAAATGCCTTGACCCTTCTCAGTACAAATCAAATTGATGAATTAAAGAAGAAGGTTTATAAAGGTGGAAGAAAATAAAATCATAGAATGGACGCCTGATTCTATGCTAGAAGTAACTCTCAACGAACCAGATGATTTTCTGAAAGTTCGTGAGACTTTAACTCGCATAGGCGTCGCATCCCGTAAGGATAAAAAACTATATCAGTCCTGCCATATTCTACATAAGCAGGGAAGATATTTTATTGTTCACTTCAAAGAGTTATTTCTACTTGACGGTAAGAAATCTAATCTAGAAGAAAATGACGTTGCTCGTAGAAACACGATTGCTCAACTTATGAGCGATTGGGGTTTGATAACAATGGAAGGTTCTGTAGATTTATTTGCACCAATGAGGCAGATTAAAATAATTCCTTTTAAAGAAAAAAGTGATTGGGAACTTTGCCCAAAATATAATATTGGAAATAAATAATGAGAAAAATATTTTTAGATGTGGGTGCCAATAAAGGTCAAAATATCAGAAACTTTAGAAATGTCTATGGGGACGATTATGAAGTTTTTACATTTGAACCTAATCCAGAATGTATTGGCCATATTAAAAATAAATATGAATCAGATGAAAAAGTAACTATCATGCAGTGTGCTGCTTGGAATATGAACGGCACGCAAGAACTTGAACTTGGTGTACATACTGTCAGTTCAAGCATGAGAAAAGATAAACTAACATCTATGTCTGGGAAAACAATTCTTGTACAAACGCTAGATCTTTCTGAGTGGATACAAGAAAACTTTACTACAGATGATGAAATTATTATGTATGTTGATATAGAAGGTGCAGAATATGAGGTCTTAGACAAGATGATGTCTGATAATATTCTCAACGCATCTTGGTTCAATAAAATTTATATGGAGTTTCACGAGACAAAACTTAGCAGTCTCCCTAGAAGTTTGCATAATAAAATTTATGATTTCTTAATTGAAACTTTTAAAGAAAACGTATTTATTCACGCAAAATATCAAGCAGATGAATATGAAAAGATAGGATAAAACTAATGGCAGAAAAAACTCATATAGACAAGGTCATAGAAAAGAAAAAACCTTCTAGCGAACATAATGAGTTTGAACTGGTGTTACGTTTTTTTGGGAATGAACTGATAGCAATCAAACTTGCTGCCACTAATTTTAGTGCCAAGTTGGTTGTCTACAGTATCATACTTTTAATCTTTGCTTTCTTGATCATGGAAGTATTTGGACTCAATGCCTTGTTAGGTTATGGAGATTATTCTGCTTCATTTTATGACAACGATTAAAGATTAAAAGATTATATATAGTAATGAGTCGCCGAATGATCGGGACTCTAAATTAACCTTGCATAAGTCATGGAGGTACATATGACTGGAATAGTATATCCGCGAAGCGGATTCATCGGTTTCGACCACATCTTCGATCAACTTGAGAATATTCACAAGCACGCGAAGGATACCTACCCACCACACAACGTAGTAAAAGATGATGAGTTTAAATTCTGTCTTGAACTAGCAGTGGCGGGATTCAAACAAGAACATATTGATATTGAAGTTAAGGACCATGTTCTTACCATCAAAGGCGATCGTCCACAACGTCGCGAACAAGATAGATATGTTCATAAAGGTATCAGTGCAAGAAACTGGAAAAAGTCGTTTAGACTGTCGGAATACACCGAAGTCCTCGGTGCTGATCTACAGGACGGAATATTGACTGTCGACTTAGAAGTCGTCCTTCCTAAAGAAAAGCGACCTCGTAAAATTTCAATCGGAAACAACGAGGAATCGAAAGATGACAACATTAATTGGGAACACAGAGAACAAGGGTTCTTTACTCGCAACAGCGATAGTTGACGCTATCTCTGGTTTTTTCTCTTCATGGGGAAAAGCAATCACTATGGCACGAGCATGTCAGGCAAATCGTGAAACAGCAATCTTGCTACAACACGAATATCCTGATCTTCATGTAGACGCGATCGCACAAATGCTAAACGATCGTATTCGCAAGGAGGTGTATGGTGATTAAACTATTTAAAATGCTTATGAAAAGAATGTCACAAGATCCAGTAGAACGTTATCTATCTGAATCAGAAGACCTAGCAGACCTTGAAAGTCGTATGAAATCATTGCGTCAGAAAGGAATCTGGGTATAATGTGGGCATATACCTATGAAGAAGCAAAATGGTTAATGAACTCGCAAAATAAGCGATAATAATAAATAGAAGGGAGCAGTAATTATGTTGCTCCCTTTAACTGTCAGGAGAGGTTACATATGGACGGAGAACAAAGAATTTGTAAAAAATGCAAATGTAGATGCCATTGTTATGATTCTGAATGCCCCACATGTCAAGCGAATGAAATTTGTGAGACATGTGATTGCGTAGTAGATATACCATCAACCTTTACAAAAAGGAATTAAATGTCTAAGATCAACGTGCAGTCCCTCGATCCTGCTAAAAGAGATTGGGAGTATGATGATGCCGGAACAAGAATATATAAAGTAGAAGCAGGAAAACCAGTTAAAACAGAATACAAAGATGAATATGAAATTTGGAAGAAAAGGTTTGGTCATGACTGGGAACCAAACGACGATGACCTTCCATATTATGTAGACTTACCATAGGAGAATAGAATGAATATTACTCAATTAAGAGTAGAGATTGCAGCGGATGAAGGAGTCGAAAATGAAATATATTTGGATCATTTGGGTCTGCCTACTTTTGGTATTGGGCACTTGGTCCTGGATTCAGATCCGGAGTATGGGGAACCAGTTGGTACTCCTGTCAGCGAAGACCGAGTCAACGAGTGCTTCGATAAAGATGTTGAAATCGTGTTGGATGATTGCAGACTCCTCTACGAAGACTTCGACGACTTGCCCGAGGAAGTACAACTAATCGTTGCTAACATGATGTTCAATATGGGTCGCCCACGTCTATCTAAATTCAAAGGAATGAAGGCAGGTGTTGACGCTCAAGATTGGAATGCAGCAGCAGATGAAATGGTAGATTCTCGCTGGTATGATCAAGTCACTAATCGTGCTGATCGTCTGGTAGAACGTATGAGGAATGTGTAAAATAATACTTTACTTTATGCTCGAAATATAGTATAATATCAGTATGGCATTTTATACTTCAATAGTTCGTTATGGTAATTCTTTTCTCTATCGTGGATACGATAATGCAGGGAATCGCGTTGCTAAGAAAGACTACTTTAAACCAAAACTTTACGTTCCATCCAAAACTGATACTGGTTGGAGAGGACTTGATGGCGCCATGATTGGCGAGGTTGAGTTCGACTCCATGAAACAGGCGAAGAGTTGGTTGGAACAATACGAAGATGTGTCCAGTCTTAATATCTATGGGCACACTAATTTTACTCACCAATACATCACTGACAAATTTCCTAGAGACATTGAGTTTGATCGCGATATGATCAACGTGACTTCTCTTGATATTGAGACTGAGTATGAGGATGGGTTCCCCCAACCTTCTGTGGCAGATCAAAAGATTCTTGCTATTACTATCAAAAGCAGCAAAGATAAAGTCTATCGTGTTTTTGGTTATGGTGATTATGATACAGAGAAAGCATTAATCAAACCTGTTCGCTACACTAAATGTGAAGACGAGTGGGATATGCTTCTGAAGTTCCTAGACTTCTGGCAACAAGCGATGCCTGACGTTATCACTGGTTGGAACATACGTTTCTTTGATATTCCCTATCTTGTAAATCGTACCGCCAAAGTTCTTGGTATTGATCAGGCGAAAAAGTTCTCACCATGGGGAATGGTTGATTATCGTAAAGTGCAACGGATTGGTAGGCAGGAAGAATGTTATGATATCCGTGGTGTACAAACTCTAGACTATCTTGAGTTGTTCCAAAAATATGGATACACGTATGGTAAGCAAGAATCATATAGACTTGACCATATTGCCTATGTTGTACTCGGTGAAAAGAAACTATCCTATGAAGAATCTGGTTCACTCAAAAACCTATACAAAGATGACTTCCAAAAATACATAGACTATAACATGAAAGACGTTCAGTTGGTTGATCGCATCGAAGAAAAGATGGGGTTGATTACGTTGGTCATGACTGTTGCGTATAAGGGTGGCGTCAATTATCAGGATGCGTTTGGCGTTACGAGTATCTGGGAATCTATTATCTATCGCCAACTAAACTCAAAGAAACAAGCATCAAAAGCAAGTGTGCGACATGAAGTAAAGAAGTCTCAGTTTGCTGGTGGTTATGTAAAAGAACCACAAGTCGGTTCTCATAACTGGGTTGTATCCTTTGACTTGAACAGTCTATATCCTAATATTATTGTTCAGTGGAATATGTCTCCCGAAACTTTGAATGATCAACCTACTACTGGTGGCGTTGAACATTATATACAGTTTCATGGGTCGGATGTTGATCCGTTACACCCTGTCATTAAAGATAAGAACCTGACCGTTGCCACTAACGGTTCTTGCTATCGCAAAGATGTTGATGGCGTGATTCCTAATCTGATTATTGATTACTATGATGATAGACGTTCTGCTAAGAATCAGATGCTTGCCGCTCAGCAAGAATACGAAAAGAACAAAACCTATGACTTAGAAAAAGAAATTAACCGTCTAGACAATCAGCAGATGGCGGTAAAAATTCTTATGAACTCTTTGTATGGTGCGCTCGGTAATGCTTATTTCAAGTTCTTTGACCTGAGACTAGCAGAAGGTGTAACTCTTACTGGTCAGTTGGTTATTCAGTGGGCAGAAAAAACTATCAACGAGACTATGAATACTTTACTCAAGACTTCTAATGTTGATTATGTTATTGCTATTGATACTGATTCACTCTATGTAAACTTTGATCCACTTGTAAAACAACTTGGACCAAACGATCCTGTCAAGTTCCTTGATAAGATATGTAAAGAGCACTTTGAACCTATCTTTGAAAAATCATATGAAGACTTGTTTAGTAAGTTCAACTGCCATAAACCACGGATGGAAATGGCACGTGAGGTTATTGCTGATCGTGGTATCTGGACTGCTAAGAAACGATATATCTTAAATGTTCACAACTCTGAGGGTGTACAATATGATGAACCGAAACTCAAGATCATGGGTATTGAAGCAATCAAGTCCTCTACACCAGAGGTTGTTAGAAATAAGTTCAAAGAGATCTTTAAGGTTATCATTTCTAGTGATGAAACGAGCACTCAGAACTTCATACAAAAGTTCAAGACAGACTTCAAATCCCTCCCACCCGAAGCAGTGGCATTCCCGAGGTCGGTCTCGAATATTACTGACTGGGCAGATAGGAAACTTATTTACAAGAAGGGAACACCCATTCACGTTCGTGGATCATTACTCTATAACAAGTATCTGAAGGAATACAAACTCACTAATAAATATGAACTCATCACCAATGGTACGAGGATAAAGTTTTGCTATCTAAAACTTCCGAACACCATTAAAGAAAACATTATCGCATTCCCTGACGTAATTCCTAAAGAGTTCGGGTTGCAGAAATTTATTGATTATGATAAACAGTTTGACAAGACATTTGTTGAACCACTCAAACCTATCCTCGACGCCATGGGTTGGTCAGTCGAGGAACAATCTACACTGGAGGAATTCTTTGGATAAAACTAATTTTGAAATGGTCGGAGACTTTATGGAAACGTTCGGACAGGACGTAAAGAAGGATCCTGACTTCCCCAGCGAAGAAACTCAAAAACTAAGACTTGAGTTAATCGCCGAAGAACTTGAAGAAATGTGGGAAGCGATTGAAGATAAAGATCTAGTTGCAGTTGCTGATGCCCTTACAGATATTCTATACGTTACCTATGGAGCAGGTCATGCTTTCGGTATCGACTTAGATAAATGTTTCGCCGAAGTTCAACGTTCTAATATGAGCAAACTCGGTGAGGATGGCAAACCTATTTATAGGGAAGATGGTAAGGTACTGAAAGGTCCAAATTATTCTGAACCTGATCTAAAAAACACTTTACTTTTCCCAGAAAACGTGATATAATATATGTTCAAGATTGGAGTATATTATGGATTCATTGAAGCGACTGAAAACACCACTGAGGTATCCTGGTGGAAAGTCCAGAGCAACTAAACAATTAGATAGTTACTTTCCGCATATTGGTAACTATAGTAACTATCATGAACCTTTTATCGGTGGCGGTTCAGTTGCACTCTTTGTATCTAAAAAATATCCAAATCTAAATGTATGGGTAAACGATAAATATTGGGAACTGTATAATTTTTGGAATCATTTGCGTGATGACTCTATGCACTTACATAATGAAGTGATGTATCTTAAATCTGGTGCTAACTCGGACGAGAGTGCTAAAAGTTTATTCTTAGAGTGTTGTGAAAAGATAAACGCAGATATATCTGACTTTGAAAAAGCAGTTTGTTTTTACGTTATCAATAAATGCTCGTTCAGTGGTCTGACTCAATCGTCAGGATTCAGTCTTGCTGCTTCTAAAAGTAATTTCGGCATAAGAAGCATAAATACTTTATTAGAATATGCTGATATTATTAAGAACTGGAAAATTACTAATCTAGATTATTCTGAGTTGCTTGATGATAGTCCTGATACCTTCGTTTATCTTGACCCACCGTATGATATCAAAGATAGTTTGTATGGTAGGAAAGGTGATATGCATAAAGGGTTTGATCATGACTTATTTGCTGAACGATGTAACAAATCTTCTTGTAGTCAATTGATATCTTATAATGCAGATGAAAAAGTTACAGACCGTTTCGATGGTTGGAATATGGATGCATTTGATCTGACATATACTATGCGTTCGGTTGGTGACTATGTAAAAGAACAAAAGAAACGCAAAGAACTTGTGATGTATAATTATGATATCTCTGACTATTTTTAAAAGTATATTTGATAATAAAACTGACAAACGTATGGACTTCGATGATTTCCCTATGTATGAGAAGTTCTTGTACAAACTATCAAAGGAAAAACTAGGATCTAAGAATGATGCAGTATTGATATCTCCTGCTACCTATACTCCTGACTCCACTCGTAAGAACGTTAATGTTATCGAGTGGGCAGGATGGGCAGCAGTTGATGTAGATGATTATGAATTTGAAGGAGATTTACAAAGCGATCTATCTAACCGTTTTGGCAATCATTATTACGTTGTTTATTCTACCGCAAGTAGTACGATTGCTCAACCAAAGTTCAGAATTGTCTTCCCACTTACCAGAAGCATCCCCTCTGATAAGATCAAACATTTCTGGTATGCTCTCCAAACTGAACTCGGCGACCTAGGAGACAAACAAACTAAAGATTTGTCTCGCATGTATTACATCCCTGCGGAATATGCTGGCGCACATAACTTTATATTCACTAATGCTGACGGTGTTTATATTGATCCTGATCAACTAATGAACAAACATGAATATCATCAGAAGTCTAATCTAAACAACTTCTTTGATAGACTACCTGATGAAGTTCAAAAGCAAGTTCTACAACACCGTAAAGATCAGATGGATAACACTGAGGTGAACTGGTCATCTTATCGTGATTGCCCTTTCTTCCCCAAGAAACTTGAAGCAGAATACAGACTAATCAATAACACTGGTTGGTATGCTAAGATGTTTCAAATTATGGTTGCTATAGCAGGTAATGCTGCCAAACGCAAATATCCCATATCATCTAATCAGATATCAGTTCTATGTAAAGAACTTGATGCTGAGACTGGTAATTGGTATGCTAACCGTCCTATGGATACCGAAGCAGACCGAGCACTGGAATACGTTTATAAAAATATGTAACTTTTTTTCTTTTTATTTCATTTTTTCCTTTACTTCTAACAAAAAGTATGATATAATATAAGGGTAGAGAGTTTTAACAAAGAGGAAAAATATTATGACTATTCATTCAACACAAATCAATGATACAACTGGTGTTTGGTATTTGAACGCAGACTTCGGAGGTCTTTCACTTACAGCACGTGACGATGATCGTTTCTGGAGTAAAAGTGTTTCTGAGTTAGTTTCTTTTGTAAAAGAAAAAGGTCTAGCGACTACCGTTATGGGTGGTTCTTCTATGGACTTTGCTGCTGACGAAGGTTTCGCCGATGATGACGGTGCAAACAATTTATGGCAGCAAGTTGTGGAGGCACTTTAATTATGGATTATGATACAACTGAAGAAATCAAATTCTTAGGCATGACTATGACTGAGTTTCAAACTACTCCGATTCATAGGTATGATGAAGAAGATTGTAATTGTTATGCTTGTGCTACAAGGGACGAAAAACTTTTACAAGAATCTGAAGAATTCACTTTACATAAATACAAAGATATGATATAATATACTCATGGAGACTTTATATGTTTAACGAAGAAATGATCAATGGTATGCGTACCATAACAGCAACACGCAAAGTAGATTGTGAGCATCTACTCAATGAGTTCCTAGACGATACTCACTTTGATATGATCGTAGACGGTGATGCAGATTTTTATGCCCCACCTGTTTCTACAGTTGATGGTGCGTTCAATAGCGAAGAGAATCTTGGGTTCCGCTTTCGTAAGAACGTGTTTAGCAAAGAAGAGATGGACGGTGCTTATGATGGTTTGATCGGTGCTGCCACTTTATCTAATAATCGTGGTACGTCTACTGGTACTATCGGCATACAGAAGCAAGGCAATCGTGACTGGGTTTTCCCTTGGCAAGAAGATATTATGAAACTTCTGCAAAGTAACAATCTTGAAGGTAAAACACCTCAGGATATTATGGATGCTTATGTAAAGAAAAACGGTGATCTTAATTTTCATTGGGACAAACGTGCGTCACTATGGCATCGTGGTAAGATTGCTCAGGCAGGATACGAGTATGAAAACTTCTTTTTAAATCTATTACAGACTGATCAACTTACTGTTGAAAAGATCAAAGAGATCAAGAAGTTTATTACAGATACAAAATATACAGCAGCAATCCACTCTGGTATCGCTGGGTTCTATGATCGGTATCCTCGTATTCCGTTTGGTCGTGCGACTAATTACACCGAGCAGAACATGGGTAAGTTTGAAAAGTGTTATCCATATATGCGTAAACTCAACAGCATGTTTGCTGACCTAGTTCCTGAGCGGTATGCACGTCAAAAGAAGGTTGCAGAAGCATTAGATAAACGGTTTATTGTAGGAGAAGATACTGCGTTTTCTACTATCACTGTAAACAAAAACTATCGTACAACTGCGCATCGTGACGGTGCTAACTATGTTCCAGGATTTTCTAATCTATCTACCGTTACTAGAGGTGACATCGGTTGGGAAGGTGGTTTGTTTGTACTGCCAGAATATCGCGTAGCAGTTAATCTACGTCCAGGAGATGCGTTGCTAGTAAATAATGCTGGCATCATTCATGGTAATACTGAACTGATTCCACCTACTGGTCTTGATATTGAAGATATGGAACGTATCTCTATGGTGTCATATATGCGTGACGGTATGCAGGAACTCAAATCAAAAGAGTATGAAACTGCTCGCTATGAGTATGTTGAGTCTCGCCGACTAAATCCTGACCATCCACTACAACGTACAAAGTGGAACGGTATCAGCGAAGGTATGTGGGCAGATGATGAGTGGAATGACTTCCTAGTTACCAAAGGCATGACTGATGAGGATGGATTCGTAGGGCAGAAAAAAGCAGAAGTATCTTCTCTCGATGAGTTCTTTTAAGTTTACTTTCTACTCGAATTATGATATAATAGTGATATGATAAATTGTATAATTCCAAGTGCAGGTGCAGCATCTAGATTCAAAGATCTAGGTAAAGCATATCCGAAATCTTTACTACCATACCATGGCAAACCGATCATACAGCATAACATCGAAAAGTTGTATGATCAGGTTGACATGTTTACTATAGTGGTCAAAGAAAAATATCTTTCTATGTATGAAGAGATATTGGGTATGTATCCTACATACGATAAGGTTGGTTTCAGCATTCCGGATGAGTCTAAGAACGAGGGTCCACTTACCAGTGTATGGTCGGGCAAACGTGATTGTGTTCCTTGGCATAATCACCCATCAGGCATTATCGACAACGTTCTTATCGTTTTATCTGATATTATTATTGAAGGTGATGTTGACCTTTCTAAACATTTTCTATCGTATCAAACGGTAGATGATTGGGAACGTTGGTGTTTGGTTGCTCCAGGAATCAAACTATTTGATAAACCAAAGGAACGTCCTGCAGTTGAAGAACTGTGGGCATTGAATGGTTTGTATTATGTTCCTAAAAAATCGTTTGATAAGATTGGTGATATTATCAGCAACCCTATGAATGAGGAAACTCAACTTTCTTATTGGTTGAAAGATGTTACTGATCTAGAACTGCTTGAAGTTAAAGTTCGTGACTTCGGTACTCTAGAAGAATATGTAAACGAAAGAAAGACTCCTCTTTGTAGGCACTTCAATGAACTCAAGACCGATAGATATATCGTAACTAAAAGTTCTTCAGATAAAAATAAAATCTACAAAGAGTATTCTTGGTTTCAGAACATACCTGACATACTCAAACCTTACACAGTAAGAACCTTTGGTGTTGATTATGCACCCTTCTCATACAGCATGGAATCAGTGGGGTTTCCTACTCTCCGTGAATATATGTTATTTCTTGGCACAGAAAACTTCGATGGATTACTATCTGAGATACATACTTACATAGAGAAAGAACGTTCGTTTGTTGGTGGTAGTTTCTTTTCAGAAATTTATTCTAAAACAAAAACACGTATGGAAGGTACATTCGACCAAGATCAAATCGATAGGATGCTATCCCGATTATCACAGCATGAAGATATTATAGAATCTAACACTTCTATCATGCATGGCGATATGGTAGGAAGTAATATATTCTATGACGAAAAACTTAACGAGATCAAGTTGATTGATCCGAAGGGTGACTTGTACGGTTCTTTCCTATATGATTTGGCAAAGTTGAACCAGACGTTCACGACTCCATACGATTACATCGATGGTGGGTTATATGTTGCAAATTATGTTTATCGAAATCACCAACATAAGTATAGGGAACAGTGGGATACTTTCCTATATAATAACTACAGAGAGTTTCTTGGTACTATCGAAGTTCTCACAGATAGTCTAATGTGCAGTTTGATACCACTACATTCTGACACTCCTAAGAACCAAAAACTATATAAAGAATGGTGCGATGATATACTGCTTTGATCTAGATGATACGATTTGTTATCCTAACCATGATGCAAAAACAACTCATGAAAAGTATGCTTTGGCAACTCCTAATGAAGAAGTCATCAGTGCGATAAATAAACTAAAGGTTGGGAACACCATAATAATCTACACTGCTAGACGTATGTTAACTCATAATGGTGATCTAGATAAAATTTATAAAGACGTTGGTAAGGTTACAGTGGATTGGTTGAAGAAACATAACGTACCATACGATGATATAATATTTGGGAAACCATATGCAGATGTTTACATTGATGATAAAGCACTCAATGCAGATGATGTTTCTACTTTACTTTTTGACTCAGATACGGTATAATATGATATGACAATGAAAATTATAATTCCAACATATAAGCGAGAAGAATCGCAAAAGTGTTACTACGAAATGCCTGAGTCTATCAGGAAAAATGTAATAGTTTGCACCCACAGCGGTCGTGGTAAATTGTTACAAGAAAAAAATCCAGGAATGAATGTTCACGAGTTCGAAGGTGAACTTCAGATTCCAAAGGTTCGCCAAGCATGTTTAGAGTTTGACGAGAAGGTTTTAGTAATAGACGATCAATGTATATTCTGGAAGCGAAACTATGTTGAAGGTAAAATCAAGCATGTTCGCTTATCACAACCAGAAGAATATGAGCAAATGTTCGAAGAGATCGAACGTGAACTTGATAATTACTTTTGGGTTGGTCCATCACCCAAGAGCAGTAACACTTTACATAAAGAAAGTCGTTCTGAGATTACTCGTTCATATTCCTGCTATGGTTTGAATAGAAGTATGTTCAGAGAAGCAGGTGTACGGTTTACTGGTCTAGAAGAGATCAATCCTACTGCTACAATCCTTGAAGATTTCTATGCTTTGCTTGGTATGTTCACTAAAGGTTACAAGAACCTTGTTTTACACGACTGGGTGTTTGATCATAAACATGGAGCGTCAGGTGGTAACTCAGTCCACAGAACGAATTCTAATCAGGATGAGTCTCAAAAGTTATTGATCAAACTATTCCCTGAGTTCGTAAAGCAATATGAAAAAGAGAATCCATCATGGGTAGCAGAAGAAGGTTCTAGCACTCGTACCGAAGTTCGTATTGCGTGGAAAAAGTCTTTTAAACCAAAAATTGAAACAGATCTTGAAGAATTATTTGGATAGAACGGATATAAGTAATGGTGAAAGTCGGATTCACTGCATCGACGTTTGACCTGCTACACGCTGGTCATATTCAAATGTTAAGAGATGCAAAAGAACAATGTGACTATCTAATATGTGGAATACAAATAGATCCTTCCTTAGATAGAAAGGATAAGAATCCACCGATACAAACTATTGTAGAAAGGTATATACAACTATCAGCAGTTCAATATGTTGATGAAGTCGTTCCCTATGCTTCAGAATCAGACCTAGAAGATATCCTTAATATGTATCATATAGATGTGAGAATTATCGGCGAAGAGTATAAGAAAAAAACCTTTACAGGTCGTTCGATTTGTTCCAAGCGAGGCATAGAATTATTTTATAACAAAAGGGATCACAGGTTTTCCTCCAGTGGTTTACGCCAACGAATAACAGATAAAGGAAATTGAAATGTCAAGAACATCAGTTTGGATTAAAGAGCAGTTTGCAAAAGAATCACCTCGTATCGTAACACAACATTCACTACAAGATCAGGTGGATCAGTTGATGTCGAGAGTAAAACAACTAGAGACGGACATGGCATATATAAATTTAACAGAAGGACAAAAAGTCAAGTTAGAAGTGAAGGGCGAAATATGAAAATAGCAGTTACAGGATCAAGTGGGTTCATAGGGAACCGCTTGGTCACTGCTTTATGGGATCAGGGTCACGATGTTGTCAAATGGGATAATGCTATCGGCAGACCTCTTGAAGATTTTGGGTTACAAGGTTGCAAATATGTAGTACACCTTGCTGCCCGAGCAGACGTTAGAGCATCAATTGAGAATCCAGAATTTTACTGGAAAAATAATGTAGATACAACAAAGGACGTGCAGAAGCAATGTTATTATAATCGCGTTCCTTTAATATACGCATCGTCATCTACTATCCACAACTGGTGGTTATCACCATACGGAACTACTAAGAAAGCAAACGAAGCGACTGCTTTTCCTGATCAGATTGCTCTCAGGTTTACCACCGTGTTTGGTGAAGGTGCTAGAGAGTCGATGTTTATTAGCAAACTATTAAGTGGGAAACTTGAATATGCTACTAACCACGTGCGCGATTTTATTCATGTTGACGACGTTGTATCTAGTATTCTGGATCTAATGTCAATTGATTATAGACTACTAAAAAATGCATACGATATAGGGTCTGGGCATGGAAACGTAGTATCGGATCTTGCTAAAATGTTTAACCCAGACATCCCTATCAAAGAAGGCGATCCGTGCGAGTCGCATAATAATGTTGCAGACATATCGGATATCTTATTAGATTCTCGAGACTGGAAACCAACGATTGATGTAAAAAAGTATTTACTTTCTCGTCTAAATGAGGTATAATATGAATATGATAATTAGGAGAATTTTATGAGTATAATGGATAAATTGAAGAGCAACAGTAAAGTCAAACAAACAGAAGTTTTGTCTGACTCTAAGTTCTTTAATGAAAAAGATGTGGCAACAACCAGCGTTCCTATGATGAATGTAGCACTGTCAGGTGATATTGACGGTGGGATAGCATCAGGGTTGACGGTACTGGCAGGTCCATCTAAACACTTCAAAACAAGTTTCGCTTTGATTATGGCATCTGCGTATCTTGATAAACACAAAGATGCCGTCATGCTATTTTATGATTCAGAGTTTGGTTCACCCCAAGCATACTTTGAACAATATAATATTGATACATCACGAGTGTTACATACACCTATCACAAATGTTGAAGAACTCAAGTTTGACCTGATCGGGCAACTTGAAGGTCTATCACGAGGTGATAAAGTGATTGTTGTTATTGACTCTGTCGGTAACTTAGCATCAAAGAAAGAACTTGATGATGCTATCAATGAGAAGTCAGTTGCGGATATGTCCCGTGCGAAAGCACTTAAAGGTCTGTTCCGTATGACTACACCTTATCTTGCTATGAAGAACATTCCTCTCGTAGCAGTTAATCATACATATATGGAGATTGGTTTATTCCCTAAAGCAATCGTTTCAGGTGGAACTGGTATTTACTATTCTGCCGATAATATCTGGATTCTTGGTCGCCAACAGGATAAAGTTGGTACAGAGATCAAGGGATATCACTTTGTAATCAATGTGGAGAAGTCTCGATATGTCAAGGAAAAGTCTAAGATTCCGATTAGCGTTTCCTGGGATGGTGGCGTCCAGTCTCATTCTGGTATTTTGTCAGTTGCTCTCGATGGAGGGTATGTTGCTAAACCTAGCAATGGTTGGTATTGTCGTGTCGATCGTGACACTGGAGAGTTGTTGGACCCAAAAGTCAGAGAGAAAGATACGCTCTCTCCGGAGTTCTGGAAACCCATACTCGAAGACACGGACTTCAAAGAATTTGTAAAAGGTAAGTTTGCTATCGGTGGAAACCTTTCTAACGAGTTGGCAGATCTAGAAGATGAAGCATAAAGAAAACGAAACATACGAATTAATCCCTAACCCTGATCACGATCAGGCATGGGGTGTTCGTATCCTCGAAGGACTCTATAACGAAACCACCTTACAGTTTGGTGCGATCAGTTTTAACGAGGATGGATCTGACTCTTTATCTTTTAACTTTGATATCGTCAATACTCCAGATGATTCATTGACTACAGAAGACACCAACCTACAAGAGTTTGCTGGTTTACTTCTAGAGCATATCATCACTATGGCGATTGAAGACGATGAACTTGAAATGAAAGAGCGGGAAAATTAAACCTTTACTTGACCACGAAAGTATAGTATAATATCAGTATGCAAGCAAATATAGAACAAACCATCCTTCGTAATATTCTCACAGACGAAGACTATATGCGGAAGGTTCTTCCGTTTATTAAACCTGATTATTTCCAAGGTGTCTACAAGTCATTATTCAAAGAAGCAGCAAAGTATGTAGGAAAGTATAATAAACTTCCTACCAACGAATCTCTTGTTATTGAATTACAAGAGGGCAGTAATATGCCTGAAGAACAGTTCCGTGTCGCCATGGATATTGTTCCTCAGTTATTTTCTAGAGAAGAAATCGACGAGCAGTGGTTGGTTGATAACACTGAGAAGTGGTGTCAGGATCGTGCCATTCATAATGCTATTATGGAATCAATCTCAATCATTGACGGTAAGCACGAATCACTAACCAAAGGTGCGTTACCTGATCTGCTATCAAAAGCATTGGGTGTAGCATTTGATACTAATGTCGGTCACGATTATGTTGAAAACTATGAAGACCGATATAATTACTATCATGCCGAAGAGTCTAGGATACCGTTTGATTTACAATACTTCAATGACATTACGAAGGGTGGCGTTCCTAACAAAACTCTGAACATTGCTCTTGCTGGTACTGGTGTTGGTAAATCATTGTTTATGTGTCATGTAGCAGCAGGTGCGTTATCTGACTCTAAGAACGTTTTGTATATCACTATGGAAATGAGTGAAGAAAAGATCGCTGAACGTATTGATGCGAACTTACTGAACGTGCCTATTGACCAGTTGCCTAACCTATCAAAAGATATGTTTAGAACTAAAGTTGAAGATATCGCTCGTAAGACTACAGGTAAATTGATTGTCAAAGAGTATCCTACTGGGTCTGCTCATGCTGGTCACTTCCGTGCACTATTGAATGAACTAAAACTCAAGCGTCAGTTTGAACCAGATATCATCTTTATTGATTATCTAAATATCTGCTCATCATCTCGTATGAAAGGGATGGGCGGTTCTATCAACTCTTATAACTATATAAAAGCGATTGCCGAGGAGTTACGTGGTCTTGCTGTTGAATTTGATGTACCTGTATTTTCTGCAACTCAAACTACTCGCAGTGGATTTGGTAATAGTGATGTTGGACTTGAAGATACGTCTGAGAGTTTCGGTTTACCTGCCACTGCTGATCTTATGTTCGCGCTCATCTCTACTGAAGAACTTGAAGGTATGGGGCAAATGATGGTCAAGCAGTTAAAGAATAGATACAATGATCCGACTCATAATAAGAGGTTTGTCATTGGCGTTGATCGTGCTAAGATGAGGTTGTTTGATGCAGACGAAAGTGAACAAACCTTAACTGACGATACACCTGTATTTGAAAAGACTGATTCACACGAAAAATTAGCAAAGTATAAGGATTGGAAACTATGATGAAGGAAATATCTCACCACTGGGGAGAACTAGAATATCAAGGAAGAGAAGCAATCGTTTATTACGATACCAAAAAAGAATTGTATTTGGTAGAATATTGGGAAGGCGATAGTAAAATTTCTTCTAGAGAAATGGTTTCTAATCATAAAGAAGGTGGTAAAGTGGTACACAGTGCCAGATATGCAGAGGATGCTGCAGAAAATTATTGTTTGGGTTATATGCCCTTAGATGGATATAAAAGAGATGCATAAATTTATGAAAAAATTAGGACTCGCGGATGAGTATGGTTATTGTGATATGTCCATTGTTGGATTCATCGGTATATGGTCATTCTTTTTCTATGGCGTTTACCTTGTAATCGGAGACTTAATTAAATGAACGTTAGACTAATCAGTTATTCACAACCAACGGAGAATCTACATGTCGGTGAAGATATCCAAGAACTCGTCGCCTATTGTGCCCGTGTCTCGAATCCCTCAAACCAAACTAACGAAAAAACGTCGACCAAACTGTTACACTATCTTGCAAAACACGCACATTGGTCGCCTTTCGAAATGGTGTCTGCTTGCCTAGAGATTGAAACAACTCGTGATATCGCTCGTCAGATATTACGTCACAGGTCGTTTTCGTTTCAGGAGTTTAGTCAAAGATATGCTAATCCTCTTGAAGATTTGAAGATGACTCCTACTCAAGAGATCCGAGCACAAGACCCTAAAAACCGCCAGAACTCAGTGGATCGTGATGATGTTGATATTCAATTAGAATGGTTAAAGCAACAATCTAAAGTTATCTCTGCATCAAAAGAAGCATATACATGGGCGATTGATAACGGTATCGCAAAAGAACTTGCTCGTAAAGTATTGCCCGAAGGGTTGACCGAATCAAGATTATACATGAACGGTACTATCCGCAGTTGGATTCACTTTATCGAACTGAGATCTGCTAATGGTACGCAAAAAGAATGTCAAGATGTTGCTCTTGCTTGTGCTAAAGCGATTACCGAAATATTCCCTCTTGCGGAGGATTACATTGGGTGATTGGATTCTAATAATGGTTGTATTGGTGAACACGGGATATGCTACAGCAACTCCCGTGGAATCCTTTCAATGGGAAGACGGTTGTGAAAAAGCAGCAATAGGACGATTAATGTTCGCCCAGCGCAATGTAAACTTTACATGCGTTATGGAAAAAAAATGAAATTAATTTAAAAAAAGATCATTTTTTCCTTTACTTATTCTCAAAAGTATGATATAATATATGTATAGAGAGTTTAATTTTAGGAGTTAAAAAATGTCAAAAGCAGTTTCACCGTCCGTGTTAAAGCGTAGTATCAAAAACCTTCCTCGTGAAAAGCAACGTGAATCAATAGAACGTGGTCTTCGTGTAGTTCCTGTAATGCTAATCGAAGAATCTGGTCGTACAGACGGTTTCTATAACCCAAAGGTTGTAAAGCACTTATCAAAAGTTTTAAAAGTGTATCAGGATTGTTGGACAGATTACTTGGTTGAAAACCATGCTTAAATATCTCGCGCCATTATTCGCTGCAGCATTTATCGGTGGTCTAATCACTGGTAAATCTGCTCTCGGTGCCGAAGCAGCAGTATTACACTCTGCCGAGTCTGAGCAAAAATGTCTTGCAGATAATATCTATTGGGAAGCACGCAACCAACAAGGTAAAGGTATGGTTGCTGTTGCCATGGTTTCTCGGAACCGTGTAAACGATAATAGATATCCTCACTCATACTGTGAGGTTGTTGAGCAAGGTCCAACTAAACCTTCATGGAAAGATAAAAATGTTTTTATTCCTGTCCGCCATCGTTGCCAGTTCAGTTGGTTTTGTGATGGTAAGTCTGATATTATTCCTACTGCTGACTTTGAAGTTTATGAGTTTGCTCGGACTATCGCTTTTAAAATTTATCATGGTCATCTTCCAGATATCACTTCTGGTGCTACTCATTACCATGCTGACTATGTAATGCCTGAATGGGCATCCTCTAAAACTCAAACTATCGTTATTGATAATCATATATTCTACAGATGGGAAAAATAATTATGAAAAAAGAAATCGTGAAAAATCTCGAGAAACTCAAAGACACTATTGAAGATGTCACACCTATATTGGGAAAGAGTCCTGATTATAAATTTAATGAAGACAAACTGATTAAAGAGTTTTCAGACTATGTGAAAAAAACTTATGATTCCCATTACGCCAGCGAGAAGTTTCAGGCAACTGAGTTTATCATAGATGGCGGTCATGGAACTGGATTCAATATAGGCAACGTTCTGAAGTATGCCCAGCGATACGGCAAGAAGGGTTCCCGCGAAGATGCTAGGAAAGATCTTCTTAAAGTTATACACTATGGATTCATTCAGTTGTATGTTCATGATACTGAAAATTAGGAATTCTGACTGGGGGTTTATATACCTTATGGTCTGGAACATAGTCTTCGATTTGATCTGATAACCAACAATTGTATAGCATAAGTCCTATCAGGATAAACATCCATACAATTGTTGCCCAGAATAATATCATTGCATAACACTCGCTGATGCTTGCATAATAACCCACCCGAAGGCGACGACCATTAACGTTACAACGCAGAAGACGATGAGACCAGTTTTCATCATCTCGTTAAACTCTCTATCCGCTCTTAAACTTTTTTGTCTTTCTGCTTCTGCTGCTTCACGTTCTTCTTTGATACGTGATGCTCTCAAATCTACGATAGACTGCCAAGTTCCGTGACCGAATCTGAAATCGATCATAGTTCTCATTTCGTTCATTGCCTCTTGTGCTATCTTTGCATCGATAACTTCTTGTGCAACGTTCTTTATGCCTAGTTGATCTCTTACACCTAGACCTTTTCGTTTAGCACGTTTCTTTTGAATCTGCTCTTCACCTTGGAAGATACCTTCTATTTGGTCTGTAAGACCTCTGATATCTGAAACAGTATCAATGTTAGACTTGATAAAATCTACGCTCTGTTTGACTAGGGCGATGCCTGTCATTACTTCTGCGAACATCTCGATTAATCCTTGTATGGTTATGGATTAATGTAGTTCAATTTTCTTATTAGATTCACTCTCCATAACTATTTATAAGATTTACCGATTCGCTAGAGGGTTATCCAAACTTTTTTGCAACTTTCTATCAAGGTCATCTTCAAGAGCAGTTAGTTCTCTTTTGACATAACCTTCCATGCCAGATACCTTATCGTTGAAACGATTGTCCGCATCCTCAATCATAGATCGTGCATCTGATTTGGTTCTATCCATAAGTGCCTGTGCTTCATCTTCTACTGCATCAATGTCGTTCTCAACCTTGTCTAATATCTTTTCCATGCGAACTAAGTCTGCTCGCAAGTCGTGTTTGGTATCACGCATGAAATCAACCTGTTCACCAATCGCATCTTTAATGATTCCTACTTCATCTCTAGTCGCGACCATTTCTTCTTTGATCAACGCAAGGTTCTTATCAAACTCTGATAAGTCAGGTGCCACATAGTTTTGAATCTGTTCTTTCATATCCGTATAATCTTTGTAGAACTCAAACCCTCCCCACAGTCCACCACCTAGTGTACCGATGAGTGGGAGTACTAATAGGAGTTTGCTACCACCTACTTTGATTCCACCGTATTCTATTTCTGCCATTTTAATTACTCCTAATTGAAATTATATTGTAAATCTTCCATCGCACCAAACTTGGGGTCATTCAAGAACCATCTTGCATAAGCATGATCAACTGTAGGTTTCGGTGGATAGAAGGACTTTTGCGGTAGATCCTTCTCATTATAATCGAATCCTGGCACGAATGATATGAGTGCTAGTAATTGTCTTTGTACCAATATCTGTTGCTCAATAGTAACAGCATTCTCTATTTCTTTGGTAAGCGCAATCGCTTTCATTGCAAGAAGCATCCTGATCTTTTCATTCTTTGTGCTAACTTTTTTCTTCTTATCAGTCGGTGCATCTGCTTCTTTTGCTAGTGCAGCAATTTCTTTCTCAATGTCATCTTCTTGTGTAGTTTTTCCAGTTCCTGCTTCGCCATCTCTATTGTCTGGTCGATCAGTTAATTCTATTTCTGCTTCCGCGACTTCCTTTTCTTCTTCATCGATTTCTTCTTTTTCTGCCTGTTCTTCTAGTTTAGCAATCTCTGTTTCTATATCATCTTCCATAGACTGTTGTTCCGAATCGATATTGTCATCAACTTCTTGAAACCCTGTACCACTCTCTCCTGTATATGGTACTACAACCTGTTGTTCTGCGACAACTGGTGCTTCTACAGTTGGTTGACTAAAGTCAAGTTCTGCAACGCTAACTGTTGATGTTGCTTCTTCTACTGGATCAAAGGCACCCAAATCTACAAGTTCTGGGTCAAGATACGTTGGACATAGTTGATCATACTGACTATCCATCTCACACTGTTGATCAAAGTATGCCTGTTGATATCCTGTACATTGCACGTCATAAAGAGGATCGTAATAACATCTGTCCGCAAGATATGCTTCATCATAACCTGCACATGACTGATCATAAAGAGTGTCAAGTTTACATTGTTGGTCTAAGTATGCTTGCTGATACCCACTACATGCTGGGGAGTATAAAGGATTTGCAGAACATTGTTGTATAAGATATGCCGCATCGTATCCCGTACATGAAGGATCATATAAAGCACTTATTTCGCATTGTTGGTTGAATAAAGCATTTGCATAGTCCGGACATGCGGGATCATATAGTTGATTATTGTAACAAAGGTTTGCGGAATAGTTGACTGTGATTTCAGATTCTTCCCATCTAAACTCAGGTCCATAATAACCACTCCATCCAGCAATGTCTTTACCTGTAACCATTACTTCTACATTACCAAACATAGATGGATCGAGATATTGCGTATTGAATGTTTCTGTGCCTGTATCCTCTACCCATCCAGTGAAGGTGCCACTATAGTCATAGGTATAACTTTTGAATAGATTACCATCGGCATCATATACATTAACAACAATCTCTAAATCATCTGGATCACCTTGCTGCTGATAGTAATGAGCGTTGCCATTTTTATACACCCACTTGTAATTGTATCCATCAACCTGTATGCCTGATGCTTGTAGTGCTATATTGAGTGCGATTGTATTTTTGATAGTTTGTTGAACGCCACTAAAATAGAAAGTGCCTTCTGTGCCGCCAGCGCCAGCACCACTATGAACATCACCGTCGTCAGTAGTTCCTGCCCAACAGTCGACTCCATAAGTACATTGAGATAAATTTCCTGTCCAACCATCCCCTAATATAAGGATATCAGTAGTCGTACCAGATGTTGATGAGGTTGTTTGTGCGTTAGAGTAGGAGGAGCATAAGCAAAGCACTGCCAATAGTGGCGCCAGCAATAACTCCCTGCTTCTTTTGAATATCACTTTTTGTCTCCACGACTTCTGATTCTGGAATCCGACCAGGATTGTTTTTCCAACCTTCAGTTGCTTTATCACCTATTTCACCGAGGAATGGGCAAGGTGTTCCTGCCATTTCCATTGCGTCAAAGGTACGTCTGTCTTGGCATAATACTGATACTGCCGCAACTTTCATTCCCATATCATACAAAGTCTTAGAAATTTTCAATCTCTCACAGTTTTCATCACGATAAGTTTCACCAGAAGAGATACCAAGGATTTGCGTTTGGACTGCTCCAGCAACTCCAACCGTACATAAGTCAGATGATGACGAATTTACAGATGGCGTAATAGCAGAAGGTGGTGGGGAAATGACTATAGTTTTTCCACTCGTAGTGATATCCGAATTACTCTTTGTTGTTGTTTCAACGACAGTTTGTGCAAATGATAGATTCGCAGACAACGCGATATACAGTCCAAATAACATTATTAATGCGCAACGCATACGATCATTCCTCTTATCTAAAAGTCTACACCTATTTATATCAAAAATGATTTTAAAAAGTGCTTTACTTTTTGGCGGTTTTATGATATAATATATAATAGTTCTAATCACATAAAGGAGAAAATTAGAATGAGATTCTTAGTCGCTGCCGCTCTGGCAGTAATTTCTTGGGCATCAGTTGCCCAGTCAGACCCACTAAAGGTTGGGTTTGTTTACGTCGGTCCAGTCGGTGATCATGGTTGGACATACATGCACGATATCGGTCGCCAAGCAGTTGAAACGCATTTTGGTGATGCTGTAGAAACAATCTATGTAGAATCAGTTCCAGAAGGTCCAGATGCCGAACGTGTAATGCGTGGGATGATCGCCGAAGGTGCGGACATGATCTTTACAACATCGTTTGGTTATATGGAACAAACTTTACGAGTCGCAAAAGAAAATCCTGATGTGATTTTTGAGCATGCAACTGGATATAAAACTGCACCAAATGTATCAGTGTATTCCTCACGTTTCTATGAGGGTCGTTATGTACAAGGTGTAATTGCTGGTCACATGTCTGATACAGGTAAGGCAGGATATATTGCGTCATTCCCGATTCCAGAAGTGATTCGTGGTATCAATGCTTTTTATCTTGGTGCAACAACTGTCAATCCAAACTTTGACATTGACGTAGTATGGGTCAACACTTGGTACGATCCTGGCAAAGAAGCAGATGCCGCAAAAGTATTGATTGCAGGTGGTGCTGATATTATTACACAGCATACCGATAGTCCTTCTCCTCTTGCTACTGCTGCAGCGGCAGGTGTAAAAGGTTTTGGTCAAGCATCAGATATGATTCAGTTTGCGCCAGATACTCAGTTAACAGCGATCCTTGATATCTGGGGTCCATATTACATTGAGCGTATTCAAGCAGTGATTGATCAAACATGGATGACAACTAGCACTTGGGGTGGTATGAATACAGGAATGGTCGGTATGGCAGATTATACTAATATGCCGCCAGAACTTGTAGGAGTCGCCCAACAACTTGAAGCAGATATCGCATCAGGTAAATTGCAACCTTTCGGTGCACTAGACGATGGTAAACTTGCTACAATGATGGATTATGTTGACGGATTAGACGCAGCAAAACCCTAAATAGAATTGTTCGATGAAGCAAACTAAAAGGTAGACTGGACGTGGGGGCAGTACCCACCGCCTCCACCATATGGGGGCGAAATAGGATCGACAGGTGCTGAATAGGTAAGTGGAGAACACGGTAGGTGACGACCGTAAATCGCGCAAAACGTTAAATGCAAACGATAACAATGCATATGAAGGTTATGCTCTAGCAGCATAATTATTCGGGGTGGGATCTACCTAGCAACAGAAGTGCCAACTAATTTGAGGAAGATATGTGGAAAAATAGAAACGAATTACCTTCTCTAGTCAAACTTGATTTACAGGTTGATATTGAAAGACTCAGAAAAGAAGTTTCGGAATATATCGTAATGCAACAAGATTGTATGGAAGACGGTCCATATAAGAATCTTCGTGATGCGTATGGTTACAATCTTTCTCGTGATGCTTATGATAAAACAAATGAAGAAGTCGACTCCGAGTTTGATTGGGCAGAGATACCTTATAAGCAGGTCGCTGTAACGGAATACGACGAAAACTATACAGTCAGAAAAGATCGTAATTCTGGAAAGAGATATGATCGTGGGTTCATGAAGAACGATAAACGTTTTGATGAGCGAGCATATAGTAAAATCAAAGACGATGTGCCACCATATCTAAGAGAAGTTATATCGCTATTCGGTGAAAATACTGCTCGCGTTTGTATAGCAACTACAGAACCAAACGGTGGAATCAAACCCCATAGAGACTATGATACAACGTTCTGTACGCGATACCATATAGCAATAAACACTAACGAAAAAGCAACTGTCAATGATATGCACATTCCTTCTGATGGGTCTGTATGGTTTCTTAATGCAGGTAAGAATCATTGGGTAAAGAATGAAGGTTCGGAATCGCGAACGCACTTACTCATTATGGTTGATGGGCAGGAACCTCTAAATGAATATGAGTGGTTGGAAGTTTACGACAACGAGCAGTAATAAACTCAAGACAGAAATAAAGTATCTGTCAGAACTCGCTGTAAACGACCCAAAAAATAGTTTAAGAACAAATTATGAAAAGATAGTAGATGATATCGCTTGTACGGTTGGGTTCTATAATGACCAACCGACTACAATGTGTTTCGTATACGATCGTCCTCTATATAACGGTATGCTCAGAATATTATCTCGCTTCTACTATCATGGTGGACTTGATATCACTCACTATCCTAATCGTAATATGGTCAGACCTTCAACGAAAGCGATGATTGATTCTCAGATAGACTTCTGTAAGAAGGTAGGATGCGACGATATATTCTTTTCAAAAGAACGCAATCAGCATGTAGTGAAACGTTTTTGTAAGGCAATAAATTTTGAAACAGACGAATATAAATATAAAGTAACAAAAGATGATTATCAGTATGTTGGGTGGATTGGAGAATTATGTTTGCAAAGACAGTAGATGAGATATCGCCAGAAGATATAGACGAGTTCTATAAAGGTAACATTGATATCCTCATAATCAAAAATGCGAATGAAGGTACTATCAAGGATATCGGGATTCTTGAAGAACAAGACTTATACGGTAAAAAAGAAGTTCCGATAGGTACTGACGATAAGAAAGAAGATCACGTCTGGCAAGAAGAAGATATGATGTGGCATAACGATCGTGCATATCTAAGTGACATACATCCGTTTGTAGGTTTATACTGTAAAGAAGCAGAAGAAGGTTCTAGTCCTACATATTTTTGTGATGCTAAAAAGGCATGGAGCAAACTGCCGTCAGAACTCAAAGAGAAAGTAAAAGACGAAGGCGAAGTAGAGTTTTCTGTGAGAAACTACTTTGATAGATCAGCATATCCCCACGACTTCAGATCAGAAGTTTACAAACGAGCATTCCTGATGAAGTCTAAGACCAAAACTAATATCTACAGGAACGATCAGTTCGGTGAGTATGTTTTCTTCAGTCCTGCTTATGCCAACACAAAATACTTTGATGAACTGAATCAGATATTTGAAGATCAAGATAATATCTATGTACACAACTGGCAACCAAATGAACTTGTTATTTGGAACAACTTAACCGTTCCCCATAAACGTGACCATACACCGTCCCACGTAAAAAGAAGATTGGTTAGATATGCTTTCTCACGATGACTACTACATACACATGAACTGCGATATACAGTATGATGTACTGAGATTAGAAGCAGAAGAAGTTAATTATAGACCACTAGCGATCAAGACTTTTCAAGCACAAGATACTTGGTTTGAGAATGCGCCAACTTGGAAATACGGTAAATGTGACGGCAACCTTAATGTCGCCAAGAGATATGTAAAAGAACTTCACGATTATTTCACGGATATGTTTGATGCTGAAATCGTACCGAACTTTATCAGGCAGGATGCTAATACTCACGTTCCTATGCATCGTGACAGCGGAACGATATGTTCAGTCAATATCATTTTAGAAGAAGGTCTAGCACCAATCACATTTGAAGATATAGGCGATATACATTATCGGTGTGCGTTCATAAACGTAGGTGGGCAAAGGCACGCAGTTCAAGCATGGCCAGAAGAAAGATGGTTGCTCAAATATAGTATCAAAGATAGAAGTTGGGAAGAATGTGTACGAAAAATACCTGACGCACTTAGATCTTAAATATAATTTTGATGAACTGAAAAGGGAGGTCGAAGAGTTTAGTTTTAAACCTTTTGCACCCGAAGAATGTTACTTCCGAGATACTTGGTTGAAGGCGAAACTGAGAGAACATATCCAGATGTATCCTCATATCGAGGAGTTACATAGTTTGTTTGAAGGAAGTATCATCGTAGCATATAAACAACTAGCAAACACCAGCGTACATATGCACATTGACCCAGCGACTGCATGTTCGGTTAATGTTGTTCTATCCGAAGATTATGCACCAGTGATATTTGAAGACTATGGGGAAATAATGTACAAGAGTGCATTATTCAATACGAGTTTGAATCACGCTGTTCCTGCTTATCCTAAAGAAAGGATGCTTTTAAAGTTTGCTTTTCTAGAGGAAACCTATGAAGACGTCAAGAGCAGACCGAACTTATCGAGTCTTTCATACACCTCATCGTAAGAATGCCTGAGGCAGAACTTCAATACAAGGCGATGATTCGGGTCTTTCTCAACCCCATGCATCTTTTGACCAACCCTAATCAAAGCACATTCATAAGGATAAGGTTCATGTTCTATGTGAATCGTTGGGGTGGTTTCAAGTAAGTTGATATTGATTGACACCATATCATCCTCGTCTTTATGGTGACCTAAAACCGTGTTGGGGAACTGGTACGAGAATCTAGGAAAATTATCCATACCATAAATATTCAAATCCTGCTCAACATCCTTTGTAAGTTCACGAAGAGGATGCTTATCGTTCATCATCAATTGATACCAAAACAGTTCACGTCTTTGCGGTACAGACCAGTGCCACTGACCGTCCTGTATATTGTCGTAAAATATACCGCTCCATTTATTTTTGTCTATTTGATAGTCAATCTCAATTAAATTCATTTTTTTTCGTTTTATTTGTTTTTTTTACTTTACTTCTAGAGAAAAGTATGATATAATATATAGGTAAACTAAAGAGAGAGAAAAAAAATGAAATATACAGTTCACCAAGTTCGTAAAGACCGTAAATCAGAAAAAGAAGCAATGGATGCTAGATTCTTCGGTAAAGTTGATAAGTTGTTTTTCTTGACTGCTTATGATGAAGTCTGTACTATCGAAGCAGATGACCTTGATGAAGTATTCCAGATCGGTAACATCGGTCCAGAAGAAAAGATCGAGCGTTTAAACCGCATGCATTCAATCTCAGTTGGTGATGTTATCAGCAACGTATATTATGAGTGTTTCGTAGTTAAAGATTTTGGTTTCGAAAAGTTGGGGGCATAGGATGAAGAATCCTGTCGCCAGATACCTAATGTCTGCCTATGCATATTATGTGGAGGATTCTCCTTTGATCTCAGACTTCGAGTTTGACTCATTGGCGAAATATCTTCTACATAATTATGCTGAGTTAGATCACATGCATAGTCACCTTATTACAAAGGGTGATCTAGAAGCAGGAACGTATCTTGGCGAGTATCCTGAGATGGTAAAGGGTGCTGTGAGAAATTACAGATCAGTCATGGGAAATAAGAGAACCCCATATATGGAGTGGTCATGCTAAACTTCTTTATCAACATTGAAAAGAATCTTCATGAATACCTTAGAGGCGATGAGATCACTTTGAAGGTATTCTCACAGACTATGACCTTTTGCACAGTATGCGTCTATGGATATAATTTTATTTTCACTTTTTTTAAATAAAACGAAAAAAAGTCTTTACTTCCTGCGAAAAGTATGATATAATATATGTATAGAGAAACTAAAAAGAACGAGGAGTTCAAAATGAAAAAAGTTATTAATTATCTACAGTTGTCAGTGCTTCAAAACGAATATATTGCGCTTGATAAAATCGAAAACAAAACTGCTGAGATCTTAGATCGTATCGATTATCTTGACGATTTCTTTTGGGATGTTGATCAAGGTAAAATCTTAATGAACGATGAGGGTTATCAAAATGCTTAAATCAACTGAAATCATCTGCGCAGTCGTGATGACTGCGTTTTTCACCCTTGTCTTAGTCTATTCAATTATTATGGGAGCACCACTCTAATGGCACATCTAGTAGAAACAATGGCATATGCAGGCGAAACACCATGGCACGGACTTGGTGTCCCTGTATCAAATGACCTAACCCCAGCACAGATGCAGGAAAAAGCAGGTCTTAATTGGAAGGTTCGTGAACTCGAATCATTCGTTGAGTTTGATGGTAAGAAAATGCCAACAGGTCAAAAATCACTCGTTCGCGAATCAGACGGTCGTATCCTAACGAACGTTGGTAAAGATTGGAATCCAGTTCAAAACGATACAGCGTTTGAGTTCTTTTCCGAGTATGTTATGGAAGGCAATATGGAAATGCATACTGCTGGTTCACTTCGTGATGGTCAAATGGTTTGGGCACTTGCTAAAGTCAAAGACTCGTTTGATCTATTCAAAGGTGATCAGGTTGATTCATACTTACTATTTTCAAACCCACACCAGTACGGTAAAACGATTGATGTTCGCTTTACACCTATTCGTGTTGTTTGTAATAACACTCTAACTCTTTCACTTGGTACCAAGGCAGATCGGTCAGTTCGCGTCGGACACCGTACACAGTTTGATCCTTCTATGGTGAAAGAGCAACTTGGTATCGCGACTGAAAAGTTGAAGACCTACAAAGAAATGGCAGCGTTTCTTGGTTCAAAGCGATACACACAGGATAACGTGATTGAGTTTTTCAACACGGTATTCCCTCGTTCTGCAGATAAGCGTGTACAAGGTAAAGCACTTTCGCTTGATACTTTGTCTCGTAATGCTCGCGGTGCATATGACGTTCTTGAGATTCAACCAGGAGCAGAATATGCTGAGGGTTCATGGTGGCAGGCATTTAATGCTGTCACGTTTACAACCGACCACCTCACAGGTCGTAATGAAGATAATCGGTTGTATTCAAACTGGTTTGGAGGCAACCAGTTGCGTAAAGTAAATGCCTTAGAAACAGCAGTAGAATATGCAAAGGAGTCAGCATAATGTTAAATCATAGAAAATGGGAAAAAGAATCTAATGAAATTCGGTCATATCAGGGAGGCAATGGTTTGACCACTGTTGGAATTCGACAGCAGGATCAAATCCGCCATCGTATCGGATACCGTAAACGTGATATGTTACAAGTGATCATTCATGGTTATAATAAAAGAGGCAATGTTAAGTTCACAAAGTTGATAGAAGCAGGAACAAAAAATGTAATACCGACAATTGGGAAGTATCTATACAAAATGAGAAATGAGTGTGTTCGGTTTGAAGTTTTCGCTCAACCAGCGCCAACTGTTGATGATTTTATGGAAGAATCAAAAACTGAAATCGAAATCGTTCAAGAAGAGTTGCTGAAAATTTCTTCAGATGCTTTGAATTTACACGGTAAACTTGCGAAACTAAATATTGTTTAGAGTTATTGGGCATTTCAAAGATCGTAAGGTTGTCAAATATTTTGATGACAGGTTCGATGCTATTGATTTTAAAGATATAGTGGATGCTAACTATCCGCTGAAAGTAACGTTTGAAAAGGGAGTTTATCCAGTGCAAACATTTATAGTAAATTGTTGGAATACAATTATGGATCATAAAATGAATCCATTAAGTAAGATTCCAGATCTAGGTGTACGCCATGTTGTTATGCAATTTTTAGCATGGATGTGGTGTATCATTTTTAGTATGAGTCTTGGTTCTATCACGGTGTTCGGAGTTAGTGCTGTTGCCCATGCTTTACTTATCGCTGGCGTCGTAATAACGGTCGGTACATTTGAAACAGCAAGACGCAAACCACTTTATTTTGGTGGTCTTGGTCGCGGTAATGGAGGCGAACATGAATAATCAAAAGAAGATTCTTATTGCTTCCATTGTTGCTACTGGTATCGCAATATCTGTAATGACCAATGGTGCCTATGCCGAAACCACTCAAGATCATTACAAAGAGGTCATTGCTCAACATCCTTACACAGTTGAAGTTTGTACGCAAGGTAGCGGAGCGACTAATGGTAAGAGTGATATCACTAATTTCCTAGAAGGTGCCATCGTTGGTGGCGCACTAGGTAATAACATCAAAGGAGAAAACAATGGCGGTGCTATTGGTGCGTTCCTTGGCGGTGTACTAAATACAGAAAGAAACAAAGGGAGTGCAGGAACTCAGTGTCGTACCGAAACACGGTACAACGAAACCAGACAAACAATCTATTCGCATAGCACTGTTACTTTCACTCACGAAGGTCGTCAATATAATTTAAGGTTCACGAAATGAGTATGAGAAGCATCGAGCGAGATGTTAAAACAATGTCACTAGGATTAGACGTTGTAAACGCTGAAATCAAACATTTGGAAAAAGCGAGACGTACAGATCGTGCTAGTAAAAAAAGACTAGAACGTTTGCATGAAGCACGTCAGCATTTAATTGCTAATCCAGAAAACTCACAAAAACTTATAGATCGGTTGTAATATGTCAGCACATAAACTTGAAATGGTTGCCATCTGGGCAAGGGAAAATGGTATCGAAGGATTCGATCATCTTGATCCTAAAAACCGTGAAAAGAATCGTCAACGTGCGATAAAGGCAACTGCTCGTCAGAACGAAAGAAAAGAAACAAGTGAATGAAAAGCGAAAAACTTTGGAAAAAGGTAGCGAAAATGGATCTTGGTAATCCAATCATGACCACTCTTGTTGGACTGGTCGTCTTTTATATTGGACTGAAGATGTTCAGTGGTGGTATGAAATCAATGGGGAATATGGATCACTTGGCGTTCTTTATCCATAATCCACTATGGATGTTCCTCGGTGGAATCGTGATGACTCTACTTTGGCAATCATCTTCCTTGTCAACAACTGCTATTATTGCTCTTGTAGCATCTGGCGCTGTTCCATTACCAGCGGCAATCGCGGCAGTACTCGGTGCGAATATCGGAACTACAGGAACGATTTGGTTGGCAGGTTTGCTAGTCTCAGATGGTATGCCGAAGGGCGATACTTTACGAATAGCGATGGCACATACTGGTGTGAACTTACTTATGGCAGTTGCACTTCTACCGTTTGTTGGTAGGATCGCGCAGTTCCTCGGAAGGTTCTAAATGGTTACCATTGGTTACTGTTATTACAACAATCATCCAGAGTTTCAGTGGGTGGTTGATTATTATAACAGTGACCAATGGAATCAATTTGATTTCTGTGTAGTTGATGATGGTTCATCAGTAGAACTGCCGAAATGTAACTGGACTAAAATACGCATCGACCATGATTATGAATTATGGAATAATGAAGGTGCGCGAAACGTTATGGCAGACTTCCTTGATACTGGTTGGATTCTTTTCATGGACGTAGATTATGTTTTAAAAGATAATTCTATCCTAGATATTTTAGATACTCTAGATAAGAACACAGCATACTTTGGTCATCGAGACCGACCAGAACAGTATAAAAAAGTTCACCCAAATTTATTTCTGATACATTCGGACTACTTCGAAGATATCGGTGGGTATAAACTAAGGGGTTACTGTGACCACCTATCACTGTTGAATGAACTCAAAAAAGATTATCTGGTAGAACTTCACTTTATAGATAATCCTGTTATCGAAACACCTAAACCTAAAACGCGCAGACAACCTGAAACAGAAGAATATGTCCCAACTAAAGCACGCATTATTTGATTCTCTAAAAAGAATATATTATGCAGATATGCTTTTTTCTGGTGATATTTCATTTTCAGAACCAAAGGAATGCGTGCGCACTTTACATTATCTTCCTGTGTATGACTATATGTTCGAACGTCGCAATGATATTTTTATCGGCGATATGGAAACGTTTCATGCCCAAGGTGGTAAACAGTTTCAGAATCTACAGTTAGAACGTAAAGAAGAACGAATTCGTTTTAAATTAAAATTAAAGAAAAAAACACTCACCAACTCCCATGTAGTTTCTTCGTTCATAGAAAAGTCTAAACCACTTGTTTCAGACTGGCGTATCATACATGCATCACAGATAAATGTTATTGATCTAGGTGATAGTCGGCACTTCAAAGATGCAGACGAATGTATAGAAAAAATTAAGTTAATTGAAAATTGTACCTGTTATGTAGGGTCAGTATGCTCATGGTATGACATAGCAAAGTTGTACGATAAACCTGCTGTTGTCTTAGCGAGTGACATAGAAGGATATAAAAAAACTGAAATAATTTTGTAAATTCCCCTTTACCTTTTCTTATAAATAGGGTATAATAACACTTCATAACCTATGGGAAATTGAGTAATGCTAAAATTTAACAGATTTCTTTCTGAATCGGCATATAATGTAGGGCATTCGTCATCAGATGATGCCGACATTCAGAAATTGATATCTTTTCTTCAAGGTGGAAACAAAGACGATCTGGTCATGGTATCCACTGGTGATCTAAAGAAGTATAAAATAAAACGCTCGTTTGAAGATGATGAAAAGAAGATCAAGGATTTTGTGAAGGATAATGAATTAAACATTCCTTTCGCAAGTCAGATGTTTGGTGATGGTTCTATTGGTGAAGGTGGTAAGAAAGTTCCTACCGAAGTCCAAGAGATGATGACTGCGTGTCTGGTTCTCTTGAAATACAAGGGTGGTTCTTCACTCACGCAAGAAGAAGCGGTTGAACTTATTGATAAGTCTAAAGACATTTATGAAAAGGTTGATGGTTCAGATCGTAGACCCGACTTCTTAGATTTCTTTCAAGGTAACTTCAATGACCTTGCAACCGCAATATCTGCTTCTAAATATATTCTTGATGAAGTAGGAACTGCATCCAAAGTGTACTGGACTGGTAAAGGTTGGGATAAAGAAATTGCGCAGTTCAACCCTAAACTGGGTCGTATCAAAGACTACAATTCATCCGACATAGTGGTCAAGGCAAGTTCCGGTAAGTTCTATGGATACTCTCTCAAGAAAAAGGCATCTACAAAATCTCCTGATCCAACACTCATCAACAAACCTATAACTGGTAAAGAAAGTGTACTACAGGATATTGTCGGTGCAGATACAATCCTGATTGAGCGTGCGAAAAGGATATTCTTTGAACGAGTTCTCAAGGATAAGTTGAAGTTACAACAAAAAGACATTGACAAGATGAAACCCGCAGAGTACTCCAAGGCAATCAACAAGATTCCCGTCAAAGTCTGGGGTATAGAACTCAAGAAACCTACAAATATTTTCTTCAAGAAAGTATTCAATGTCATCAAATATCACGATCAAAAGTTTGTTGAGAAGTTCCTTGAACTTGTATTCAGAACAAGACTACATGACACCTTAAATGCGGAAGAGTTTCAATTTACTCTATTGACAGGTGTCGGCAGATATGTTCGCGGTGAGTTAGAAATTGAAGACGCGCAAGGACAAGAACTAAGTAATATCGTGACCGCACTTCAAGACCTGTATAATAGCAACCTCGAAGTGAAAAAGACTTCTGGTAAGATAGGTGCATGGGAGAAGGGTGCGAGTGCTGCTAAGGTCTTCCTGACAGTCTACTCCGATGATTCACCCATCCTTGATATTGAAGTAAGATACAAGGGCAGTTACTCCGCAAACCCGCAGTTCCAAGCAGTAGCAACCGCAGACTTTAAAAAGATATTCAAATGATAGATTTTAACGAGTTCATCACAGAACAAAAAAATACTCACATGACCCATATCGAGGATAAAGTTCTCTATGGTGGAGTGAACGGAACTAGAGAAGCGATCAATGCACTAAGAGCATTGCGCGATATGCTTGGAGGTGAAAAAGATGGAAAAGTTAGTGTTAAGTGGGATGGCGCTCCTGCTATTTTTGCTGGGACTGATCCTCGCGACGGGCAGTTCTTCGTCGCTAAGAAAGGTATCTTCGCAAAGTCGCCGAAGGTATATAAAACTGATGAAGATATCGATGCTGACACTAGTGGCGATCTCGCTGACAAACTTAAACTTGCTCTGAAGCACCTTCCTTCAATAGGGATAAACGGTATCATTCAGGGAGATTTTTTATTCTCATCTCCTGATGTGAAGACTGAAAAAATTAAGAAAAAGTCTTATGTCACGTTTCATCCGAATACGATTGTGTATGCGATCCCTTCTGATCAAGATACTGCCAAAGCAGTTAAAAAAGCAGAAATCGGTATCGTCTGGCACACCACGTATACAGGCACGTCATTTGAATCCCTAAAGGCATCATATGGCGTTGATGTAAGCAAATTAAATAAATCAACTAAAGTATGGTCTCAAGATGCAATGTTACGCGATTTGACAAAAGTAACTATGTCAAAAGGAGAGACAGATGAAGTTAATGCACTTCTATCAGACGCAGGTAAACTGTTTAATAAAATTAGCGGAACGACTCTTAGAGAACTTGAAGCGAATCAAGAACTTGCCGGACTTATTGAGCAATACAATAATTCGTTTGTCCGTCAAGGTTCAGTCATTGGTAACACAAGGTCTCACGCGAGTGGTCTCATTCGTTGGATCAATACTAAATACAAAAAAGAAATAGATAAAAGAAAGACTGATAAGGGTAAGGCGACTCAACAAAAGAAACTTGATGATCTCCTTGCTTTTTTCTCAGCAGCAAATAAACGTTCGTTGATCTCTATGTTTGATCTTCAAAAGAACATTGTATTAGCGAAACTGAAACTTATAAATAGTCTTAATAAACTATCTAATGTAGATACCTTCTTGAAAACCACTAAAGGTTTCAAAGTAACTGGTGAAGAAGGTTATGTAGCAATAGATAAACTTGGTGGTGATGCAGTGAAAATTGTTGACCGTATGGAGTTCTCATATGCCAACTTTTCACCCGATATTTTAAAGGGTTGGGATAGTCCAACTCGCTAATGGAATGAACCTCGAAAGGTAGAACAATGTCTAATATGACATTCAAAAATTTTATTAATGATATTCTTGAAGCGTTGACCCCACAACAACGTATTCAACGTGGTCGCATGATGAAAAAGATTCAAGCGAAAATCAAAATGGGTCGTGCAAAAGCAGCAAAGCGAGTGGCGTCTAAAGATACTCTTGAGAAAAGAGCACTTCGCCAAGCACGTTTAAAAATCTTTCAAAAAATGACTCAGGGTGCAAACCCTGCAGAAACTTCCTTTTCAAGAAAGCAAGAAATTGAGAAAAGACTCGGTTCTCCTGCTATGAAGCGGAAGATTGCTGGTATGGCGAAGAAAGCATTTAAAGATGTTCGCAAAGCGGAAATGGAAAAAAAGCGTGGTCCTAAGTAAGTGATTAGATCGTTTCAAAATTATCTTGTCGAAGAAGAAAAGACAGTATTCTTTACATTCGGCAGAATGAATCCCCCAACTATAGGTCATGAAAAACTGCTTGATGCAATAGCAAAAGCAGCAGGTTCTAACCCATATAAAATTTATCTATCTCAGTCTCAGGATGCAGATAAGAATCCTTTGGCATACAAAGATAAAGTGAAAATCGCTCGGAAGATGTTTCCTCGTCATGCGCGAAACATACTGGTCGATAAAGGTGCAAAGAATCTTCTAGAAGTTGCTAGTAAACTATATGAAGACGGTTTCAGAACTATCGTAGGTGTAGTTGGTTCTGATAGACTTGTTGAGTTTGATACAAGAATTAAAAAATATAATGGTGTGAAAGGTAGACACGGTTTCTACAACTTTCAAAAAATTACTATTATATCTGCTGGAGAACGTGATCCGGATGCAGATGGCGCAGAAGGTATGAGTGCAAGTAAGATGCGCACTGCGGCATCAGATGGAGACTTTGCTCTTTTCTCACAGGGTTTACCCAAAGCAGTTAAGAATGCTGATGCTAAAAAGATATACAATGATGTTCGTAAGGGCATGGGTTTAAAAGAAGAAACGCAATTTAAAAACAAAATTAAATTAGAACCTGTTTCTGATATTCGTGAATCCTATATGGATGGGTCTTTATTTAATACTGGTGACGAAGTTGTTGTTAAAGAATCTGGTCTAGTTGCTAAGATTAAACACCTTGGTGCTAACTATGTAATCATTGAAACTAACGGCGAATCATATCGAAAATGGTTGACTGATGTAGAGAAGATTGATGAAGGTGCAGAAGATCCTGATATCGGTGATCAGGACGGCAAGCAACCAAAACAGTATTACAAAGGTCTGAAAAAAACTACAAAGAAAAACAGGTCGTCTCACTTTAATAAGAATAAAGATAAAGATGATGATGATCCATCCGCATATAAATCTGCTCCAGGAGACAGTAAAGTGGATACGAAACCATCAAAGCATACTTTGAAATTCAAACAAATGTATGGCGAAAGTTCAGATACTGCTCTTAAGAATAAAGCAGAAAAATCAGGGATGCCTCTTGGTATTCTAAAACAAGTATACAATAGAGGTCTTGCAGCATATAAAACTGGTCATCGTCCTGGAGCAACTCAGGGTCAATGGGCAATGGCAAGAGTAAATTCATTCATAACAAAATCCTCTGGAACATGGGGCAAAGCAGATGCAGATCTAGCAGCAAAGGTAAGAGGCAAATAAGATGGCAGACAAATATAGTCCTAAAGATATTAAAATGGCGATTGGTGTAGCATCAGATAAAAGATATGCTGGTGGTAATATGACTGGAGCAGTCAAAGCAATCGAAAAAATTAAAAAAGGATTGTCATCGCATCCACAGGTTGCTGCAGTTCTTAAACGTCAAAACGAGGGAAAAATGAAAACCTTCGATGACCTGAGAGCAGAACTTGCCGAAGGTAAGGCAGCGAATGCTGCACAGCAAGCAGCGATTGCTATTGCTAAAAAAGAAAAAGGTGAACTTTCAGAACGTGAAGACACGGCAGCACAGGTCGCAAGAGCACTGAAAAAGATGGGTATGAGCAAAAAGCACAAAGAAACTGATATCACAAAAAAGATACCAGGAGTGTTGAAATCAATGGGTCTCAATAAAAATATCGCAAACGATAGAGACTTCTTGGGTGATGTGCTAGATGATGTTATGGAAATGAAAGAAGAAATGGATCCAACTGATCACGTCAAAGAAAAAGACGGTATGTTCTGCGTGATGAATGCAGATGGCAGTGAAGCAAAAAAGTTTGATAATAAAGATGATGCAGATCAGTATGCAATCGACAACCATGATAAGTTGATGGCAACTGCTCAGAAAGAAGACTCTGATTATAAAGTAGATGGTCGTAGAGTATCCTTCAGAGAAAAGGCAAAAAAACTTGGTTATGTAAAAACGAAAGATGTTGGTGAAAATTTCCTGCGTGGAAAAGCACAAGAAATCGATACAAAAGCGATGTCGGCATACCAGAAATATGCTAAGGCGAAAAATATAGATGATGAAAGTATTGGTATTGCATATGACAATCCAGATCATGGCGAAACAAAGCGCATGATGAAGGATAAGAATTTTGCAACAGCACTACAAATGTACAAGGCATCTTTAAAAGACGAAATGGAATACGAAGGCAAAGGAATGGATTCTGCAGCAATGAAACGTGCTATGGATGCATTTAAGAAACGTGGCGGTAAGATAAAGAAAGTTGCTCCAGGAAAGGCAGCAGGATATCATGGTAAAGAAGATCCTGGTCAAGATGTACATGGCATGATGGATCGCCCCGATACTAAGGGATTCAATCGTAAGAAAAAAGTAAAGAGCATGGGCAAGTGAAAAAGTTCAAAGAGTTTGTTGAAGGTATGAAATTCAAAGTTGACATAGAAGGTCTTCCAGAGATTTACATGGATGGTAATTCACCATCCTCCGTAAAGGCACACCTTCGCAAACTGGTAAAGCAACCGTCTATGATTAAGTCGGTTGATCGAGTAACTTCTCACGATATGAAAAAAACTTTTAAAGATATGGCACAGGGTAAATATGATTTCGGAACTCCCGAAGCAACTGCTCATGCTAAAAAGATAACGCCAGGACAGTAATATGGATTCGTTTAAAAAGTTTTTTGAAGATAAAGATCCTCGCTTGGCGAAGGCAGGTGTAGAAGGTTTTAACAAACCGAAACGTACACCGAGTCATCCTAAGAAAAGTCATATCGTTGTTGCTAAAGACGGTGACAAAATCAAGACTATTCGTTTTGGTGAGCAAGGTGCTTCTACTGCTGGTGATCCTAAAGACGGTGAATCTGATAAGATGAAAGCAAAGCGCAAATCGTTTAAAGCACGGCATGCAAAGAATATCGCGAAGGGTAAAATGTCTGCTGCATATTGGGCAGACAAAGAAAAATGGTAAACTATAACGGTTTAATTTAGGAAAAAAATAATGCCTCACAATGAAGCACGATTAACAAGAATTGAAGAAAAATTAGATCGTTTAACCGATGCTATGGTTTCCATGGCACGTGCAGAAGAAAAGATTAGTTCATTGAATGATGACCATAATAAAATGTACGAAAGATTAAATCGTTTATCCGCTAAACTGGATGATATTGAAAAGAAAGTGGATGATAATCATCGCACTGTATGTATTATAAATAAACTAGTATATGCTGCTGTTGTTGCAGCGGTTGGGACGTATGTTGCCCATATGTGGATGTAATAGGAGAATAAAATGTCCAAACAATTAGTTGAAGCAATGGGTCGAGCATATAAAGAGATCCAAGAAGCAGCGCAAAAACAAAAAGAAAATAATTATATCTATGCTGCAAAGATGGCAAAGGCAAAGGGTGATAAAACCTTTACTATCGGCGGTAAGGACTACGATGTCGATGAGGCATTGCATAAAGAAGATAACACCAACGATAAGTCAGACGATGGTGACGGTATGGATAAAGTGCAACCGAAAGCAGTCAAAAAGAAGTTTGATGATCGTAAAGATAAAGACATCGACAATGACGGTGACACTGATTCATCTGATGAATACTTACATAAGCGTCGGAAAGCAATTTCTAAAAATATCAAAGAAGATGACGTAGACGTTGATTCATCTGAGTCCGAAGAAGATCCTGAAAAAGAAGCACCTAAAAAGAAAAAGAAAAAAGGTGACGACGAAGCGGAAGTTGAAATGAGTCCTAAAGCAGAAGGAACCATTAATGAGAAAACAACTAAAGTTGATATGATCAAAGGTAAAGATGGTACAGCAGTTCAAATCGTAAAAGATGAGAAAGGCAGACATACTGCTTTGTTTAGCGGTAAAGGTTCAACCCAGATTCCTCTTAAGAAGTACGATAAGAAAATCGTACAGAAAGCATTAGATCACTTTGCAAAAAATAACGGAATGATCGGAAACTCACTCGCTAAAATCGAAGAAGGCAAGTCAATCCGTCAAAGACTTACTGCTTTCCTTGAAGCAGATCAAAACCCTAATAAGGCGAAAGCAGAAAAACCTGAAGATAAATTATCAGGCAAGGGTGCTAAGGATATGATGGATCAACCGATTGAAAAGGATGACACCGTAGAAAAGGGTCATGACGATGCATCAAAGGCAGGGAAAGTAACTAAACCTGCTCCTAAGAATGCAACAAAAGGTGTGGCAGAAGCATATGCTTCAATGTATAACAAAGGCGAATAAAAATGGCGATTAAACCACCTAATTATAAAAAGGATGCATTACCAACTACTCGTGGTTGGGTGCATCCTCGTACTGGTGAACTTCTTCATGGAGTAAAAATATCTCAGGAAGCGATCGATGAGTATCTAGGGAATGACGCAACTATGTTGACTGAATCCCCTGTTACTATCGAAGAGTTTAAAACTGAGCATCTTACTCCTCTTCCAGAAGAAGATGAATTTTGGACAGAAGATGATCTCAATGGTATGAGCAAAATTGAGTTAGAAGAACTCGGTCGCGAATATGGTATTGAGTTAGATCGTCGGTCGTCTAAAGCAGTTTTGATTGAAGAACTTTCTGCAGTAATGTTTGAGGATTAATCCACCTATATAACTGTATGGAACTTAATGATAAAAACTTTTTACTGTATGCGTCAAGGCATTATTACAACCCAACCTTCACGGATATAGAAGACTTTCAGGAAGACCTGAAAAGATTTAAATATGTCAAGCGTTTGGTGAATAGGTATCTAGAAAATGATATTCTCACCGAACGCTTGATACTAAATCACCTAATAGTGATATTCAATGTTTTTGGTCCAGAACCAGCATTGAATATGCTAAAATTGAGATTAGATGAAGAACATTGGCCAGTTGTAAAACCTTTCCTTGTGTTTTTGAATTATATAACAAATGATCAATTGACAGGGATTTCGATGGATAAAAACGTAGTAGAAGTGTTGAGGAAAATATAATGGGGATATTAAAAAGAGCAGCAGATCTTGCCTTTACATTCCGCTTTATCCGAATGCTTGTAATGCGTTGGGAAAACTGGGATGCAGCAAAGTTAGGCATTATTGATGCCGAAGGTAAACGGAACAAAGAAGTAAAGTTAGATAATGATGAAAAGAAATCTGCATATACTCCTTTTATTCGTCTCGCTGCTAATGTTAAGCGGTTGCTACAAAAAGTTCCTGGAGGCGGGTCTAAGTTGGGAAGTTTCGCTGCCGCTCTATTCCTTATCAAAGAAAAATACGGATTAGATGAAACGCAACTCGGTAAGATATGCGAGAGTTGTAATATAGAATCTTTAGATTTTTTGAACGAAAGTTCACAGTGGTTCGTTCTTGAAGATAAGCAATTATCTCCTGGACAATATTCTATATCATCAAATAAAATACTGAATTCAACATACGAAGAATTTTGCTATGCTAAGGATAAAATTAAAATAAAAGAAAATTCTTATCCTATTGGAGACGTATTTGGTCTGGATATTTATGAGGGGACTCATATCAAGACCAATCAACAAATCTATTTTACCATAAGCGAGATTTCTAAATGAAAAAGTTCAAAGATATCGAAAAGCAAACAAAAGAAGAAATGACTACAACTGCGGATATTCCTAATCCCGCAGACACTGCTATGGGTCCAAAACCTGTTGCACGTTTCTTAGATTTGCGTTCTAAAAAGAAAAAGAAAATGCTCAAGCAATTTCGTGACTATTATTCAGAAAAAGGAATTGGATAATGGCGGTATCTAAGGGTCGCTTAATCGCGAGTAACTTTACAAGTGCTGGAATCGCAGAAGGTGGGAGTTCTGGTTCTGGCGTAACCAATGCTGATTCAATAGGGGTCTTTGCGGCTGCGCCTGATTCTGGAACTTTGCATTATGCTAAAGACACCAAAGCATTATATCTTTTTGACGGATCTGAATACGATAGAGTATTTGCTGGTCCAAACGAATTAATAACATTTGATTCTGCATTACCAGCATCTATTCTACTTAAAGGAAATCAAAGGAGTACTGGGCAAATAGATAGTGCTACTTCGATTATAAGATTTAAAGCAAGCGCGGATTTTGAAGGATTTCCTATTACATATTCATATCAAACTGTACCTACATTTCCAGCACAATTAGATAGTGCTTTTGGGGATGATAGTGCTAGTGGAGGAACTGGTATTATAGATAGTTCGAGTCATTCTACTGATCCTCGTGTAACATTATTACCATCTGCGACGCTAGGTGATGCAGGTCAGTTTATATTACGCATGAAAGCAACAGACGGTACTCATGTCGTATCATCATCATCAACCGTAGGATTAGAATTTACCGAAGGTGATTATTTCTATATTGCTAATGCATCTAATGCAGTAGATACGGATGTAACAAGCGGAGTATCTGAAGTCTTTGGATCAGCAGTTAGTTTGGCAACAGTCGGTGGATATCCTAGTCATAACGGTGGTATATCACAAAATAATTCTGGTGGTGGAGCTAACAATGCTATAATATTTGATTTATCTACCACAGGTGGATTTGATGCTTCAACAGATTGTATAATATTTAGTTTCTATCTTGCAGCCGAAACTGGAAATACAATTGGTATGGGCGTATTTGACGATGCCGCTTCAAAATCTATGACCATTGCTACTGGTCCCAGCGGTTTGGGTGTACTAGATACTGGTCTATCAACTTTTTCTAACTGGGCAAATAACGGTCAATGGGTTATAGGAATGTGGGGAGGCGGTACGGCTATTAGCACTATTAATGGCACAACTTCTTCTGGATTTAGAATGTGGCCTGCGCAAACAGGTGGAACTTCAACACTAGGTACAGAAATCAGTGCGGCTACTGCTAGTGCTGGAGGATATACACCACCAACAATATCTAAGCCTGGAATGGTATTCTGGAATGGTGGGTCGCCAGGAGGATCTTATGCTACTGGATATCTATCTAGATCCGCATTAGCATATAATTTGAGAAGTTTCCAAGTTTACTACGATCAAACAACTAGCGGTAGAACCGTTGAACAAATTGTTGGTGGACATCAGAAAAAAGTCTTCACATAGAATATATAGTGTATAGGAGAAAATTATGTTATCGTTATTAGGATCATTGATTGGATTCGCAGGTTCTGCTGCTCCTGCGATCGCAGACTCGTTTGCGCGCAAGGCAGATAACAAACACGAAATCGAAAAAATGAGAGTCATGGCAGAACTCAAAGCAAGTGGGTATGACCATGAAATGAAAATGTATGATCAGATGGGTGCAGATAAAGAGCACGATCGTCTGATTCAACACGATATAAGTATTAACAAAGGAACAGGGTTTATCTCTGGGTTACAAAAGTCTGTAAGACCAGTTATCACATATGGTTTCTTTGGTTTGTTTGTTACTATCGAAATCACGCTGTTAATGTCAGCACTAGATAAAGGTATAGACTTCGCTGAAGCGATTCAGTTATTATGGGACGAAGATACGAAAGCGATCTTCGCGGCAATTATATCATTCTGGTTCGGTTCCAGAGCACTTGAGAAAGCGAGAAGAAAGTGAGAGAAACATTATTGAAGGCAGTGATTTCTCATGCGCAAGGGCATGTGAATAAACATTTGGCAAATATTGAAGTATATCTAAACAACCCTGCGGGGATCGGCGAGCATAGTGATATCGTCGAAGCAATTGAAATTGAACTCAAAGCAGTTGCTGAATATGATGATCAAATAGAAATGATAAAAAAATATTTTGTTAAAAGCAAAATTTAGTTCAAATATAGTGCGTTTTAGGGGTTTACTAAATCCCTAAAATACTATATAATATCACTAACACTAAAATTTTCAATTATAAAGGATACAATGGGTATGCAAAATCGTTTTGCAGACACAAGGGACTTTTTGTCTCAAACCAAATTCTATGATAGTTATTCCAGATTCAAGGATGAAGAGGGATCATACGAAACTTGGGACGAAGCAGTAGACCGTGTCTTATCGATGCATGAAGAAAATTATTCAGAGCATCAAGAAATATTAAATCCGTTCATAGAAGAAGCACGTACAGCATACAAAGAGCAACGTGTCCTTGGTGCACAACGTGCATTACAGTTTGGCGGTGAACAATTAAAAAAGCATCAGATGCGTATGTACAACTGTACATCTTCTTATGCAGATAGACCTGCTTTCTTTGGAGAGTTTTTCTATATTTTATTATGTGGAGCAGGTGCTGGTTTCTCAGTACAAACTCACCATGTTGCTAAATTACCGAAGATTCAACAGAGAACCAAGCAAGCAAAAGGTTACATCGTTGAAGATTCTATCGAAGGTTGGGCATCAGCACTTGACGTATTGATGTCATCTTATTTCGTAGGTGATAGTAAGCATCCGGATTATGAAGGTCGTAGAGTATTCTTTGATCTATCAAATATTCGTCCGAAGGGTGCAAAGATTTCAGGTGGATTTAAAGCACCAGGACCAGAGGGTCTGCGTAAATCTTTGGATAAGATTGAACACTTGCTACAAGGTACGGTGATTGATTCAAAGAAACCTGCTACAGTAACGCCTCTTATGGTTTATGATATTTGTATGCATGCTGCTGATGCGGTACTGTCGGGTGGCGTTCGTCGTTCAGCAACGATCTGTTTATTTTCTCCTGAAGATAATGAGATGATGACTGCAAAAACTGGTAATTGGTTTGTTGATAATCCACAGCGTGGTCGTTCAAACAACTCAGCAGTTATTGTGCGTGACGAAGCAACTCCTGAAATGTTTTCTAACATTATGGAATCTGTTAAGTCGTTTGGGGAACCAGGATTTTACTTTACAACTTCAAAAGAACATACTACAAACCCTTGTGTTGAGATCGGTATGTATCCTCAGTACGAAGGCGAGTCTGGTTGGCAAGGTTGTAACCTAACAGAAATCAACGGTGGTAAATGTGTCACCGAAGAAGACTTCTATAAGGCATGTAGAGCAGGTGCTATCCTTGGTACACTACAGGCAGGATACACTGACTTTAAATTCTTGAGTCCAGTATCTAAAAAGATCTTTGATCGTGAAGCACTTCTTGGCGTATCTATTACTGGTTGGATGAATAATCCTGACGTTTTGTTTGACGCTCGTGTACTTAAAAAAGGTGCAACGATCGTTAAAAAGATCAACAAGGAAATCGCTGCAATTATTGGAATCAACCCTGCTGCTCGTACGACCTGCGTTAAACCTTCGGGCAATGCGTCAGTCTTACTACAAACTGCATCAGGTATCCACGCAGAGCATTCACCGATGTACATTCGTAACATTCAGATGAATAAAGAGTCAGAAATTACTCAGGCGATTATTCGTTCAAACCCATACATGGTAGAAGAATCAGTTTGGTCAGCGAATGGTACAGACGTTGTTATCTCATTCCCTATCGTGCCGAAATACGGTTCTATGTTCAAAGATGATTTGCTTGGCGTAAAGCATCTTGAACTCGTAAAGAAAGCACAAAAGAGTTGGGTTGTAGAAGGTACTAATGAAGACCTATGTGCAGATGAAGGTATTCGTCACAACGTTTCTAATACAATCATCGTTAATGATTGGGATGAAGTAGAAAAATATGTCTATGAAAATCGCCATTCG
>Ga0208950_1000019_pt1 | contig 94212 bp, 76 predicted proteins | sample AOAMet_54_BLW_10_2_FD_188234 | JGI IMG/M metagenome (GOLD analysis project Ga0208950, IMG submission 188234) | Ammonia-oxidizing marine microbial communities from Monterey Bay, California, USA - CAN11_54_BLW_10 (SPAdes) | ecosystem: Environmental > Aquatic > Marine > Intertidal zone | place...
GCTCCAGAAACCATGCTTTCTGATGTAACAGCAGACCCAGCGAACTCCACAGTTATGGCTCGAGCAACAACATACGGTTATGTTGCTATGATGATGGTTGACCATGATATGGATAGCTCAACCGCTGATATTGCAGTCCCTGATTTTGGTCAAACCTTTGTTCGAGACTGGTCTCTGTATGCAGCAATTGGAACAAGTTTCGCAGGCTATGGCGGTGGTACAGACTTCAACGCTACAAACAACGATGACATTACAAGCCGACTTCACAACCTCTTAGACGTTGACTTTGCTGGTGCAGACGGCATTTCCCTCATGGTTGCTGGACACCTCACTGATACGCCAACTGGATTGATTGCAACCAACGCTGACGGAACAGGATTCGGTCTTGCTGCTTTCCTAACTATGGAAGTTCCTGACGCAATGGCTGCGTTCAGCCTCACCGTTGAGCAATACACCGCAGTTGCAACTTGGGCTGGCGGATGGGCAACCTCTGCAACCTCTGTTCAACTCGGTCTTCTTGGTGGTGTTGGAACCATGAGCGCAGAACAATTCGTTAACCAGACGTTTGGTGGCATGAGTCCAGTAGGCGATCCTTACCTCACCAACTCCCTCAACATGGGCGGAGCATGGGGCTCTGGAATGATTCCAGGACACGCTGATGCAACTCCAGTTTCTATCACACAAGCTCAAGCAGGAAACATGCTCTATGGTCCTCTCGGGCTGACAACCTCGACTGGAGCAACTCTGTTCTTGTACGGTGAGTTGAGCGGTATGACCCCGCCTGTGAACTTGATGACCATGGAACCTGCTGCACCAATGACATGGAACGCAAGCACGATTGGTCTTTTGTATGGAGTGGACGAAAACACCGCTGAAGCAATGAGCCTCTTTGTTTCTTCACCAATCTTTGCAGATTTCGTACCCGGCTTCCTCATTGATTCGTTTGGAACAACACCTTACTTGACTCAAGAGTTCAACAACTGGTTGCTCGGATGGCACGACCCTGTGGTTGCTTTCCTTGCTACTGGAAACCCAATGGACATGACCGTTGGATGGACCAGCCTTGAATCCAACGCAACCTACTACGGCTCTGGCGGAATTGTCAGTGACACTGGAACGGATTACATGATTTGCACCGGTGAAGTTTCAACCTGTGATAAGGGTGAAATGATGGCGGTTGACGGTAGTTCCTACTTCGCATGGAAAGACCCTGCAAAGACGGTCAACACCCTCGGCCTCATTACCGCAGAATCCCGAATAGGAACAACCGGTGGATTCTTGACGGGCTCTGGCGATATGGTTGACCTTTCAGGATACGCAACTGCTGCCATTATCTGTGACGGAACTTCGACTTTGAAGGACATTGCAGTCGATGATTGTTCAGCATCCCTCGATCCATTGGAACGCCCAATTCAGGCTAAGCTCCTTGATACAGATACCTTGCTCGATGCATTGCCAGGTGCTCTACCTGTCTACTTCGGTAGTGAAGTATCCCTCCAAGCTGAGCAACTGAGTGGGGCTATCATCGCAGGTTCTTCGGAATCGACGTTCTGGTTGGACATGCGCCCAATCACCGACCAACACACTGCTCCTAATGCAAGTAATTTGCAAGCAGTGTTCTCGATTGAGTCCAGTTCGGAAATTGGAGACGATGATGCTGAAACTCTTGCATCAAGCGTCACTACGAACCAGAAGGCATTGACCTACTGGACAAACTTCGATGTTCCTACCGACTTCATTGCACCGCTTCTTTTGATTGGTGCAATCGCTTGTCTTGGCCTCGGTGCCAAAATGATGATGTCGGACGAAGAGGAAGAAAAGACATTCGAGTCTGCTCCTCCTCAAGAAGAATCGGCTGAAGAATCAGCATCTGATGCTGAAGAATCGACCGAGTGAACTGAGTTTACTCAGTAATGCGAGAACTCGACGCCTTCAAGGGCGTGAGTTACCTTGTGACCTTGGTCGTTAACTTGACCGATGATGCGCGTGCCAAGCATGCGCTCTTCGAGCCAAGCAGCAATAGATTCAGCATGTTCACTTGACACGGCTATGATCATGCCAGTGCCCATGTTGAATGTACGGTACATTTCACGGGTCTCAATGCCGCCGACTTCTTGCAGCCAGCTGAATTCTGGATGCGGGGGGAGTGGAGCATCAATGTGCCAGCCGAGCGACTCATGAAGTCGCAAGAGGTTGGATAGTCCGCCACCGGTGACGTGGCAGATGGCGCGTATGTCGGACAGAGCGTACGCAGCATCGTCCGTTTCCGCATGCTTGAGCAGGTCGACAATAGGGTCGCAATAGATGCGCGTTGGATTGAGAAACACTTCTCCAAGTGTGAATTGAACATCATCGTGGCCATCAAAGTGCAAAACACTGCGCCCGACGCTTGCTACATTGAAAGGCGCATCATCGGTGTACTCATGGCCCGTGTGCTCCATTACGCGGCGAACCAAGGAGTAACCGTTTGAGTGGATTCCGGATGAAGGGAGGCCAATCAAAACATCACCTGCTTGCAGATGCTCTCCAGTGATTGCGTTTCCTTTCTTAACATAACCAAGAGCGGTTCCAGAAAGGTCGAGTTCAGTGACAATACCGGGAAGGGATGCCGTCTCGCCTCCAGCGAGCGTAACACGTGCAAGTCGGCAAGCTTCAGCGAGTGATGCGCCCAATGCTGCGTGTGTTTCAGGGTCCGGCTTAGGGACTGCGACATAATCCACGAATGCGATTGGTTCAGCACCGACGCATAGCAAATCATTGACGTTCATGGCCATGCAATCAATTCCGACACCGCCCCACTGCTTCAAAGCAGAAGCGATTTGTAACTTACTTCCTACACCATCCGTTGCGAGGGCCAATAAGGAATCGCCGAACTCGATTAATCCACCGAACCCACCTGGCAAATCTACCGGAGCGCCTGGCGTTCCTGCGGGTCGACTTGACGCGCTCAGTGATGCGATGAGAGAGGCAACTGCTGAGCCTTCAAGGTCAATATCGACACCTGCACTTGCATAGTCCATGGGTTCGGCCATGCCACCTTCAATGGAAGGCGTATGATGAACTCACCGCCTCCAAATACTGCTTTTTCATGCCAGTTTTTGACTGAGGAGAGCAAAACTGAGGTCGAGTCGATGATCGATGCCAGAATGCGTACCTGCGAACTCTTCCCATGTGTGTTCAATTTCAAAAGAGTTGAGGAGTTCGACAAATTTTCTGCTGCCGTATTGGATGTGATATTGGTCTTGGCCTCCGCAATCTATGAACAACGCATCAAGTTCTGCAAGATGCTGATGATGGGCATTTACCATTTGGATTGGATCGAATTTGAGCCATTGATTCCAAGCCTCAGGAAGGATGTCTGCGGTTTCAGTGTTCACTGGGAGTACAATACCAAGTGGGTTTTCGTTGGTGCTCGGGCGAGGATCGTAGGATGCAGCCATAGCGCATATCATCAGCGTGTGAAAGTCAGGTCCGGAAAGCCGTTCAGCGTTTTGAATGTGGGCGACATAACCAGCAGCACCTCCATATTTTGTGACATGCGTAAGTGTTTCAGCGAACGTTGGCTTGAACATGGTCTCAAATCCCATATCTCCTGAGTGGCATGCTACACCATCCCAGACATTTGGTTGCAGCATTGCATTTACAACTGCTCCATATCCTCCAGAAGATTTCCCAACAAGACCGAACTTTCCATTCGTCGCATATCGTTCCTCGATTGCGGGTTTCAGCGCCTCTGCAAGCCATGTTGACCATTTGCCTAGAACAGGTGAATCAACAAATTGATTGCCTCCAAGGGTGGTAAAGGTATCCGGCATAACAAGAATGGCGGGCTTCATTTCACCTGATTTCACCAACCGTTCATGTCGCTGTGGTAAGGTTTCAGCGAACGCCTTCCATCCAGCCCGAGCTGAGCCTGAAGAGGTAAAAGGAGCGAGATAAATCAGCACAGGTAGCGTTTGTCCCTCAGAAAGAAGGGCCACGCCTTCGGGGCTGATGTGGGTAAGTATTTCCCTCTCAGTTGGGTCACCCAGTCGATTTTCAAGAAGTGTCGAGTCAAGAGTCCATCGTCGAAATTGACCTAAGACTGGAGCAAAAGCGTGCTTCGGCATGATGTAACCGAAAGCCTCCTTCCTCATCTTTCCTGCGGTTACGGCTGATTGGCAGTGGACACGGATTTGTTCAAGAATCGCATGCTGTCAAGGGTGCGTTTCTCCAGTGGAAGCAGGGGGGTGGGTTTTTTGTTCGGACACGCCTAAATACCGTTGCCAATATTGTTCCGAAGTCGGGAGCCTCTCCCGCGTTCCAAAGGTGACCTAAATGCTCCAAGAATTCGACCTACCAGCACGTTGGACTTCCTTGATTCAAGACCATTTTGCTGAGTCGGTTCACAACCTCGCACAGATGTGGCCCGATGAACAATCTTTGGAAGTATCCTACCGTGTTATCGAAGGATTTGACCACGAATTCGCACATGACATTGTCCAGCACCCGGAACTTCATTTCCATGCCTCAAATCAGGCTCTTCGTCAGTTCCTCATGGATGCAGGACATACCACCATGTATCCATTTGTTCGAATTGTACACTTGCCGGTAGACCAAGTTCGAACTGTCTCGCAATTACGTGCCGACGATATCGGTATGATGTTGGCCATCGACGCAGTGACTACCAAAATATCAGGCGTGCGTCCACGGATTTATGCGGCGACGTTCGAATGTGTGGCTTGCGGTCATTCAATGCTGATCAACCAACCGAACGAACAGGAACTTATCGAACCGATAGAATGTCAACAGTTGGACGGAGGATGCGGCCGTGCAAAGCGCCAAACACGATTTGAACTGATACAGAAAGATTCGATTCTCATCAACTCACAATTCATGGAATTGCAAGAGTTGCCAGAGCAAATGAAGGGTGGAATACAACCGGAGAGAATCATTTGCATCGCGGAACATGATCTTGCCGGTAAACTCAATCCTGGTGACCGCGTCAAGGCAAACGGAGTTTTATTCATCCGCTCTCAACGCAAGGGCGGTAAAGACACTCCAGTGTTCGATATCTTCCTCCGTATCCATTCACTGGAGCGGCAAAACATTCCTCTTGAGGAGATTGTCATCACCGAAGATGAAGAACTAGAAATCAAGGAATTGGCTCGAAGGCCAGACATCTATGAAATGTTCACGAAGAGCATTGCACCATCTATTTTCGGAATGGATTATGTCAAACAATCGTTGATGCTCCAGTTGTTTGGTGGCGTTGCTCGGCTCAATTCCGACGGTACTCGTAACCGAGGCGACATTCACATCCTTTTGATGGGTGATCCCGGGGTGGCAAAGTCGCAATTGCTCAGTTACATGTCGACAATTTCACCGCGTGGCCGCTTCACATCTGGTCAGTCGGCGTCAGCCGCAGGATTGACCGCAGCAGCTGTACAAGATGCCGCTGCTGATGGCCGCTGGACACTGGAAGCAGGAGCGCTTGTTCTTGCAGACCTTGGACTCGCAGCGATTGACGAATTCGACAAAATGAATGAGGGAGACCGTTCCAGTATGCACGAAGCAATGGAACAGCAAAAAATCTCCATCTCAAAAGCAGGAATAAACGCCAGCCTCCGTACTCGATGTGCAGTTCTTGCGGCTGCGAATCCGAAAAACGGTCGTTTTGAGCCAGTCTCTGAAGTTCCTTTCACAGCACAAATCAATCTTGCACCACCTTTGGTTTCTCGATTCGATATTATCTGGTTGCTTACCGACGACCCAGAATTGGAAAAGGATGCGAAGATCGCCCACCACATCATCAGTAATCGATTGCAGGGCATCAGTGAATTGTTGGTCAATGAAGGCAGTGCTCCAGACCCAACGAAAGCCAAGTCGCGTTCGGGAATTGAAACATCGGCTGAAAGCGGAGATGTTCTTTCTCGCGATTTAATACGAAAGTACATCGCATACTCAAAGCGCACAGTACATCCAAATCTTGAACCAGATGCACGAGACTGCATTGTCAATTTCTATGTTGAAACCCGTAAGCAGACGGGTGATTCCAACGACAGCGTTGCCATTACTGCCCGTGCCTTGGAAGCACTCGCAAGACTTGCTGAAGCCAGTGCACGTATCCGCTTGTCACAAGTCGCAACGATTGAAGATGCTCAAAGAGCGGTTATGATGACACGTCTGTGGCGAGAAGAACTCATGGGCGGCAATTTTGATGAGACCACCCTGGTCACAGGAAAGAAGGGCAAAACGCGTAACCGTGAGAAAGCAATTATGGAAATTGTTGCCGCACTTTCCGCTAACAACGGCGGCATTGCACAACTGGTCGAAGTATTCAACGAAGCAGAGCGTTACGACATCGATCGCTCCACTGCTGAAGATGTCATTGAGAAATTATGTCAGCATGGTCGCATGCTTCGACCATCTGGATACGATACGCTCCAAATCGCTTGAAGTTGAAGGGTTGTAGTCTTGAAGGATGAACCACTCCGGGTTACTATGGCCGACCCAATTCGTACTGAACCAATCGGTGATGTTGACGATGCCAGTGCTCTATCTCCAGAAGGACTCGGGTTCATGTGCGGAATTGAAGTTCATCAACAATTGGCCACTGGAAAACTTCATTCGCGCCAACCAGGCGTACTTTACGACGTCACCATTGACACAGTTCCAAAGCAGTGGAATCGCTTTCAGCGACGCTTGCGGGCTGCTAGAGGTGAAGGCGGGGCCATCGATGTTGCAGCCCGTTTTGAGTCCCGTCGCAACCGTTCATTTATCTACGTTCAATCACCTAATTCGGGATTAATTGAATTGGACGAACAACCACCTCTCCCGCATGATAACGACGCTGTTGAAATCGCTCTCACCGTTTCTGCGTTGCTCAATGCCAAACCAGTTTCCTTGCTCCAAACCATGCGTAAAACCGTCGTAGACGGCTCAAACACGAGTGGGTTTCAGCGAACATCTCTCATTTCCGTTGACGGCATTCTTGAAACTGAAACAGGCCCTGTTGGCATTGATGTACTGTGCCTCGAAGAGGACAGTGCACGCAAACTCGATACGCTAACAACCTCAAACGGAGAGCAGGTGATCTACAATCTTGACCGTCTCGGTCTGCCTTTGATTGAAATCGCAACATCACCAGATGTTGTATCGCCTGAGCACGCTAAAGAAACTTCGATGGCGCTTGGACGTTGTCTACGACAGACTCGCAGAGTTCGACGTGGACTTGGCAGTATTCGTCAAGATCTCAATGTCTCTTTGGCTTGTGGCGACCGTGTTGAAATTAAAGGATGCCAAGACCTTTCATGGATTCCTCGAATTATTCGTCTTGAAATGTCTCGTCAACTCCATTTCTACAGACTTGCAAACCAACTGCGCAAGGAGTTGTCACTGCCTTTGCTTCCCCCAGACCGTAGAAGCGATGACTCAGGGGTAGAAACCGAAGTGGCTAAAGCCGTCGCTGCTCATCTCCCACTTGTCTTGGAAGATGTCAGCGAGTGCTTTGCTTCATGCGATTCAAAAATGGTCCGAACGGGTTTGGAAAAAGGCTCGCTCATGATTGCGTTACCACTCACAGGCTTGGCAGGAAAAATCGGTTCTAAATCACTGGACAAAGAAGGCGCACAAATGCCACGGCTCGGCCGCGAACTAGCTGGTGCGGCAAAACTTGCTGGAGTAAAGGGCGTGTTCCACTCCGATGAATTGCCGGCCTATGGAATAGAGTCCGAGCATGTTGAATTGGTACGCAAGCATCTTTCGCTCACCTCTGCTGACGGATTCATTCTCTGTCTTGCTCCTCAATGGCAAGCAGAATTGGCTCTTGAGAGCGTCTTGGCTCGTGCCCGTAAAGCATGGCATAGAACGGCTCAGGAAGTTCGAAATGTTGTTGTCAAAAAGGGCGCTCCAGAGGATGGTACAACATCTCCTATGCGTCCATTGCCGGGGGGCGCTCGCATGTATCCTGAAACGGACGTCCCCGTGTTCTCACTCACGGCTGAACGCTGGCAGAGAACGATGGATACGCTCCCTATGACGGATGCTGAGCGCAGTGAAAGGCTCTCTGAGTACCAAGTTTCAGACGATCAAGCAAGCCAATTACTGGCTCGTGAACTCGACGATATCTACGTCGAATATGTTCGTGATTTACCTCACAAGGGTTGGGCTAGCGTAGTTTTAGAGAACGATACCGCAGACCCTGAACTGTGCTCGAAAGTACTCACTGTCAAAGAAGAGGGGCATCTTACCCGTGAATCGATGAACGAGATCATCGAACATTTTGCAGGTTCGACTCCGACCAACCAAGAAATTGCAGACTACGGTGAAGCAAACGGGTTCAAACCGGCTGATGTCGGCGATTTAGGAGCAATCATTGAAGGGATTGTAGCAGAACGAGCAGACTTTGTCAAGGAACGAGGCATGGGTGCTATGGGTCCCCTGATGGGTGTTGTTATGCAAGCGGTGGGTGCAGCAGATGGCAAAGTCGTCAGCGCTCTTCTTCGCCAGGCGATTCAAAACCTTTCGGAGTAATTCACATGTTTCAGCGCTTCATTGCGTTTATTCTGCTCAGCCTCATGCTGTTGCCGCTTGTTTCAGCAAATCAAGAAACATCATTGTGGAATCAAGAAAACTCACTCGCTTGGGAGTACGATTTTGGAACAGGATACATCTCCACTTCGCCGATTTTTGTCGAGGACAAAATCATTGTTCGAACATCTGGGAATTCCGAACCTGCGGTGACTGCTCTGGAATCTGATGGGACTTTTGTATGGAAACATTCCAATCTTCTTTCCAAAAATAACGACATGTCACCATTGTTATCGGTGAATGCAGGCGAAGGGGCGTGCGGTACATGGCCGGACCTTCTTTTGGTAGGCTGGACGAATGGTGTTATCGATGCACTGCATCCGAGCAACGGCAGTGTTTACTGGAGCACTCAAACAGAGGTTGCAGGCTGGGGCATCACTGGTGCTGCAAGTGTTTCAGAAGATCACGTAATTTATCCAACACGGCGAGGGGTTGGCCAATTTTGCCTCGCTGACGGTTCGCAAGAATGGTGGGCTGAAACTGGCCTTGGTTGGAGGAACGGTGTCGGCCTCTATGACGGCTCCATTTATTCGGGAGACGAACTTGGTACGCTTTGGAAAATCGATTTAGATGGCAATTCGACCGCTCTAGCCACCTTCGAAGGGAAGATACGTCATGCACCTCAAATGACTCAAGCCGGATTACTTGTTCATGTCCAATCTTCAACGAGCAGCACCGTCTACATCCTCGACCCTGTCACCGGTGAAGAACATCAACAATTTCCAGCAGGTCCTTCTCCAGCAATGCCCGTGCTCAACGGGAAATATGCAGCTGTGGCGGATTCAACCAATCTTCAAATGTTGAAATGCGATACAATGTGTACTGTTGTAAGTCAAATACCGTTCCATTCGAACGGCGAAATCGGGTGGCAGAACGAGAGCCATCTCATCGTCCCACACAATACGCCAGAATCAGATTGGGGTTCGTTCCGATTTGATGGCGGTCAAAACCTGACACTCGAACTCATCGAAACAGGCATTTCCGGGTATGGCACGGCTGCCCCACTGTGGTTTTCCTCGAATGGAGTGAATTACACCGTATTTGGAAACGACCAATCGTTGCTTCGTGTGTATCAATCGAACTACAGAGAGGAAATTGTGGATACAAAGTATATCAACTGGGGGACGCAAGGTATTGTTTTCGCAGCCTACGTTCTTCTTGCCTCATCGGCAATCTTCTTTATCAACGGGAAAAAAGAATTCTTTTTGAGAACATTCAGCCTTCTTCTGGTCCTGATTCTGCTTTTGATTCTACCCGAACTTTCGCAAGTTTGGTCGGAATCGGTTGACCAAGCACTCCCTGAATCTTCAACCTCCGAGGTATGGGACGAACAATGGCCAGATTCTTGGCTCGGCACTCAAGTTGTCATCTTCGAAATTGATGGTGAACAAACAGCATTTGGCGGTTTCGTTGGTTACGAGAACGTGTTTACTGTGACTAAAGCGGCGGCGGAAGAAGCCGGTTACTCACTCTCGGTTGAACAAACGGGCATTGGCATGTATATTTCCTCTATTGACGGGGTAGAGGGTGACGGTTGGGAGTACGATTTGGACGGTTCTAAGGGACGCCTTTCGGCCGATAATACCGAGATTAAATCAACCTCCATAGTCCGGTGGACTCCAGTATAACTTAGGTAAGCCTCAAATCATCCACCCTCTTGGGTCGAATCATGTTCGAAGCAATGGGTGTTCACGGGCCCACTCTTTCTCCATTTGCGAGTCTTGTTTTGGATGTCGCCTTACTCGCAAGCGCCTTTTGGCTTTTGGCAAAGCCAACGAAGCGCCCAATCATGGATTCCCTGTTTTTAGCAACCCTCGTTCTGTCGGTCACTCTACTTCGCGTAGTTATGCAGCCGTTACCGAACGTGCAACCCGTTACTGTAGCAGCATTACTTGTTGGAGCACAGTTAGGGGCTCGCCGCGGTGCTGCTTTCGCAGTACTCGTCGCCATGATTTCGAACTTTTTCATGGGTGACGGATGGTGGACATTATTCCAAGCAGTTGGTTGGGCAAGCGTTGCGGTCGCCGGCTCACAACTCTCGTTGATTACCCCATCAGGACTCAACCTTCGGAAGGCTATTTTCGCATCTCTTGCCGCAGCAGTTTGGTTCGATTTGATCGTATCTTTCTCAATACTTGACGGCACCATTGGGTTTACTGATTTCATCACATACCTCATTCACGGCATACCGTTCGATCTCCTCCACATGGCGAGCAACCTCGCCTTTGTTGTGTGGCTGGGCGGTTGGTTCTCGGGACGACTCGAGGAGCAACCAACGCTTGAAGAAATCGAGTTTGCGGTGGTGAATGGCCATGGCATCGACGGCTGAACACCCATCAATGGTCCTCATCGCTCGTAAAGATCTCAAGATGTCTGCGGGTAAACTCGCAGTACAATGTTCACATGCTGCTGTTACATGTACGGTAAATGCTCGTAAAACGCACGCTCGTCTTGTCGAGCGGTGGATGAACGGTGGAGCAAGAAAGATTTGTCTTCGTGCAGATGATCTTGGGACACTTCAGCGCTTAGCTGGTCAAGCACAGTCTGCTGGCCTCGTAACAACACTCGTCAAAGACGCAGGACACACCGAGGTGCCGCCTGGTACCATTACGGTACTTGGAATCGGACCTGCTCCACGCCGCGCCATCGATGCTCTGGTTTCCGATTTGAAACCCTATTAGGTGATGAAATGGGTCTACGTTCCTTTTTCCATCGTCTTACAGCCCCACCTGTGATTGGGCAGTCTCCTAATGGCCCTTGCAAAATGGTGTGCGTGGTTAATCACGGATTAAAAATGGGTAAGGGGAAGATTGCCGCTCAAGTTGGTCACGGTGCTGTGATGGCTACAATGAAGGCAGGCTCACTCAAACCTCTCTTTGTTGAGCAATGGCTTGCTACTGGGCAAAAGAAAGTCTGTTTGAAGGGTGCGGATGCAGACCATCTGTTAGCGCTTGAACAACTGGCCAAGGACGCTGGAATTTTGACAACACTTGTCCATGATGCAGGCCACACTCAAATTCCGAGCGGCTCACTTACCGTACTTGCTTTAGGTCCGGAAACCGATGACCTCTTGGAACGTATTACTGGAGAATTGAAACTTCTCTAAGCAATTCCATTGCCTTCATGAGGAGTGGCTCATTGCGATGGATATGCGTGACTACAACTCGGACCGAATCGACCTTCGCTCAGATACCGTTACTCAACCTACGCCACTTATGCGTGAAGCGATGAACGGCGCCATCGTCGGAGACGATGTTCTCGGGGATGACCCTACAGTGACTCTGTTGGAGCAGAAAATGGCTCAAATGTGTGGGAAAGAAGCTGGATTATTTGTCCCTTCAGGAACGATGTCGAACGCTATCGCCCTTCGAGCCCATACGAGTCCTGGCGATGAAATCATTACGGCCAAGAACAGCCACATCTACATCTACGAAGGCGGCGGGTATGCTGCTCTATGTGGGGCATCCATTGCATTGGTTGACGTTCACGGCGGTTTGATGCGTTCAGAAGATGTTCAACTCGCTATCCGAAAGCAAGAAGGCTCTCTTTCCCATTTCCCTGATGGGACCTTGGTTTGTGTTGAAAACACATCAAACAGAGGCGGTGGTGCTTGCTATCAGCAGGAAACTCTGGATGAGATTGCTGCGGTCGCAAAAGCAAACAACTGTGCTATTCACATGGATGGTGCGCGTATTTTCAATGCGGTTGCTGCTACGAAGACCCCGCTCAACCGAATGTTACGCGACTACGATTCTGTATCTATTTGTTTTTCAAAAGGACTTGGAGCTCCCGTAGGTTCGGTATTGGTTGGTTCTCATTCCTTCATTGCTCGCGCTCACCGATGGAGAAAGATGTTTGGGGGCGGCATGCGCCAGTCAGGCTTCCTTGCTGCCGCCTGTTTGCACGCCATCGACCACCATGTAGACCGCTTGTCTGACGACCACAGGCGCGCAAAAACCATTGCCAAAGCCATCAACCAACTCGAGGATTTCGAAGTGAAAATGGATACAGTGGAGACCAACATGGTTTACTTTGAGTCGAAGGCTCCTGCATTGGAAGTCATGGAAGGACTCCGCCGAATGAACATTGATGTCTTAGATGTCAAACCCAATGTATGCCGTATCGTGGTTCATTTGCATGTAACTGATGAGGATGTCGAACATATTATTGAGGCATTTTCCTCGCTTGAGAGTTAAATACACTCGGTAGTCTAATGGCCATGGCCAGGCAACAGCATACCTCACATTGCTCTGTTTGTGAACATCCTTCGGTTTCGAACCCGTGCCTTTTGTGTGAATCGATTATCGTTTCTAAAGCCAACAAAAGATGGGCATGTGAGGTACACGATCAACAACATGCTGAAGCGTTACAATTGATTGGCGGGGGAGGGCGTACTGCCAAACAACGTTGGAAGCACTTGATAGAAAATGTATCTGACTCGGAGGATGTTGGTTGGGCTCGGTTACAGAACCCATCAACCGACCCAGTGTTATTTTCTCCATGCGATGGAGACGAGATGTCCGGTATCATTCAAAAAATATCTGATGGCGTCCGGTTGGATAAGAAGCAACGAACCGAATTACACAGAGGCTTCCATCTTCTCGATGGAATGCATGTTTCTTTTGTTGCTGATCGTATGTATCTCAATGGAAGAGAAACGATTGCACCGGTTCCTACGGTGTCGATTCTCAACCTTCTTTCTTCAAAGAAGCATCGTTTAGGCTGGGACCTATCGAAGCTCTTTATTGCGATTGGATCAATGACGACCGGCGCTATTGACACCCTCCAAATCCGTAGAGTACCACGACGCATAATTGGGCCAAATAGGATTCGCGAATCATTGGATAAACCCACTGCTTCCGCTGTGCTTTCATGGGTTGAATGGATGGCTGAAGAGCAACTTGAGGCTCCCCAATATTCAGTAATGAATCCCTTAGGTGCTTGGTCACGTGATGTTCGGCAGAGATTATCAACGCCCATCGGAACGAAATTCGAGAACCATTTGAAAGAAGCATTCACTCACCACCCTGCTGAATTAGGGAAACTTACAGCCTACCCTTGGATTCGACGATGGCAGGCATATACTCGGTATCAGCGGTTCAACATCAATCGTACATGGCCATTTGAAATCGTTGGGGGGAAACTCAAATTTGTGGTTCGAGCAAAGAACAACGCTTCACGTAAGACCTCAATTCCCGAAGAACCGGCAGCCTGGGCTTTTTTGATATCGCTCGCCTTATCACCTCATAGCTCACCATGTTCTGACTTGTTGTATGCTTTACAGTTTAATTGGACCGATTCAAAGCAGGAATCTCATCAGATACCAGCGCCTCTTCGACGATCTATTCAATTTCTTCGAGAAGTCATTGACAGTAACTCCGATCGTGTTTTTGTCCATGATGAGCGCATGCTTGTCATCGGTCGAATGGGCCATTTTTACGAAGTTACAGTTGGGAGAGGGGCACATGGGGCGCCGTTTATCATACGAGCGATTGATTCGTTAGGGCCCAGGAGAACGACAGTACTGTGCATTCATCACGGCGCCTTCCATTCGACAGTTCCACTCGGTGATACTATCGTATCGGTCATCCTCTCGCTTGTTGATGATGTCAAAACCTCGGATAAAATTGGAAGTTTACGAGAACACATTGCTTCAAAGCCTCCGCTCGGCCTACCCTCTCCTTTGCTGGACAATCATATTCGCTTTCTTCGTGATTCAACCGTCCAAGAATTCAAACAAATCATGGCGAATCAAACGGATGCCATCCGATGGTTGCCCCGAGAACAACCAGAAGATGCAGGTGGACAAAACCAGAACATGATGCATTTATTCCGTAGAAACATCGCCTTCAACCGACGCAGATGGCATCGCGATTATGATGGTCAGAACAGTAAAAATCGTTGTGATATTTTGGTCGAGCATGCAGTGGCTGCAGATTCCGCAATGCCTCATCCTCAGTTCATTGAACTCTGGCATGAGACGCTGAAGGATGGTTCTGCGGAGGAAGGTTTTGAACCCCATCACTATTTTCACCACTTCGGACATGACAGGAACAATTGGGCTCAACTCCAACTACAGAGGCAGCATCATATCACCTTGGTAGAAGATTTGCCTGTAGGTGATATTCGAAACGGAGAGCGCCGATACTGCGAGATCTTCCCTCGAGTTTGGGATGCTTTGTTGCAGCACCCTATTGGCTCAACCTTTAGGCTTGGAGTGTTGGATGGAGGGGATGTTACTTTTGAACACTGTCACCTTGCAACAACCGTGCGAAATCAGCAAGAACGTCGAATATTCCGAAGGTTTGCGACCCTGCTAGGATTTGTTGAACAAGGCACTCATGAACAGAGCATTGTGTTCATACGAAGAGATCATGCTAAACATACTGCGCGTCGAGACCTTTCTCTCCATCTTGACAGGGCACAATCGACACTCGGCAATCCAAACGGGTCGCCGTGGCATTGGCACTTTGGCGAAGTAGAGCAAACACCTCAACACATTACAGATTTCCGTTGGGAGCTGCAACAAGATCTTCGCGATTCCAACCGTGGGCTAGGCAGAAGGAAGTAATCTTACAAGTTCAATCCTTACGAATCAAGGCAGCTGCGATGAATACGCTCAAACTCACAACCATGGGTGCTGCTGGAATACTTTGGTCGTCTTCTCCGCAGTCGGTATTTTCACACTCGTCTCCTTGATTGACATCATCTACCACTTCAATTGGATAATTGAGCTGATACAAGAGATGCACCGATAAATCTGAACCATCGTATGCAGCAGGGAGGGTGATGGTGGTATTCCCTGTCATGGCGACGGATTCACCGGTCACATTCAAATGACCTATCTCAATGATTCCGCGTACAACATGTGGGTAGTTTTCGAGGCCGTTCGAACCGTCTTCAAACCGTGCAGAATCTTCGACAATCCATGCTTGAGCTACGATGGAACTGCCTTCGGGCGCCGCCATGTTTTCGATATCGAGAGACCATGCAACAAATCCGTTGCCCTGTGTAGTCGGCGTCCATGCAAAATCAGAATCGCCAATGAGCGAGAGATGAATGTCTGAAAGTACAGTGAACTCATCTTCTAGGGATGCTGCTTCAGGGATGCTACCTGCCTTGATAGTCGTCCCGTTAAAGATGACAGCAGGCGGGGCCATGGTTCCATAGCGGTCGATGAAGCGTTGATCGATCTCGATGCTTCCGAGTGGGTCCTGGATTTCATTGATTGCTCTGTGGATATGGTACTGTTGGATTGCAGTTTCGTTTTCGATGTTATCTAAAGCATGCTCTACATCAACACAATTGCCGCACCAAGTGGCTGTATAAACCTCGACGATAGGCGGTAAATCGCTCAAGTTCGTTGAAGCGATGCCGGACTCGTTGGTCAACGACCACTGTCCGCCAAACAGCACTCCAACTTCAGTTTGGGCTGCAGGAGCGGCAACAGTCGATGAAGGCATAAAAGCCATCAAGAAAACAATCAGGGTAAGGAGGAGCGCCTTCCGCATACATTGCCCAATCGCACCTTGGATATCAATGCATTCTGCGCGTGCTTATCTGATGCAGCGTCGTAACATGGTTTGGAGACATCAAAAGCTCCAGCATCATGGAAAGTCCCAGCCTCAGATTGTTTCACCAATGCGTCATATCGGGAACGAATACCGCTGCTTGTGAGTCCGAAAACATCAGCGAGCAAATCAGCGGCTCCAGACTGCAGTCCGAAGAAATTCAAACTGGCGTAAGCAGTAACGCAAACGACCATTCGTGGTTCGATGTTAATGGTGAGAGCGCCACCAGTTCCTTCATTGAGGAGTGCAAGGCGGGTTTCAGTCTCGTACAAGACACGCTCGAAATCATCGGCGGCGAGTTGATCGCCGAGCATTTCGAATACGTGTTCCATGGCTTGCGCAATAGAATCCTCGCGACGGTCGTTAGCATTCTTCCGAGGGGGCATTACGGCCCAATCCATGGTGAGGCGAGCCTTCCAATGTTGAAGGATACGGATTCGAGCGTTGCTAATCTGCTTCGGTGAAATCTCGGCCTTGGCCATGGTTGAACGGCGGTCAAACTTTGGCATAATGCCCAACTCCCCAGCAAGCTCGACAATTGCAGCAGCAATAATGACGGCATTCTGCTCCTCTGAAGAACCCTTGATACCCTTATCTTTGCGGCAGATTGATTGCTTTGGCATACCCAATCGCTTCTTCAGTGATTTGGCCTGCTTCTTGCGAATCTGCTCTTGCTCACCAGTGAGTGGCTTGCATGACATCTCGACGATGTACTCGAGGATGTGAAGTGCGTGGCGGCCGTACAATTGTTCGATGTTACGCTTGACGCGATTAGCGAATGGATGTGGATTACGTACAGTGCTGCGGTCAATTTTCTCGAGCAAACGGTATTTGCGCGGATTGTGCACTCCCTTAGAACCGAAACGCATCTTCGGACCGGTTCCACCAATGTTACGGTTCATGTCGGCATCCTGCCGGACAGCTTGGTAGTGGGCGCCTTCGCCAAACAATGCTCCACCGTTGTCGTTAGCCAAAATCTTCTGGTCCTTGTGGACAAGGCCACAGTCATTGCACCAGGTTTCACCCTTCTCGGGCATTGGGGTAAGGTTCTTGCTTGCGCAATCGTCACAGTTTGTCAATTCAATCTTCTTTTGGTTCATGTTTTCAGTCATACTTATTATCTCCTTTCTTGTTTGCCGTTTGTGGGCCGCTCAAACACTCGTCATCCTCTTCTAGAAAAATCTGGAAAAGGCAATTAAGTTATATTTTGCGGCCCAACAAGTATAGTAGGCCACGCCTAATATTTAAACTTATCGGAACTCATGAATGGATTTGTCGAAACAAGACCCGTTCATGTTTCCACAAACAGTAACTATTCTTTTCGACTCTATATAAAGAAAGAAAACCAAATCGGAACTCTAGGGACTGTTACCATCGACTGTATATCAACGGAACCGGAACTGAACCAATCTGTCGGCGAGCCTTCAAGAACAGTCGTCATCTGTAATGGTGATGGGGCGAACGGAAATGAAACACGGATCGAATGTGTCAATCACCCTTGAGGCGATTGATTCAGGAGATAACATGCCCACATGGCTAAGTGACGCATTACAGAATGGTTCGGCGGATAACGTATTGTTCATTCATCCAAATGAAGCAAGCCGTAATCAGACTCTGCTTCGCTTGTCACAGACTGACACACCGGTCGACACAACTCATCATCTCACTCTTATTCGGCTTACGCAGTTGCTGATTCTTGACCTAGGCCTCCCTCCGATGTTGGCTGATGACGCTGGGACATTCGCTGTCACTCATGCATTCACCAAACGAGCTGCCGAGCGTGGAGATTTACCCTTGCTTTTCTCTGCCATCGAAGGTAGAAAATGGTCTTCTTTTCAAACCGAACGTGTACTCACTCTTCACCGTACACTCACGCAATTGAGCCAACCCTGGACTTGGGATGAAGACCCGGGTGCTCGCGACTTCGACCAAATTCTCGCCCAAGTCGAATCGAGTCTACGCGGAACTCATCCACACCGTGCTCTTCATGAAATTACCAAAGCACTGCAAGTTTCCGAAAACCCTCCATTCACTCTAAATGATGTGGATGGCATAATCTTACTCAATACCGCTCCTGATTTCTCGGAAATTGAACGTTCCTTCTATCAACAACTATCGATCCATCGACCGATACATCAATTGTGTTGTGCGGGTTCATTTCGACTCGGCCACCATGGGGCGTATCTGTTCGAAGCAGAATGGGAGTATTCGACCCAAGCCACTTTGCCAGAATGGATTCCTGAGCACGATGTATGGAAGCCAACAGTCAACGTACCATGGCGTTCTCGACGCGGTGAGGAACGCCAAACCAGTTTGCATCTCGTGACTCTTGAACGTTGTAAACACAGTATGGATGCGGCGATAGAATTACTTCGCTCGTTTTCAATTCAATCCTCTGGTAGCGTGTTAATTATCGATGGTGCTGCAGATGCGAATATGCCTGAATGGCATTCTCGAATCAAAACATTAGGATTTAATTGCGGCACAGAGAAGGTCGAACTCGAACAGATACCTGCGGTATCTGGGCTGTTACGTGCGATGAAACTCGGTGTAGGGATGGAAGCCTGGTCGCTGCAGCACCTCCGTGTTCTGTTTGAGCATAACAGCCTTCCTTTGGTAAACGGTGGTGTCGAACACCTCGAACATCCCAGCGAGAGAACTTGGGCGCCACGTCCTCACCCTGAAGTTTTGGAAAATATTGCGCGTTCTTTCCATGTCCGGGGCGGCCTTGGTAGCCTTTCGCGTTGGCTCTCTATCCTATCGAAAGCCACTCCGCAACTTGGTGAAAACCCAGTTCGCCAGCGGCAAGCTCTTGAAGAGACTCAATGGTGGATACACTGCGTTGCAGAAATGTGGGCTCCATTGATTGATGATGAGTCAAGACGTTCTCTCGAACGCGAAGTAATTGGGTGCTCGTCTCAACAAAAACTCCCTCTTCCTCCTCGATTGAATACGGGCGCTGAGTGGTTGGATGCAATGTATTTACGTCTTGATTGGACTTCCTTGGCCAGCAGAACTACTGCTTTTGACCGTTCACTTGCCGGGCTACAGATGGTTCGTGAGGTCTATGAAAAGACAAACCAGCAATTGAGCAGTGCAGATCTCAGTTCACCTCTAAGTGGTGAACAATTTATCCAACATTTTGAACAAATCCTTTCGAGAACTTCTCTCCCTCGCGCTCGCTCCAGTGGGAAGAATGTACAAATCTTGACTCCTCAACAGGCACTGGGTGTTGAGGCTGACCTTGTTCTTCTCGTAGGTTTGGATGTGAATGCATGGCCCATGAAGGCCTCGAAAGTTCCCTGGCTTGATGCCCCCGCACAATTACGCCTCGGTCTGTTTTCATCCGACATCACCATCCGTCAAGGGCGGCATCATCTTCGTCATTTACTCAACGCTGGCGCTGAGGTCATTGTTTTCGATACCAGTGCAGAAGAGGGAGGCGGCCCCAGTGCTCCACTGGCTGAATGGTTGTCAGAGAACAAAGCTGCTGGCACACTCTCTGATTTCTCTATCGAACCATCGTTTTTACCTTCGGAAGCACATCAAGAAGGGACTCCACATCGAAGTTGGCACTGGACAGTAGGTGAGTATGGAAGCGAATCTGTTTGGCTGACACCAAGACCGTTTACCATGTCAATGGTCGATGGCCGATCTGTTGGAGAACGAGGAGGCCATCGAGGAAGGGACACTCGGCAACGCACCGGTCTTGTGCTAGCAGAGGGGGGGCTTCCAGAAGCAGCAGTTCTTTCTTACACCAGTCTTGCTCTTGCTAACGAATTGCCTCTTCAAAACGACCGTCACCTTCGCCAACCTGTCATGAAGAACCTTGACAACAATGAATATTTTTCTTGGGAGAACCGACAGCATCTCTTGAGTGTTGACGGTATCATCCTTCAACCAACGAAATCTCAAGTGGGAGTCGGTTCGAGCCAGCAAGAACATTGGCCGCACCTTGGAATGAAAAAGAACAGCAGATCCAGAGGTCCAGCGATTGACCCGAGGCCATTGCCAGGGTATTCGTTTCCGAGTGAGATTCTCAATTCGACGCTTGGTACGCATTCATCTTCGGTTGAACGGGAAAAGTGGTCTCAAAGCCGTTTACAATCTTGGCTACAATGCCCACGCAAAGCGTGGATGGATACGCAATTGAAGGCAAGGGCGGAGGAGACACTGAGTGAGGACCTAGAATCGCGTACCCGCGGGACACTTATTCACGATGCGGAGGCAGCTTTACTGCGAAGCCACGGAGTTCCAACCGCCGAGGACGCAGTCTCTTCTCCACTTCCTCTTCATCTTGGCCCAAAGAATTCAGTTGATGCGTTATGGGGGGCAGTTCTCACATACCTCTCCGATGAAGTCCCGTGGCTGACACGATACGATGCAGTTGCCGTTCATCGTTGCAGAGAGATGATCGGCGTTACTCCTACTGAATGGAGATTATACCTTGAGGGAGAAAACGAACTCGAACCCAGTGGGCGGATTGGGCGAATGATTGAATCGGATTTCTCCCTCACTGGAGTTGCTCCACTTGCGTGCGAGTGGGAGTTTGCATCTGGCAAAAATAGGCATGTTCAGGTTGATGGAAAAGACGACGCTGGGCAATCATCTTCGTTCAATTTGTCAGGTAGAGTCGATCGTGTTGACACCCTCTTGCTGACCCCGGAGATGAATGATCTTGCCGTCAAAGACGGGGTTTTGTCCTCTTCTACAGTGGGCGAAATCGTCTCCCTGGAACAACCCGGTTCTGCGAATCGTTTTGTCATCATTCGTGATTTGAAGACAGTGAACGGGCCGAAGGCCACCGACAAGGGCGACAGACACAGAAAGTCGCTGTTTGACGAAGTTCAACTGGGATTATATGCTCGTGCTTGGGAACAGAGCCATCCGGGTGACCGTGTGGTCGGTGTTGGCGTTTCTGAGGTCGGTGAATCGACGACCCATTACGTCGAAATCGACTCGTCGATTTTGAAATACCTTGGCGCTGAAGAGATCGGCGAACGGACCATGTATACGCAAAACCATCACCGAGAACCGGGTACAGAATATACTGCAGTCAATGGATTTAGGGCGTGGATTCAGGAACGAATCCGTACAGCGAACCGTGCTATCAAGGCTGCTTCAAATGGAGCGGTTAATCCAACGCCTGGTAAGCATTGTTCATATTGCACAGTACGACAAATTTGTCCTTCAGCAACGCTTGGGGGTGAAGTGAATTGATTATTCGATTTAATCGGAGTCAGCGTCTTGGGCTTGACCTCGACAAGCACATTGCGTTAGATGCCGGCGCAGGTACTGGAAAAACGACTGTTATGGCTGAGCGCTATGTGCAACATCTTCTCTCTTCGGAACAACGTGCGACTCACTTGCTCCCTACCGGTCCTCGAGAATCGATTCAGGCAAGTGGGTTTTTGCGAGCACCACCTCGACAACGAACTCCACCCAAGGAATGGAAAGGGCTGCTGCCAAGCGAAGTTGTCGCCATTACATTCACCAAGAAAGCCGCTGCTGAGTTGAAAGCAAGAATCCGTCATAGGGTCGGTCAAAGCCGTGCTTCACCGCTTGAAAAAGGAGACTATGAGGGTATTTTTGATCCTCGAATTCGTGAGGGTGACATCGAGACATTGATGTCGGCTCTCGATGAAGCACCAATCTCGACCATCGATGCTTTCCTCTCACAACTTGTATCACCGCATCTTGACTTGGTCGCAGTTCATCCAAGTCGAGAACAAATTTCTGAAGAACGCGCCCCACTTCTCATTCAAGAGGCACTCCATTCAGCTTGGCGAATTCGAACCATTGATGATGCACACGAGGCAGGAGTACGTGGACACATTGGAGCATTCCTCGAATCGAGGAACCGGCTCGCCGTACTCCTTGGGGGACAGGAACGTTCCGCCGTAGTCTTGAGTGGAATGCTCGGTAAATCTCTGTTTGTTGAAGAGGCGTATCAAGCCATGCTCACACGAGCTCAAACACTCGGGTTCGATTGGACTGGAGTCGGGCCAATGCCTCACGAAGTCCTCATGGATATGTTCCTTGAACCCGTTCGGCACACCGTTGTTGAATTCGCTCAAACCTTACAAAACACCCTTTCAGAATGGGTCGATGTTTACATGGCTCATGCAGCAAGTTACGTCCACGCTTGCGAGGCAGGCATTGGAACAACTCTTACCCGATTTAACCATCTTACCGCACTGGCTCGCCAAGCTCTTCCTGAAGACCAAGGCGAATGCCTGCAATGGGTTTGGCAGGTGGCTATTGCCGCAACAACAACAAGTCAATTGTCTGAAGATGAGCCGAATTTCTTCCCCAAAGGAGGCCTACCTCAAGCGAATCATTCAGAGGGGTGGCATTCCGGTCTTCTATCGAAATCTGGTGCCCGGGGCGTTTCAAAAACTCAAAAAGAAGCGGTGGTTGAAGATGCGCTTGAAGCTGGAACAGAATTGAAAAAACTCTTGACAAGTCGTCTTGGTAGGCTGGTTTGTCTCCTTGGTCGCAGTGCTTTCTTACTCAATCCCTCTTCGGAACTACCGTTTTTGCCCGAGGATTCAAAGATTCGTTGTCAAGAAGTAACTTTGTCGTTCAGTGACCTTGCGCCCGAAGGACGCCTCCGAATTTCACATGAACTCCAAACCAATGTTCTCAATGATTTACTCGTCGTTCATCGGGGCTGCCAAGATATTCTGTCACTTCGAAAAGCCCACGAAGGTGTGCATGATTACGACGATATTCAGCGCCTTGTGGCTGACTTGTTGCTGGCTCGATGCCCAGACATGGTTCGCCACGTGTATCCCCCCGAAGTGGTTCAAACCCTAGACAGACTCGGCGACGAACCTTGGTCGGATCAACATGTTTCGCGCGCAATGCGTTTGGCTGAAAACGATCAGGCATGCTATGAAGACCTTCAACGCCGCTTCTACACTCTGCAAACAATACGCCGCCAATATCGAGCCTTCATCATCGATGAATACCAAGACACAAATCCAGCTCACTTCCGATTGCTCGCTCGTCTGTGGGGTCGTCGTAGACTTGAGGCAGATGAGCCACAGAATCCACTGGGCCCATGGGATCCGACTGTTTGCATTGTTGGTGACATGAAGCAAAGTATCTACAGATTCCGTCAAGCAGAGGTTACGGTGATGCGTCGAACAGTTGCGGCGATTCAAACCGCTAATTCAATCGAACAGTCTGAACCAAGGTTGCAGCATTTGCACGCTGATGGTTGCGGCAGAGATCCACGCCCAGTTGGTGCAGGAAATTCTTTCATTCAAGGTTCTCAAATTGAGGGCTCGGTCGTCAAATCGCAGTTGTGGGAGCATATCGAGGTCGGTTTTGAAGACGGAGAGGAACATTCTCGATTGGTTTCAGATGAACGGCGAGAACGTCGACTTCTCGGCCATATTGATTTAACTTCAAACCATCGAACTTTGCACAATTTGATGCGAACGATGAACGGTATGTTTGACGACGTCTTCGATGAACGGCATTATGTTCTTCCGGGAGATTGGCATGCTGAATCGCAATCGCTCCATCCTGCACGAGATATTGATGATGAAGGCGTATTGGAGTGGTTATTACCACTGCAGATTGGCGTTGAGCCGCCAAGTCTTGACCTTGAACAGAGGATAGATACATTTGCAGACCCCGAAGCAAAAAGAGCCCATCTCGAGAATGAATTGATTGCCGCACGTTTGCAAGCGCTCGTTACACAAAGCCCAACTCAAGTTTGGGATGCTTCGGTGAACGGCTATCATCGAGTAGCATCGACTCAAACTTCCGTACTTCCAGAAGATGTCATCATACTGGTTCACTCTCGAAAGTACATTCCAGATCTCATACAGCGGCTTCAATCACGAGGGATTCCAGTTATGGCCGATCGACAGGGGGCACTTCTTCAACGACCGGTTGTCTCCCCTCTCCTGGCATGCCTTGAATTGATTGCTTTCCCTCATTCTCGCCATGCTGCATTGTCTCTTGCTCGTTCTCCAGTCTTCGGTTTCAACGATGTTCAAGCTCATGCCATGATGTCGTCAGACAAAGATAAAACTTGGTGGCAGAAAATACACGAATATGCTCCAAATGAGTCAGTTCAACGGCTTGTAGCCCACATGGAATCTCTCGTACAACAGGGTGCCGTACACGATGTGTTTGACACGATCCTTGACCACTCGGACTTGCTTTTGGCGTATTCAGACGACACTTCACGTCAGAATGCTGAGGCATGGTGTGCTCTCGCAACCTCAATTGGAAATGAATTGGGTCACGAGGCTTCCGCTATTTTCAATCGAATGAAATCTCTCCAGTCGCTGGGAGGAAAAGGTCCATCAGCCATTATTACTCCATCAGGCGGAGCAGTGCAAGTAATGACGATTCACGGTGCAAAAGGTCTCCAGGCTCCTGTTGTTGTCGTCGCAGGAATGTTCCACGCTGGGAAATCAGACGCATCATTGGCAGTTCGAAACAATGTCTTGGTCACACCCCAAGTGGTGGCAGGCAGAATCAATCCTTGGTCCTCACGCGACCGACCTGATGATGGACTTTGGGAGTTCGCTAAGCGAATGGATCATGCTCAGCGTCAAGCAGAACGTAGGCGAGAGTTCTATGTGGCATTAACCCGGGTAAAGGACAGACTGATCGTCGTCGGTTCTCCGAGTGATTCGGCTACAATTGATGAAGAAACCCATTGTATTGGATTCAAGAGTAAACCTTCGATGAAGACTATGGGTGCGATGTGGCTTGATGGATTGCGTAGTTTATCCCACCAACATCACATAGAAAATTCACCATGGCTTCAAGAAAACGACGTCTTTGGTGAACAACTCCCGCAATACAAGGAAACAACTCTTTCGATCAATCCACGGTCCTTGATTGACGATGCTTGCTTAGGCCCTCATTCTGTTCAATCGCTGTACATCTACCACTCGCCGGACTGTTTCCCTGGCCTTACGACAGCCACTCCTTTGCAGAGATGGATGAACCTAGAGGCCCACCTCAACGGTCTCCAACCTGTAGTAACTTCAGAACAACCTCTTCCTTTGGTGAGTGAAATGATGCGGATGACCGCCCATGGACTGGATACCAGTTTCGCCTGCCCTCGCCGTCATTGGCTTTCTGAGGTGAAGGGTTGGAATCCGGAACCATTGAACTTGTTTTTGAACCGCCCTTCTTCTGAATTTTCAGCCACAATCTATCCTCCTGCAACTGTTTTTGGAACGCTCATGCATCGATTGGTAGAAATTGGTTTGGAAAATCCATGCGTCAAGAATGCACCACCGTCCATTCCTCTGCCGCCAGCATGGGTTTTTGATGGAGAGGATTTGCTCGATGATAAGGAAACCATCGAGCGCGTTTTGGCTGAAGAAGGCATTACTTCTTCCGGCTCAGATGCATTCGAGGCAACATTGAGCCGCTTGGCTCAACTCGGTAAACTCGTACGGGAAGGATTGCTTGGACGATATGCTGCAGGTGAGCAACACTTTGGTTTCAGTGTTGAAGGATTACGAACAGAACTCCCGTTCTTTTTCCGACATAAAGTTGGATTTGATGGTCTGATGCGAACCAGTTTTTCGGTCGAAGGAGAACAGAACATTGCCCAAATTGACCATGTTGATGTTATCTTTGACGGGCGAGCAGATTTGGTGCTTGCGTTACGTGATACAGAAGGCAACGGATGCCTTCAGGTTGTGGACCTTAAAACCAAGGGATGCAGGGATGAATTTAATTCTGAAAACCCGAACCAAGGAAGTAGACTTCAGAGGTACAAAGGAGATGCGTTGGTGCCTTACCCTTCGACCTTGGAGGAACGCTCGATACTGGATGAACACCGTCTGCAGTTGACGCTCTATTCCCTTGCATTGGAAGTTCTTGAACAACAGAAGCCAGCCGACGAGCGCCGCAGAATCCTACCTCCTGCCCTGCTTATCGGGGCGTCGGGACGAATGGTTCAGTTGACGCAAACCGAGTACGAATCCGCAACTTCGACCTTGGCCGACCATCTTGAATGGATGGCACAACTTTCTGCAACTCCCGGTGCATTGGATGAACCTCCACGCTTGCCAGAAGAGAAATCTGAAGTGTGTTCACAGTGCCCGTTTGCCCGAGGGCAAATACGGTTGTGTGGCCCAGAAGGCTCAACACTTGGCCCAGTTTCGGCTGATGAAGATTAGTTTTTTTTGCCGCACATGACAAGCGTTCCGAGGAATGATTCACTTGCAGCAACTTGGTGCATTTCTACATCAATAAAGCCAGCTTCAATCATGGCTGCTTTCCATTCATCGATGCTGAGTGTGGTCATGTGAACATTTAGGGCGTCGGGCCAATCGTGGCTGTCATCGTTTTCACGGTAGTGATCAATACCCGCAACCAACATTCCACCGCTGTTTAGCCAGTTTTCATGCAGTTGCTTGAGCATGGATTGTGGGTCATGGAGGTAATACAGGAACTCCATGCTGTGGATAAAATCAAATTTTTCAGATGGCATCCATTCTGGCAACTTTGTAACCTTATACTCGCCGTTGGAATCAATCTGTCGTGCTTTGGAAATCATTGCCTCTGAGCCATCAACCCCGAGAACTCGAGTGCATGATTCATCTTGGGCAAGCAGTCTGCAAACCCACCCGTTACCGCATCCAATGTCGACGGCCGAATAGTTGTCTGAACGGGGAATTCCGCCAAGTTCTAGCATGGCGTGGACCGATGCAGCATGTCCATTTTCCATGCCTTTATCCTTGCCTTTTTCAGCCCATTCACTGAATACTTCGGTCGCTTCTCTTCGGCTCATAGAAACAGTCGAGCCGACCCATTCCAAGAAGATGTCCATTCCGATAAGAACAATATTCGCCGGCTTAACGAAGTGTTCATGCTCGATGTTACGACAACCATAGATGATGTATTGTACCCGCTTATTGAACCCTATGAAACCGGTATGTTGCCGGTTTCAGATGTACATACCATTGCTTGGGAGAAGAGCGGAAACCCTGACGGTATGCCGGTCATTGTGATTCACGGCGGCCCAGGTGGCGGCGGCCAACCAGCGTACCGTAGATACTTCGATCCAAGTGCCTACAACATCATTCAATTCGACCAGCGCGGTTGTGGGAAATCAACTCCTTACGCTGAATTAGAAGACAACACGACACAAGCGTCCGTTCATGATATTGAACTGCTGCGAGAAACATTTGGAATTGATGAGTGGCATGTTTTCGGCGGTTCATGGGGTTCTACTCTCTCCCTTGTCTACGCACAACAATACCCCGAACGCGCCCTAAGTCTAATGCTGCGGGGCATCTTCATGTGTCGCAAAAGTGAATTGCACTGGTTTTACCAAGACGGAGCAAGTCACATATTCCCAGATGCATTTGAAGGATATCGCGAACATATTCCACTCGAGGAGCAAAACGATCTCATCAAAGCCTACTACACTCGCCTAACCAGTGATGATGTCGATGTTCGCCGCGCTGCGGCGAAAGAGTGGACGCGATGGGAAATGGCAACAAGTCGATTGTTCCCTGATGATTCATACCTTGAAAAAGCCGAAGATTTGGATTTTGCAGTTGCGTTCGCCCGTATTGAATGTCATTACTTCATCAATGCTATTTTCCTTGAAGAAGCACATATTCTCAACCACGTTGACTCTATTCAACACATTCCTATGCACATTGTCCAAGGTCGGTACGATGTAGTTTGCCCGGCTCGTAGTGCGTGGGAATTGCATAAAGCAGTCCCCTCAAGCCAATTGGTTCTGGTCCCTGATGCTGGTCATTCGATGGGCGAGGTAAGTATCGCTCGGGAACTTGTTTCGGTAACCGATTCGTACTGTTGATTGCGGCTCAATTGGCCCATGGAATCAGTCCTACTAAGCGTCGGCTTGATAGGGTGGAGGTGTGTGGGTGTTCACGGAGGCTTGCCTCCGGGTGAAGGAATGACCGAAGATGGAACCATTACACCAGCGGATTTTGAACCAGCTGTGAAGAAATTGACCGCTGAAGAATACGAAGACCAAATCAAGGTCCTGTATGAAGCGTTCACCTCTGCCCAGTCTGACCTTGAGGATGCTGTGGCAACCATTGAAGTCTTGGAAAAGGAAATCATCGAACGAGAAATCGAAAAGGAAACTCAAGAGGCACTTCTTTCCGAGAAAGAAGTCCGAATCCGCGAACTTGAACTTCGTGCTGTCAAAGCCTCAAAGAAGGTTGAACACCTTGAACCTGAATTGGAAAAGATGGAAGAAAAGTACTCCCGTGAAAAGAACCGTGTGAGTACTGTGTTCAGCATTGCTGAGGAACTTGACAACGATTTGAAACACGCTGTTGTCGAAATGAAAGCACGTGACGACTGGTATGTCGACCACATGCAAATTTTCGAAGACCTCAACAAGGCAATTAAGGTCCGTTATGAAATGATTGAGCGAGCAATCGAAGCAGAGCGAAAATCACAACACATGGCCCGTGCATTCACTGAACGTATGGAAGACATGGTCGAGGCGCGAGCGTCCGACTTGGCTGAGGCCGACACTGAGGGTAAGGCGGCTGAAGAATCGACAGAATCCGTGGAAGTTGTAGAAGCATCACCAGAGGAAGCCGTCGAAGAGATCGCAGAGGAGGCAACTGAGGAAGTTGTGGAAACTGCTGCTCCTGAAACCACCGCTGCTGCTACTTGGGCTGATGGCGACGACCCTTGGGCTGAGTGAGGCGATTTTATGGGTGGACTGGCCCATGGCGGCCACGCTCCAGTTCTTATCCCTCTGATGATGGGAGGAAGCGCCCTTATTATCGGAGCAACAATTGATTCTCTGTATGGATTGATTCCATTGTTTGGGATTTTTTGCCTTATGCTCTCCGCTTTCTTCGCTAATTTTTGGCGAGACCCAGACCGCCCAATCCCTCGTGACGAGGGCGTTTTGGTAAGTCCTGCTGACGGGCATGTTATGTTCATCCGCCGAGAACGGGCAACAGGCCGGCGCCCAAACAAAGACGAGATGGACTCAGGCGATTGCGAATCGGATTCACTTACTGGAGACTGGTATCCTGTTCCTTTAGAAAACCCCCTCCATTTCGAAACTGAGCAGCGATTTGAGCCGGTGAAAAAGGGTGAAGAATCAAAGAAGGATGTCTATCGAATCGCCATATTCATGTCTCCACTTGATGTCCATGTCAATCGTTCTCCGCTTGCAGGAACGCTTCATCGGATGGAGCACAGAGCAGGAAAGGGACTACGCCGTGGTCCTTTTCTGGCTGCTTACAAGAAGGAAAGCCAATACAACGAGAGGGTGCGTAGTGTGTTCAAAGGAGAGTCCAAACTCATGGTAGAAGTGACGCAAATATCGGGTGCATTGGCTCGAACAATTGTGCCATGGCTCGCGATTGACACCGAGGTCCGTCGAGGTCAGCGGTACGGCATGATTCGTCTCGGCTCCCGAGTCGATATCCGTGTACCGGCTCACTCTTTCATGCCAAACGTGGTCTCTGCCGAGGAACAGAATTCGGCGCATCCAAAGGGAGAATTTGTCCGGGCAGGTTCTACAATTCTGTTCACACCTTACGAAGAATAACCGTTCTTGAAGCGGTGCATTGAAACGGCATAGCCATGCGACTTGACATTGAGGGATACCATGACCGGGCCGAAGTCGTTGACACTTGTTGGAGACGGAGCTAAAGGTTCACGTATTCATGACCTCGTCAAAGCCCCAGCAAATACTCCATGGGCTGTTGCCCGTCAACAGTCGTGGGATGCAAGTGAGCCAGCAACAGTCTATTACACGCCTGAAACATTGGCAGACGGCACTCCATGCAGTGCTGTAACTGTGATCTTAAGGACCAAAGGATGCCATTGGTGGTGGTCCAGTGGCTGTACTTTCTGTGGATACTTCAACGATACTCGAGATGATGTCACCAACGAAGATCTCCACTCGCAGTGGGCTTATGCTAAGAAGAAGTTTGAGGATTTTAAAGACCATGCCATGGTTAAGGTGTACACGAGTGGTTCACTGCTCGAGGACAGAGAAATACCAGTGGAATTCCAAGAAACTGTATTGAGGGATTGCCAAGAACTCGGTAAGGAACTCATTGTTGAGAGCCGATGTGAACAACTGACTGAGGAGAAACTGGCTTGGGCATCTCAATTGAATCAAAGCTTTGCAGTAGCCATCGGACTCGAGGCTTACGATGATGAGGTGCTTCGTTTCCACGTGAACAAGGGCTTCACGACGAAATCGTGGGACAGAGCAGTAGAGAATTTGAAGAAATTCGACATTCGAGTGAAGACTTATTTGATGTTCAAACCGCCGTTTATGAGTGAGGCGGATGCTTTGATTCATGGCGTTCGATGGATTGAACAAGTTGCAGATCGCAGTGATGAGATTTCAGTCAATCCGATGAATATCCAGCGTGGCACCATCATTGACCGACTTCACCGTAACAACGAGTACCGCCCACCATGGCTTTGGTCTCTGGTTGAAATGATTCGTAGAGCCCACCCTACTATCCACCCGGAAGGTGGAAAGAACGGCGACGCTGACCAAGTTTGCCGCCTCATTATCCACCCTACAGCTGGCGGTAAAATTCGTGGTGCACACAATTGCGGTGCGTGCGATTCTGTTGTCGTGGCGGCCATTGAACGGTATGCAGTTTCGGGCGAACTTGAAGAATTTGAAGGTCTTTCTTGTGAATGTGAAAAGGCATGGAAAGAAGAGATTTTGCTCGAACAAACCTTACCAGTTCCTCTTGGGATTTCGAAGCATCGACGAGGGAATGTGTTGGACCGTCTTCGTTCACTGTAAGTCTCTTTTTTAATCGAAAAAAACCTCTTCGCAAGGAGTGAACGTTTATCACCGCAATGCGAGTGGACGGATTGACCCCTACGGGGTCATGTATGGGTGATGAAAAATGTCAAGCGCTACTACTCTACCAGATGTTACCGTTGGAACAGGAGAACCATCGAGCAGCCGTGTCTTCTTGACCTTGTTCAGCGTTGCCCTCCTTGGCCTCCTCGCCTTATTTTCAAACGTATTCGGATGGGATAATATTCCTCTTCTCGGAGAACTGGTGCCACTTATCGGAAACCTCGGTGGCAGTGGAATCTGGTACTATTTGATCGGTATTCTCATCGGTGTCGGCGCTATTGTCGCCTCACTTCTCAGCGAGGTCATTGTCGATTAGGAGGTGTGATGTATGGAAACAGTATTCATTACAGCAGGTCTTCTTCTGGCAACACTCATCGTTGTTGCTAATTACATGGTCAAGGGAATTGGCGGAATGGCAAAACCACTGCGACAAGTTGGTTTGTTCTTGCTTAACAAAGCCCCAGCAGGTCTTATTGACTTGTTTAGCGATAAAGCGGGCAGTGGGACAAAGACTTGGATGCGCTTCGGTATGGCTTGGTTCTTCATGGCTGCTCTTAGCATGTTCTTGGGAATCTGGCATCGGTACGACCCGGCCGCTCTGAACTCGTTATCCAGCGTTGGGTGGAGTTATGATGACGGTTCAATGTTGACCGATTACACAGCAATTTTCTTTTCTACCGCTTTGAATTATTTGTTGATTGGTGCCGCACTTGTCGCTGTTTCACGCTCTTCCAACGGCCGTCTGGCCAGTGAAGCCAGTGCTTCGATGGTTGCAGTTCTTCTTACGGCATCAACCACCGTTGTTCTCTTGCTTCCAGCGGTCTTCTCTCTCATCGATGTTTCGAACGGAACCGAAGTGCTGGAAACAATTCAGAATATCTCCCTGCTTTTGGTTGGAGCAATGCTTCACATTGCACTTCTCATCAACGTCTTCATCACCATCGGGGAGCGGGAGCATGACGACCTGTCTCCTACAACCTGGTTCCTCGTACTTGCTTTGGTTGCAAAGATCATGAGCATGTTCCTGGCTTTCTTTGGCGATGTCGTCGACTCAACCCAAACCGTTTGGTTGGCAGAGAGAGTCTTGAATGGATGGGTTCCTCTTGCACTTATCTTTGCTGCAGCATACCACATCATTCCATTCACTGCAGGCAAACCAGTATGGTCCGCTTCAATGCAGAAGACAAACATGATGTTCCTTTTCCTCACCGTTCCTCCGTTCTTCCTTTCTGCTGCTGATGGCGGCGAATTGTTGCAGAACATCGGCGCCATCCTCATGGCGATTGGCCTCCTTCCATTGTTTGCAGGTTCAGTAAACATGGTTGCGACAGCCGCATCAAGCCCAGAACGCATCGTTAAGAGTCCAGGTGCATTTGCCGCAACTGCTGCAATGATGCTTCTTCCAATCTATGCCGTTGGTGGGTTCTTCACTGGAATGGACACATTCGTTGGAATGGACAAACTCGGTTCGATGGCTCACACCGTTGATACAGGATTTATGTCAACCATCGGCGGATTGATGATGCTCGCTGCAATTTTCTCTTCCTACCCACTCGCTGCACAGAAGCAACTTGCTAAGGCAAGCAATGCACAACTTGCAGTTTGGTTCACCATCATTGGTGGCGTGACAGCAACGGTATCAGCGCTCATTGGAGACTTTACTGAATACGCTGTAGTGAACTCTGGCATCGAAGATGCTGTGGCATCAACCGACGGATTCTTCCTCGTTTCTGCAGCAATGTTCTACTTCGTTACACTTGGAACAATTTTGGCTGCACTTTCGATGATTCACACCGGTCGTCCAAACAACGCAGCATACGCTGACTTGGCAGTTCAAAGCGATATCCACTCTTACACACTGGTCGAAGGTTCGACCACCATTCGCACTTTGCTCGGCCGTGGCGTCGGTATCGATACGAACCTCACCATTGGAGAGGTCGAAGAAGACGAAGGCGGCTCATCTTTGATTCGCGTCTCAGCTCAACTTCACAACGATGAAGTCGCAGAGTACCCTATGCCAGAAGAACTCGTCATGCTTGCACAATACCTCAAGCAGTCCAAGCAATCCATCTTTGAATTCTTCAGTTCAATCGACCTTGATGGGTCTGGAGAGGTAGACGGCTACGAATTCCGAGAAGCCTTATCCAAGGCTAACATTGCAGACTTGCCTCCATGGGAAATGGGCCGACTTGTCAACGCAGTTGACCTCGATGGTGATGGCCGCTTGAATCTCCCCGAACTTGACATTATGATTTCCAAAATCCGTAACGAGATTCTCGACTCGGAAGAAGAGTGATCACCCCTCAAGGCGGAATCACTGTGAAAATCGGATTGGTTGGTAAACCGAACGTCGGAAAGTCAACCTTCTTCAGTGCAGCAACCCTTGCTAAAGTGGATATTGCGAATTACCCGTTTTGTACTATTGAGCCGAACGTCGGTGTTGCTTTCGTAGCTGCTCGTTTGCCGTGCCCTTGCAAGGATATTCGGGAGCGATTAGAATCCGAAGGGCGCCTCGAGACAACTCGAGGCGACGACCCGCGCCAAGGGAGCCTATGTGAACCGCGAACGGGCTCTTGTGTTGGTCACCGCCGCCTCGTCCCTTGTTTCTTAGTCGATATAGCAGGTCTCGTCCCGGGTGCGAGTGAAGGAAAGGGTCGGGGAAACGCATTCTTAGCAGACTTAGCAAATTGCGATGCTTTGATTCAAGTTGTTGACGCTGCTGGAACGACGGACCTTGAAGGCAATCCACAAGGTGCCAATCAGAGCAAAGAGGTGGCTCAGCAACGCATTCGTGATGAAATAGAATTCCTTGGAGTCGAACTTGATGCTTGGATTTCAGGCCTTCTTAACGACGGCTGGATCAGAGGCGTTCGACGCGTACAAGCGGAAGGTGAGAAAGGCTTGATCACGTATATCAATGATCAACTGACCGGGCTGGGAGCAACGCCACAATCGATTTCAGTTGCTTTTGAATCCTTCAAAAAAGAACACACTTCCCTAGGCAGCCCATGGGATTGGGATGCTTCGATTATTACTGCACTTGCAGTTGAAGTTCGCAGAATCTTGTTCCCGATTCATATTGCTGCAAACAAGTTTGATATTGCGCCTGAAGGAGTGCTACAAGGCATCGAATCCAACGGCTGCTTGGTCTCGTGTATGGCGGATGTAGAACTTGCATTGCGCCGTGCAAGTTCTGCCGATTTGATTGGTTATGTGCCTGGTGAATCAACGTTCGAATATACAAACCCGGAATCGCTCTCAGCGGCTCAAACTAGGGCTTTGGACCATATGCTTGAACGCCTCTCGACCAACAACGGCACTGGTGTAGCGCCGATGATTGACACAGTCTTGTTCGATGAACTCGACCACATTGTCGTCTATCCTGTTCAAGATGAATCGCATTGGACCGACGGTGATGGCAAAGTTTTGCCTGATGCCTTGGTCGTACCCTCCGGTATTCAAGCCAAACAACTTGCATACAAGGTTCACAGTGATCTTGGTGATGGGTTCATTCGGGGCGTTGATGGAAGAACCCGTCGAGTCGTTGGCTCTGAACATGAAATGAACGACGGAGACGTTCTCAAGATACACGCTAAGTCGTGATCAGTGACCCTTAGGGCGCTCATAGGCTGGAGTGAGTCGAGCCATATCTCCCGAATATTGGCCACCGCGGTAAATGAACCAAACCGGTGCGAGAAGAGTCAATACGACCAGCAATCCAAGGAAATACCATCCCCATGGACTAACATCGCTGAGGACCATAACCCACAGCGTCCATAGCAGAGGAATGTACATGAAAACGCTGTATCTCCTTGCCATTGCTTGGAGTCTAGAACTGCGCAAAGAATCATCATACATGTTTGTGGCTTGATCTTTCGTAATCAGTCCTTTCTCAAGGCCACACCGGACACAAACTTGTGAGTTCGGTCCATTTCCGTGAATGAACTGCTCTCGAGAATAGGTGCTTGAACAATGTCGGCAAGTCGGCATGGTACTCCCTCAAAACTCTCCAATCGCTCCCGATTCTTCAAGCATCCGCTTCAATCGAGAGGAAATTTTGCAGCAATTGTAAACCATGACGGGAGCCAACTGATTCAGGATGGAATTGGACACTGTGGATTGGTAAAGTCTCATGATGCAACCCCATATTCATCTGACTGCCTTCTTCAACTGCTGTTTCAACCAGTTGACTTGGATGGGATTGTACTACACATAGAGAATTATAGCGCGTAAAAGGTGTTGGAGATTCAATACCGGAAAACAACCCTACTCCATCGTGTACACATTGCCGAGGTGAGCCGTGAACAGGTCCGTTTTCGGTGCGGAGAATTTCCATGCCTGCAGCCATCCCTATGGCTTGATGGCCCAAGCAAATACCGAGTAAGGGAATGGATATGTCTCCGGAAAGGGCCGCTGACGCAATGGCCATGGTAAGTGGCGAGTTCGTTGGTTTACCGGGCCCAGGACCAAGGATAATGTGCGTAGGGTTGATGCGTTCTATGAGTCGTTTTACATCTTCAGTACTCCAATTGGAATGAGAGTGACTGTTTCTCGATTTGAGGACGCTAACATTTCGACCTAGCCCGGACACTGCGTGTGCAATGTTCAATGTGAACGAGTCGAGGTTATCGATGAGAAGAATTCCATCGGAACAATCCTCATTCCCGTCGATAAATTCAACCTTCCCAACACGTATTGTTTTGGGTGGCGCTTCGATACGCAGAGGATGTGTTGCAAGTTTTCCTACAGGCAGCGAAGATTGTTCACGTTCCATCCAGCCGCATGCTTTGCGAAGTGCCGCAGCTTTCCACTTTGCTTCCTCAACCTCTGTTTTTGGGTCAGAGCCGATGGTAATCCCTCCCCCGGCGGCAATACTTCCGAGCCACTGTCTGCGCTGCTTTTTAGCAATCAAAGTACGAATAGCAATATTCAGTGAACACGCTCCAGAATGTACATCTATCCAACCTATCGAGCCGGTCCAAAACGAGCGTGGGCGTTGCTCAATCTCATCGATGGCGGCACATACCACCGTGCGTGGACACCCGGTAATGCTCCCGCCAGGGAACACACTTTGAACTGCATCAATACCGTTTTTTCCATCCTCTAATTCTCCTGAGAGGTGAGTGACGAGGTGCTGTACATGTGTGTATGCCTCGACATCAAAACGTTCGACTTGTATGCTTCCGACTTTGGATACCGTTGCGATATCATTTCTCATCAAGTCAACCAGCATACGGTGTTCAGCACGTTCTTTTTCGTCCCGAATCATTTCTTCTCGGAGCATTTCTTCTTTTTCGGCATCTTCACCACGTGGCCGTGTTCCTTTGATTGGCGCGGTGAATACCTTCGATCCATCGCATCTGATCAGTGATTCGGGTGATGAACACACAAGTGAAAATCCGAGGTCAGGGGCGAGTATGAAGGCTGAAAAAGGAGCAGGATTTTTCTCGCTGAGCCGTTGAAATATATGCCTAGGATGTTCGTTTAACTTTCCATCCCACCATCGTCCAACATTGACTTGATACATCTGCCCATCCCGTATGCTTTCACGAATATTATCGATGATGCGTTCATGGTCTTCATCGGTTAACGAACTCGTCTCTTGAGATTGCTGAGGCGCATTAAGGGGTTTCAACGTTGGATACTTATTGAGGTTCAAGTTGGCTTCATTAGCCCAAGTATCGTTTTCCAGAGCATAAACCCTCATCGTCTCATCATCTCGATTTTGCACAACCATCCGCTCAACCAGCCATAAGATGGTTAGAAGTTCACCATCTTCGGGTTGATGCTGTAAACGCAGTGGTTGCGTCCACTGAACCATATCGTATGCAAATGAGCCGCTCCAAAACGGCCCTTGAGGGAGTTTTGAATGGGGAGATTGGGCGAAGGGCTCATTCGGAGTTAAGTCTCGTAATTTCTCCATTAATTCATCTAAACCGGTTGCAAAGATGGATGTTGAATGATACCAACATCCATGCTTCCATTCTTCGACTTGTGCAGTGAATGACTTCTTTTCTTGGTGCAAGAATATTTCGCCACGCAGTGGGCTATGTGGTTGGGCTGAATCCATATTTTCCGGTTGACGAACCAAGACACGCCGACGTGATGGTCCGCATAAGATTGAATATTCTGCAAGGTGCGAGTGTGGCCCTGATGAGCACAACAGTACTTCATCCGGCCCTCCGTAGTGGACCGCCTTTGGACCCAACAGTCCGACCTCTTGCAAATGGCTCTGCAACGCTAGGATGCCAAGGCTCATTTGAACGACCTCACATCAGACCATGTTTCGTTGCTTTGATAGTGCTGTTGCAGAAGAGCTTGGCAAAGCGAAGAGAGCATATCTCCACCGCCAAGTAATTCGTCGTCCAGAGAAAGTATTCTGCATGCACCGGTTCCGCTACCCAATGTTATGATTTCAGCAGCACGGGCTACGAGCCTTTCATTGAGTCTTCCAAATTGAATTGGTATTCCTGCGTCTTGCAACTTTTGCGACAATATCTCAAACGTGATGCTTCTGACACCTCCTTCATTGTGTGCAGCCACCCATGCCACGCCGTCTTCATCGAGAACAACAGGTAAGGCACGATCGGCATCGACGATGGCGTAATCGTGTACCAAAAAAGCGACGTCTACGCCTTTCTCTTCAGCATTGCTTCGAGCGTCGATGTATGCTTGCCAATCCCCATGCTTGGTGCCGTTCACTTTTGCTGACCAGCGCGGTGCTTCCACGGTAACGGCATCGATTTCTTCATTTCGAAAATCAATGGGGCGTGAATCAACACTTACTTCACCGGACTTAGAGCATTTTATTTTTAGCAAAAGTCCAGGATTATGATTTTGAGTTGTCTGTTTTGATGCACTCTCTTGTTGGAGTAGAGATTCCATCTGCTGCGATAGATTTTCTGGCAGCTTGATGCGCAGTAATTTTGCGTGTTCAGAAAGTCGCTTCAGATGATGTGGCCAGTCTGCAATGGCAAACGCTCCATCCCACAATGCGGTGGTAAACACCTCGCTGCGTGGACCATTCAACCGTTCCAGACTCATCGGCACGCCTCAAAGTAAATCATCCAAGAATGAGGTATCAATGCTTGCTTGAGGCAGTTTCGGAGTGTTCGGTTCAGCCAGGTCATTCAGTAGTGCGTTGTTCTGTGCAGGTCGCATGACCGGTTGTGGCGCTTGGTATGCCGGTCTTCCATAGAGATCTTGATTTTCGATTCTCTGTGCTGCAGCATACATATCGTTTGCTTGTCCTTGACTGACACTCGGCATTGAGGCCGATGGCATTGGAGGTGGTGCTACTGGAGTCCCAAATGTATCCCAGTCATCGTTCTGGATGCCCCAGGTTGCTTCTTGCAACTCCAGGCTTCTATTACGGTTCTTTTGCCCACTTCGTGAGCGGACAATTGCCACAAGCAGGAGAAGTGCCACGGCTAACAATCCTGCAGCCAGTAGATTTGGTGTGGTGAGGAGTGATGAGAAGTCATTCTCGTTCGTAGAATCTTGTCCGTCGCTGCCTTGGGGCTCTTTACCGTACACGTCGAGCATGACAGTCTTCACTTCTTCTCGCTCAAACAGGTCATCAAACGGTGTTACTGCGACGTACCAGGCAGAACTGTTCTTGAGAGGTTGGTAATTGCCTTGCGTGATGAGGAACGAGTTTGAAGCCTTGACTTCAACAACAAAATCGCCGTTGCTGGTTGTTTCAAAGTCCACATCTGAGATGTAAATACGGTAACCACGAACGGATGATTCTGCTGAATGCGTCCATTCAACCAGAATATTGTTTTCATCGTTCCAGGTGAGCGAAATGTCTTCGATTTCTTCTAGATATCCGCCGAGGTCATCTACGCCATCATCGACCGATTGGGCTGACACGCTTACGAGGTTGATTTCCTGAGCGTTTCCTGCAGTGTCTCTTACTACAACAGCAGCCCAAATTTCTTGGCCTGCTATCACTGGGGTATCGCCAGCGACAACTTCGATGGTGAGCGGCAAATCGGGTAGTCGGGAAAGGATAGCAATTGGTGTTGCAGGACCGGTGCTTCCCATTCCGATAGCGTCAAACGACCATGTGGCAGCATAGACTTCATAGTTAGCGACATCGCTTTCATTGCTCAGCTCGAAGTCGAGGAGAAGTGCTCCACCGGCATCGTTTGGACGGTCATAAAGTTCGAGTGCGTCAAGTGCTGCAGGTGCAGTAACATCTTGCAGGTTATTGATTGGAACGACCGTTGCTTGCGGAAGTTCGGTGAGATGGACATTTCCAGCAAGGTCGTGAACGGTCACAACAACATAGAGTTCGACTCCAGGTTTGATAATTTGCGGGGTGGCATCAACAATGGAATTGCCACCATACAAAGCAGTAGAGATTGAGAGTTCGATGGGGTTGTAATCTTCGTCAATCCATTGTTTGTTAATTTTCAAACAGGCACACTTGGTTTCATCATCACCAAATGCAGCCCATGCAACCGAAAGGTCAGCCAGAGGCCTGTCAGCAGCCCAAACGATGTAATGAGAGAAGTCGTCAGCATCGGAAATCGACCATATGACGTCAATTGCCGTTCCATCATCGTCGGGATGATCAAAGGCATTGACCGTTCCAACTCTATCGGGGACTGAACCAGTTCCTGCAGTATTACGGAGTGGAGTGACTTTGACCAGGTCGACATCTGCAAGGTTTGCATTAAGCCAATCGTCATAGGCAACGACGCCAACATAGTACGCCTGACCGTCCTGAAGCGCTACACCGTCAATGCTTGTTACAGTGGTCGAAGTTTCGGTACAATCATCAATAATTTTCGCTTGGCTAAATTCATCACTTTCGACAGAAGCAGATAACACGGTATCACCATCGAAGTTTCCAGTCGACATCTGGATGAAGACAGCATAGAATGTGCAATCTTCAGCAGGGTTTTCATCCCAAGTAACTGATATTCGGCCACCGTCGTCGTCCGGTGTATCAATGGCTTCGACATTCGTCATTTTCGGTGGGGCTGTGTTATCGTTCAGGCCACCAGTTGGGATCACAGGTCCAATGATGAGCGGCTTCATCAAATCTTCTTGTCCGGATTCATCAGAACAGGTCAAACCAAGCCAGTATGGCTGTCCAGCGTCAAGAGCGAGAACGGTTGTGTTCCCCTCTTCTTTCGCAATCTCTGCTTCCACAGGCAATCCAAGGAGGTCCGTCATTGGACTCGTTGAAGTGTAGATAATCGTGCTCGCAAGGTCGAGAGCAGTACAACGTGCCCATTCAACCTCCAAGTCGCCATCTGCTCCACCTTCATGAGGTCCAGCATTTGCCCATATTGGTGAGAGTGGGATTTCGTTGCTTGAAGAGGCTGGGCCCATCACCGGAGAAGGTGTGCCGAGGTGGCCATCATCGTATTCGACGACGACGACAGCATAGTATTCTTCTCCATCAACAAGCGGTTGTCCGTTGGCCGTTGTTACTTCGCTCGAAAGTCTGCTGTGGAGGGAGACGGCTTTATCCACCGTTCGTCCAGCCAAATCGTCAGCAGTGAGTGCGAGTCCAGATGTGGTCTCGAACGGTCCGTCGTTAACATAAACCAGGTAGCGTGCGAAATTCTCGTCGTGAACAAGCGTCCAATTCGCGAGCAATGCACTTCCGCCGTCGTCCGGCCGGTCAATCAAATCGGTCATTGTAATCGGTGTCTCAGTACGAACATAGTCGTAGATGAGTCGAACCTGCATTGAGCCGTTTGAGGGCGAGTACAACGACAGTTGCAAGAACTGGGTACCGTTGATGATGACGCCATTTTGAACAGCAAGCTGTAGGCTTGTTTCAAAGTCTGGATTGTTATTGAGTTCAATGGTTGCGTTGTACTTGAGGCTCTTCGAATGAGCCCAAGTGGCAGCGTTTTTCACCGGGGAAGTGAACGCAAGCGGAACGGTTTGGAACAGAATTCCATTCGTTCCAACAACGCCTTGGGTTGAATCTAAGGCAACCGTAGAATCGAGGTCAGCCAATGTGATGTTCATGCCAGGGTTTGTCATGTCCGTAATGTCCTGGGCAGCGAGATTGAATCCGACGCTAAGTGGGTTGGCGTATCGAACAGAAATCCGGTCAACCTCTGAGTATTGTGCATTGTTTTGGTATCCAAACAATCCGTCTCCATCCGTTGTCAACCATATGTAATCAGTTGAGAGCGTACCGCCAGTGAGTTGCGGCATTGAAATCATCTTGATGTTTTGATGGGTGCTTGTTCTGGCTTCGATTATGGATACACCGTTCCCGCCGAAAATCAAAACATGTTCGCCATCACTTACCATCTTTTCAACTGGCCAGCCAAAGATTTGGTAGGACGGGATTCCGCTTTCGAAAAAGTTGGAACTGCTGTTCCAGTGCACCATGGGTCCTATATCAGTCGCTACATGTATGCCCCAATAATCGCTCGTTAAAGCGTCGACATTGTTTGAAGGCAGTTGGTCAAATTCGTGACCTATAACGTCACCTGTAGTCAATCCAATGGTTGTTACAGCAGGACGTTCGTTACCGGCGCCGTCGTGTCCGATGAAGAGGGTGGTTTCACTGAACACGGTTCCGTCGCTGTTGGTAATGGTGTTCACAGCAGAGGTCAGCGACATTGTCGAAGTTCCCATAAGTCCAGATGCTGAAGTGTAAACAATCGTGTTGCTTGTTGTAATGTCTCTTCGAGCAAGTCCTGCAGGTGTTGCCATCCACAGATAGTTGCCTTCCACCAGAACGTCTTCAATGATGTTTGTTGGAAGGCCGTCTGCAGCAGTGAGAGGGTTCATCCAATCAGCAGCAGAATAATTCCATCTTCCTATGCCGCCGTTCGTGGCGATGTAAAGCACATCTGAAGTTGCAGCGAAATTATTGATTGCGTTTGAAGGAAGGCCTCCAATGAGTTTTCCGTTACCGTATCCCGTTTGAATGTCATAAAGTTGAACGCCAGGTGCAGAACCTCCGCTCCCCATCAATCCAAGGACCAGAGTTGTTCCAACACGAACCATTCCATCGAGGTTGTTGTGCAATCCGCCGTTCAGCCGTGTAACTGTTCCAGTCAGCGTATCCAGTTTGTACAGGCCGGTTGGAGTTGTGGTAATGTACAAGTCTGTACCAATGAGTTCAGCGTCCTGCGCTTTGCTGTTTGCAGCCATTATCCATCCGTCTTGCCAAAGAATGGAACCGTCTGACTGACGTTCCCCTTGGAGAAGCCCGGCACCGCTGGGCTGTCCAAAGCCAGTGGAGGTTGCGATTGTTCCAGCAGTCGTCACCCACAGGTGTGTGCTGTTGCCGGACATTGTGGTGACTTGCCCACTGGCCAAGCCTGGAAGCGAAGCAATGGTATTTTGGCCCAGAGGGCTAATGGTAAGCACCTTACTGAACCCTGATGAACTACCTGCTTGGCCAAGGAGCCACTGGTTGTTGACTCGTTGGAAAGATGTAACTGAAGAACCAGCCCCGTTAACGCTGGCTTGTGCATTCGAATTACCCGAGGTCGCAATGGTAGTGTAACCTCCGCCGATTATATTGTCGCCGCTGGTTCCAAGTCCATGTCCAAGAACAAGTTGTCCATTGGCGTAGTCAATGGCATCCCACCACACCCGATCGCTTGGCAGGTTGTTTGTTGCTGTCGTAATTGGCGTTAGCCAAGTTCCGGATGAATATCCGTACTTCATGATGTTCGCATCGTCTTCGTAAAAGGCGACATAGAGCGTGTCTGTTGCGTCACATGCAACTCCTGCAACTTCACCTTCTCCTAACACCGTCCGTGTGAACGAACCTGCGAAGGTATCATTCGCCATATCTAGGCGAGCAACGCCGCCGTTATTGGCATAGATTCCAATGTGAAGCAATCCACCGCATTCAGCCATGGAGAGTGGATATCCACCTGGCGTTCCACTGCTCCCCATAGAATACTGAGACCATACATTTCCGTCCCAATGGGAAACAGAACCGCCTTGGAATTGTCCAAATCCACTGACATCTCCACCGCCAACAACAAGGTTTGTCCCGTCGGTCCACAGTTCATAGATTTGGGAGCCAGCATTGTTGGGGAGTCCGTTTCCTTCTTCCCATAACGAAAGCCACTGATCGCTTGTCTCGTTGTATCGAGCAACACCATCTTCTGTGGCGAACAGAACTTCTCCGTCGTATTCCAGAATTTCTCGAATTGGGAAATTGAAGTCATCGTCATCCCATTCACCGAGCATAGTTCCGTCTGCTGCCATGTATTGTAGAGAGTTTTCACCCCATGCAACCCACATGTTACCGCTCGAGGATTGGTAGGCTGTTACACGGTCGACTTGACCGATAGGGAGAATATTATCGCTCCATGAGTTGTTGATTGTGTCCCACTGTGCAATTCCGCCGGATCCATCAACTTGCCACCAATTTTGAGAGGCGATGCTGATCATTATCATGTCGCCAACGAGACTCATTCCATTGATGTCGCCGTTGTTTTGACCAATTTGGGTGCCAACATCGAGAGACGGCAAAGCAGTGAAATTTTGGGCGTTGAACCGATACAGGTTGTCGCTGCTTGCACCGTCGTGGTAGTACATCGTATCACCTTTCAAAATCATGTCGAGAGGGTCACCATTTCCAGCAAATAGGCTGGTCGACTTTTCGATATCATACACTTCAGCTCCAGTGGTTGCGTTCAGTAATTGGAATCCGTCAGAGCCACCAATCCATATAAGATTGGGATCGATATCAACAGAGAGAGATGTTGCATCCTCATTTCCGTCGTCAAGGTAGTTGTCATCGGTCCACAGCGTGAGCCAAGCGTTATTGGGCATGTCATACCGAGCAATACCGATTCCATCGAGTGCAATAAAAGCGACATCTCCTATAACGGCAACTGGGGCGTTTTGTGTTTGTTCTCCAGCCTCCCATTCTCCGACGACGTCGTAAGGCGATGCGGTAATGATGCCAACACCTGAGGTTGTACCGCCGTAGATATAGCCGTAAGAATCAGATTCAACAGAATATGTAGCCCAGTTCGGCATTCCATCGTAGACGTTCAAACAATCAGGGTTTGCCGAGGCTATTTGGCTCGCTGGCCACTTACACACGCCTATGTTCGTGCCTGCATAGACATTGCCGCCAGTAGCGGTGAAGTCGTAGTATCGTTGTGGGCGAGTGTTCCATTGCCCACCTGTTTTGAAAGTGGAAGATGTTGATCCATCCCAGACAATAGCGCCATTTGCAGTCCCGATGTAAAGGTCATTTCCGTTTGATTCGAGTGAATAGATGGTGTCGGACGGAAGTATGCTGTTCGGATTGCTTTGGCCCGGGGAATTCGATGTAGTGGTCAGCGGCGCCATCAATTCATCAGTTGACATGTCTTTTCGTGCAACCCCGTATCCTGGTATTCCGAAGTAGAGGATGTCGCCGTTTACAGCGACTGGAACATCATCTGCACCATTGATGCCCGTCGAAATCCACGGCGTTAGCCATGATTCATTGGTGAGTTCATACCGAAGGATTCCACTGTTATCGGTGGCGAGATGAACAGTGTTGCTGAAGAGGGTAAGGTCGACGGCAGCAGAATCGTATTGTTCAACTGTAGGAGGGTTGGCGCCGTTTAACTCAACGACGAGCATTTCTCCTTCGCCCGTGATGGCAACAGCGTGCGTTCCATCCGAATCTACACGCAGCACCTCGTCCTTGTTCAGGTCCGTATTTGCAGCGTTCCAGGTTTGGAGAAGGCTACCGTTGCTGTGCATCTTGTGAAGTCCACTTTCAGAGGCAATGAATACATGGGAACCATCGTTCATCAACTGGTTTACTGTCGTTCCTAAGTATACTGGCTGAAGCCATCTTGAGGCTTGGGTGTCAAATCTGTTCATCCACTCATCTGCGGCAACAAAGACCACACCATCAAGTTCTGTTGCATCTTGCATGCTTGAGGAAGTAGGGCCGCTTCCAATCAGGAGTGTTCCAGTTTGAGTAAGGGTTGGACTGGGGGTGAGTTCGGCAAATGAACCGAAGCCGTTTCCGAGCAACAGCAGTTCGGATGTTGGCGCTCTTACGCCGTTAGCAGGCCAGACAATCAAGTCGCTTCCGTCTCCGGTTAGGCCGAAATTGGAAATCACTTGTGAACTGGTAAATACGCCACTTGTTGTGTCATAAATATGCAATGTGTCGCCGCTAAGGATGAATAAATCTGAACCTGAGCGAGCGATACCGTTGATTGAGTTACTGGCAAGCCAATTCCCATCGGTCCACGTAGAGAGCCAAAATCCAGAGTTCCAATCGTATCGGGCTAAACCGCTGTCCAGTGAGGCGAATAGGATTTGATTTCCGGAAATCATCATTTCCACGATCTCGTCAGAGTGAAGTGAATTCGCTGATGACCAAGTCGAAAGAGCGGAACCTGAATTGAGGTCCCATCGAGCAACCCCTTCATCATCGAAGGCAACATACAGCACGCCGTTTGCTTCGAGGATATCAAGGGCTTTACCTGAAGTAAGTTTGGTCACCGGAAAACTCCAGTTTCCGCCATCCCATTGTGCAATTCCGCCATCATAGGCAGCGTAAACAAAACCGTTTGTGGCAAGGTGAAACACATCGTACATCGGTTCAGATGAAGACTCAGGCCAAAAGGCTGGGGCCGTTAGGCCATTTTGTTCACTTGTGTCTCCCAGAGAATAAGCGGAGAAACCATCTTCAGTTAGGAGATGGAGTAGATTGTTGGTCGTATCGATTACGATGTCTCGGATGTTTGAGTTTGTTTCAATAATGTCGATGGTGATTGGATCATTTGAGTAATCCAAAGTCATGAGCGTGTTGTCGATTGCCATATACATTCGGCCATCAACTGGGTGGAATGCAGTCGCCGCTATGTTGAGTTCAAGTGGTGCCAGCGCCACGAATGGGTCAACCGGCGCAAGAGCTTCTATGACGAGTTCGGTAATCTCCGCTTCTGATGGAAGAGTCCACGTTGCACCTGAGTCACTGTTCGGACTCATACGGCCAGAGTAAGGGTTAGGGCCTGTGAAACTGTCTTGTGAACCAAGCATTCCAAGTCCTCTCCAGTCCAACAAGTTCACGCCAATATCGCTTGCAATAAGCATCGGTTCTTCGATCATGAGGCCGTCGCTTCCGTTTACTCTCACTTGGAAGGATACATTCGACAACTCTGCGCCCGGTGCGAATTCAAGTGTCCAAGACGCACTGGCTTGAGTAGGGCTACCTGGCGATGCTCCTGTAGCATCCAACTGTACCCAACCCGTATCGTTGCTACCCTCCTGTGGCCACACGGTGTCCACGGATGATTCATGGGCTGAAACTGCGGAAAAGGAGAGTATTGGAGCCGCTGAAGAAAGAAGCATGAGAAGGACCAACAGAAGCGCTCTTCGAGCGTCGCGCTTGGGGGACTTAGCGTTCGCACTGCTCCTCATAGGTTTCCTTCGGTATTTTGGGGTATTTGAACGCGCCCCTTTATCGTGTGAAAAGAACCTCTTAAATCTGTATCATAATGAGGTTTTTTAGCATGTTTAAGTGCTTTTTTACCAGCATAGACCCCGCAAAAAGACATGGCTTCGAAAAACAGTATTACCTGTTTGAAACAAGGTCGTAGAGCCTCATGCCACGCAACACTCAAACCTAAGACCTCCTTCGTTGCATAAGGTCTTACCATGAATCGCGAAAAAAAGGAGCGTCTGCTCAAGAAAGAAGCGCTGGAATACCACGAATCCGAACCACGGGGGAAAATCAAGGTTGTTCCAACCAAACCCCATTCGACTGCACACGAGTTAAGTCTCGCCTACTCTCCAGGAGTTGCATACCCGTGCCTCGAAATTGCGGAACGCCCTGAAGATGCGTATCGATACACTTCAAAGGGGAACTTGGTTGCTGTCATTTCGAACGGAACAGCAGTTCTTGGTTTAGGCAACATCGGTGCACTGGCAAGCAAACCTGTTATGGAAGGCAAAGGACTTCTGTTGAAGACTTTCGCCGACATCGATGTATTCGATATCGAGGTCGACACAGAGGACCCGGAGTCTTTTATTGAAACCGTGGTCAATATTTCGAAAACCTTTGGTGGAATAAATCTGGAAGACATCAAGGCTCCGGAATGCTTCGAAATAGAGAGGCGAATTGCAGAATCAACCGACATCCCAGTCATGCACGATGACCAGCATGGTACCGCCATTATTTCCGCAGCAGCCCTTCTGAACGCAGTCGAACTCCAAGAAAAGCAACTTTCAACAGTCAAGGTTGTCGTCATTGGCGCTGGAGCGAGCGCAATTGCATGCGCCAATCATTATGTTGCCATTGGCGTAACGCGAGAAAACATCTCTATGGTTGACAGCAAAGGAATTGTAACCAAGGCCCGCCTTGAGGCAGGAGAACTGAACGAATACAAGGCGCCTTTCGCACACGATCGTGAAGCCGGTGATTTGGCTGACGCCCTAAACGGTGCTGATGTAATGCTCGGTTTGTCACGAGGAGGCCTTGTCAACAAAGAAATGGTTGCCTCTATGGCCGCTAAACCAATCATTTTTGCACTTGCGAATCCTACGCCAGAGATTACACCGGAAGAAATTCTGGAAGTCCGAACTGATGCAATTATTGCTACAGGCCGTTCAGATTACTCAAACCAAGTGAACAATGTCCTTGGTTTCCCGTATATTTTCCGTGGAGCGCTGGATGTGCGCGCCCGTGACATTACTCAAGGAATGAAAATGGCAGCAACAAAAGCACTAGCTGCATTAGCCAAGGAACCGGTCCCCGATTACATTTCAGCAGCATACGATGGTGCAACAATGCAGTACGGGCCGGATTACATTATTCCAAAACCGTTTGACCGCCGTGTTCTCATTTGGGAAGCATCGGCAGTTGCTCAAGCGGCTGTTCAAGAGGGCGTAGCAGCAGTCCAGCCGGAAGATTTCTCGCTCGTTGCATATCGCGAACAACTCGAAGCCAGATTGGGATTGTCGTACTCAATTATGAGGCATGTCATCAATCAAGTTCGCGGCAAAGGCAAGCGAATTGTCTTCCCTGAAGGAGACCACGAGAAAGTTTTGAGGGCAGCAGCACAACTCGCCGAGCAAAAAATATGCTACCCGATTCTTCTCGGCCCTGAAGAGCGAATTCATCGAATGGTGGATGAACTTGGATTGCATTTTGAGTACGAAGTTTTCGACCCAAGAAAAGACCCTCGCAGAAAGGGAATTTATTCTGAGGCGATGATGTCGAAGAGGAGCAGGAAAGGAATGACGCATGTCGATGCCCGCCGCCTTCTCAAGTCAAGACCGTATTTTGCAAGCCAAATGGTCATCAACGGTGACGCTGATGGATTCGTGGGCGGAGTGAGTCGGAATTATGGCGATGTTTTACGCCCAACTTTGGAACTCATTGGTCCGAATGACAAGACCCACTGTGTCGTGGGGTGCTATATGGTCAATGTCAAAGGAAGAACCATTTTCCTCGCCGATGCCACTGTCAATGTTTATCCTGACAGCCGAACACTGGCTGAAATCGCAGTGCAAACGGCGAAGGTGGCTCGCCGATTCGGTGTTGCTCCGAAGGTGGCGATGCTGTCGTTCTCGAACTTTGGTTCAAGCCGTGCTCAACGTTCTGAGCGTATTGAAGATGCGATTGAATTGGCTCGCGAACTCGACCCATCTCTAATTATCGATGGACCAATGCAAGCCGATACAGCATTGAATGGCGAAGTGCAAGAAGAGTACTCATTCATGGATTTCAACGGCCCAGCGAATGTATTGGTGTTGCCGAACTTGGCAGCCGCAAATATCGCATACAAACTGCTTGAAGAATTAGGTGATGCCGAGATGACCGGTCCGATTTTGGAAGGTATGGACAAGCCGGTTCAACTTGTAGCTCGAAGAGACGGAGTGCGTCATATTGTCAATATGGCAGCAATTTGTGCAGCCGATGCCATTCGGCAAGACTCTTACTGGGAGTCGTTGGTTTCACCCCCGGATGAGCGTTGAGTCTTCGATATCATCGTACTGCAGAGTAGGTCGACGTGGCCTCCAAAGTGCACCGGTCACAAATCCCGCACACAGGCCACCAAACAACAGGTTGGCCCATCCAGTTACTGCGTAACTGCCCATACCTCGGGCGATAGGAATGACGAACGAGGGGACGACACCGAGAAGGAATGTCCAAAACACTTCACCTCGAATGTTAGCAAAGAAATCAGCGTTTAATGGTACTTTTTTTCCTTCGCCAGGCCGTATTGGAGTGATGACTAAACGGGTTACGATTCCATCCAACGGCCGGTCCATTGGGGCGCTGGAAAGCGCAGTAACCCCCTCTTGCGAGGGGTGAGTTTCAATGGCGGTTCGGTGTGATGCCATCGGTCCAATGCCGTGGAAGGGACGTGGCCGCCCATCCATCATCGCTCCCCGATAATTGTCAGCTACGCCATCAGCAAGGATTTCTATTTTCTTTGGATTTAACTCAAGTCCAATTTTTTCATGAGCGTGCCGCCATTCACCTTCACTTGGACTGCGGACCTCCCAGGTATGTTCGGAATCTGCAAGGAACTCTGCACCGGCAACTCCATCGGAAAAGCGACGGCAAATTTCGTTGATACTACCGCCATCCAATTTGGTATCTTGGTTCTCTGATTGGAGGATGTCATTGATCTGTTGTTCGGACAGAACCGACTGCATGATGTAAAAGTCGGGGCATTTCACCTCGTGACGAGGTCGTTGACTTGCGTAAATCCACCCACCTTTCTCGGTACCGAGATAAACACTGCCAGCGGAAATTTTCTGAAATTCAATACCTCGATATTGAACACCCATGCCGCCACCTCATTGTACACTGGCTTCCATTCTTTTGTACCAAGCGATGCCTTTTGCGTGGTCTTCTAAGACGTTAAATTGTGGGAACGGAGAGATGGAACGCATGTAGCCGAATGCGGCAAAGTCTACGAGGTCTGGTTCGTCTCCACCAAAGTATGATTTTGACCCGTGTTCATCTGTGAATTCTGTGAGTAGGTCGTGCCACAATTGCTTCGGCGTTCGACCATCTTTCTTGACGCGCTTACGGGCAATAATGCCCCACATGATCGGGAAGCCTGCCCAAGCATAGAGGCGCTTTGAGAAGAATCCGAATTTTTCAATTTTGGAGATACGAACCGTCGTCTTAAGGGCCGAGCCTATACTGCCGTAGAGGATTGGGATTGTTGCTTTCGACATCTTTGAATCCGCCCATTCAAGCCATTGTTGTTGCCGTTCAGCGTCACCTAACGAAGCCAATTTTCCGCCGTTATATGTCGCATCTATGTGCTTGAGCAGTGGTGTGGAATCAGTATGGTATTCGCCGTTCTCATCAGTGAAAACAGGTACTTTGCCCCAATCTCCAGCAAAACCGACTTCTTTTTTGATTTTCATGCCGTTTACACTGATGTATTCTACATCAAGCCCGATGTATTCAATGAGGCCACGAACCTTCCAACAAAATGGACACGTGTAAAGCATGTGGAGTGTAGGGGTTTGACCCATGATTAGAGCCTGTAGCCCCCCCTTCTTCAATCCTCGTCATCAACCTCGGGCCTCCAACCAGGCTTCCAAAATTCAAGGTCATCGAGCCATGTGACCCATTCTTTGTCGCTGCAAGTCAAGAGGCGAAACGCCCGTGCTTCAAGTCCACTGCGATTCACATCCGAAATCATGCCTTCTCGTGAGGCATCTGTCCATTCGACCTGCATCCTTCGAATCTGTCGACGTGCTTCTTCGGGATTGTCGAAGTTCATTTCACATGCGTCACGCAGTTCGGAAATCATAGTACGGTTGTCTTTGAGCAACGGGTCATCTATCGGAGATCGATGTGTTTTCTTTTTGCTTCCAAACGGCCACCAACCCATGAAATGCCTTCGCACCCCTTCCCTATGATATTTTGCTTCGTGTTGGGTCTTCATCAAGGAGGACGCTTTCGCCAAAGCATGGCAAGAGTGACCGTCCACTTCCACGGAATCCCGAGAGAAAAGGCACATCGTGAACTCATTGACATGTACGCTAAGCGATTAAGAAAGAGGGGTGTGAAGATTGAGTACCATTCCGATAAACTTTCAATGAACGCTTATGTTGAGCAGTTGGACAAACTCAAAGGTACACTGATTTTCCTTGACGAAGGTGGGGAAATGATGAATTCCATCGAGTTCTCAAAGCGCGTAGGTCTTTGGAAAATGGAAGCCGATGAAACACATCTTGCCATCGGCCCAGCAGATGGTTGGCCAAAAGCGGACGTTTCAGTCCACCGCAACCGTCTTTCCCTTTCGCCGCTCACTTTCCCGCATGAGATGGCCAGCTCAATGTTGGTCGAGCAACTGTACCGTGCAACCGAGATTCTGAGGGGCAGTGAATACCACAAGGCTTGAGCAAAGGGTCAAGAAGTGCCGTTTCTTCGGGGATAACGAGGAGTCGTATGTTGACATTCGAGACAAATACACTCCAGTGGCTTCTCATTGGATTTGAGGCCGCCATTGGGCTACTTCTGGTCTTAGGCTCTAAAAGCCAGCCTTTCCCACAACCCTCTCGCCGATTTGGATTGCTCATTTTGAGTCTTACTTTTCTCGTCGCAGTAGGACAATTGGCACCTAAACCGGTCACTGTGACCGGCCACCTAGTATTCTTGACTGGCATTGGTTCATTCGGCCTTCTCGCAGGTATTCATCACTTGGTTCGTACTCGACGTGAAGTTCTTATCGCACCCTTTTCCGGATTCTTTTTCTGCGTAGGAGTCGGTGGACTCATGATACAAACATGGGCCTCCTTAAATCAGTTTGAACAGTGGTCAGGATTCCTTGCACTGGTTGTGTTGGGCGGTGGACAAACCTGGTTGGTGTTCCGAGGCCTGCTCATCGGGCGACTCCCTCTTGCATGGAGTCAGGCGGGCATGGTGGCCCTCCAGAGAGGCAATATTTCTGGGCTTGATGGGGCAATATCGTGCTTCGAGAAAGGCTGGGATGCAGATGAAGAGCATCTTAATCCGATGGCTTATCTCGCGCTGCACCGCATTCACTTGTTTATCGGGGATGAAGCCACTGCGAATGAATGGCAAGACTCTTTGCTTGATGCAGGCGGTGAAGAAGCTGTAGCAATTGAATGGGTTGAAGCGATCCATTCTGCTCTTGAAAGCATCGATAAAGCAGCATCTCTCAACCTTCCACCTATGGGGCATAAGGAACAGGAATGAGTCGGAAAGTGGAAGTTTTCTTCCGCTTTCGTATCTTTTCAAGAAGTAATGAGCATTTTATTATGCAGGAATACAAAGTACTTAAGAGGAAGAAAGACGATATATAAACATGGAGAACCTCTTTGCACGACAAGATGATTGGGATTTGGGTACTATTTTCTGGTACGCAGTCGTCGTCTGGTTTTCTTCGAGTCTTCTCTCGCAATCGTTGTACATGGCATTGTATGGTGTACCTTACGACGCCGTTACACTGCTCAAGCAATTTGGCCCCGCATACTACATCGTGTTTGCTATCGAACTCTTCATTTGGATTGGTATCGGCTCGGTCGTTGTCATGAAGGCAGTTCGTAAATTTTCGAACACTCCTCAACAGCCTTTGGGGTCGGCTTAACGCCGCAACCGTCATTTCTGTAAACCCGCAAAACAGCCGAAAATCATGGATTCCGTCCGATGACTTCATGGTCTGTCAAGTAAAGGGGCACATGTGAAAGAACATTCAGACGTACCGTTCTTTTCTGGTCGACCTATGGAAGTCTGTTCCTTGGTTGACGAAGAGAGCGCAATGCGAACACTACCGAAAGGTGCTCGAATCGTTTCCATCGAAGAGGCGAGAGAAAACTTGCCCAAAGTAACCCGCTGGCTTGCAGAATTACAGGCCATGAGTGATGAGGCACACGATTTGACCGAAGAGTTGGAAGTTCTTCTTGAAACGCTTGAGGCGGAAAGTGAGCATGTGGTCGAAGTAGCTGAACAACTTGCTCAACTCGTCACTCACTGGCAATCCATCACCGCAAATGTGGAGGCAACCGGTACCCGAATTGCTTGTTTAGAGCCAGGTAGGCTTGAATGGTACGGGGTTGTTGATCAACATTTAGCGCTGTACTCATGGCGATTTGGTGAAGAAGATATCGAATGGTATCACCCAATTGACACCAGTTTCCTTGCCCGAAAACCACTCATAGAAGCATGACTTCGGAAGGTTTGGGGCAGACTCATGGTTCGTATTACACGCGTTTACACAGGCACTGGAGATGAAGGAAACACTTCGTTGGTAGATGGCTCACGTCGTTCTAAGGCCGATCCAAGGCTTGAAGCGGTTGGGACCTGCGATGAACTGAATGCCTTGTTTGGAATGTGTTTGATGGAAATACAACGTCTCCCCTCGCATGAAGATGGGGGAAGTCGTTCAACCGTTCAGCGGGTACAAAGCATCGTTACTCAAGTGCTTCCAAGGGTACAAAACGAATTGTTTGACCTCGGTGCTGAACTTGCTTGCCCGCCAGAACAATTGCCTGAAGGAATGGCTGTTTTGAGCGATAAACAGGCTGATGTATTGCTTGAAGAAATGGATGCTTGGCTTGAACAGCTTGAGCCATTGACGAGTTTCATTTTACCATCGGGTAACGGCCCAGAGGCGGTAATGCACCTCACTCGTACAGTGACCAGACGTCTTGAGAGAACGGTTTTGAGATTGAGCGAAGCTGAGGGCGAGGGGTCAGTTCGACCTCTTGTTCTGGTCTACATCAATCGACTTTCTGACTGGCTGTTTGTTCTTGGGCGATGGGTTTGCCTAGGACTTGGTAACGACGAGTCTCTCTGGATGCCTCTCGGTCGGCGTGGTCCTGAGAACGGCGCTGCTGAGTTAATACGTAAATTGAGTAGAAGTGACGATGATTTCGATCACTTGTGAATTATTCTTTCCCGATTGAACGCATGTGTTCATGCGCATTTTTGAGAACTCGCTTAGTTTCTTTATGCGACAACTGATCCATGGCTTGTTCCCAGTCCAACCACATATGGCCGCGGTGCTCGTGAGAAAGTGATACGCTGATACGCTCGGTTTCAGCAAGATACCAGTACACCTGCTTTGTGCGCTTTTTCCCTTTGTGCCGATACGAGTATTCGCTTCTTTCGACAAAATTGGGTATGAATTCTATTTCAGATATGCCGGTTTCTTCCTCCAACTCCCGTCGCGCAGTCGAAAAATGGTCTTCATCGGTCTCCTCGACGTGCCCCTTCGGGAAATCCCAGTGCCCTTGGGGGTACTGGAGCAGAAGTACGGTTCCGTAGTTGACCAAAACAACGCCACACGAGGTCTCCATGGACAGAGCAGAGAGGCGATAGGTCAAGTCAATTTTGGCGAAATGGTTTCCGACAACCTTCTTGAGCAGCGTGCGCACGCATGTCGTTATGCCTCATCCGACATCGCCGTTAGAAGAAGCAGGTCTTCCTGATTTTAAGCGAATAATCGCAGACTCCGACCTTGACGGGTTATGTGCAGCAGCAGTCCTCAAAGCGGCGAATCCAGATGCAGAGGTCCATTTCGCACATGCGGCGCTCGTTCGGTCCGGTGCTTTGGATGAATTGATCGACCGTTCAACAGCAATGGTTGATTTGCCTTTTCACCCGGATTGCGGTTGGTATCTCGACCACCATCAAACCAACCGTCCCAATGAACAGGAGGAGAAACTCTTCATTTCACAAGGCGGAACCTGCCACTGGGAATCGACGCCTTCAGCTGCAAGGTTAGCATTTGATGTATTGAGCCCCTATATCGACTTGGCACATCTTGAAGAAATAATGCCCATTGTTGATGCGCTAGATTCGGGTCAAATTCGAAGAGAAGATTTTATTCAAGACGGACCGGTATTGCAACTGGCGCGTTCACTTTCTTTACGCGAGACGGAACACATGCATCATGTGCTCAATCTTTTTTCCCGGGGGGCATCGTTAGCAGAAGTACTGGCCGATGAAGACATTATGCCGCACATCATTCGAGCGCGTGATGAACGCATTGCTGCACAAGCAGTCGTAGAGCAGCATACTGAAATTATCGATCGACTTGCTATCTGCCGTATGGATGAGAAAGGAGTTCGCTCAAATGGATATCTTGTCACAGCGTGGGCAGGAGACAGAGCGGATGCGTGCTGTATTGTTCATGGCTATGCGGACGGCTCGATTGAAACGCCCGAACGCCCAGCACTCTCCGCCAGTTTTTATGCCAATTCATTTCTCGAAAATGGGCAGAATCGATTTGATTTGTCTCGTTTAGCGACAATGTTTGACCCAACCGGTGGCGGGCATGCCAATGCTTGTGGTTGCCGCATCCAGCCTCCTGGGGTCGAATCAAACCTCGAATTATGGATTGAAGCGTGGAAGAACCGAAGTGTTGTTCTTGCCATTGAATGATTTACAGTACAGCAAAGATATACAAAAATCCCAAGAAAGCATGCAAGAATACGAGGACAACCACAAGGTCAGCCGCTCTTCCATGACGCATTGCAATGTGCTTGAACTTCTTTCCTTCATTTCGGGCATCTCGTGCCTGCCGTCCCATACGTGCCAGCACCAACAGAAGCACGAAACCGACTGGGCCCATGAACCCATGAAGGCTTCCTGGTATGAGTGATATGAACACGTCTTCGCCATCTCGCCAACCGGTAATCCCTCTGCTGATGAATGCGATACAAATAACAACAAATGTGGCCCAAACAAGCCGGTTTCCATTTCTTTCATGGTTTGCAAGAGCAGTTTTTCGCTGTTCACCTTTGAGTTCATGGCTTTTTTTACGCCAAGAATATTGCCACCAAATCCACACCAGTAGCCCAGAGGCGAGAAGAGGGTGAAGGAGCAAAATTGCAACTCGTACCGGATCCATCTCGCTCCCAGTTTTGAGCCAAGCGTTCTTTGTTCATTGTTGTTCGCAGATATTTGCTCCTCGTTCTGCTGTTTGATTTCATGAAGGCCGTGCCGGTGGGTTGAAGGAGGGTAGGTTGAGCCAAGAGGGTAAGGGGGCGCATTTTGCAAGAGACGTACATAGCGAACTGCCTCCAAGAGGCGTTCAAAACGAACATCACGAAGAACCGCCGTCAAGCGATTGTAGTCAAGATTCCAGACTGGCAACTGCTTGAGAAACCTTGGCGCCCACTTCTGCTTCTTGCTTTGGCTGAAACAGAGTTACCTGCAGCCGATGAAGACTCAGAATCAACGCCTCGCCGCCGAAGTTCGGGTGGCCGCGGACGAAGTCGACGGGGTGGAAGAGGCGCTACAGGCCCGATGGACCTGCTACCTACCGCTCAAGAAATGCTCCTACCGTCTGAATCTTCCCCCGCATACCGTTTGGCTGTATTGATGGTTCACAAACTTCTCAACAAAGACGAATGGGAAGAAGATTGGGAAGTCACTGAAAAATCACTTCGTGACACATGCCTCGAAAAGGGCGTTCATCCAGTTTGGCATGATTTGGCTCAACGAACCGCAGTTCTGGCTCAGTTTGCTGCTTTCCCAAAGGCGAAAGTCTCCAAAGCAAAGGCTGGCAGGAAAGTAAAACTTGAATCCGCTTTCATCAATCCTGCCAATTCTGAGGAATTGATTCTTGCCATTGAGGCAATATCTCCGTCAATCACCGATGCTGAATCACAAGTTGCTCTACGAACCGTCGTTTCTCAACTCTCTGCAGGACGTTCAGTTCAACCAGCGAAAGTCTTGCTGAGTATGGAAGGCCAAGCCTCTGCTCTAAGCGTGCTGCTCTCTCTCATTTCAGGGCATGACCCCATTGAGTCATTGAAAACTCTCAGTTCAGTTGATGAGGAATTAGCCTCACAGCTTACCGACTTTTACGCCCTTAGCCAAGGGAAGGTAACAGACTGGAAGAAATCGAAAGCAGCCAAGGGAGGGCACTCTCTTGCAGATGCACGACAACTTATGGCTTGGGAAAATGCACCAGATGAAGCCGCAAAATTATCTTCAAAACAACTCACAGAAGGATTACAACTCCTTCGCGAGAAAACAACCAATGCTTCGCAAATTGAGAAGGTCATGTGGTGGAGATTGAACGCACTGCATAAGGAAGGAAAGACTGAGGAGACCGTTCAGTTACTTACCAGTTTGAAACTCGACCAACACACGGAATTATCCCGAATTACACCTCTTTTAGCAGACTTATCCAGTGAGACACTCGATCAGTGGCTGTTGGAGCAGATACCTGTGTTGGATGACGGTGCGCTGGTTGCTCTCATCCAAATGGATTCACTGTCACTCGAGATTCGTTCTGCGTCTGCTAAGAGCCTCAAAACAGAATCGGTTGAAGCGCATGAAAAGGTGCTCCCCCTCCTCATCGACATCTATACTCGGAGCATGGAATTATCACTCCTTGCTCAAATTATTACCTCGGATGACCTCATCCCAATGTCTCATCCATACGAGACGCTCCTCGTTTCGCACCTTCTTGATGCTGGAAGCGACAGTGAACTTTGGGAGCAAGTTCGTGCAGCACGCCGAACCGCACTTTCTCAAATTCACAGCATTGATGCACCCGACTCCTTTTCCTCAACTTCTGAAGCATTGTTGATGCTGTTTGAAGGTGAAAACATCGAAGATGAACGCCTCACGACGGTTCTCGACCGCCAAGGCCTACGAGCGTTCGGACCTATTCGACAAGCGTTGCGAGATGGCGGCAGTGGAATTGCTTCCTCAACCCATCTTTCGAACCTCGAGCAGAGTGTAGTCGCAGCAGATTTGACAGCCATGGAACGAATTTTGTTCAATGCCGTCATTTCCACACTCCGCCTCAATTACGTCGGCTTGATGCTTCAACACGGAAATTCTGATGCTGAAAACATTGAAACCCTCAACGTGCTTCTAAGCGACACATCCATACCGACTGGAATGATTCACAGCGTGCGCCATTTGGTTTTGGAACACGACATTGGGCTTCCATCCCTTGTCCGATGGTATCAGCATAATGACGCTCTTTCTCCATGGCATACGCTCGCTCGTGCAGCAGTTTACGCTTCGAACAATGAAGAATTGAATGCTGCTAGGGATTACAGAAAGGCCGGTGATCATGAGGACTTTGATTACGAACACTCACTTACTCTCTACCGAAAGGCTCTGATTCACCTTGCATTTGCGGAACAATGGCGTGAGGCTGTTGAATTGCTCGATGCCCAACCTGCATTGAAGAGCGCCATAACCCAACGATTCCAACTGTACTTGCGAGTCTCGTATACTGCCAAATCCAAAGATACCAATTCGGCAACGAAACTGCTCAAAGATTTCGTCAAACGTTCCCGCATGGTTGCTGAAGAAAACGAAGAGGGTGAAATGGTCGAAGTGCTACGTGTGTATCATGCAGAAGACGATTTGGATATGCTGAAAACATATCCACTGGAACACCCGCGCCCGCTTCCTACGGACCCGTTTTGTGGTCGTGTAACTGCTGCAACCAATTCCCTTCACAAGAATCGCCGCCGCCAAAAGAACACATTCGATATCCGTTTCAATCAATTGATGCACGGAGGCTCACCATCTGCTGAGGAAGTCTACACCTTGGCGAGTGAAGCGGCGAAGGTACGCCCAGTTGATGGATTGATGTTCCTTGAGCGTGCTCAAAACAGCCCACTGTTCACAGATTCGGAAATCCGTAGACTCCAACAAGCAGAGAACTCGTTGTTTTCCCTGAACAAGGGGCAGATACCGAATGCATCTCGCCGTTACCTCCGTAATCTTTCATTGGCTCCGTTGGTTCTTGTTGATACGAACATACTTGTTGACGCATTGATTGACCGTATTTCCGAAAAATTACACTTGGTCAGCGAAGCCAGTCTTGATGTGCGCGGCCAGGGAAGTTTCCACAAGATTCTGTTGAGTAAATCGAAGGATAAGAAACTGCATTTGTGGTTGCCTGCCGTCGTTAAGCAGGAGTTGCGCGGTATTGCATCTGGTATTCAGCACCTCAAAGCTCGATTCGACGATTCACTCGTTTCCCCAGAATTACTCGATAACATCTTCAGTGCCAAAACCATCGATTCTTTGGTTGAAGATGTCCTCAAGGATTACAATACTTGGCGACCCCTTAATCTTGATTTGGAGAAAGAAGCGGAGTCCGCTGAAAATGTAGAAGCAATCGAGCAATTCCTGCGCGACTCTACAGAGATTTACGAAGAGATTACCGCGATGAAACGCACACGTGGCGAACCACTCCGTACTGTCCTTGATGGCCGTGATGTGTATCCTGAAGCACCAGACCGTGTAATCATGCAGATTGCTTCACAACTAGCAACTCAATCACTGCAGGATCTTGGAACTGTTTTGGTGGCAACACGAGATGGCGACTTTACCCTGGTTGCACGAGCTTTCGAAGAGCAATTCGGTTTCGGAATTGCGAAGAACAGTCGTTCTCTAAACGCTTGGCTCAAATGAGCCTCACATGTGTGAAATCATTGCGTCGCCAAAGGCACTGCAAGAGAGAAGTGTTGCATCGTCCATCAAACGCTCAAAGTCGTAGGTTACAGTTTTAGCAGAAATTGCTCCTTCCATTCCCTTGACAATGAGGTCAGCAGCTTCGCTCCAGCCCATATGTCGCAGCATCATTTCTGCGGAGAGGATAAGTGAACCTGGATTCACTTTGTCTTGTCCAGTATACTTTGGCGCAGTACCGTGTGTTGCTTCAAAGATTGAAATGCCGGTATCATAGTTGATGTTGGCGCCCGGGGCAATTCCAATTCCGCCAACTTGTGCAGCAAGTGCGTCTGAGATGTAATCGCCATTCAAGTTCATGGTAGTCAGCACTGAATATTCAGCAGGACGGGTGATGATTTGTTGGAGCATAGCATCGGCGATAACGTCTTTGACAAGGATTGTTTTTCCAGTGTTCGGGTTCACAAAAGTACACCATGGTCCACCGTCGATTTCAACAGCACCGAATTCTTCCTTAGCAAGAGAATACCCCCAATCACGGAATCCTCCTTCTGTGAATTTCATGATGTTGCCCTTGTGGACAAGGGTGACGCTTTCTTTGTCGTTATCAACGGCATATTGGAATGCTGCGCGTACAATACGTGCCGTTCCTTCTTGTGAAATCGGCTTTATTCCAATTCCGGAAGTGTTGGGAAATCGAATTTTGTCGACGCCCATTTCGTTTTGTAGGAAGTCAATGAGTTTCTTGACACCGTCGCTTCCGGCTTCCCATTCGATGCCTGCGTACACGTCTTCGCTGTTTTCTCTGAAAATAATCATGTCAACATCACCAGGTGATTTGACAGGTGATGGAGTGCCGTCGTACCATCGGACCGGTCGAACGCATGCGTAAAGGTCGAGCTTTTGTCGAAGTGCGACATTGAGGGAGCGTATTCCTCCACCAACTGGAGTTGTTAATGGGCCTTTGATGGACACAAGACCGTTACGCATAGCATCAAGTGTCGCTTGTGGCAACCATTCTCCAGTAGCGTTGAATGCTTTTTCACCAGCGAGAACTTCGGACCATACGATGCTCTTTTCACCGTTGTACGACTTCGAAACAGCAGCGTCTACAACCTTCATCATGACGGGCGTGATGTCTATGCCAATTCCATCTCCTTCGATGTAGTGAATAATTGGGTCGTTTGGAATGCTGAGTTTACCATCCGTCATTGTTACCGGTGTTCCTGTCATGTCAATCGTTCTGTCCCACATGCATCCCCTTCAAGAATGAACCGCCCCACGGACCTCCATGCAGGGACGAGTCGAGTGGACAGGAGAATATGGACTGAAGTGTATCAATTCAAATCAGCAAAGCCTTGACATTGATTGGGAAAATGGACCTTCGCCTATGCAAATCACGCTGCAGATGGTAGCTGCTTGTTCTGTTGTCGATGTTATTGGTGGACTCAAGGACAGATCGTTCAGCGAAGTATGGGTCGAGATTGACAGCACGAGAGCAGAATCCGCTCCACGCGTATTTACCTCAATTCAACTTGAATATCATGTGAAGGGAAACGTTCCTCGGAAATTAGTCGAACGACTCGTAGAGAAAAGTCACGAGAAGTACTGCAGTGTTTCCAACATGTTATCGGAAGTTGACATTTCATCATCCGTCGTTCTTCACGAAGACTAGACAGTTGCTTTGCCCGTAACGAGGTTGAGTTTCGATAATGAGTCCATCGCCTGCATCAAAAGTTCACGCAGTGCATTGTAGAGCGGATACCATGATTGGGCGAGGTGTGAAGGCGGATTAACTGGAAGGGCACCGTCTCCAGTAGAGAGTACTGTTGCAAATGGCCTGACTTGACCGGTACCTACCATGTCAATAATGAGTGAGAGATGGTATGCTTCTTTTTCCTTAATCACCTTAGCAGTTTCAATCTCTGCTCGTGCTTCCGCAGGCAAGTTGGCTAACCAATTATCTCCTCGCTCTGCTCGCGCATGAAGTTCTTTCTTGACGAGGACCTCGAGTAGTTCGGTAATCACTTCGTTGGAGAGCGTGTGTTGAGTAACCGGAACACTCTGCACTGGCTCGTGCACCGGTGCATCTTCCGACATAAGTTCGAACATTCCTGCGGGTTCATCTTCCATCCCAAACATTGAGTCTGCAACAAGAGTTTCTTCTTCGTCATCGTCCATGAAGGCTGCTAACGGGTCGTGATTGATGCTGGTTAACGACGGCTGATTGACTGCATGAGAGTTGGATTGCCCCGGAGGAGTCGCGCCGAGTATAGCAAACATATCGATTTCTTCTTCTTCGTGTTCAATTGGTGCTGTATCCCAAGGTCCCATCCTTTCACTTCCGAATTAACATTCGCCTTCTACTACATGAAAGAATGTTTTTTTGAGATGATGTCTGAGTGAACATTTTGGCGATAGATTATCAAGTAAGAAGGGTATGTGATTTGGAAAGAGTCATATGAGACGCACGAACAGTTACAACTGAAGTCCAATGAGGTTCAGTGGCCTGTCCGTTTTTCTCTGCTTGGTGATGGTAGTGGCGCTCGGCTCTCCATCAATACAGAGTGCACCCGCAGGAATTGGAAGTTTAGCCGATAACGGTTGCACATGCCATGGAGGATATTCAAACACAACTCAGCCGATTATTCTTGGGCTTCCAGAAAAGTTTGAAAGCAACATCACATATGATTTGACATTGAGTGTTGAGGAATACTCTGGACAACATTCTGAATCGGCACAGGGTGGATTCCGACTTCTCATAAGCAACGGTTCTGTTGAAATCCAAAACCAATCTCGAGTTCAGTTCCTCGATGGCGGGTGGACGCATACAGAATCAGGAAACCAGTATCGCAGTTGGAATTTGACATGGACTGCTCCGAGCGACAACACGACGACTGTTGACTTCGTTCTGCATGGAAACGCAGTCAACGGAAACGGAAATTCTGAAGGGGACATGTGGAATTCATTTGGTACAGTATTGCCAGGCGCTCAACACGAGGGTCCGGTTGAACAACTCAACCTCACAAGCGAATTGGACGATACACAGTACGGTATCTTGTACGCAGGGCTTATTGCCTTACTTCTTTTCTTATATTTCGCAATAAAGTGATCAGTTGACAAATTCGATTTGCTGGTTACGCAGAGCGCGCAATTGCCTGTTTTCGCTGGCACCGTGAATCTGTTCGCTCTTTACTCCAGTCAACACGAGCATGACGCGCAATTCATCTTCAAGTTCTTCTTTGACTGCTGCACCCCAGATAATTTGGGCGTGTGGAGAGATTTTGTCCTTGATGATTTTCGCACATTGTTCAGCCTCTCCCAATGTAAGACTCGCTCCACCGACAACGTTGATGAGAGCGCCTCTTGCATCCGAGGCATCGATATCAAGAAGTGGAGAATGAAGTGCCTCCATTGTTGCAGCTTCTGCCCGTCCCGGGCCCGATGCAGATCCGAGTCCAATCATGGCCACGCCACTGCCGAAATTGATGACTGAGCGAAGGTCTTCGAAATCCAGATTTACCATGCCGTCAATTGTAAGTAATTCTGCAACACCGGTAATCGAGCGTACAAGCAGCTCATCTCCAACTCGGAATGCGCTGGTAATTGGCAAGTCTTTGACACCTTCAATTTCAAGCAGTCTTTCGTTTGGTATGACGAGTATTGTATCGCAATGCTCTCGGAGGCGCTCAAGTCCCCACTCAGCATTCTGCTTTCGAAGAGCACCCTCAGATTGGAACGGATAGGTTACCACAGCGATGGTCATGGCACCTTGTTGCTTTGCCAATCGAGCGATTTGTCCCGCAGCGCCGGTTCCTGAACCACCACCCATTCCTGCTGTGATAATGGCCAGTTGTGTATCGTTTGTGATCCGACGCAGCGCTAACTCCGATTCTAGAGCGGCAGCTTCACCCTTCGTTGGGTCTCCGCCAGCGCCTCTTCCACGAGCGGTCCGCCCAATCAGAATCTTTTCTTCGATTGGCGACATCAAGAGTGCTTGGGCATCGGTATTGATTGCGTATCCAGTGACGTAGGAGTTATCGAACAACCCTTCCGCATGCAACCTTCCAATGGCGTTGCATCCAGCGCCACCTACGCCATACACTCGGATACGGGGTTGAAGAGATTCGAGCAGAGCCTTCAGTTCGACTTCACTGCCTTCACCCATCGGTGGGGCCACGGTGGCTGGCGTTGCCATTTCTGATTCAGTCAGTTCCAATACCCTGTCAATCAAGTGTCGCATGAGGGTCATGCTCACCCAAGCACCCTTGAATGTGCCGCCACTGAGAACCACTCAAACAGTGGTTTTTAGGGGTAATTTCGTTCACCAATTAGTCCCGAAGACCTTCTTGGGTTACTTGGTAGACGCACTCACCATCTGGCAAGTTCGGTGAGTCAACTAGGCGAGCAATTCGTCGGCCACCCTTTGCTTTTCGCAGGTAGAGGCGGAAGGTCGAAGCGTGGGCAAGTACGTGACCACCAACGGGCTTAGTTGGGTCGCCCCACATTGCATCTGGCTTGGAGTGAACTTGGTTGGTAACGAGTACCAGTGCATTGTTCACATCGGCAAGCTGCTTCAAATCTTTCAAGTGACGGTTGAGTTTTTGTTGGCGGTTTGCCAACATTCCTCTGCCGATGAATTCTGCTCGGAAGTGGCTGGTGAGAGAATCGACAATGATCATCTTGACATTGAGGCCTTTGCTCATTCTCTTGATTTCGTCAACCAGAAGCATTTGGTGAGCTGAGTTGTAAGCGCGAGCAACGTGGATTCTGCTTAGCACTTGTTCGGGATCCAGTCCGTGGCCGCGAGCCATTTGAGTGATTCGCTCTGGGCGGAATGTGTCTTCTGTATCGATGTAGAATACATCGCCATCAAATCCTCCTTCTTCGAGAGGCAGAGTGCAGTTGACAGCCAATTGGTGGCCAATTTGTGTCTTTCCGCTGCCGAATGCACCGTAAACCTCAACCAATGCTTGTGTTTCAAATCCGCCACCTAAGAGGTCATCAATCGACTCCACTTTAGAAGTGAGTTTGAGGACTTCACGGCGTCTTTCAAGAAGTGCGCCACCTGATACGAATCCGCCAATGTTTGCCATTTTCTTTGCGCCACCGATAATTTTTGTAGCAACGGCTTCGCCAAGTTCTGCTTGGTCTGCAAGATCGCCGGGTGACATGACTGCGAGTGCGAGGAGGTCATCGAAACCGGCTTCTCGGAGCTTCTCTGCAGTCGCAGGTCCTACGCCTGGAAGGTCTTCGATAAGCGGCTCAGGCACTTCCTCTTCTGTCGGCATCATTACCGGTGCTTTGTCCGTAGGACTTTCATTGTTTTCAAGTTCAGTTTTCGCTTTCTTCTTCGATTTGGTTGCCATTCTTGTTCACTTCCAACCCCTGCTGGTCCGCCAACAGTATATGAAAGACAGAAACAGGGCGCGTCTGGGAAAGCCATTCTTTCTACTGAATTGCGAGGCTTGAATCGCAATACTACGGGCTGTTGTTTCAGTTTAACTTCACTTTTCCGAAAACGAAAAGTGAATCTATTCTACTTCTTCTTCGGCTTCAGGAGCGCTCATTGGATTGGGAACGCTTTCTTGAGCGTCGTAGAGTATCTTGACCGTGTGATCGACATTGACCCGTTCCTCGCCGTTACCTTCCGCACTCACATCGACTTCGAGTTTCCATGTTCCTGGTTCGACGAAGTACTGGTTGTGCATCCATGAAGCATCTTGTCCGTCTCCCACTTGTTCGGGTGCTGATTCGACGGTTGTAGCATCAGTGGAGTTCAACATTCTCCATGTTACCGTGACGGTTTGCCCTTGATTGATTGGAGTTGCGGGTTGGTTTTCGATGTTCACCACAGTTGATTCGACTACAATTTTTTCTGGCGCTGGGCAACTGCAGTCCGGTGTCGTTTCGATGTTCATGACTCCAGGGTCAGCAGTGTTGCTGTCTCCCCAAGAAATCTGTTTGTCGATGCGAATCGTGATGTTCTCAAAGTAATCGTTCCCTTGGTCGTCGATGCCACCCATTGCTGCATCGAAGAGACCGTGCGTGAGGTACGTGTAGGTGACTTCACCGTCTTCAGCAGCGTCATTTTCAACAGCACTGGAGCCGTCGCCGGGGAGGAAATAGTAGGTGACCATGGCACCTGCGGATGATTTGGTGTACGAGAAGTCGAAGGTGAGTTCAACACCGGTCTCGGAAACCTGTTGGTTGTTCTGCACGTTTTCTTCAATGACACCTGAAGTTGCGTCGTAATAGACGATCAGTTCGATTGCGCTGGTTTCCTCCGGTTCACCATCAGAACTTAGACAACCTGAAATCGAGGCTAACAGGAGCAATGTGCACAAGATGGCCGGTACTGTTCGCACTGTTCGCATATCTCGGCTCATGTGCTTCATATTCATCAATGCAGTGCTGATTCAGTGTGAAATCCTCACTGAAAGTAGTTTTTCGAGGTGCATTCCTCAATCGTACTGAATCGGTGCATTGAAGAACGGGAGGGTTTCAGCGGTGGATATAACGAGGTGGGGTAGTCTGGATATCCCGTCGGGCTCATAACCCGGAGATCGATGGTTCAAATCCATCTCTCGTTACCATTCTCAGTACTCGTAGTAGTCGTGTTGCGGTTTGAGTAGATCCATTGCAGCTTGCAGCCGGGCGTTTGCGGCTGCTTCACCGCGCTCAATGGCTTGACGCTCTCCGTTGATGCGCTCAATTTGCTCTTTGCAAGCACCCGTTGGACCGATTTGTTTCTCCATTGCTGAATGGAAAGCAGCGATTATCTCATCGGTTTGTGCCATTGGAGAATGAATTGGCTGTAAGTAGAATATGCCTTCGTACATGATGACTGGGCCAGAGTCAGCAACAACACTGACGAGTCGCTGAACGAGTTTCTTTTGATCAGGAATCATTTGACATGCCTCAAGTGCAGCAGCCACATGCCCTGGTGATTTCTTTTCACATTGTGCAAAGGCTTTCATCGCCGCACTTTTCTTTCCAGCGTGGGCATACAACTTTGCAGCCCTTCGATAATCTTCAGCTTCAGAAGTCATTTTTGCTAAAAGTTGAGGTGCGCCTTTGGTAAGCACCCGAATCAGTTTTTTACGCTCTCTGTGGAGGATTTTAACGGTAGATATGCCACGTTTCGCTTTGTTCCGAACTAGGAAAACATCACAAAGTATTCTCAGTCCTTTGACCAGCATGATTTGGGCGTCAGCATCTCTATTTTTTTGCGAGAGAAACATGTCTGTGAACTGGATTGCCATAACTTCTGACATTTCCATTCGACCATCAGCCACATACCGCTCCAGCTGGAGCAGCGTTTGAGCAGGGTCGTTCATTCCAAACATGGCAACATTCATCGCTGTAGGTGATGACCTATCATGCCTTTCCCTGTTCGCTCAATTCAAAGAGTATCGATAACGCCGTTTATGTAACCATTCGCCCTTTTTGTTTATGTGTTGGTGAACACGGGCATTACTGTGGAAGACAACTTGTGCATTGCAGTAACCGGAACTCCGGGTGCAGGAAAAACGACGGTATGTGAGCTGTTAAGTTCGCCCTATAATGTGCTTTCACTGCAAGAATTGGCTGAACAAAACGATTGCTTAGGGCCGGTTGATGAAGACGACGGCTCTGCTCCGTTGGACATTCACAAACTCTCGGAGATCTGGGATTTTGATTCGAAAAGATTGACTTTTGTCGATGGACATCTTTCTCATCTTCTTGAAGTTGATGCGATCGTCGTTTTACGATGCCAACCTGAAACGCTTCGTGCACGGCTCGAAAGTCGTTCATACTCGCCATCGAAAATAACTGCAAATGTCGAATGGGAGATGCTTTCTGGAACATGGTCTGAACTTCTCGAATTCGAGATTGAAGTGCCTCTCTTGGAACTCGATACATCGGCTATGTCTGCCGAGGAATTACGTGAGAGTATCGTACAGTGGATCGACGAAGGCCTTCCATCAGCATCTCTTGCCGATGCGGCTTCGAAAGCCTTGAGTTGGTTGTAAGAAGTGCAATTTGCCGCGTGAAGAACCGCAACAACAAACACCCCCCCGCCTCGGCCACAGGAATGAGCATCATGGCATTGGAAAAATTAAGAGACACTTGGGAAGGCATCCTAAATCCACTTCTTGACACGCTTGAGAACGTGAAACCATCCACTGTAACTTGGGTCGCTTTACCTGTTGGCATACTTGGTGGATTGGCGGTCCTCACCGCGGATGACACTGCTTATGGTGCAAACATGTTACTCGGTGGCGGGTTGTTGATGATACTGGCCATGGCTATGGATGGTTTAGACGGTCCTCTGGCTCGGAAATTCGGCAACGTTAGTCGATGGGGAGATTATCTCGATCACACATTTGACCGACTCCTTGACGCTATCTGGCTGCTGTGTATCGCCGGTTCTGTTTTCGTCGGCGATTTCACACTTGGACTTGTAGCAGCGTGGCTGACCCTCATCGGTTCGTACATGGGGACACAAGCACAAGCCGTTGCAGGTTCTCGAAATTATCGTGGTTTCTCCAGAGCAGACCGCACCGTTGTTACGATTCTCGGAATATTCCTTACCGCTGCTTTCATTCACGCAGACATCGGCGATTTTGGAATGCTACCCGGGGTACTGGATCACATACCAATCACGCCGCTAAGCATTGTCGTGTTGATTTCTGCCTTCGGTGGGCTATGGACGTTCCTCGTACGTTTCCAACAAGCACATTCTGAAATCACCCGTATCGATTCCGAGGACCCATTGCCACAACCGAACCAATCAGCAGAGCAAGAATGATTGAGAACTTCGCACCCCGTAGGGGTGTGTTGAATGCCATTTTTACCGGTTAAATATGCGACATGCTCTTAACCGTCGCATGCGACAAGTGAATTGATGACAGTCAATCTGCTCGGTAAAGAAGGCAAGAGAAAAGCGATTTTTCTTGTGATGTGCATGCTTCTTGCTTTGCTGCCAATGAGCAATGTTTCTGCTGAAGATATTGGTAATCCGAGCAATCTGCAAGCTCAGGACATCAGTGCAGTGTTTGACCCTGCCTCCGAAACCACGACGGTCACTTGGCGCAATATTGACATTGATGGTTCTGTTTTGCAAGGACTTTTTACTGCTACTTACAATGTTTACCGCTCAAGTGAAGTCATCGACCAATCTTCAATTGGCAGCCTTACTCCGTTTGAAACAGGAATTGTAGCCTGTTCTTCCGCAGAAGTCCAAAACGACGCTTTCAAATGCCGTGGAATCAATGGTACCGTCGCTCAACACTCCGTCTCTTTCCTCGTATCCCCTGGCGAAAACGATTCGTTCTATTACGCTGTCACGACGACCCTTGGAGATGGAACTGAACTCACTGATTTAGATGAGAACGCCTCTCTTATCGAAACGCCTGTTCTTGAACAGACGACACCGATTCGAACTCCCTACAACATCTTTGGTTCGTTTGACCCGGACTTGAGTCAATCGACCGTTCAATGGATTAATTACAACGACATCTTCCCAATTCTCCCCGACACAGGTGATGATGCCTACCAGATTTTACTCTACCGAACATCGTATCCCGTGACCCGTTCCAACGGTGCGAATATGCTCGCAACTGAAACACCAATTGCAACTCTTCCTGCTGGTACTTCTTCGATTGTAATCGATGTGCCGCAAAACACCGACAGAGAAGCGCATTACTCTGTCACCTACAATTTGCCGAATTGGACTGCACCAGGCCAAGATTACCAAGATGTGCGTTTTCTTTCGAACAACGCAATGACCTCTCCGGTTATGGAAGACAACCTCCCCCCTGAACAAGTCAGTTCGATGTATGCTCAGTTCAATGCCGAACCAACAAACGGTGGTGGAACGACGACGGTTGTTTGGACCGACGTCGCTGGAGAGGTTGGAGAATCGTACCGCATTTACATGTCAGGCACAGCATTCTCGAGCGTTCTTCGTTCTGATGTACAACTGCTTGGGACAATCTCTGAAGGCGTAGAATCGTTCGATTACGAGGTACCAACAGGCCGTCTTGGAAATGCGTATTATTGCGTAGCAACCGTCGACATGTACGGTGTTATGGATACGAATGTGAGTTTCAACTCCTGCTCAGATGCAGTCGTTGAAGATGCATTCAGTCCATGGATCGCTGAACCAACCAATGTCTATGCAGAATTCATCGGCAACAAAACCACTCGAGTTTCTTGGACCGACCAATTGGGCGTCGAAGGCGAGCAATACCATATTTACAAAGCCGGTTGGAAAGTTACCGGTGGAGAATGGGCTACATTCAACGGTTCACTCCAATGGCTGGGTTCAGTGAGTGACGGCGTTGGGTATTTCGACGTGGAACTTTCTGATGGCCTCCTTATGTCTCGGCCGTATTATTTCGTGACCACAGAGGCTCTTTACGGGCATCTTTCTGGCACATACATGGACAAAAGGCTCAACCAAAACTTCTTCCAAATTGCTGAAGGGAACGAAGAAGATACAACTGCTCCTCTACGTGCGAGTATGAAAGAAGTACAATCCATCGGTTACCTGAACAAAGTCACTCTTGAATGGTTTAACAGCGACGAAACCGACGAAGTTTACCAAGTTTGGCGCCATTATGGTGAGCCGTTTGGAGAAGATGAGAGCGAGATTAGTTCCGTCACTGAAGACGGATGGGAACTCGTCATTGACAATATTCAAGCCGGAGCATCTGAAGAGAATACGTTCTTCAGACAAATTGACATTCCAAACGAAGTCGACCGTGATGTTTGGTATGCAGTAATGGTTGCTGATAAATGGGGTAACACAAATTCAGAGACCTATTCAGGTCTCAATTCCAATGCTATCAAAGTGACTGAAGACACCAAAGCACCTCAGGCCTCTATGGTTTTGATTAACGAAGACAACGAGGCTTTCACCAGTCCTTCGCTTATTGCAGGCGACTACAAGGTGCAAATTGAATTCGATGAATATCTCGACGTGAACCCAATGATCAACATTACCACACTTGGTGGTGGCGACCTTTCTGGTGGCGACCGTGAGATGGTGCTCATCCAAGAAAACGCAGGTAACCCAGACCGTGGACCAGTCTATGAACTCGACTTCTTCGTTACATCTGCCACCATTGCTGGCGGTATGGTTTTTGAAGTTCAAATGGAAGACCTTGCCAACAACAAAGCTACGCAACTATGGAACGACCGAGCCGTTGATGCAGTGGCGCCACAAGTCGTCATTTATTCGCCGTCTTCATTCTCTGACAGTGAATCAAAGTACCTGTACGGTAACATGATTCAAGTTCTTGCAGGTGCAGAAGACGACGTACGAATCGATTCGTTCCAGTACAAGTTTACCTACAACTACGGAACGGGCCAGTCAATCAACACACCTTGGACTGAAGCCACTGAAGTCACCAACCTTAACGGCGACAACAGTTCCTTGGTTTTGGATTTGGAATTCTCAGCAGGTAACTTCCTACCAGGGCAACACGCTGTGTTTGTTCGTGCGGTTGACTCTGCAGGTAACGAGAGGTCAACAAGCGTCATTTTTGTTGTTGATGAATGCCGTAACCGGATTGACGGAACAACCTCGTGCAACTATGTAGAATCACTCAAACCAGAGCCAGAGCCAGTTATTGTTGAACCGTCCATGACCGACCCACCGTATATCTTGGTCTGGATACTTTCAGGAATCTTTGTGTTCTCATTGATTGTCATGTCGATGGTGATCAGTACCAGTATGAGCGGACCTAAGAAGAAGAAGGCAGGCTCTGAGGAAGAAGAAGATGAGGACTGGATGTCTGAGTTTATCGGAACTTCGCAAGATTTGGACATGGGTGCGGTCACAGATACAAGCGCCAAAACAGATGAAAAATCTGTTGAACCTGAGGCTGAAACTGAAGCTGAACCAGAAGAAGACCCATTCGCAGTGAATGTCATTACTCGTAAAACACGTCGCAAGAAGGACGTCCCAGAAATCGTTGATGACGATGACGACGATGATGATGGTATCGATTGGAGCGAATACGACGACGACGACGAAGAAGAGGCAGTTGAGGAAAAACCGGTCTCTAAGAAGCGCGCAGTTGGCCGCCGAGCAACACCTCGTAAGGCCCCCAAGCGTCGAGCAGTAGGTCGCAAAAAGAGCGAAGACTGAATCAAATCAAGCGGTGAAGTCAAGGGCTAATGCTTCTTCGAAGCAGATATGTCGGACCCGAAAACAGTAGTCGCTGGAGACATTTTAGTCGACGAGGCAGAAGAAGCAATGGAGCATTTTCTCGCTTCGTTCGACCCACGAAAGAACAAACTGAATTTCCTCTTGCTCGCGATTCCAGTTGCGCTGTACGCGAACTTTACTCACCAAGGCGGCCTTGCATTTATTTTCTCGATGGTCGCCATAATGCCGCTTGCTTTCCTTATGGGCAAGGCGACAGAAGAAATTGCGTTGCGAACCGGTGAGGCTGTTGGCGGTTTGCTTAATGCGACCTTTGGCAATGCTGTTGAGATGATTATTGCAGGTCTTGCCCTCTACACTGCCTCGAAGAATGAGGAGATTGCTGAAACGATGATTACAGTTACTCAAGCCTCATTGATTGGCTCGATTCTTGGAAACCTTCTGCTGGTATTGGGTCTGGCCATGGTTTGGGGTGGAATAAATCACAAAATTCAGTTTTTCAGTCAAGACGCAGGACAAATGAATGGATCGCTCCTTTTGCTTGCCATTGTAGCGCTTATCATACCAAGTGCCGTTCACCATTCAGGAGGCACACTCGGTGATGTCGCACAACTCTCACATTACGCAGCGGTCGTCCTGCTTGCCATTTACGCATTAGCACTTCTTTTCCAACTCAAAACGCACGTCGATGTGTTTGCTACTGAAGCAGGCCATGGTTCGCATGAAGACCCCGAAATGAGCATTAAAGACGCGTGGATTTTACTCATACTTTCTACGATACTTGTCGGTTGGATGGCGCATATTTTGGTTCACAGCCTTGAAGTGGCAGTAGAGAAGTGGCATTTGCCGGAACTTTTCATCGGCGTAATCTTGCTTCCGTTCTTCGGTAATGCGGCTGAGCACTTCACTGCGGTGTTGGTAGCTGGCAAGGATAAGATGGACCTCTCGATTGCAATTGCCATCGGGAGCAGTGTCCAAATTGCACTCTTCGTCGCTCCAGTCATGGTTTTGTTTGCATGGGTCTTGGGCGTCAACCTTACTCTTGAGTTTGGTTTACTCGAAACCGCAGCGACGTTTATTTCAGTTCTTGTTGCCAATTCAATCATGAGTGATGGCAAATCCAATTGGCTTGAGGGCACCATGCTTCTAGCGTGTTATGTGATTCTCGCTCTGGCGTTTTTCCAAATGTGAGTTGATGGTATGGGCTTGAAGAAATTAATTGGCTACGCCTTATCTGTACTGTCTTTCATCCTCATCGCAGGTGGAACAATTGGTTACACTGTTGAAGGACAAATCGATGATGTCCCTACACCAAACATCGAAGGTTTCGTTTTCTTTTCAGATGAGGCATTGCCTGGTAATCCTGCTGCCCTTTTCATTACCGCCGATACGACTGTTAAGTGGGACAGGGATGACATTTTCATGGTTATAGCCGACGAAAATAAGAAGTCGCAATGCGACGGAATACGGGCAAATGGAGGGGGATTCCTTCAATCGACATCAGACAGTCAAACCTGCCAGTACGGAGATATTGGGTATGAAGCAACAGCCACCAACGGTGACAATGGATTAGAGTGGCGAGTAACTGAAGGTGAATTTTACGCTGGAATCGGTACGAAATCAGGGACGCTTCCAGCAGGCACAGACCTCTCTCTCGACTATGAGGTGAAATTGTCAGCAGGTGCGGCAACCTATCTGTTCAGTTTCCTAACAGGAATTGGTGGCTTAGGCATCTCACGAATGAAGTAATCATTCGACGCCTTCATAGTACGACTGAACAGCTTGGTCCAGTTCATTCCAAGCCAAGCGTTCATCCAATGTTTGTGTTTGGCCATCGAGACGGACGCCTTTTCCATCAACCCACAGGTCGAGGCATTCAGCGCCGTTGAACACGAGGTTTGCGAGGTGTCGGTTACCACTGCGTCCAGCGGGTCGCATTCGAATATCGTCAAGATTCCAAACAGCCCAATCCGAACTTCCTTTGGTCGCCATTGAAAATACTTCATTGGCTGGTAACAATGTAGCATCCCAGTGATCGTGACGCTGTACTAAGGACGCGAGACGGGCTTCAGCAAGCATGTCCAGTCCACTTCCGGAAGATGCTGCGCCATCGGTTCCGATGCGTACATCTACACCTGCTTCCTTGTATGCGGGGTATGACATCGTACCACCACATGCGATTTTCATATTCGATGAAGGGCAATGCACCGCTGTGACTTCATGTTCAGCAAGCATTCGAATCTCATTTTTCTTCACCCATGAGGCGTGAGCACACACGGTCCCGGGCTTGAAGAAGTCCAAACTGTTGAGGTATTCAACGGGATAAAAGCCGGTTTTCTCGTGGCAATCGGCAATTTCCTTTCTGGTTTCACTGACGTGAATATGCAACCGAGCATTGCGTTTTTCCGCCAACTCTGATGCTCTGCGTAAAGTTTCTTCACTGCAAAGGTATACCGAATGCGTTGCAATTGCATACTGGATTTTATCTTCTCGTTTTTGGGTTTTGAGTATGCTGTCCATTTCGTCGAGTGCGGATGCAGCATCGGGGTGTGAGGGTAGAGCAGCATCGCTTACAGGGCCTCCAATTAATCCACGAAGCCCAGCATCACCGAGGACCTTTCCAGTCACTGCGGGATAAAAATACATGTCTGCAGCAAATGTAGAGCCTGTTCGAATCATCTCTGCAGCAGCGGCTTGTGCTCCGATGCGAACATACTCTGGATTGAGTTTTGCTTCAGTTGGAAAAATCGCTTCATTGAGCCAACGATGCAATGGAAAGCCGTCACTGAAGTCACGGGCATTCAGTTGCATAGCTAAATGGGTGTGCCAATTTTGAAGGCTTCGTGTAATGAGGCGATTGCTGCCATCAAGATCGGCTTGAACATCCTCGTCACCTTTTGATAGAGAGTAACTTCCGTCTTTGTTGAGCAGCACATCCCCGACGTACTTACGACCGCTTTCATCGTACAATATTGCGTTGCGATACCGCACGCTCATGTCCTCGGCCATGCAGATGGGTCTGCCTCAACCCTCATGAACGCTTTCAACCGTTTGCCTTATCTCTCATCGATGCTGCCGACGGTCTGCGCCACTGTGGCTTAGCTGGTATAGCACCTGATTCGTAATCAGGAGGTCGGGAGTTCGAACCTCCCCAGTGGCTCTTCTATTGGTCGACAGCGTGTCGAATATTGAGGGTGAATGCCTTGGCACTCGCTTCAAGGCTGGCAACGGCAGGTAGATTCTTCCCAGCAATGTAGTCCAAACATGCCCCGCCTCCAGTTGAGAGGTGGCCCATTTTGTTCCGCAAGCCGTGCTTGACGATGAGTGTCGAGGTGTGTCCTCCTCCGACAACAACATAGCCGTTTGATTCAGCACATGCGTTTAACATTTCAATGGTTCCAAAGGCGAAATCATCCAATTCAAAAACACCAGCAGGGCCGTTGAGGTGAATCGTTCCAGCCGATTTTATTGCCGCCGAAAGTTTACGTATGGATTGAATTCCAAGATCGAAAATAGGTGCTTCGATTGGCAATTCTTCGATGGAAAGGTCAACCCGGTTGTCTTCGATGTTCGCTGCAACGTCAACAGGAAGGTGAATTTTTTCTTTGAAATCACTGAGCAGAGATTTAGCAGTTTCAACGGTTTGATGCCAATTCTTGCCAAGTTCATTGACTAAGAAATCATGATTCACTGTTCCGATATTGAATCCTGATAGTTCGAGAAGGAGATTCGCAACGCCTCCAGTTGGCCAAAATTCGTCGCAAATATCGTTTCGCAGCATGTTGTCTGCAACGAGGATTGAGTCATCAACTTTGATTCCACCAAGAACTGCAAGGCAAGGTCGAGCAGGATTCTCAAGTGCTTGGTCCAATTTGTTGATTTCGTTCTTCATGAGTTCTCCAGCCACGCACGGAATCAAGTGCGTAAAGCCAACACCTGACGGCGTGCTGCGATGAGCACAAGCAAATGCATCGTAGACGAAAAGGTCCGCCACACTGGCTAAGTTTTGAACCATTGCTGTATCAGCATGGACTTCAAAACCGCCTTTGGTACTGACTTCATCTTTGTACATTCGAACGTTATTGAGCATCAGGATGTCTCCAACACTCATTTCTTCGATAGCGCGCATTGCTTTTTCACCGGCGAGGTCATCCACCCACTTGATTGGTCGGCCAAGAATTCGACCTAACTCACGGGAATGTCCCAGGGTAGAAGTGAAGTCGTTCTTGCCCGGGCGTGATTGGTGAGCAAGAAGAACCACTTTCGAATGTTGAAGGCGATTGAGTGTTGGAACAATGGCTTTGATACGGGTTGTATCAAGGAAAGCTTTGGTATCTGGGCGAAGAGGGCAATTGATGTCGACTCGAACCAGAACTGTTTTGTTGTCGACGTTGACATTGTCGAGAGTTAGAACACTCGCCATTGAACTGTCCAAGCACTCTCGGTTTTTGATTGCAACGGGTCAACTCGTGTGTCGGCAGACATGATTTTCTCTCCAACCGCGCGTTTGGTACAACCCAACGGCGCGAAAGGTGATATAGCCGCTAAGACCGCTGACAAAAGATGGCGCGAAAAGCACCCGAAGAGGATGAAACTCTGAAGGGGCCACGCCGTCGGGCAAAAACCAGCACTTCCTCGTTTGGCGTTTCAAAACGAGAAGGCCATGATGCTTCAGTGTATTACGGCAGTCGAATGTACGATGGAATAGTCTCGAGCCGTGAAGTGGGCGAGGCGCAAGAACTTCCACCAACACTGGCAGATACGGTCATTGAAGGAGATTCTCGAAATCTTTCCTTGCCGGATAATTGCGTTCACTTGGTCGTAACATCTCCACCGTACAACGCCAGCAAAGCCTACGATGAAGACCTTTCATTGAGTGAATATCTAGAGATGTTGTACGATGTTTTTGCAGAGTGCTATCGAGTATTGACTCCCGGTGGACGGATGGTCGTCAATGTTGCGAATCTCGGACGTAAACCGTATATCCCTCTCTCAAGTCACATCAACATTATGATGAACCAGTTGGGATTTTTGATGCGTGGCGAAATCATATGGGATAAATCAGCAAGTGCCGGGTCTTCTTGTGCATGGGGTTCGTTCCAATCAGCAAGCAATCCATGTTTGCGAGATGTACATGAGTACCTTCTTGTTTTCTCCAAAGGGAATTACAAACTCCCACGCGACAAATCCCAACGCTCAGATGGCCGCATCGACACGATACCTCGCGATGATTTCATTCAACACACCAAATCGATTTGGTCCTTTGCAACGGAACGCGCCTCACGAGTGAATCACCCAGCGCCGTTCCCTGTTGAACTCCCAAAACGTTGCATTGAAATGTATTCTTTTGCAGGCGATGTCGTTCTTGATCCCTTCAACGGTTCCGGTTCTACTTGCATTGCAGCGAAAATGACTGGCCGGACATATGTTGGCATTGATTTGTCTGAGGAATACTGCGCAATTGCTCAGAAAAGAATCGACGAAACTGAGCTGTGGACCGCACCGGAAATCGAAGTTTGAGCGATGCCGTTTTGAACGGTCGCCCGCACCCTTGAATCATGACTGGATGGGATGAGGCTGACTTGGTCGGACCTGATGGTGAGGACTGGCGGGTTCCATCTGCGGAATTGGCTGCCCGACAGCACCGTCTTGGAGAATTACTTGCCGAAGCAGGAATCTCGGGCGCATTTATCCAACATCCCGTCGACCTCTACTATTACGCAGGCGGTCGACAAAATGCCTCGATGTACATTCCTTCACAGGCGGCTGAAGAGCAGCGGTCGATTCTTTTTGTTCGCCGTTCGCTTCAACGAGCATTGTTTGAAGGCGGTGGCTCGGATGCCCCCCACGAAGTTGTTGCATTCCCACGTTCCGCTGAACTGGTTGATACATTACGAAAGCGAGGCGTCGACACAGCACCCGGTCTTCAATACGGGGAAATTCCTGCAACATTTGCACAGCGTTTTGCCAAGATATTTGTCGAACTCGGCACATGTCCCGACGTAACCGGAATCATTCACGGTCAGAGAGAAGTCAAATCTGCATGGGAGATTGAACAAATGGATGCAGCAGCCGACGTACAACTTCGAATGTTCGAAGCCGTCGAAGCGGTTGGTGGAGAGGGTATTACTGAACTGGAATTGGTTGCTGCTGCGGAAGCAGTTAGCCGTTCGGAAGGGTTTGGCGGCAGTGTGCAAATGCGCCGTTTCCCCCTCCAGTGTGATCGAGGCGTAATCGTAACGGGCCGCGCAGGAGGTATTCCTTCTTTCTTTGATTCAGCGATTGGAGGGACAGGCGCTCACCCCTTGGCGGGGATGGGCTCAGGCTTTCATCGAATTAAGCCGAACGAACCAGTATTGGTCGATTTGGTCCATGCGCACAGAGGCTACATCGTCGATATGACCCGAATGTTTGTCGCAGGTTCTCTTTCTGAACTTTGGCAGCAACGACTTGAGGATATGGTCGCAGTCAAGGATTCAGTTGTTGATGTTCTTGACCGAGGTGAGACATGCGAGGCAGCTTGGGATGAAGCATACGCCCTTGCAGTCGAACTCGGCTACCAAGACAATTTGATGGGCATGAAGCCAGACCAAAGCAGATTCTTAGGCCATTCAGTTGGGTTGCAATTGGATGAATCTCCAGTTGTTGCATCCGGCTTTGACCGACCTCTGCCGATTGGTGGAGCGATGGCAATAGAGCCGAAAGCCGTCTACGAAGAAGGCAGCATCGGCAGTGAAGACACATGGATTCGAGATGAAGAAGGTATGCGCCCCGTAACTGCTGGTGGTGCATGGCCTTGGCTGACGGAGTGGTAACGATGGAACAAGAACAGAAAGACGATGACATCTGCGAGAAAATGGAAGGTTGGACGCATGAAGACGTTGGAAAACGCATTCCAATGAGGAAAACCCCCAACGGAACATACTACAACGAACCTATCGTCAGTGTGTTTTGTCAATTCTGTGCCTCCGAATTTATTGGGCCAAGTCGCGAAGCAGGTGGTTTCCTAGGTGGTCACGAATGCTTGCATGCATGGGAGATTTCTCAAGCAATGGGTCGAGATGACGGCATGGTTGAGTGAGCAAAAAAATCTACCATAGTGTTCAAGTTACGTCTGCGCTGTGATGTGAGTATGGCAAAGCCTTACTCGACCGGTCACATAGGAGCAGTTGCTTCAAATTTTACTGAAATGCGGCTTGCTGGCGCAGTGAAGGAGCAACTTGTTGAATTGGCATGTGCGGAAATCCGTCGCTTTGTCCCTGAGATGGAGGCGGCGACCCTTTCCCAAGATCCGGAACGCAAGACGCTTGACGACCCGTTCCGAACCCGTTTGAATTACAACCGGACTCGTGAACTGATGATTGACGAAATCGATGCCGTCGAATCGGTAGGCTCTGCCGCAGTCCAAGCAGGTATTTCGCAAGTGGAAACTTATCTTTCCAAACTCGTCTACCACGCTGAAGCTGCTGCTGAAAAAGATCGCGTTGCCACCATCAAACCGCGCCACCTCGAAATTGCTGTTGCAGGCATGGGCATGGGGTCAGGCAGCGATTCAGACGACGACGAATCGTTTTCCGAAGTCGCTCAAACCGAGGAGTTTGTCATCAGCCAGGGGGGCGGCATTCTAACAGAATCTTCACTCCTTTCACTGGCTAAAACGCATGCAAAGATGCCGGTAACCAAGGACGCTGTTGAAGAACTCATTGAAACATATTACATGGTCGTCGAACAACTTGAATCCGATATTCGTAGCAATACCCAATTCGGCGGAAACCCAGTTCACTTCATTGAATCCATCACTAAGATGCAGACTCTGATGTCCTTGGGGTGGATGCGGGCCATGCTTTCGAAAGCGGCTGAAAATGCTCGTGAACGCGGATACAAACGCATCGATGTCGACCAAATTGTTCATCTTGACCCGTTCGCTTAAATCACCTCAGAGGCGCAATTATGCTGGCAACTTCAGTGCTTGTTTCCGGTTTTTTAGCTGGTTTCATTGCAGTTTTGGTAACACTTGCTATCGAACGATGGGGTGGCCTAACGGGAGGAATATTGGGTACAATGCCTTCGACAATTCTTCCGGCAGCAGCCGGCATTTACCTTGCAGGTGATGAAGAACTGTTTATGCAAAGTCTTGCCATCATGCCGATGGGCATGCTCATCAACGGTCTCTTCCTTAGCGTTTGGATTTATCTTCCACCGCGTCTGGGCGATTCAAAATCTCCGCTTCTCACCACGGCGCTTGGCGCATTAGCGACTTGGTTTGTTTGTGGATTGGTTATGTTGTTCACAGTTGAGTTTGCGTTGGGTTATGGGGTCTCCCCATGGAATCTAGCAACACTCGGCCTTGTTCTGATTATTGGTCTGGCCGTGCGAATGAATTGGAACGTACGTGAAGCGCCAAAAGGAAGTGAGCCAGTAGCGGTTCAAGTTTTGATTCTTCGAGGAAGCGCAGCAGCAGCAGCGATTGGTGCAGCAGTTTGGCTTTCTTCACAGGGGCAACCGTTTATCGCCGGGTTAGCCGCCGTCTTCCCTGCAATTTTTCTTACCAGTATGGTCGCACTTTGGCTTTCTCAAGGTCCGACTGTTCCACGTGGTGCAGCAGGGCCTATGGCCTTGGGAGGCGTAAGTGTAGCCGTCTACGCCATGGTTGCAATGTATGCGCTTCCGGAGTGGGGTGTTTACTCCGGTTCTCTCATAGCGTGGCTGGCAGCAGTACTTGGCTGGTCATTACCGGCATATTTCGTTCTGAAGGCACGGGTCATTGCGGATTGAGAACACGCGTCCATCGTTCAGCCGCAGGAACACCCGTCACAATCAATTCCACTGATGTGACTCCCTTAATTTGAGCGATTTTTAGTCGCAAGTCCCGTAAATCAAACAAACAACACGGGCAATGAGGTCTTTCTGGAACAACAGCAATGTTGACCTTGCCATTTTCAGTGACTTCAAGACCCTGGATTTGACTCGTTTCGGATAAGTTTTGTTCGGTATGCGGGTCTTTCCATGAGCCAATTAAGCGCGTTAATCGACGTTTGATGGCCAAGACTTTCTTTGGTTTCATCGCTCTCCCTCACTGTGCCATGAGGCCCTTGCATTACTGTTTTTCCGCTTTAAGTTCAAATTCGATTTCATCCAGTTGTAACTCGTTGAGTTTGCCTTCAGCAGTCGCTAATTCGGATTTGCATCGCTTGAGTAAATCGGCACCTTCCTCGTACAGTTTCAGTGTTTCATCCAAGCCCATTCCACCCCGTTCAAGTGTTGAAACTATGGTTTCGAGTCGTAGTACTGCTTCGGTGTATGTAGGTTGTTCATCGGTCATTTCGTTCCCTCTATTTTCTGTGTTTTGAGAATCTGTGCATCGGCAGAACCGTCAGCAAAATGGAGAATAATATCCTGCCCTGATTGTAACCCTTCAACGCTACTGAGAACTGCTCCTTCCGCAGTTTGTGTCATCGAGTATCCTCTTTCGAGAACGCGTTGAGGATGGACAGCAGCAAGGGACGCCTCATACCGCGCTAATGCATTGGACTGAACGCTCAAGGTTTGGCGTGCTGCTCTGTCGATTCGAGAGGCGATCCTCATCATCTCACCCTTAGCGCGGTTTAGTCCGGCGAGTGGAGCCACTCGTAACCTCGAATGAAGAACGGTTATTTTTTGCCGGCAATCAATCAGTTGTCGCCGAGACGCAACCTTGAGTCGCTCGTCCATTTCGTCAAGGAGAAACTCCATTTCATTTCGTGATGGGACAACGCGCTCAATTGCGTCAGATGGAGTTGATGCTCGAAGGTCAGCCACTAAATCAGAAACCAGAACATCTGACTCATGGCCTACGGCAGAAACCACCGGCACGGAACTCGCCAATATCGCTCTGGCTACAGATTCCAAATTGAACGCCCAAAGGTCTTCGGGAGAACCGCCGCCTCGACCTACGATTACCAAATCCACTGGCGGCTCACCACGTTCCTTTGCGGTTTTTTCTGTTGCCAGTGAGCGAGTAACGGCCAGACCCCGGACTATTTCCTGAGGTGCTCGCGGACCTTGAACCAAGACTCCAATCACGGTGCGGCGTAATCCTGGCCATCGATTGTCAATGAGGCGATGCATGTCCGAAAGTGCTGCTGAACCTGCGCCGGTAACGATGGCGATGTGTTTTGGAACAGCTGGAATGGGGAGGCGATTTCGGTCCAGTTCCCCTTCTTGTTTCAAGTCCTCAATGAGCAGCCGCTTCGCTTTTTCCAACTCCCCAAGGACATTGACCGGCTCGATTCGCTGAACGACCAACTGAATGTTTCCACGCTTGACATAGAGGTCGAGAGTTGCAATAACTACGACTTCACTTCCTTCCTTGATACTCGGGTCAATAGGGCACTTACCTTTCCATATCACGGCACTCATCTGTCCATCTTGATCTCGTAGTGAGAAGTAAGTGTGGCCGCTAGCATATTGTTTCCATTGCGTCACCTCGCCCTTGAGCGCTTGGTTTCGGAACAATGGGTCGTGAGAAACTGTTTGTTTAATCAACTGAACAAATTGGCCGATAGGTAACGGACCAGTTGTGACTTGTCCACTCCCGGTCATAGTTTCAAAGAAATGTCCACGGTTCTTGAACACTCGCGCTTAACCTTCGTAGGTTTTCAACCAACCGCGTCGCCAGAAGAAGGTCAGCATGATACAAGCAAAAGCCAGCATGATGGCAATAATCCCCCAAAAACCACCAACTTGACTGAGCGGTAAATCCTCATTGTTCATGCCAAATATTCCTGCTATCAGTGTCAGCGGCAGCATGATGGCGCCGATGATAGTGAGCGTAGTCATCACTTCAGTCAGTTGCGCATTTGATTCGGCCAATTGCATGCTGATGTTACTGAGGTAAGAATCGCGTGCAGAAGTTGCACCTGACGAGTAGTTTTTTGCACGCTTCACCAGTGCTACTGACAACTGGTTGAGGTCAGAAAAGTAACGTTCAGCTCCAGAACCAATTAGGCGTTCGTTTGGTTTGAGCAACCTCATTGTGACGGTATTCAACGATTCAATCGATTTACTTGCTTCACGCAAATAGCGCTTCAAATCGTGAAGACTTTCAAGAATGTTATCGTATTTTTTGGACGGGTCGAACACTTGGAATTCGAGTTGGTCCAATTGGCGAGAATAGGAGTTCAAAATGGGTGTCCAATCGTCAGCAATAGCATCCAGCAACTCGTAGAGTAGGAAATCGATTCCTAAAGCTAAGTCTTCCTCATCTGCTTTTTTGAATCGGAGCCTGAATTTCTTTAGTGCAGGAATGCTGTAATGTCGAACAGTAATGAGGAGATTTTCTTTGATGAAAATTGCAACGGGTTCGGTATCCAATTGGTTGTCAGCATCACGAGCATTGATGACAATGAAACGGTGATTCATGAACTTTTGAGCAGTCGTATCTGCGGGTCCAAAAACGTCTTCGACTGCGAGTTCGTCAAACTCCATTTTTTCGAGTAGAAATTGACGGACTTCATCATCAGGTCGAAGGATGTCAAGCCATGCTAGTCCCTGTTCTTGAATGGCTTCTTGGACCGTATTTAGATCGTATTTATCACGTGCTATTCGGCCGGATGCAGCGGTCTGTAAACGCAGTTCCGCCATGAGTGCCCCTTACGTTCATGGTTGTTGATGTTTTCATTCCTGTTCGGGGTCTAAAGTACTGTTTTGTCGGTTGATTTTCTTTTGCCGGTTCGCGTATATTTGGCGTTGCTCGACCTCTTCCAATTTGTGTTGAACTTTCCATGATAGAAAGCGTATGACGATGTAAAGGCCAATGAGGTCGACAATAATGATAATCGCATTTGAGCGAATCCATTCTCCAATCATTCATTCAGCCCCTACAATGGCGGGCGAATATCCACATCTACGTCACCGTTCGGCACACCAATGCAGCCTAATCGCGCACATTCTTCCACAAGATAGTCATCAAGACCTGGCGGGAGAATCTCAGGTAACGGAATCTCTCCGTAGAGAAGGGTAACCATACATGTTCCACACGTCCCGGATGTGCAATTCGTCGGAATACGAACGCCTGCATCTTCAGCATGCTCAACCAAAGTATTTCCTGCAATGAAAGGCGTCTGCCCTAAGAGGTTGGCACCTTGTAAAAAACGGACAACGGGGCGTCCTTCTTCAGTTACGGGTACTTCCTCAGCGGTAACCGCATTGGCTGACATATGGCCACCTCAGCGCATGTCCTTGTGGCGAGTCCAGCGGCCGGTTTGCTTGTTGAAGTACAATCCAGCCTTCTTCATCCACTTGTTGAACTTGGTTGCACCAGCGCCAGTACGTAGAATGAAGTCTTCGCGGTCTTCTTGGGCTTGGATGTAGTTTTTCGCATCCAACTTCAGATCGATCCAATCGTTGATGTCCATGAGGCCGCCAGTAAGGCCGCCTTCCTCAACGGCTTTGGTCATCTCGTCTGCGGTCGCTCCGGTGACTTCCAAATCCTTTCGTATCAGTTCGTTCATACTCGACAAATCCATCGAAGCAGGCTTTGGTGGAACGGAATTACGTGGTCGCTTGTCAGGGTCGATGCTAATCCGTGAGCCATTTGAGAGGCGCGTTTCGACGAGGGTTGCAAGTCCGGGAGAGAAACTGGTTTCACATTCCCAGCACATGAATGCCCACTCTTCAGGACGGTCTTGGTCTCGCGCTTGTCGAGGGTCCATTTCATCACCGCAATTCGGGCAGGCGTGGAAAATGAGCGCAGGAACATGCTTTCGGCGGAAGTCAACAATATCTTGCGGCGTGCCTTCGAGTTCAAGCATCTCATGGTCACGAGCAGCTTCTAAGCCACGGGTTTCCAATTGGTCACGAATCTTGACCTTTTGATCGTCTTTGCCCTCGTCATGAAGGTTGTTTTCCAACTTAACAATGAGTTCAACGGTCTTTCCGAGTCGATTCATAATCAGTTTCTTAGCACGGAAGGATTCGACTTTCGCAATCTTAAGTCGCTCTTTTTGCTCAGCAAGTTCAGTAAGTACATCCTTTTGCTTGCGTTGAAACTTAATCTCTTCAATCTTTGACTCTTGTTTCTTTTCAGGTGCCAAAACCTTGGATAAATAACGTTCTTTCCCGTGGCTTTGAGGTCCAGCAGTGATAATCGAAATTACACCATCGGCGATGTCGGCTTTCAGGCCGTAATTTTCAATCAACATGTCTTTGTCGATTTTCTTTAAATCGCCAATTTTCAGACCGGAATCGGCCAACTGCTGAGCAGTTGTTTCGTCGATACCTCGGCGTAGTAAAGCAAGATAGGTGTCTTTCTTGGCCATAGTATCCCCTCCGTCGAGTCTAGGCGAGGAGACCCTCCTAAGAAAAGGCTCTCCTCTCACAGTGTAGGAATAGAGACTGTTGTTGACCCCTTATGAACTACGAATTCTCAGTGCATTGTGTGAATGATTCACTCAATTCAATCCAATCATCAAGTTCCAATTCTTCAGGGCGCATTTCCATCCTCTCATCATCTTGCTGCGCTGCAAAGGCCTGTTTCCATCGTCCTGCGTGCCACCCTTTGACCCTTCCAATACGCCGTGGCACGGATTTGAGTGTCGAGCGCAACTTCTTTCTGCGCTGGTCAAAGGCAAGATGAATCATCTGCCGAACCAGACGCACATCACAAGGCCACTCTTCTCCGTGCGGTTCCATGGTGATGTAGCAGGAATTGACTTTCGGCATGGGGCTGAAATTATGTGGAGACACCTTGTCTTCGATTTCACACTCCCAGTCAAGACAAACGGTCATCCCTAATGAGCCAACGTCGCTCTCGTATTCCATGACCAACCGTTCAGCAAATTCTTCTTGCACCAGCAGTACAATTTGTTGCAGAGGTGTTGTACGAGGGTTTCGGTGGTATCTGGTAAGTTCGTCTACCAATGGCGATGAGATTTGGTAGGGGATGTTTGCGATGAGTTTGTCTACATTTTCCGGCCATCGAGCCTGCAGTGCATCGCCCTCAATGAGAGTAAATTGTTCTGATTCAATTTCCGGTGCGAAAGCACCGCGTAGATGTTCGACTGCACCTGCATCGATTTCAATTGCAGTTAATTTGCATCCAGTGGAAAGCAATGCTTCGGTTAAGACGCCCGGTCCTGGGCCAATTTCGAGCACATGGTCTTGCTCAGAAACATCGCCAAGTTCTACCGCACGCGCAATAAGTTCATCGTTGACAAGAAAATGCTGGCCCAGCGACTTATCGAACGGCTGCTTATCTCTCAAACTGTCAATAAGCCAGCGAGCGCCCCTCATGCCTTCACCGGCAAGAGCAAATCGAGTAGCCGGGGTTGCATTTCTCGGTCATCGAGTTCAGCAAGGAATCGCTTTGCTAGCAGTTCTCCAGCGTCAATGTTACAGGCTTCATTGAGAGCACTCAGGGATTCAAACCCGGACGACCCTCGTGCTTCTACCATCTGCATGGCTTTCTTGTTGCCAACTCCGGAGAGGAGTTCAAAGGCGTGTTGTTTGAGTGACATGTTGCCAGCTACATTGAAGAAGGCCTTGATGAAATGCTGCTCGTTCTCTTCGATGAAGATTTGAATCACCAGAGGGAGGTCAGCCTTGACATGGTTCGCAACTCTTCCAAGGTTGGTCATGCCAAGAACTTGGTCGATGTGCTCCCGCGCCTGAGAATCGGTGCCGATATAGACTCGAGCAGTTGTAAGCAATGGGGTAATACCCGCTTTGGGCTTGAGTCGGCACAACAACATCTTTGCTTCACTGACTGCGATGATCTCGTTTCGAGTTTGATCGTGGTCGATGACACGAGCCCATTCTTCTTCCATGAGAGGCGATTTCTGTTGAGGTCGAGAAGAACGGTTTCCTTGGCGAGTTTGGTTGCCTCTGCGGTTGTTGTTGCCGCGGTTGTTGTCTCGTCTTGGCGCAGGGTTTTGGCGAGGCTGCGCCTTTGGAGCAGGCGCAACGTCCTTTCTTCCTTCTGCTGGACGTGACCATGAAGTTGAGTTCGGACTCGAAGTCGACTTCTTCTTACCTGCACCAATCTTGATATTACGGTCTTTTCGCGCACCGGTCATGTCCAATCACCTCAGAGGGGTCGGGTTTCATTCGAATCCGATATGTTGACGAACAATCTCCAGAACAGCGGTGATTTCATCGTCGGGAATAGTCTTTCGCTCAGATGCTAGAACTGCCTTAACGTCGTTTGAATACAGGGGCATAAGTTCAGCCAATTTTGCTGCCAAGTGCGGGAGCGTGGACAGAGTTGCGACTTCACCAAGGGCATCTTTGAGTTGATTGAACACCTCTGGGTCGGTTTTGAATCCGTTACGAGCGTCGCTTGCAGCCCATTCAGCGTGCTGTAGGGCGGCCTTTTGTTCGTAGGTGAGGTTCTTTCGTCGCTTTTCAGCTTCCAAAAGCATGGTTCTGACAGTTGCAAAGTCTACGAATCGCTCTTCTTCAGTCATGGTAATTCCTCATTCGAGTGGTCGAAGGTGCTCAGGTCGAGCAATGACCGTTTTTGGCATGTTACCGTCTTTGACGGCGACAACCCAAGCAACACCTTGTCGCTTTTGGATGAATCCTGTTCGGCCGTGGAATCGGCGGTGAGGCATACCCATTTGTTGGCCACCGTCGAGGACAATGGCTACTCTGTCGCCTTCTTGATAGTCGTGCATAACACGGCTGATGTTGACTCGGCTACGCTCGCCCTTACGTCGACGTAGAATGCTTCGTGTTCCGACTCGCAGCCCCTTGGATCGCTTCATGTTTGTCGCCTCCTTCTTGCCCGAGTTTGCAGTTACGCATCTTCCGAGCAATTTGGCGACCTACCTTTCCCATATAAGCACCGCGACGGATGCAGAACCATGGATTTGCTGAAAATAGCCTTTTTGAACGCTTCAAATGGCGTTCAATCTGCGTGTATATCGCCGACATCGAGCCATAGAACTTCGCACTTCGCCTTGATCAGCGAGGAGAGGCTCGGTTGCGTCCGGCCACCATCGCCGTGAACTGTTTCTTTGACGTAAGTACCCGATTCACAGCGCAGAGTGAACTCGACTTCACGAACGCCGTCCTCCATCATCTCGATGGTTGGATTCGAGGTTTCGTAAACCGTTCGTCGGCGAATGAGGTCCGCTCTTCGGTGCGCAACCCGCTCAGGAGTGCGCTGAGCAAGTTTCACGCCCGACAATTTGGTGATGGTTTCCAAAATCTCGTCGTTTTCTGGCAGGTCGAGGTATGTAGGGGCAGGCGGGCCAGCAGCCAAGATACGTTCGATAAGTTCAGGTTTCGTTCCCGATTTTTTCAATTTCATTTCTTCCGCCATCGCTACCAATTCAGGCTTTTTCATGGCTTTAAGAGTCGCTTCATCTGGACCCACTGGGACATCAATGACCGATGGAAGTGGCTTCTTGTGGTCGTTTTTCTTGTCACCGCGTCGCTTGCGTTTGGAGGATTTTTTCTTGCCCTTGCCACCCCGCTCTTGAACATCAACATGCGTCAAATCTACGGGTGCGGTCAAGACTTTCATCTCCTCTTCACTGAGGGGTAAAATTCGGAAACGAATGGTGTATGACTTTTCAGCCGGCGTATCTTTCACTCGTACGACTTCACTTCGATTCGAATCACGCAGACCAGTGATTTTGATGCTTCCATCTGCTTCTTTGTTGATGAGTTCCATCGCTTTTGCAGCATCGATTGAACGAATTTTTGGCTCCTTCATTTCAATAACAAATGGACGCCCTCGGCCCATACAGCGAACATCGATGTCTTCTCTACCCATGCCGTGGAAGGCATGTTCATCGGCTTCGAACAATCCGAGCAAGGGATTTCCGATTAAATCTTGAACGCTCTTTTTGTACTGAAGTCCTGATTGTTCACATCGTTGGCAACCTCGCCCTTTGCACGCTCGACACGGCCATCGAGTCTGCGGAATACCGCGCTCGAGCTTGAGGTAACGCCCGTAGAGGTAATGCGCTCGGATGTCAAGTTCCACAGTCAAAGTCAACACATCGATGAGAGCTAACACTTGGGGTTTGTCGTTTACCAATGTCACTCCTTCAAGTCGCTTGTTGAGATGCTGAGCAATGACTCGTACTAAACCACTTTTGAGGGCGTCTGAACCACCCGCGCCGAAACGCTTCCTCATCTCTTCTTCATGCTCAATTTGATCCTTGGGGATCCTTGCCCCAAGTTGCAATCGAGAAAGTTCGTAGGGTGAAATGGAATCAAAAATGATGTCAGCCAGTAATTCAGATTCCTCGTAAAGGTTTTCGCAGAATGGGCATAGTGGTTGTTCTGTCCGGGCATCGGACAAGTGAGAGTCCCTTTCAGTCACTAAGTTACGTATTTCGATACCGGACTCTTCGAGGCTTTGTTCGAATCTCTTCTTACCGCCGAGCCGTCCAAGACAGTGGTCGCATGTCCCAATACGCACAAGATGCTTGTGTCCGGCAGGCGAGGGGGCACGTGGGATTTCTTCCATGTGCGTGCTTAACTGGTCGGGTGATTCGTCTGCATCATCCCAGTCGCCATCAGCTTCGATTGGTACTTCAGTGACTTCTTCATCGTCCCAAAGTGAGTAGTCTGTTTCTCCGAAACCAGCGTTGGCATACTTCATCCAATCTTCATCAGAATCTTCGGGTTCATCGGGTTTTTTTTCGGTCATAACATCACCACTTTCTCGGGGCCAACCCCAAAGACAGCGATACGTCCTAAAAGCACTCATTGATGAACTCACCGCTGTCATAGCGGGTAGAAAAGGCGGTCTCAGATCAAGGCATCTTGGGTGAATACGGACCAAAGGAAGACAAAGATTCCCGCTGCAATGAACAACAAGATGCCGATGATGTACGAGAATGTCATTGAGACATTCTTGCCAACGTTCTTCTCCCATATCCCATACTGGAAACAGTAAACTCCCATAAGAATGAATCCCGCGGCGTTGCCGTTGCATAGAAGGCAGCAGATGAGGTCATCATCGCCCATGAAGGAATCAATGGCTAGAAACGGAAACACGGTTGAAAACAGAATGAGCAGTATTGAAATGCCCAACATCGGAAGAGACGGTTTATTTCCCGCAGCGAGTGGAACTTGGTATCCATGCTGGGGTGCTGCAACATTTTGGAAATGAGATGTTTGGCCTGAGAGTGTGACAGCATCGAATGTTTGATTTGGAGGCTGTGCAGGCTCAGAATCTTGAATAACTACGCTCTGAGGCGGAGCACTTGGGCTTCCACTGAAGAGGTCATCCATGCCTTTACTTTTGAGCGGATGGTCTTAAACAATACTGCGTTCTTTCAGTCAATCAATCCTTTCACAGGATGGAGCATCATTGCTACTGACTTTTCACCTTGGTTGAAAACGCCAACTTGGCTGAAACCATGCCGCTCATGGAAGCGAATTGAACCTGGATTTGGTGGTGTTAAGTTAACTTCGGCGACAACCGGTGAAGGAATTTGCCGAGCATGCTCTATGACGTATCCGTACAAGATTGAGCCAACCCCCTTATCGCGATGCTTTTCAGCTACAGCAATCCGATCAACGTACAAGAAAGAAGAATACCGTTCATTGAACCAAGCGTAGTTGAGGCTTGCGTAACGGGTCTTGGGTAACAGGCAGAGTACAAAACCGAGCATCTCTTCGTTTTCGAATACGCCTACTGCCACTTCACAGAGACTGAGTAAGTCGGCAAATTCAACTTCTGTGATTTGTCCCGTACCGGGAAGTCCTTGTTCGTTGATCGACCACCCCGATGCTATGTCGTTGAGTTCAAGCCGTCGGATGTCCATTGCTTTCAGCCTCCACATTTGGTGTACGGGCAATCAAGCCTAAAGCCGCAGTGGTAAGAACGAGACTTGCAATGAGCGAAAAGGCAATCATCGCTGCAGAGAAGATGCCGAAATTACTGAACAAGCCCATTGGTGAAAGAGCAATCACGCTGAAACCAGCGATGTCCGATGCGGCACTACCGACCAATGCTAGTCCGCACGCTCCACCGATTCCGATGAGCGCCTCATCATGTGTCTCGCCCGATTCCCGACCTTCGCGGTACCTTTCAGTGACGTGGATACAGTAGTCAATGCCTACGCCTAGAGATATTGTAGCGATGGTTACTGTGACGATGTTGAGCGATGAGCCAGCCATGTACATCAAACCGTACAACCATACAACGACCAAGAGAATCGGAACTAATGTTACACTTGCCTGCTTAAAGGATTTGAAACCAATGGAGAGGGTGATGAAGACGAATAAGGATCCGAGTAACAGAGAGGATTGCATCTCGTTTTGCATCGTAGTCGAGGCAACGAAACGGGTCACTGGTCGCCCGGTTGTCATCACCCACGTCAAGGGCTTGTCATCGCTTTCCTCGCCGGCTTCAAGCCGGTCACCTGTCGAGAGGTTGGTGAACGAAGACAAGTCTCTCCATACTTCTTCCATGCCTCCAGCCATGCCGGGGAAGTCTTCCGGAGCGGTCATGCCAAAACGAATGAGCATACGTTCGTACGCTGCAGGTTCACCGTTGATGTCGAGCCAAGGCTGTGTCGGGTCCAACTCGACAGCGGGTGCGATGTAAAGTGCGACAATACTCGGAGGGATGTCCGGGATTGGACCTACGCCAGGGACGCCGTTAAGTGAGAGGAATCCGTAGAAGAACGACAGGCAATCTCGGTCTGTCAAATCCATCAACGGTCCATTACCGGCGTCGGAACAATTCATTCCGTGTCCAGTTTCGTTGACAAGCCACCCAGCCTCTTCGAACGGTGTAGAATCAAGAACAAGCGAACCTTGTGCAGCAAGAACCATCTCGTCAAGAGCTAGAATATCGATTGTACCGTCGGGTTGACGAGTGATCTTATCCGGAACACCCTCGGGTAAATCATCCATATCTTGGCGGAATATATCGATGGCTGCAAAGACATCAGGGTCGAGAACATCGCCTTCAATCAGCAAGTTTGCAGGCTCTCCTTCATCGGCAAACCGTTGTGATATTTCTTGAACGCCAATAGCAAAGTCTGAACGCTCGTCGAGGAAATCTTCGACAGCAAAATCACCTTCCAGTTGAGCCATGCCCCAAGCAGCAGGAACAGTCAGGAGGAATGCGACACCAGCAATGATTACAGAGTTCTTGAATGTTCCAGATTTGAGCGAGATTTTCTTCAACCAGCGCTCTGGTACGAGGTGCGTCGTATCACCTGATTCATCGATGTTCATGTCCCGCTTCTGCATCCAATTATCGACCGAAAGGCGAATCAACGGGACCCAAAGGCCAGTGAGAATGAACGCTGAGAGTATGCCAAGTGCGGCTTCGATTCCGAACGACCGCAGCACTGCTATGTCGCTAAACACGTTCGCTGCAAACGCAGCCATCGTTGTTACAGACGTCAGCATAATCGCTCGACCGACTCTTTGGAGGGTTGTTTCAGCAGCCTCTTCAGGTGTCGCCGAGTTACCTCGCTCCTCTTTGTAGCGATGAAGTGCATGCAACGAATCGTCAATACCTAACGCAAGAATGAGAATCGGGAGTAGATTTGAGAATTGAGAACGAGCAATGAGGGAGAGGCCAAACCAAGAGGTAATGCTCGAGAAGTGACCAATCAATCCTTGCATCCAAAGCAACGCAGTTCCGAGCGCAAACATGACGATGACAACATCTGACACTCTTCGCAAGCTAACGTAGAGCAGTCCGACGATTGCAAGCCCCATCAGTATCACGAGGCCGGCGCTCGCCTGCAGTTCTCTGTTGACTTCAACGTTGACACCTTGGCCAAGGAGAAGGGTAATTGTGGTTCGGTCGTTGGAGCGCAAGTGCCCTTCCAAGTCCATATACGACCATTCCGTGGAGCATCCAGTCCCCTCTTTTTGCATCTCAAGACAGTATTCTTCAGTGTATTGTGGGGGGTGGAGGACAAGAGAACGGTCGGCTATTCTGTACCCACCGATTTTGACACCATCGTCAGAAAAGTCGAGGCTTTTTTCTTGGAGTGAATCTTTCCAAATAACTTCCCAACCCATCTCTTCAAGCATTCCACGGTCGAATTGAACGAGCAACCACGTGGATGAAGCAGACCAACGGCCGGTTGCATAGAATGCATTCTCCCATGTGCCGTCGCTGTTTAGAGAGCCACCAACAGGGCCGGTTTGAAGGGCATTCATGTCGGCAACAAATCCTCTGTCAAGCGATAACCATCGTAGAAAATTGTTGTTGGATGCTTCTGCCATTCGTGACGCTGCCAAATCAATGTGCTGCTGTGTGACGTTTTCATCATCAAACTCGAGGCATTCCAACACGCCGCAATCGGTCCAGTTGGTCGGCGGCTCTGTGACGACACCCAGTGTAGTGAGGCCGGGTTGAGTAAGAATGGATGAGCCGTTCATGAAACCTCGGAAGTGATCCGACAATGAGATTGCCCCAGGAGCTTGATTACCGGTGACATCGTTCACCAATGGTTTCATTGCCTTGCTGAGCGGATGATCTTGAACCAGGTTAACCTTTGAATCGATTTCCTGCAACAAAGTGAGGTTCATGATACCCGCTGTTGGAGCGTTGATTCCACCCCACGGCTCTCCTGCTTCAAGCATCTGATTGGCACTAGGCAACGATGCATAATCGGGTGCTCCGTCGCTCATCCGCGGCACGGGCGTCCATTCTTCCATAGGCGGTACATTGGCAGGGTCTCGGGCTGAAACGAGGAAACCAAGAATAATTTCTGAGTTGGAGAACTCATTATCGATGATGGATTGTGCCTCAAGTTCTGGAGAATCCATTTCATACGATTCCATATCGATGGGTTGAAGCGCGGTGAGTACACCTGGAATCATCAGTAGCGTGAGGAAGAATACGGCAACGTGAACCCTTTTCCGATGGGGAATGAGCCATTTCGCAAATGCTTCAAATGACACCTTCATAGACGTGGCTTCGGTCTTCACCTTTTGAAGGCATGTTTAACCTAGCCTTGCACGATTTCATCGTTGGTTTCAAACACCGAGTTGTTATCCGCTGCTTATGGCAATTCTGATTATACTCAATCACCAACCCTACGACGGCACCGATGTGACGTGGAATGCGTTGCGATTGGCTCGACAATTGAACAGCGAGGGTGCAGAAGTCCGCCTTTTTTTGATGAACGACAGCGTCGATTTGGCGCGCGACGGCATAGAACCTCCAGAAGGCGTTGAGGACATGGTGGCGATGACCAAGGAACTGATTGCTAACGGAGTACCGGTCAAAGTATGCGGTACTTGTCAGAGCAGATGCGGCGTGCTCAAGGGTCAGCCGTATTATGAAGGTGCACAATTTTCAACCATGGCTGAATGTTCGGCATGGGTTCAAGACAGTGAAAAAGTCTTAACGTTCTGAGGTCATTTTTTCAAGCGTGGCGAAATGTAAGTCGGCAATATGATCGAGGTCTCTTCTCACTACGGGATATTTTCCGTTTAACATTACAACATTGATTCGTTTTTTCTGACCAAATGATTGTAATAATGTAACGAGACTTTTTTGAGCCTCAATATTTGATGCCCAATTCCCACCTTCAAGAGAAAGAGGGTTTCCTCCGAAAAACCCACTACCCTTCAAAAGCGAAAAAGTATTAGGGAATTTATACTTCAAAAAGTCATCAAAAAGACTTTTCCACTGCCTGTTGCTTCTGTATCTCATGGATCCATTTCGCAATTTTTCGTGGAAGAAATTGACGAAATCAATCAAGAATGTTCCTTCCTG
>Ga0208950_1000026_pt1 | contig 88591 bp, 79 predicted proteins | sample AOAMet_54_BLW_10_2_FD_188234 | JGI IMG/M metagenome (GOLD analysis project Ga0208950, IMG submission 188234) | Ammonia-oxidizing marine microbial communities from Monterey Bay, California, USA - CAN11_54_BLW_10 (SPAdes) | ecosystem: Environmental > Aquatic > Marine > Intertidal zone | place...
GAGCCACTACGGCAGCAATCAGTAGGCGTCGACGTATTCTCGACATTTCTTGCCAGCGGTGTAGGATGGAACCAGATGGTTCTGTTACCGTTCCTGATTCCATCCTAACAAAGCCTCCGCACTTTTGCGTTCATCAAGACTCCTCAGCCAGGAGGCTAAAAAGCCGTGGAACTCAAGTGCTAATGGTCTCAAGCAGCGTTGTCTTGAACGCCACCTGCAACTGTCCAGTACTTGGTACAGGTGAATGTACCATCGTCAGCACCGGTTGCAGTGTAGCCACAGATATCGTATCCTGCTCCACCAACGTCGCCGTTGGCCAAGAAGGTGTGAAGTCCGCTTGCGCCTTCGTATGCAGTTCCTGTGGTTGCAATTGAAGTCGACATTGCTGAGCTGTCAAGTTGGTGAGCTGCTCCAAGCATCATGATTGAGTCGTAGCTGGTCAAGACGTATGCCTTGATTGAACTGATGTTCGAGGCATCGTAGCGTGCTTCGAAGTCTCCGAAAGAAGAACCAGCACGAGGTGTGGTCACGGAGAGGTTGTGAGCAACGCTGTCGTCACTGAGTTCAGTGAGGAGTCCTTCGCCTGCAGGTCCGTCGCCGGAGAAGAGCATAGCAGTAACGCCTTGTGCTGCAACTTCGTTGAGGATCATTGCTGCGTCGGTAACATAGGACACCATGAAGATGGAGTCGCATCCTGCATCTGCAATTTGTGTAATTTCAGAGGCAACGCTTGTTGCGGTTTCTGCGTATCCAATCTTTTGGCACAGAGTTCCGTTCCAAGCATCTTCGATAGCATCAGCAAATCCAGAGCCGTAGTCGTTGGTCATGTGGATGATTGCTGGGTTGGTAGCGCCCATTGCTTCCATCATTGCAGCCGCTGCAGGTCCTTGGATTGCATCGGATGGAACGATTCGGAAGAAGTCAGGGTAAGCAGTTGCGTTGCTGAGGCTTGGGTTGGTGGATGCGTAGGAAATCATTGGGATTCCTGCAGCGGAAAGCACTGCGTTAGCGGCCATGGTTGCGCCAGAACATGCTGCGCCACCGACTGCGATAACTCCAGAGTCGACGAGGGTTTGTGCTGCAGCTGCAGCAGCGGTACCGTCACATGCAGAGTCAACTTCGACGAGTTGGTATTCGTATCCCATAGCGCCGTATGCTGCGTTGAGGTCAACGATTGCTTGCTGTGCTCCGTATTGGAATCCAGCAGCATCTTGTGCCAGAGGACCGGTTAATGGGTTCATGAAACCGAGTTTGATAACAGTCTTCGGGGTTGTAACACCGTCTGCAACAGTCCAGTAGGCATTGCAAGCGTAAGCGCCATCTTCAGAAGTGGTTGCTGTGTAGGTACAGATATCGTAACCTGCGCCGCCAACGTCGCCGCTTGCGAGGAAGGTGTGAAGGCCACTTGCACCTTCGTATCCGGTTCCAACTGCACGGATGGATGCATCCATGTCAGCGGAGTCGGTGTTGTATGCCTTTCCAATAATGGAAACTGCATCGTAGGAAGTGAGAACGTATTGCTTGATACTTGGAATGTTTGCAGCATCGTAGCGTGCTTCGAAGTCACCAAAGGAAGAGCCTGCACGAGGTGCGGTAACCTTGAGGTTGCTTGCAACGGTGTCGTCGCTGAGTTCAACGAGCAATCCTTCGCCAGCAGGTCCGTCGCCAGAGAAGAGCATAGCAGAAATGTTCTGGGATGCGACTTCGTTGAGAATCATTGCAGCGTCGGTAACGTAAGAGACCATGAAGATGGAGTCACAGCCTGCGTCAGCGATTTGTGTGACTTCAGAAGCAACGCTTGTTGCTGTTTCAGCATATCCAATCTTTGCGCAGACATCGCCAGACCAAGCAGCTTCGATTGCGTCAGCGAATCCGGAGCCGTAGTCGTTGGTCATGTGAAGAATTGCAGGGTTGGTTGCTCCAGAGTCAACCATCATTGCAGCAGCAGCAGGTCCTTGGATAGCATCGCTAGGAACAACACGGAAGAAGTTCGGGTAAGCGGTAGCATCGCTAAGACTTGGGTTGGTTGAGGCGTAGGAAATCATAGGGATTCCTGCAGCAGACAACACAGCGTTAGCAGCCATTGAAGCACCGGAGCATGCTGCTCCAGCGACGGCGACAACGTTAGCGTCGACAAGTGATTGTGCTGCAGCGGCACCAACGGTACCGTCGCAACCTGAATCTGCGACAACCGCTTCAAAAACGGTAGTGGTTTGCGCAGCATTCAAGTCAATAACTGCTTGAAGTGCACCGTATTCAAAACCTGCAGCGTCTTGGGCCAATGGGCCAGTTGCTGGGTTCAAAAATCCAATCTTGACGACATCGCTTGTTGTGTCATCGGCATCGTCAGTATCATCATTGCTTGTACATCCTGCAAGTGCGGCAGACATAAACGTCAATGCGAGCAGGGCGGTCAGTATTTTATTATTCATAGTTAGTCTTCCTAATTCCTTTGAAATGCTGTCCCCTTATAGACATTACACCGTTAATGAAGGGTCTATTACCTGTTAAATCGCTAGAATAACACGGCATCAATCCAATTGAATTTCAAAAAGATAGACTTCGCCGTCGTGATAGTGCGAGGGAAGACCGGTTGAATCTTCAAGAACGATTGGTTCCAAGACACTAAATCCATGGCGAGTGTAAACTCGAATGAGTGCTTCGTTAAATCCAACCGTGTCTAGACGGATAAAGCGGAGGTTTTGCTGTGAGCAATACGATTCCGCCCAGTTCACAAGTTCCCCAACGAGGCCTCTGCCTCTCTGAAGTGGGTGATTGGCGATTCGGTGAATGAAGAGCGACGGTTCGTCTTTCCTTTCACCCCAAATTTGAGGATCTTCAAAGGCCACAACCCAAACGCAAACAATCTGGCCTTGGTCCATCATTTTCCACTGTCGGCCTTCGTCGACCTCCATTTGGATCAAACTTCTGTCAATCTTCGGCCATTGAGTCATGCCTTTCGAGGCTTGCAGAGCCGTTGCCTCGTCGTACAACGCAAGTATCGTATCGATGTCGTCGTGGGTGCTCTGAAGAATGTGCAAATTTTCAACTCCGAATGCTTTGCGTCGACGTATTCAACCTCGACCAGAGATGAAGAACTTCATCACCCCATTCTTCGGTAGAAATACGAGTAAGACCGGCAGCAGATAGGCGCTTCGCATCAATCCCCGAAGCAACGGGTTCTGTGTGAACAACTGAGCTTTGTATAAAGTAAAACTCATCAACGAGACCTTGGTCCAAGAAGGAAGAAATTGTCTTTGGACCACCTTCAACCATAAGTCGTTGGATTTCTCGGTCGCCCAGGAGATTGAGAAGTGCAGAAAGAGAGGTGAAATCACCCTTCATGTGAAGTGTTTCAAGACCATCTGCAAATAACTTGGCAGTCGGAGGTGTTCGATTGTTCGGGTCAAGAACGACTCGCAAGGGTTGGCGTTCACAAGGAACTCGGCGCACTGTCAACTGTGGATCATCTCGAATCACGGTTTCGGCACCGACCAAAACTGCATCGCATTCATTGCGCAACATGTGAACCCGATCCAGGCAAGTCTCCGAAGTGAAACGCTGAGCTTCAAGGTGTCTGTCGTCCACCGAGCCGTTTGCATCCACTGCCAATTTGACCGTCACTTGTGGGCGTCGATGTTCGCACCAATGCAGGAAGGGGCTCATCTGAATCGATGCTTCCGATTCAAGTAGGCCTTGCCGAACTACAATGCCAGCGTCTTGTAGAACTTGGATTCCCTTTCCTCGCACGGTAGGGTTCGGGTCGTAATGTGCAACAATGACCTCCTTCACTCCAGCCCACATCAATGCTTCAGTGCATGGAGGTGTTCGGCCGAAATGATTGCAGGGTTCGAGCGTGACATAAGCAACTGAACCATTCGGAGAATGACCGTTGGATTCTGCATCATGAATGGCCATTTGTTCTGCATGCAATCCCCCAAGGTGGTCGTGCCAACCTTCGGCGATAATCATGCCGTCTTTCACCAAGACACAGCCCACTAAAGGGTTGGGACTCACCTTCCCTCTGCCCCGTTCAGCGACATCAAGAGCCCTTTGCATGAACTGTTGTTCATCCACGGTCCAAGCGTTCGCCATGTGCTGTCCAATCCGGCCGAGTTCAAGACTTCTTGCTTTTCCAATAACCGTTTCAACAAGGAAAGCGTAGACTGCTAACCTTATTCGATATTCAATTCGCATTTTATGCACAGTGGGTGGCTTTTCACCCACTCCGAATCAGCACAGAATACGCCGTTTTGAGAGAAGGCTTGAAACCAAGAACACGCCACATACGGTTATGTCAAACGAAGAAACGAGCCAAGTACCCGCTGCGCTTGAGTTCGAGCCGGACTCGTCTTCAAAAAAGAAAAAAGGGGTGTACAAACCAATTTATTCTCCCGTTTTCACTCAAAACCCGATACAGAAAACGGACATTGGGTGTGTCCATCTTCTTGTAAATCCGTTCTCGGGTAAGAAAAAAGGTCGAAAAATTGGCGAAAACGTGAAGGAAATACTCGAGAACGAAGGAAGTACAGTTGAAATCCATTTTTCAGCCCACAGTGGCCACCTGATTGAGATCGCCGAATCCATTCAAGCTCAACCGAACGATGTTTTTGCAGTTGTTGGAGGTGATGGAAGTCTTTCTGAAGTGATTACGGGCCGTATGATAGCCACAACTGAGCGCAGTGAAAGATTCGCACTCATCCCTGCAGGAACTGGTAATTCGGTGGCAAATGACCTCCGACTCACATCAACAGAACAGGCAGTTCAAGGCATTCTCAAAGGCACATGGCAAAATCTAGACTTGGCCAGAGTGGAGATGGTGGAAGGACTGCCAGGTTCCGAAAAAGGACGTACTGTGCGCTACAGCCATAACCTCGTGACGTGGGGGCTCGGTGTAGACTCAACCATCAAAGCAGAACGCATGCGTTGGATGGGTCCAATGCGTTACGATGTTGGAATTCTCATGGCCATAATGGCCAACAACCGTCGTCATGCAACACTAACTCTGGATGGAGTGACAATGGAAGACGACTACACGCTCTTTTTGATACAAAACAGCCAGACCGGGGGTTCAATGCTACCACTGGCCCCAGGTGCCTCGCTTGATGATGGCATGATGGATATCGGGATACTGAAAAAGATGACACGCCGTGACGTTCTCAAAGCATTTGGAATGCTCAAAAGCGAAGGTCGGCACGTTTTCCATCCACGCGTTGATTATCACAAGTTCAGAACATTGAGAATCGATACACCTGCCCCTGCAGCAATAAATGTTGATGGTGAAAACATTGGTTCTACACCATTGCAAATGGAAGTTCTAGCCAACGCCGTTCAAATTTGCGTACCAAATTAGAATGAGAAATCAGAAAAGTCCTCGTCAGGCTCATCGTATGTCTGTCTCTCTTGTGGTTGAGGTTCTGGCGTCACTTCAGGCTGTTCCTGTTTGACTGCGGCCTTTCTTTTACGAACAGTTTTGCGCTTTGGAGGTCCAGATGCGGCTTTCGATTTTGGTGCAGCCGAAGTAAAGTGTTCAGTTGGTTGGGATGTGGGTTGGCTGGAGGTGATGTTCGTCGAAGATTGGCGTGGCGGAACAGTAATCCGGTTTGATGGCGGCGTAAACTCAGAAGTAGGCTTAATGAAATCTCTCTCCATTTCTTTAGATTCTTCCGTTTTTACAACAGAAGACTTGCCGCCACCGAATTCGTTGGTTGAGCTGGTACTTGGGCCTGACGAGAGCACGCTATCAAGGTCGAATCCTGCAAGCGCAGATTCTGAGGATTTACTCTTCGGTTCATTGTACGTCTTTTCTGCTTGCTTCCTCGATTCCTTTTGACGGTCACTTGGAGAGGACAATCCCGACGCTTTGGCTGATTTGACATCCTTTTTGACTTGTTTAACAGCGTCCATGCCTGATTTTCCGATGAGATTTTTCATGGATGCTTTGGCACCTTGAAGAACAAACATCTTTGACAGAATGAAAGCACCTACTCCACCACCAATACCTACGATCATGAAGAACAAGATGTAGCCACCTCGGGTGAAAACTGGAACATCGCCGTGAACCCACTCATCAGTGTCCCCTCCGCTCGAACTCACGGTTGAATCACTGAGTTCAATGGATGTAACAAGGACATAGAGGCGTTCGTTATTACTTGAACTAATTTTGATACTGCAATCAGAATTAGCTTCTTGTGAGTTAAAAGTACCTAGAGAATTGCTGTTCGAGGAATCCAATTGAACAAGGTAGCCATAAATGGTAACGGATTGATGCCATTCTCCAACTGCCAACATGCCTTCTTGGATGTTCTTCGTCGTCGGAATGAGACCGAGAACATACCATTTCGATTCGGCATCAGAATTGATTTTTTCGAGATTAACCGTACCCATGCCTGTTTTGGGTTGGAGAGGGGTCAACCAACTCTTCAAATCGATCCGAGAACCTTCGCCCTCAACAACAGACTCGGCAGATGAAGAAGACATTTGTTCGATGGCTACACTCGCAGTCACGGCAAAGTCCAAACCACTGACATCAGCATCAGAATGCGATGAATAAATTGCACTTGATGCAAGATAACCAGGGAACGAAACTGGAGTTGTGGTGTTCGTCCCGAGTTCTCCTTCTTCAGTTGCGCATCCAATCGGTTCGATTCCAGTGAACGTTTGACTCTCGGAACCGAGTGAAGTGGTAATAGTCGTCGACTCTTGATTGAAATCGACATGAACTGCGCCACTGTCTTTACCCCATGAGGCAGTCGTAGGACCTAAGCAACCTGCTAAGGCCATGCTGAGAACGAGTAAGACGGCGAGTCGAGCCCTGCGCATGGTCACCGAGGTGCGCTTTAGTTTGAGAACTCTTCCGTTGACAAACCAGCATAAATCCGTAAAATAGGAAAGGCGCAGAGAGAGGGATTCGAACCCCCGAGTCCAAGGGACAGTGGATTTCAAGTCCACCGCAATACCGGGCTATGCGATCTCTGCTGAGTTTAGGGCCCGAAAACCCGTTATCGCAAATACAGGTCGGCCGTCAATTCGATATGAGCCTTACGCTTCTTCTTCTTCATCTCTCGAGTCAATGTGGACAACCGCTGCTGCGAATGCCAAACCGGTTACTGCGATGAGGAAAGTCATTCCTGGAAGTGGGTCGGAGGAATCGGAGGAAGACTGAGAAGCGACCACCTGCTCAAGATCAGCACGGAAATCATCCGCTTTCCAAGAGTCTCCGCTCCAAGCGATTTTCGGCTTCATTCCATCCATGATGAAGGTAATTGTGGAGTGGCCCACCGTGTATTCGACATCGGTTTCCTCGATTGCTACACAGGAAAGGCGGTCACCTTCGCCCCATTCAAAGCCCTCATCACACATGCAGTGTTTCCCTTCTCCAGAGCCCATTTCCCATCCATGCCCATTGCATACTTGGGGGGCCATGATGTCGGTTGGTCGCAGTGATTCTGGCATTGGAATTTCAGAAGCACTGGTTGAATTCGGTGCCCAAGCGATGTACGTTGGCTCGACAAGGTCATCGACACCAACCGTAGATGCATCCCAAGCGTTACTGGTCGTGTTCCAAGTGTGGAGAGACCAGTACCATGAGAGGTCACTCGGACTGCTAACATCATCGACAGAGGTGAGCATACGACCGTCATTTCCGTTGCTAAACGTTGAGTTCATTCCGACGCTCGAAAATGCACCCTTCGTAAGATGATAAGCATTGAAGTCGGCTTGAAGTGAATGGTTCTCACTTGTATTGTCTGGATAGAGAACTGTAATCGAAGGCGAGGAATCATTTCCTTCTGGGGCGTGAATAAGAGAAGTGTTGGTTGTCGAAGCTGCCCAAAGCAAATCGCTGTTCTCCAGTCCATCAATTGAGTCGATGCCCTCGATAGATTCTTCCCAAGAACCGGATGATTCATTGAAAATGTTGAGAGACCAGTACCACGACATGTTGGAAGGGGATTCAACGCCGTTTATTCCAGAGATGAAATGACCGTATTGGCCGTATGTGGCGTTGATTGACCAGTTTGCCTCTTCAGCGAGAATCTCGTTCATAGTCCAACCGTTTGGAGCAAACATCACTTCGCTTGAGTTCCCATTGGCATCTACGTATGTGACGGTCGGGTCTGCGTTTGCAATATGTGCCTCAATGACTTCTTCTTCAACGATGATGCCAAAGGAGTTGTACACATCCTGGAGGACCTCTTTGTCACCGGTAAGATGTGGCCAGTCAATGTTGTGATAGTCGGTAAAGAGTTTGAGTTGTTCTGGTGTATCGTAACTGGAGTCTACTGTAATCGAGACAAATTCCACCTTTTCTGCATCTTCATCTGAAAGACCGTCTTGAACCAACTTGAGTGATTGAGTGATTACAGGGCAAACGTCTGGACATCGGGTGAAAATAAACGCAATCACGTGAACATCGGAGAAACTTTGTGAAAACGTGAAGTTTTCATTGTTCTGGTCGACCAACGTGAAGTCAACCACTTCAGCACGAGAGAGTTGATGTCCTTTGTAAGCCGAAGCGAGTGGGGCTGATGCCATCAAGAGAAGTGTAGCCATTGTTAGGCTAACGAGTACTTTCCTGTCCATGAATAATGCTCAACAACGGTGCATTATGAATCCTTTGAAGAGTTGTCAAAGTGTTCAACGGGTTGTTGCATAATCCCAGTTCGGGGTACACCAACTTGGCAAGTCCGTAACGCCAGCTGGGTTGGATAGACCAATACCCCAAAGCATCAGAAGAACGAACAAAACTGGGAACAGTGCAGTTCGAGTGTAAATCCGAGGATCGTCTTTCAAGTGCATGAAGTACGCCGCTATTCCGTAGCCCTTGATGATTCCAACGAGGATAAGAATAGCCCATACTGCGGATTTTGTGATTTCAATATCGGTCCCTGGAATTACTTCGAAGAAAACCGCACCCACTTCAAAAAGAGTGAAGAACATCAAAACGATGAAGTTCCAGAAGTAGATATCTTTGCCCATAAATTCAACATGTTCGCCCATTATTTCACCTCAATACAGATAGAATGCTGGGAAGATTACAACCCAAGCCAAGTCGACAAAGTGCCAGTAGAGACCGAAGTATTCGATTCCCTGTGCATTGTCCTCGTCAAAGCCAACTGTGTCGGCCTTGAATACAAGGTACAGCATGACAAGCAAGCCAATGAAGACGTGCAGTCCGTGCGCACCTGTTGCGATGTAGAAAATTGAACCTTGAACGGTTCCGATATCGAAACCTTCTGCAACCAAGTGACTCCATTCAACAAGTTTGAGAACGATGAAGAGAGAACCGAGTGCAAGCGTTGCAATGAGGTAGTTTCGGACAGCAGCTTGGCGGGTTGGCATGAGTTTGCCCATGATTCCATCTGAAGGTTTCCAGTTCGCATTCTTCGCCGTCTTGAGAGCCAAAACGATGGTATAGGACGAAATGATGAGTGCGAATGTATTGATAGCACCTGGCATCAAAGTCGCTACATCGTAACGAAGCAAGTCAGAAGCGGTTACTACCGATCCTTCAGGGACATCCTTACAGGCTTCTACGCCGTCACGAATCGCCCAATCAGTACACCATTCAGTTCGCATACGGAGATACGAAGAAAAGAATGTAGCGAAAACCATTATTTCTGACATAATGAAGACCCAAAGTCCTGCTTTGCGAATGTGTTCTCCTTCAAATGGATACGAGGTTGCGATTTGCTCACCGTGTCCAACGAATGGTAAGTCTTCAAACCACCAATTTGACACTGCGATGACGATGGTGACAAGACCAGCCATGCTCACAGCAAGCATACTGAGGTCAGCGGTCACATCTGAACTCAACATCGCCTTACAAGCGACAACAAAGTCAGGGAAACCCATCAAAAACAGCATTATACCAAAGGCAAATACAATCGGTGAAGATGAACCATGGTGTTCATGTTCGTCATGTCCGTCTCCATGGTCAGCTTGTGGTTTACTGGCATTGAGGAAACCACCGATACCAATGAAAGCTGCATAAGTAATCGACATCAACAAGATGGTAATACCTGCAACTCGGTAGGTAAGATACGAAAGGTGTGCATCGATTTCTTCGTGATGCATGTGGTCGAGATGTTTCGCCTGAGCCTCGGTGATGTTGCCTTGCGCTGCAAGGACTTCCTCTTCATGATGGTAGTCGTCTTCCAACTGCTTCCAAGTATCGTGCTTTCCGTCTGCCAGAGCGATTCCGAGTGTAGCAAACAGCAGCACACCGATGGTGAGAATTATTCCCCCCATCATGACTGCGCGCATCCAAATTCCGTTTTCAACGTGAGAACCGTGTCCGCTCATTCTTCCGCCCCCTTTGGAGTGGCCTTCCACATTTTCTCGCCGATTGAAGGCTTTGAAGAGTGGTCGCCGTACAATTCGTTCATGTCACCTTGGGTAGGGATATGATGGAAAGAAGGTGTTGGTGGCGGAGAAGTTGTAGCCCATTCGAGTGACCAGCCGCCCCATGGATCGTTTCCTGCAGGCTCTCCACTTCTGTTGGATTTTATAATGTTCCAAACGAGGAGGAGTTGGCTCAAGCCGAAGATGAACGAGAAGATACTCACGACCATGTTGTATTCTGCAAAGCCACTCTCAACTGTGTAACTGTGGGTTCGGCGGGGCATACCCATGATACCAAGGGCGTGCATAGGCCAGAAAGTAGCGTTGTAGGCTGAGAACCCAATCAAGAAGTGCCAGAGACCCAGCGTCTCGTCCAGCTTCTTTCCAGTTGCCTTAGGGAACCAATAGTAGACACCGGAGAACAGTGCAAAGACCGTACCGCCGATGAACACGTAGTGGAAGTGAGCGACAACGAAGTAAGAATCGTGGAAGTGCATGTCCATACCTGCAACAGGGAAGAACATTCCAGAGATTCCACCAAGGGTGAACGTTACGAGGAAACCAAGCGACCACAGGGTGTGCGTACGCATGACAAGGCTACCGCCCCAAATGGTAGCAAGCCAATTGAAGATTTTCGCACCCGTAGGTATCGCAACAGCCATTGTGGTAATCATGAAGGCTGCTCTCCAAAACGGATCCATTCCAGATGTGAGCATGTGGTGGCCCCAAACAACGAAACCAACAACACCAATTCCTGCCATGGCGATAACCATTGACTTGTATCCGAAAATTGAACGGCGAGCGCTGGTAGCTAGTACTTCAGAAACGATACCGAAGGCCGGAACAATCACGACATACACTTCAGGATGCCCGAAGAACCAGAACAGATGCTGGAACAGTAAACTGTCGCCACCTGAGGTGAAGAATACTGTGCCGACTGTGTGATCGAACAGAAGGAATGCAACGCCGATGATAAAGGCTGGAAGAGACATGTAGAGCATGAAAACACTCACGAAGACGGACCACGAGAACAATGGCATCTTCATCCATCCAACACCAGGAGCGCGCATGGTAAACACGGTCGTGATGAAATTTACACCACCCAATGTCGATGAAGCCCCGAGCATCAAGATGCCTGAGATAAATGCAGTCGTACCGGGATTCGAACCGTATTGGGCCATCTCTGGCCCGAGGTTCGATTCCGTTAAGGAAGAGTATGGCGGGTACATGACCCAGGAAATGTCTGCACCTTCGCCGGACCAAATTCCAGTGTAAATCAATGGGCTTGAGAAAACCAAGATCCAAAGACCCATGGCGTTGATACGAGGGAAAGCAAGGTCCTTCGCACCGATTTGCAATGGGAGAACATAGTTCATGAAACCTGCAATCATAGGCATAGCAGCCAAGAAAATCATGGTTGTTCCGTGCAAGGTAAAGAACGAATTGTATTCGGTCTCAGTCAAGAACGTGTTTTCTGGAAGTGCCAGTTGAACACGGAACAGGAGTGCAAGAACTCCTCCCACTAAGAAGAATGTGAAACCGTACAAGAAGTAGAGAATTCCGACTTCTTTGTGGTCAGTTGTGGTTAACCATGGTTTGAGGTAGGACCAAAAGTTGGAAATCGTAAATGTGTCCGGGGAGCGGGTGTAGAAGACCCACATGACACCGAGAAGAATCATCCCGAGCGATAGGCCGATTGCTGTGAGAAGGACAACAAGTGCACGAGCAGTTGGACCAACATCGTCTGCGTTAAGGCCAGGAATAACGAGGTCGGCTTGATTCCAATAATCTCCACCGGAACCAGCGCCTCCGTTCACGGCGTTACCGTAAATGGTAAATTCAACAACTTTGGAATCATCAGCAGGTGCAACCCATTCGAAGTCCCAAGTTCGTAGGGCATTTCCTGCATCAGTGTGAGTCAAACCGCCATCCATTTCGTGGCCGAGTGTCTCATCAACAGTGGAAACCATTCCACCGGTTGAAAGAATGCGGAATCCTCCAGCATGGCCGTTCCAGCCAGTGCCATCTGCTTCAATAACGCCATCGTTGTGCAATTCCATGACGTCGTTCTGAACGGTAACGGTAAACGAGTAAGTTTCACTGGCATTGAATGTTTCAGGCAGACCGGTAACAATCACTTGAGTGTCTGCAGCTGCGCCTCCGTGGCAACTGCATCCTCCATCTGCTGCACTGCCAATTCCAGTTGGCATTGCTTCAAACTGCGGTGCTGCAACCAGCATCACGAGGACGAGGGCAAGTATAGAGAAACGCTTCATCATCAGTATCCCTCTCCTTGTCTTTGAGTCCAGCTATCGAATTCACAGGTTTTGCCGTCACGAGCAACGATATCGATGTTGCCAATCATCTTGGAGTGATCAAGGCCGCAGTATTCAGCGCATCGGATCGGGAATGTTCCAGCATCGTTAGGGAAGAATGTCATGACGGTTCCAGCCTCAAGTCCGGGGACTAAATCTTCCTTGACACCCCACTCTGGAAGCCAGAATGAGTGTTGAACGCCAACATAGGCTGGGTTCGAGTTATCATGAGGTCGCGAAAACAAGTCAAGCGTGATGCTTTCATCGCAAGGGATAATCAAATGCTGTCCACCGGCTGAAGAAAGAATTGTGCCAGTAGGCAAGTGTTCCCATGTGTGGAGCAACTGGTCTTCAGCATCGTAGACGGTAATGACGCTGTGCAGTTCACGGTCGAAATACATGTTCGATAATGTGAGCATCTCTGCGGCCAGATCGATTGAATAGTCGGTTTCAACGCCATCAATTTCCACCGTGACGTTGGTTGCTTCGCTGCCATGAGTGTGAACCATCAGCATGCTGCCAGTCCAGTTGACATCGATATTCGAAGATACATCTTCCCAAGTTAAATCCTCTTGGTAATGGAACTCCCAAAACCACTGCTTGCCAACAATGTCGACGTTGAATGTGTCTTCATCTGCAGGAATGGTCCAGACGGCTGTGTTTGAAGCAAGTGCCATCATTGTCAACCAAACCACCAGAATGGTCGGCAAAACATAGAACATGACTTCGAGTTTGGTGTTGTGGCTGTCAACAGGGAATGAACCAACTTCAATATGGTATTTCTCCATATTCTCTACAGGTTCTACGCCGTCGCGGTAACGCAGCATAGCGATAAACATCCACCCGAAGGTGAGGATACCAACTACGATACTCCAAAACATATATTTGTCATACAGGACATTGAAAACAGTGTCTTCAGCAGGCATAGATTACCCTCAAAGAGAGGGCCGGTGATACCTGCCTTAAACCCTTGGAGAATACGGCATGGTTAAGCATCTGTTCAGCATCCTTGCGGCATGCTCACAGTGTAGCGTTTTGTTTGCTACTCTTCGCCCTTAGTTTTCGCCCTTATTAAGCATTGTTTTTTGAGCCGAAGGACGCCAAAGGTTAGCAAGTTGAAATATGGCCCCGTCATGTGGAGATTGATGAGCGCTTCACACTACCTCCAGTCCACCTTCGATGGTGCTGTGACGGTTGATGTCGAGGTGCAACCTGGGGCAAAGCGGCAAGGTATACTCGGCGTGAACGAATGGAGAGGATGTGTGAGCATTGCGGTTCGCGCTCAAGCGCAAAAAGGAATGGCGAACAATGCCGTCTTGCATGTCCTTTCAAAGGCCTTCGATGTTCCTAAGAATCAACTCAAAATCATCAGTGGATTGACATCTCGGATGAAGAAAATACGCATAGAATCGACGCATGCTACGCGTTTTGTTGAACAGCTTCAAACCGTATTGGAGGAAGAAGAATGAGAGATCAAAAGCATCGTTCACCTCTTGGCAGTGGAAACGCAGCGGAACGTTTTGAAATTGCAGGCTTCGCTTTAGGGGAAGCACGAGCGAAAAACCGTCATGGATGGCCCGTCATCATCGAAGGGAAAAGAGACCGTTATGCCTTGGAAGCACTGGACTTCACTGGCCCAATTGAAGTCTTGAATCGGGGATGGGGGCTTGACCGATTTATCGCCTACCTCTACGAAACATACGGCACTCGTGATGCACAAGGTGGACCATCGATGTGTTTGCTCATGGATTGGGACCGAACAGGCGGACGGTTACAAAAATCACTTACTGAACGGTTAGAAGCAATGGATGTGAAGGTATGCGATGCATTGCGTAATCAGTTGTTGAAAGCGCTCAAACCTGAAACTCGCGTTGTTGAATCCCTGAAGAGCCTAGCAGTGGATCTGCTGCCTTTTATCGACATGGAAGATTCCAGAAGCAGTTAATCGTTTGAAGACGAAGGGGGTTTAGGCATTCCGTCCTCTTTGACGGTGTTAAGAACAACATGCGTGTACGAACGAGAAACGCCGTCGAGCGTAAACACGGTCTTTGTCAAGTCATCGAGGTCTTCACGGTCCTTTACACGAGCCAAAACCATTGAATCCCAATCTCCAGTCACGTCATAGACAGCGAAAACCCGTGGGTCAGCAGCTATTTTCCTTTGGACATCAATCATCCGCCCCTTGACAATACGCAGACCGGCCATGATGGTCATGCTCCAGCCCATGGAAGCGGGGTCAAGAAGAACGCTGTATCCTTTGATGATGCCGAGTTCTTCCATGCGGCGGACTCGATTGAGAACTGTACCTTGGGCGATACCAACCTTGCGAGCAAGAGCACGTTGGCTAATACGAGCGTCTTCCAACATGGCCGACAGCAAGGCTCGGTCTGTTTCATCAAGCGTCATGGTGCTCTCCACCCGCTGCTTTAGGTTCGTCGATTTCAACGCTTCCCTCGCCGTCCTCTGAAAGGAAGTGAGGGGATGTCAAACGCAGATATTGCGTCCATGTTCCGAGTTCCTCGACTTCAAGCCCAAAAGAAACTTGACAATCCGTAGAATGTATTTCTTTGAAACGTACCACGAATTCGTATTCCGAATCCGCTGGTATTTGCTTTGTCTTGAATCCACCTTTCATCCCCCAAGGCAATTCGGTAACGCACGATTTCAGTTGGAGTGGAAGATTTCCAGCGTTGAATGTAAAACGAGCCACTGGGGGTTGAATAGTCTTCCATTCAGCACTCAATCGCGGCATACCTTTCTCTCGTTTCATAGCATTAGAAACTGCGCCAGCTGCTACTGCACTGGCGAAGATGAGAAGGAAGAGTGGAAGAGCAAAGTTACCGGGAGTACTGGCGTGCCACCTGTTGGGGAGCGGTGTATGGTATAACGCCAACAAGCGGTTTGTTGATTCTCCTTCAACTTCGCCAAAGAAGGCCAAAGTGATGTGCCAACCGTATGGATTCTGTTCTAAATCGATGCCTGCAGCCATCAGATGATCTGCTGTCACCAACCATTCTGTGTCGGTTACATTGCCTTGTTGGTTTGAAAAACCAAGTTCAGGTTTCATGTCTCGAACCAAATGTTTTGTTGTTCTTCCATGTCGGTCAGTCGCAGTGTCTTCAGTGATGAAAATGTACAACACTGTGTTATCACTTATGTTGACAAGCGGCGTCATTTGTACTGGAATTCGAAGCGACCACTGGCCGAGTTCATCGCTCAATATATCGATACTTCCTTCGAGTGTGAGGACGGTTTGTTGACGGGCGCTCTCAAGACCAGTTGCCACACCATCAGCAATCGAGGTGTTCTCGACTTTTTGCTCATTAAAAATCATGGTTGTATCATCGCTTAGGCCAAGTTCCCCGAGCCGTGCTTGCGCATCGTCATCTGGCCAATCGGAGTTTGTCTCATCACTCCACTTCCACCATGAAAGTTGGATTAAGTCCTCAGTTGCGACTGTTTCATATGGCCCTTCTTGAGGTAAAAAATGCTCGTAAAGGACTGTATCGGCAGAGCGTTGTTCAGGCAAAGGCGTCGATGCGACCAGATCATAACCGTCTGCAGTTTCAGTAGCGGCTTGTGGAAAGAGAAGAATGCAGAGAAGAACAGCCAATACAGGTGTATTTCTTCGCATACACTCACTCTTCCTCTTCTTCATGCTGAAACGGCATTGCTAATTTTAATCGTAAAATATCTCTACCTTTCTCATCCATCATGAGGGTTAATCTCGCCCCAGCCCATGCTGAAATGAGTTCCTCGCCACCCGAGAGTTCACAAGAAAGTAACAGCGGCCCTTCGATTGCGATGGGTTCGAACTCGTCGTTGTAGTCTTCGAGCAACGGCGCCCAACCGGTGAGTAAACGTTGCAATGTTTCAGGCGCAACGACGATTTTAGATGCGGTAATCAGTGGATAAAGCGCAGGTACTGCTTCCTGTCTTGAACGCCAATCGCCTCTCTTTTTGGTAAATGCTGGCAAACCAGCGTGAATAAGTTTGAGTGGGTGAAACGTTCCCTCAGGCCATAGATTGCCTCGCTTATTCGGGCATTTTTGATTGAAAATCCGGTCATAGACCATTTTCGGAGCAATGTTGAGGCGCTTTCCACGAACCCACCATGAAACTTCATCAGGGACAATACCGTATCGAGCCGAGGCTTCGTCGATAATTTCCTGCGGTGCAGCGTAAATGGTGTGACGATTCGTATGCGGTTGGTCGAGAACCAGCGGCACCCACCCCGACTCAGGAGTGGGTTGGCGGCGACGGATGAAAGTCCGAGCGATTCCTTCTGGAGTCGCCTCGGGTCGGTGTCGGAACATTGCAACAAAAAAACCTCCAGTGTCGTTGTCATGGTGGATGAGACGCCGACATTTCGACAACTGTGCTTCAATATCCATTTCCAACTTTTCATCGATGTCTTCATCCACCGATTCCATCCAATGACGGCGAGCGGCTGGACTCATGTGAACGGGTTGTAAAAAAGTAGTCCGTGGCACTTCATCGCCCCTCGGAAGTGGATTTGATTCTTTGTCAAGAACATCCCAATCGCTCAAACCCTCACGTAATTTGAGTCCCTTCAATTTGGATTCATCGATATCCACGAGTTCGAGGTAAGGAAGTTGCCGCAAGAGTTGAGCGACGACTGCTTCATTTTCGCAGGGGTCGATACTGCAGGTCGAGTAAACCAAATGACCGCCTGGCCGCAGTAAACTGGCACCACGGGTGGTGATTTCGACTTGCAGTCGAAACAGTGTACGGCTTTCCTTCGGCGACCATTTCCACCAAACATTTCGATTTTTACGCGAAGTAGCTGAACCTGTACACGGAACATCGGCAACGATACCGTCGTAACCTGGAGGTGGAATTCGTCCGATGTGGCGGCCGTCTTGTTGATTGATGAGCATGTTTGAGGTCGACAAACGGCCTCTGTTTGAAACGAGCATGTTCACGCGACCTGACACCGGTTCATTCGCAACGACTACACCGTTTGGCGCCACTGCTTCAGCGACTTGAGTTGCTTTGGAGCCGGGCGCTGCGCATAAATCGAGAATCAGTTGTCCAGGTTGCGGATTCAATACGACAACTGGGAGCATACTGGCTGCTTCCTGCCGAGTAATTCGACCGGATTCGTGCAACAAACTGAGAATATACTTGCTTCGCTCGTCAGGTGCTTGGCCGCGTGCAAACGGCATCTGCCAAGCAAAATCGCCTTCAGCCCACGGTAATGGCGCTCCACCAAGTTCTCTTAGGAGAGATTCTGTCCATTCCCGATCGTGGCGAGCCTTCGTGACTCTAAGCGTCTCTGGAAGCGAGGTTGTGGCTGTAGGAATCCATTTTTCAAGGTCATAGCCAAGGTTCTTGGCAAGATTTGCGAGGGGGGTATCGCGCGCTACAGCAAGAAGGTCTTGCTCCTGCCATTGATTGCGCGACATGTTTGTGGGTTCTGCCCCCCATCTATGTTGCTTCCGCCATCCTCAAGGGCTTCATCCCCTCCGTCCAAACTATGTTGGGCGATGAGATGCCGTGGTTTTTGCCCGCGCTGGTCATCGGACTGTTCGCTTGGATTTGGATGAGTTCAATCGAGAGGTACGCGGAAAGAAAAGGCACTCCTGCATGGAAGTACGTCGTTGTCGCCGTTCGATGGCTCCCCCCAATTCAATTGGCTGTGATGATTCTTTACCGTTTCAAAGCAATCTATGCTCGCGATATGAGCCACCTCGAAATCGCCAAGCACCTCGGACCGGGTACACCATCTTCCTCTGACTTCAAACTGATGTTCACCGGAGACGGTGGTATTGAAATTATCATGCTGATTGTGCTCCTCTTTGCTGTACTGAGCGAGCATTTGCCGAGTATATCTTCGGCTCGATTGGATTTACGTCAAAACTTCCGAAACAGGTTGATGATGTTCACTGCATCCTTCGCCCTCGCATCAACAACGTTGTTTTTCCCAGAACAAGCGTATTCTGAACCTGCAGCATTCCCCACTGGACCAATCGGCCCTGTCCCCGAATGGATGAGTTTCACACCGATTATTCTCATCGGGGGCCTTCTTATGTTTGGAGGAGAATTGTTCGCCGTAACGACATTATTCCTTGCAGGTCCGAATTTTCAGAAACTTGCCAGCAGAGCAAGATTGAAAGTTCTGCTCTTGAGCGTGGGTGCCCTCGTCTATCTCACTACGGTTATTGACTTCGATGCGGATTGGTTGGACCAGTTGCACGAGCAAAGCATGATGTTACCGCTCGTACTCTCCATCCACCTTGGTATTTGTTTTGCCACTGTCCTTCAACCTGCAGTTCGTTCTGACGCAGAGTTAAACCATGGAGAGGGGCGTAGTCTTAGCATGATGGTGCTCGCTGTAGTGATGGCTCTCATCGTGTTGCTACTCACACTGCTTCATGTGAATCAATTAACCGTGTTTGGAGATGGACTCGGCCCTCATACCTATGCCATTTGGATGTCGTCTGTTGCCATCTCGTCCATGATGCTGGTTCAATTCATGCCTGCTCTTGGATTTGATGCTGCACCTCGACCGGAAATCTGGTGGATGAAAATGACGCTCCTGTATGCTCCGATTATTATGAGCATGTTTACGCCGTATGCAGTACTCTTGATTCCTGCAATATGGGTTGTATTACCGCTGTCTTCAGTTGCTTCGTGGTTCATTGAGAAAGATGTGGTCTCGCCATCGTACTCGTTTGTCTTGTATCCATTGCTGGCAGCAACATTGGCTGCTTCGGTCTTACCGTTTGGATGGGATATACCGTTCTTAGCGGCCTTATGGGTTGGATGGATTCCTGGCGCAATCGCAGCGATCGGTTTGACTTTGCATGTTCGCACACAATCAAAATCGACAGGAAAGAACCTGTGAGTACTATTCTTCACTCAATTCAGTTTCAAGAACTGCAGCTTCAAGTTCAGCCCAAGCTGAACCCATGCTCTCCTCTTTTCGTGTTGATTCTAGATCACGATGAACCCGTTCGACAAGCATATCGTCGTCTTCGGAAGGAAAAGCAGCTGTGAAAAGTCCCTCTCCTGAGCGTATCGAACGTGAAACGGCAACAAGCACTGCACCGAGTGCCGGGAAAACGAGTCCCAGACTTAATCCATCGAGAGAGATTCTACCTTGAACAAAACCAAAGCCAGCAATAAGGAAGCAACCAACTCCAGTACCGAGCAGAAGCGTCGATGCTGCCTGCGAAGGGTTGCTCATAGACAAGCGTGGAAGAACAAGGCAATGAAACCAACGGCGGGCTCATCAGTAAGTTTCACGCATCAACTTGTGAATCTTGTAAGGCAAGAGAGCACGGTTGACTGGAGTTACTTCCAAAATGCGGCCGTCGTCTCGTCGACGAATGTCTTGAAGCAATGGGTGACGGCTCTTCTTGTGAAGGGTAAGGAGGGTCGGTTTGTCCACTTCAAGTGCGCTTCGAACTACATTCACGAATGCTTCACTTTCGACAGCGAATTTTCCGATTTCGTCTATGACCACTACTTCGCATTCATCGCGAGCATATTCGATTGCCGGGATGGCAATTGTCTCCAGTGCAGCGGTATCAATACCGTAGCCAAGCACACGCAGACGAGAATCAATGTTCTTGTGAGCCATGATTGCATTTTCACCGGTTACGATGTTGAAGACGCTGTATCCAAGTCGTTCGCTGCCATCCATGATGGGTTCTGTTCGCATCCCTCCAATAATTGGAGCTTCAGTCAAACTGCCTCGCATTTTAATTTCACGAGCGCGCTCATCACCGAGCATTTTGAGTACTTTTTCCATAACTGCAGATTTACCGCTACGTGGTAAACCTGTAATGCCGATCTTCGGATGAATGCCCATTCTTTACTCACCACGAACAATCGCTACATATGTTCCAGTGGCTTATCAGTAATAAATGATGTTGAACTCTTCACCGTCCATAACGGATTGTAACCAGCAAGAATTTCGCAATGATTTGCTGGATTACTGCGCTGAAATAACGATTTCCGGAAGTTCGGACATTACATCAAGCGGGAGCATCTCCAATTCGTAATTGTTGACGTTGTTGTTTGCAGACCAGGCACGAGCCCATTCATCGAGGTCTTTAGCATTCAACAATTCACACATCCAGTGGAGGGCCTTTTCCAAGGTACCGTGGCTGTTGATTAATCGCGCTTGAATGTCAGGGTGGAGTTCGATGTGATTAACGCTGTTACCGAGGACGCAATTTGCTGGAATAACAGCCCAACGTAGGCGACGCTCTTGATGAGCGTTAACAATAGCCTGGCAGGCAAGTCGGGGGCCGTATTTCGGATCTGCTCCACCGCACCACATTGCCAACTGGCGTTCGTTAGCTCGGGAGGGGATGTCGGTTCTGAAGGCAGGGTGTCGGACGAAAACTTGCCCATCTTCGTCTTCTGAAAAGTGAACTCCTCGTATGAAGGGACGGGAGCCTCTGCCTTTGACCCAAGTTTCAATTGACTTGGAGTGTGCAGTTTGGTCAATCTCTCCGACTCGGACTCTGACGGTGTGGCCGTTTGTAGCAATGGCGTGCTGTGACTCACCCATGCGTGGGAGGCGAGCAAGACGGTCGAGAATCTCAAGCGTTTGCTTACGTTCGACACGGTCGCGAGGAAGACGAGGGATTGCCCAGGTATCTTTAGCCCATGCAATCCAGCGTTCCGTTTCCATTTCAAAAGAAGGGACTCGGTTGGATAAGCCTTGTTGGTCACGGCGCAAGTCAGCACGGCTGATTGGTCCGAAGACAACCAACTTTTCAGACTCTACTTTAGCCGAAATTCCGAGAACTGCGACGCCTTGAGTCATACCTGGGAACAAGTGGTTTGCTTCCTCGATGGCCCAAATGTCGCTCCAGCCGTGGCTTTCAACCAAGAGTTGACGAAGTGGATGTGAAGACTGCTCTCGCAGGATGCTGTCTGGAGCGATGAGGCGTAGACGGCCTCCAGTTTCTAAAATCTGCAATCCGCGCTCAATGAACAATCGGTACAAATTGACGTTACCTCTCATTGTTGAGAAGCGTTGAACTCCGTTATCGGATAGGGCGCGAAGTTGTTCACCCAGTTCTCGTCGAAGTTTGCTCCCCTCTTCCATTCCTCTGAATCGGTCTTTAATTCGCAACCACGGAGGGTTGGTCACGATAAGGCTCGGACTTTCCTTCCACGGCCAATCGCCTTGGAGAGTATCGCCTTGGCGAACAGCAAGGTCAAACAAATCCTCGGCTTCCTTGCGAGGGAGGCAACCTGGCTTGTCTGATTTGAGACTGACAAGATCGAACCGAATACATTCCAAAAGAAGGCGCTGACGAGTTGAGGCAACGACCAACTCATCGTTGTCAAGGAGTTGGAAAGAAGACAGTAACATTCGTGTGTCCGCAATTTTCTTCTCATCTGTGCTGTCGGAGTGACTTTCAGCATGACGACGAATAAGGCGTGCATGGAAAATACCACCGCCGCATGAGGTATCAGCAACGGGGAGGGGGATTCCACTGAGTGTGCGCATTCCCTTCTCAACCCGTTCGAACTCAACTTCATCGTCGACTTCGGGTTCTTTGGCGTGTTGAGGGAGGTTCAACTTTTCCAGGTGTTGGCGGAAGCCGGGTGGAAGATTGTTGAGGTGCATCGAGGAGGGTTGCGTTGGCGTCTTCGGCCGTGTTAAACTTTCAAGGAGTTCGGATGCGATGACGGCATCGGCCAAGCGTGGAGGTGTTGGGTGCGCCCCGCGAGGGGAGCGCCCGTCCGCTTCAGCATCGTGACGAGCGAGAAGATGGTCGAGAACATGCCCTGGATCGGTGAGAAGATTGGCTGGTAGCGTTGGCCAGTCCTCGGGCAGAAGTGCAGCGATTGGTTGGTGAACGAGAAGTGATTTCTCCCACGCAGCGAGCCAAATATGGATTTGCTCTGTGCGGTTTTCAAGACATCGGTCCAGTCGTGCATACCATCCGCTTACTCCGCTCTGCATTAGCCCCACCCAACCTAGCGGGCTGGCTTGTCCGGTTTGAATGTGACCCTTACAAAAGGGGTCTAAAATCGCGTGGTTTGAAATTCACAACAGACCCAAATACTGGAAACTTTCATTGTGCCATTTCCAACCAGATTTAACCCACTCAAACAGAGCAGAGAGTTCCTTTTTGCGTACTCCGGCGGCTTTCGCTAAGGCCTTGATTATTTTAATTTCTGAATCATCGTATTCACCGTCAACAGCTGCGACAAGCATGGCATCTCGAAGGGCGATTTTTAGGACCACAGGGTTCAGTCTTGATACAACTAAATCCAAAGCAGGAGGATTTTCAAGCATGTTTCGGATATTTACTCTCATCTCCGGATGCATCATACATCGGCCCATGAGTGCTTCGATTATTGCCAATTCTTCTTTGACCAGAGCACCGTCTGCTGAAGCAACGATGACCATCAGTTCAGCGTATCCAGTGACATCTTCTTGAGCGAAGTCCACCGCTAAATCAAGATACACAGACTTCACTCCGAAATCTCGTTCAGAATGTCGTAGCCCTTCTGCATCCATACATATCCTTGAGAGGTCCACTTGAGCAAGCGTTCCATGGAGTCCGAAGCCAAGCCAAAGTGCTCAACAATTTGTTGTAAGACTTCTTTTTCATCGTCGTCCACATCGCCATCAGCTGCTGCCATCAAGGTTGCATCTCGAAGAGCAAGACGTCCTGCTTCTTCACCCATGCCATCAAGGCATTCTTCAAGAGAAGGTGGTGTTTTCAATGCGTTTCGAATCATCTTACGTTGTGAAGGGGACAATAATGCGGTTCCCAGCCGTTGTTCGAACATAGCCATTTCGTCAACGGTAAGTTCGTTATCAACACGAGCCATGAACGCCAGCAGGCGAGCATAAGCGAAGCGTTCTTCTCGGGGTAGTTTGTGGACTGTATCCGGTAGCATTGCACTGCCGTAGCGGACATAGACTTAGAACCCAACGCCGGTTCTCGAGTATTCCTTCATGTTTTGAAACCGAGAGAATGATTCCGACGACGAGGTGTAATGCAAGAGTTGATGACTAACTACCGGTTGTGATGACCATGGAACCGAGTCTGAATGTATTAGGACACCCGCTCGACACATGTTCTTGTGACCCGAACACTGGGTGGTATCGTGACGGAAAGTGCAACACCGACGAAAATGACCGTGGTTCGCATACGGTGTGTTGCGTTGTAACGAAAGAATTTCTCGAATTCGCCAAATCACAAGGTAACGATTTGATGACACCTGCGCCTCAATTCTCCTTTCCAGGGCTTAAACCGGGCGACTCGTGGTGCGTCTGCGCCCGAACATGGCTGGCAGCACTGAACGCCGGCAAAGGATGCCCGATTGACCTTGAAGCAACGCATCAAAAAGCCCTTCTTATCGTGCCACTCGAATTGTTGGAAACTCACGCTGTTTGAGTCTTATCAACTCGATACTGGAACACGAAAAGGCGCATGATGGCCCATATAATCAAACCCCAAGCCAGCATGTTGGCTATCCCAAGCAGGCGCAATGTGCCTCCCTGCTCGTTTGCAAACAATCCGATGGTGTAGGTTGATCCTGTAAGACTAAACGCATAGGCACCAATGGATGAGCCAATGGTCCATTGCATAGATTTCCGGTTGTCAAAAGTGAACCATCGATGAATAAAATGAGCCATGAACGCCGTTGCGCCCCATGCCACCGCCCAAGCAATACGGATACTCGTTTTGTCATCATCAAGAAAAAATCGAATGCATTCCCACATCAAAAAAAACACGGCGCTGTTGAAACCTCCGGCGAGAGTAAACCTCTGCAGAGAACCTCTGGGTGCGAGTTGAGAGAATTTTGAGTTGTTTTCCATATTAATCGTCGTTCGTAACGACATCACTGGGTTTCCCAGTCAGTATATTTCGCAAGCGGATGTTGTCGGTTTGCATTGCATCCATCCAATCGTATTTACAATCCAACTCTTCAGCAAGAACGCCAAGGGCAAGGGAGTCTTTTGGCAGGCATTTGCCACCAAATCCACGGTTGAGTCCGAAAATCGGGTCTAAATGAGATGGGCCAATTGGTTGAGCTTGTTCAGCGGTAATCATGTCTCGAATCGAGTACCAATCTTCGCCCATTGCTTGGCAAATGTCGTACAATTGATTGGCGAATGTGACTTTCATGGCGTAAAATGTATTCTTGGTGTATTTGACAAGTTCAGCCTGAGTAGGCGTAACATGAAAGGTTTGGTCTCGACGGAGTACTCCGGCTTGCCGATGCTGTTCAAAAACCCGTTCAGCAACATCTGAATGATGTGTTCCACAAACCAAAATATCTTGATTAGCAAAGTCTTCAAGGCGACGACGTTCTACCAAAAACTCCGGTGAGAAAGCGATTTTTAGATGAGGATATTGCTCGTGATAGCGTTGAGTGGTTCCTGGGATGACGGTGCTTTTGATAACCGCCGTGAAACCTTCGGGCAAGGCATCCAAAGTCGATTCAACAATTCGAGTATCGCACGCACCAGTATCAGGGTGCGGTGGTGTCGGAACAGCGATGTAAGCAAAGTCCACATTCTCAGTGACAATGGAAAGTTCTGTCCCCCGTGCTGGGTCGTGAACGAACAGTTCATGAGCATCTGAAAAACAATGCTCAATCGCCCCGCCGACCATCCCAGCGCCAATGATGCCGATCTTCACGGATGAATGCCAGCGACGGTAGGCTTTGATTGTAATGTTCGATCAGCGGTGAGGGTTTGGATTTAATTTGCCATCCTTCACCATTTGAGAAGCGAGTAACAAAGAGTCAGGTGTGCCACAATCGACCCATGTTTCATGCCCTACTGAGAGTAATTTAGCCTTGCCTTGGTGAACATATTGTCGCGTGACGTCGGAAATTGAGACTGATTCACCTCGCTCCTCAACAGCTTGGTCCAAGTAATGCCAAAAGTTCTCATCAAACAAGTATATCCCGCCAATTGCAAGATTCGAAGGAGGATTTTGTGGCTTTTCGACAATATCTGTGATGTTACCCTCTCCATCAGTGACGGCAACTCCGAATGCTTCAGGGTTCTGTTCTTCTCGAGCCAAGAGCACGCAACCCGGGCTCTCTTCAGAGGTGTTGAAGCGAGTAACTTCCTCTTTCAGTTCGAGTGTTGTGATGTTGTCGGAGAAGTAGACCAATACCCGGCAGTCCTCGTTGTATGGGCGTGCAAGATTGAGTGCTGCCGCAACACCTTGAGGTTCTTCTTCGAGAACATAATGGATTTTTTCTCCTTCAAAACCAGCGCCTACATGCTGCGCAATTTGACCGATGAATTCGTTGGAAATGATGGTGATGTCTTTGATTCCGGAACGGCGTATAGTTCCGAGTACGAAGTCAATAACTGGCCTGTTGTACAAAGGCAACAGTGTTTTTTGAGTGTAACGAGTGAAGGGATACAATCGACTTCCATGACCGCCTGCTACTAAAATGGCGGTGGTCATCATAAGAGAGGCTAGAAGGTCGTACTTATTGGGCTTGCCTCAAACAGGCTCGTCTTCGCTCTTGGATTCCATCAATGCCTCCACTGCGCCATCCTTGGCATTTTTCTCAAACCAATCGGTACGAACCAAATCGCCGAGCCGCTCAACGCCTGCTTCAATGAGATCTTGGTCATTCGACTCGGAATCTTTCCACCGTTGTTGAGCAATCTGTTCGTAGCGAACATTGGCCTCGGAGACCAAAAGTTCTGACGGCCGTAAGTCATCCTCAAGGCCATCGAAGTTGCCGTCAGAAAGCGAAGAATCCCGCCGTTGTAAAGCAGAATCAAGAGGTGATGCTGTCTTGCCTGATGTGAAGCCCTTCTCATCCGAACCGCGGTTTCTGCGCTGAGTTTTCGAAACTTGAATCGTTTGAAAAGAACCTGATTGTGCTGCCCTCAATGCTATTTCCATACGAGAAGGGTGGTCAAAAACGGCTGGATCGACTTCAAGCAAACTGAACAATGCTTCTTCTCGTTCGCGTGCTCTACGGATGGAACGAAAACGAATGGAGAAAACGATGGCAATCGACGCAAGAGCAAACACAGACGATTCGAAAAGAGAACCACGGTACATTTGCATGACTGCGAGAACAAATACCGTAAGAATAGATGCTAGAAGACGAAGGTAGAGGCGGTGTTGGCGCTGTTGTTTCTCTTCGGCAAAATAATGCCGAATGAAAAAATCACCTGGATTTTCCATGGAAACCCCTAGCCGTTGAGTGCTTTTTCAATTCGGACAAGGTATTCTTCATCGCTGAGCGAATCTTCTTTCCAACCGAGGTCGGCGAGAGCCTTTACGCGACTGGCTTCAATACTAATCGTCATCCGCTCAAATGCAAATTGAATGAACACCCCAATGATGAAAATTGCCGCAACAGCAAATTGCCATTGTGAAGTGAAATACCAGATTAGGCCGCTCAAAACGACAGCTTGGCTTACAGAAAAAATTACCATGTTACGCAATTTTCTCTTGGATTTCAACGTGTCGAGAAGCCGCTGAGCGCTTTCCTTGCGTGTCGCCATGGTGATGGGCAAAGGGCGCAGGGGTGTCAATTTACCGCTTATTGCAGAGGCACAAAACAATCGTCATCAATTTCGATGAGTGTACCGTTCATGAGAGAATAATCCAACGCTTCATCGATTTCTTCTGGACTGATTCCACTGGAGTTTAGTTCCTTGAAAATTGTCTCAAGTGTTGCACAGGGGTGGCCTTTGGCCAACTCAGACTCAACATGAATAAGAAGCATTTGACAGACTACAGCGAGCAACGGGTCGTCGCTTTCATCGTCTGGCAGCAGTTCGATGAAATTGTTTGCAGGATGCATTACTTCGTCGACTGAAGGAGTGGTTTGTTTCGCATCCTCGCTCACCGCTGTTCGCTTACCTAGCCCCTTCAGGCTTGAGTCTACTTGGAGGTCAAAACAATCGAAGATATTTCTCTGATTTGGGTCTGAATCCGCACCTTCGTCATCAAGAAAGCGGTGTTGAATAGCCTGCAGTCTGTGCAAACGCTGTTCGATGACCATCCTCTCTCTATTGAGGTCAGCATGAACGAGTTCAAGCATTGCAGATGCCTGCTCAGATAACCATTCTTCAAGACTCCAATCAGGATTAACTCCCCGCATGATTTCGGTCAAACGCTGTACTTCAGCGGGCATGAGTTCGACAGCAATCCGGTCTCCAGAAATCTTGTGTTGTTTGTCGCTCATGTTCAATACTCTCCCCAATGACAGCCTATGAATACTCTCTTCCACATAGGACCTTGAGTTCCACTGAAAAACAACGACATATCCCTCTGTTCCTACGCCCCAAACAATTCCACTGGTCATCGGCCTCAAACGATGACCGGCCGCCAAAAAGAGCAGCCCTGTGAAACAGGAAATCATCGCTCAACGGGGGGCGCATTCATGTAGGGGTTGCCCATGCGAAAAAACATGGCTGACTATCGAATTGGCATTTTACCGGGCGATGGAACGGGGCGAGAAGTTGCGATTGAGGCTCAACGTATTCTCAACACAATAGAGCAACATACAAACCAAGGATTCGAGCAAACAGTGATTCCATGTGGCGGACAACATTACGTCGAAACAGGCCATGAGTGGGCAGAAGGTTCCTTTGATTTCTGCCGTGAAGAAGCCGATGCTCTCTACCTCGGTGCTATTGGCCACCCCGGTGCATTCCTCCCAAACGGCGACCTTGCTGGCGGCTCTGTTATCCTCGGCCTACGCAGCGGACTGGACTTGTACGCAAATCTACGTCCGATTAAGTTGTATGAAGGCGTTCCTCACAAAGTTCACGGCAAATTCACCCAGATTTGGGAGCCGGGCATGGTCGACATGACCATCCTCCGAGAAAACACAGAAGGACTGTACCATTCTCTTCTGCGACGAAGTGCAGATCGGGCAATGGGCCGTACTCCATATGAACCTCCAGAAATGACATTCCCTGGCCTCCAAGGGGAAATCGCTTACGACCCAAGACCGATTTCGGAACACGGCAGCGAGCGATTGATTCGAATGGGTTTCGAAATTGCTGAAACTCGAAACGGAGCTCCTATCGATGGTAAAAAGCGCGTTTCATGCATCGACAAATCCAACGTAACACGGGGTTGCCAATTGTTCCGACGGACTTTTGAGAAAGTCTCACAAAACTATCCAGGAACCGAACTCGATTACGGATTCATTGACGCTTTCACCCAATGGCTCACACGAAGCCCAGAAAGTTATGATGTCGTCGTTACATCGAACATGTTTGGTGATATTGCTACTGACCTCGGCGCTGTCCTACAAGGAGGAATGGGTATGGCGGCATCCGGAAACATTGGTGACAAGAATGCATTCTTCGAACCGGTTCACGGTTCGGCACCAAAATACGCAGGAATGAACAAAGTCAATCCAATTGCGAGCATTAACTCAATTCAACTCATGATGGACTGGCTCGGTCGGAAGAACAACGACGAGCAACTGATTCAAATTGGAAGTCTCATCGATGAAAGTGTTGCTGACCATCTCCGTGAAGGAAAAGGCCTCACCTACGACCTTGGTGGCACCGCAACATGCTCCGGCATCGGAGAAAGCATTGCTTCACGGCTTTCTACCAAACTGCAAGAGCGATTCTGATACGGAATTGTAGCAAAATGCTTCAGTTACTTGAAGTCAAGAAATCTTTGATGTGATTTAACGCATCTTGGAGAGAGAATTCGTTGCTGTATTCATTGGAAAACTTTGGAAGTTCACCAGCGGTCATGAGATTATTCATGTTTTCAACGACCCGAGAAAGTTCGTCTACCATCGTAACTGAAGCCATTTGTGCTGTGCGTGAAAGTGGATTGAGGTCGACTACGAGAACTGTTTTACCCATGGCCATCAGTGCCTCACAACGGTCTCCGTCTTCAAGAGGGACCAAGAGAACATCCGAGTCAAAGATTCCTCGCTTAACGCAGTTCGCACGAGGTCCTTCCAAGCCGGGTATCCGGGCGTCAGGTTGCGCTCCTAAAATTTCAACATCGTAGGAATGTGCGTCTTTGAGTGCCGTCAAATATCCAATCAATGCTTCCATCCGTTCAGGAGTTCGATAGAATATATTGATCTCAACTGGGCATCCTAATCGGTCAGCAAGATGGAGCAATTCCTTTCCAGCAAGGGCAACTGCATTACCGTTGAGACTAATCACTGGATGTTGGGCGGCAAGGAGATGGGCGAGCGCTTGTTTAGTGGCCGACATAGCGCTGGGAATCGTCTGTTCCCCCAACAGGTAATCATACGCCTCTCCACGGCCATGAGCAATGAGGGCGCTCCCAGCGAGCATACCCTTTTTCTCAGCCTCTTCAAGTCGGTGTCGCATCAACAACGACTGATACCTCGGATGGGTTGGGTCTGCGGCAATTTCGACCATCGTATCGCCTCAAGCGCCGTCAACAATCATAGAGAGATCGAGAGGAGATACGCCACGGTTCACTGCACTGGTTGACAATACATCGATGCCACTTTCGTGCCAGTCATCGAGTTGTTCATACACGATTCCACCGCTCGCTTCGAGCCAAAGATTTTCCCTCAAGCCCATCTCTTTGAGTTGTGAAACGATGTCTTTGCAGCGTTCAGGGCCAAAATTATCGAGCATAACGACCAATTCAGGTAAGTTGCTGGTATCATCACGTTGAGACCAAGCGGCTGCGGCCATGATTGCTTCCTTGTCTTCACGAACTTCGATTTCAAGAAACGCTCCACAGTCCTCGCCAGTGAATTCTTGAAGATAGGCAACAATACGATTTTCATGTGCATCGTGTTCCTCATACATTGTGGCTAAATCGTTCTCTTTGAGCATTGTAGCATCACTGCGATGAAGACGATGGGTGAGACCACCTCCGAGGTGAACGGCCCATTTGTCCATGAGCCCCCATACCGTCTTGCGAGTACACGCAATCTGCCCTGGTGCACGTGCAGACCAGCGTTTCGCTTCTGTTGCAATTCCAGAAAGTTGGCCCAAGAGATTGAGAATACTGCGTTCCATTGCAAGAAGTGTTTCTTTATCACCGGATAAAGATGCTATTTCATCGCCGTTTGAGACTTTCTTTCCATCACCGGCCATCCACGAGATTTTGAGCGATGGAGCCCAAATTTGGAGCATATGGTCTACTGCAGAAGTGCCAACAACAATTCCATCCGAACGGGCAAGGATTGCAGCAGACACGGATTGAGAACCACCCATGAAAGGCATTGTGATGCCATCGTCGGCAAGCAGTGCCCCAACCCATCGGTCTATGCTTCCAAGAAGCATTCGTGACGGACCCTCTTCCGCAGTCCACAATTCATGCCCACGGTCGTGGGGTGGTCGTTTAGGGTCGCCCATGCAACGCCGTAGAGGTTTGATGTCTTGAAACATGCAGATGAGGAATGTTACTTCGTTTAATCGAACAAGTTTTCTTAAGTGAAACGAATGATTAGCGGTCATGGATTCATGGGAGGGAGAGGACAAAGATCGGTTGGCATCTCTTGTTTCCGACTCAAAAGTCGTTCATATCTATGGCGCAGGACTCAACAGCGAACGCCCAGCTCACACTGCAGTTGCTGAACTGAAAAAGCGAGGATGGGCCGTCGCCCCAATTCATCCAAAAGATGGAGGCGCAACCATCGATGGTTTTCCTATTCGCCCTGCCCTTGACGAGGGCGTCGTTCCCGAGATTGTTGTTTTATTTCTCGCACCGGAAAGAGCCCGCGCAGTGGTACGCAACCTCATCATGCGTATCGAAAAGGAAAATTTCCCTCTGGTGTGGTTTCAATTAGGTGCTGAAGACGAGCCATCAAGAGAAGCGCTTGAGGGCATGGGGGTAAATTACGTGCAAAATGATTGCTTAGTACGTTTTACTGAACGGCATGACATTGTTTGCAATCGTTCCATTCTCCCTCAAAAATGGTGCCTTCAAATTGCCTCTGAAAACGGTGACGGGTGTTCAGAATGGAGTGTCCATTCCTCAGACACTGCGTCTCTTTCAGTACCCAGTCAAGCCTTGGAGTGGGTTGGTTCGATGGATGATTTATTGCATTCAAAGCATACCATTCCCCGATACATTCGTTCCCTTAAATCCGAGCAGGAAGGTTTCGATGAACTCGCCTTAAGGCTATCAGGCCAAGTTGAAACTCACGAGAGATAGTGCTAATATGGATTCACCCCGAGACACTATCATGCGCGCTGCGGCACTTCTTCTCGTGTTGGTGTGCTCCTTACTGACTCCAATGGCGTCAGCGATAGAATCAACGGACTCGATGGATTCAGAAGTATTTCATTCCGAATCCATCATTGAAGGTTACTCTCCTGCACTTCAGGCTGCATTGCTACAGAAAAGTAACATGGATTCCTATTCAATTCAAGAGCTGAATGCAGCCAATCAATGGGTCGTCATTTCCCATTCTGAACAAGGTCAACCCGCTGGTGAACTCGAAGGAGCATGGATTGTCGATGTCAATCCGTTTGAGGCATCTGAAATGTTCGAACAACAAATCTTGAACGGTGAAATTGAGGCGGCATACCCCCTCGTCGAAAATCAAATGCTTCCAAGGTGGGTTCCAAACGACCCCAAGTTTCCAGATCAATGGCACTTACAAAATACCGGCCAAACCAGCGGTGTCAGTGGAGAAGATGTCAACATCACTGGAGCATGGAACTCCTACAAAGGCACTGGCGTAGTCATAGGAATCGTCGATGATGGCTTGGACTGGAACCATCCCGATTTAGACGATTATTATGAATCAACTCTGGATTACGATTACTGCCAAGATGACGGAGACCCTTCTCCGGCCTCGAATAAGGCTCACGGTACTGCTTCAGCTGGCGTCGCTGCAGGTGTTGGAGACAACAACCTCGGCGTGAGTGGATCTGCTCCAATGGCTGGGCTAGCTGGATTGAAACTCATTGCATGCAGCACAACGGACGTCCGTGAATCATCGGCATTGGCTCACGAACGCCAAGACATTGACATCTACTCAAACTCATGGGGCCCCAGTGACGATGGCGAAACGCTCGAAGGTCCAGGGCCGTTGATGTATGATGCAATGGAAAACGATGCCTTGCTCGGAAGAGGCGGTCTTGGGAACATCATTACATGGGCTGCCGGGAACGGGCTTGATGACAATGACAATTCAAATTACGACGGTTATGCAAATCTACGCTACACTATCGCAGTAACTGCCGTCACGCACTACGGCGTTCAATCGTATTATGCTGAACCCGGTGCAAACATCCTCGTTGCATCGCCATCAAACGGCGATGGCGAAGGTATTACGACCACCGACAATCAAGGTTCGGGAGGCTATACTTCGAACGATTACACAGATACCTTCGGAGGAACTTCCTCGGCTACTCCTCTTGTTTCAGGCGTCATCGCCCTCATGCTTGAGGCGAATCCCAGCTTAACGTGGAGAGATGTTCAGCATATTCTGGTTCACACTTCTCGTCAAAACGATGCGAGTGCGAGTGTTAATTCGTGGGCTACCAACGGCGCCGGTCATGATGTAAGCCACAAATACGGGTTTGGGGTTGTTGACGCAGGTGCTGCGGTAACGCTTTCTGAAACATGGACCACTGTGAGCGATGAAAGTTCAGCCACGACCGGAACGCTCACATGCTCACAATGCAACATCCAAGATAACAATGCCAACTTGGTAACCGTAAATACCATGGTCTCTGAACCGATAAAAGCTGAGAATGTGGATGTCATTGTCGACATCACACACCAATCACGCGGCGATTTAGAAGTTATTCTCACCAGCCCATCTGGAACACAAAGCGTCCTCAGCGAAAAACACAACGACGGGGGCGCAGATTACAACAACTGGCGGTTTTCGACGGTCCACAATTGGGACGAAGACTGTCGAGGTGAATGGACACTCACTGTAGAAGACAAAAGATCCGGCAACATCGGTACTCTCGATTCATGGGAATTGGTCGTCTATGGCTCAGAACTTGATATTGACTCAGACGGCGATAACCTCACCAATTTCAACGAGTCAAACGTGTATGGAACCGATCCTGAAGATTACGACAGTGATGACGACACCATTGGTGATGGAGATGAAGTCCTCATCTATGGAACCAATCCCTTGCTCGATGACACAGATGGTGATGGCCTTTCCGATGGTGTTGAAATTTTTGTAAACGGAACTGACCCTTTACTCTTTGACACAGATGGAGATCTTCTCAGCGATGGTGCAGAAGTCTTGATTCATGGCACAGACCCACTCGTTGCAGACCCGAATCTCGATTCAGATGGATACTACTGGTTTGATGATTGCAACGACTCCAATCCAATGATTTACCCTGGTGCTGCAGAATTGTTGAACGGTATTGATGACAATTGCGACGGTCAATGGGACGAAGGATTCAACATCACCGACACGGATAGTGATGGCTTATCCGATTTCGCTGAGTACCACCTCTTCGGGACAAGTGTCACAATGGCTGACACCGATGGAGATTTGTTGATTGATGGCCTTGAAATTCTAACCTACTCAAGCGACCCTCTGGTCAAAGATAACGATACAGATATGGACGGTTTCTACTGGTTCCAAGATTGCAATGATACAAATGTTGACATCTCGCCGAACGCATTCGAACTCCTCGACAACATCGATAACGATTGCGACGGTGCTACCGATGAGGATTTTATCGGCACGGATGCAGATGATGACGGGCTCTTGGATTTGGTTGAATTCCTTGAATTGAATACGAATCCGTTTGACAACGATACCGATGCAGACGGCCTCAACGATGGGTTAGAAATGTTCACGACGTTCTCAAATCCAAATGTATACGACCCAGATGCTGACAACGACGGTTTCTACTGGTTTACTGACTGCGATGACAACAGTTCACTGAGGCATCCTGGGGCAACTGAAATTTGGAACGGCCTAGACGATGATTGTGACGATGCTATCGATGAACTGGTTGACAAGGAGTCGTTCATTCTATCAGTGCCGTCAACGCCGTACGTCATCATTAACGCTACCAGCGAAAATCTCAATCTTGAAATCTCATTCAACATGACTGATGAGTCTATTGACCGACTCAATCTTACAGTTCAGTGGTTTAACAACCAAACTCTTCTCGACGAAGGCCGTACGCTGAATCAATCGGTATTCAATTGCCAAAATCAAGTCACTCCGATGGCTGAGGAATTATGCACCTACAACGGAACGGCAGGCCCGTATGAATACAAGGCGGTGGTTTTCGAGGAAAACGGCTACTTCGAAAAAACATGGATGGTTTACTACACCGTGTATAACCCCCCTGCTCCAGAGGAGGAGAATCCCAGTACAGCGACCGACATGAACGAAGGGAACACTGACAGCCCGTTTGAAGAGTACATGCTCCCCTTGATCTTGTGCGCAGTCGTTGTTCTGCTTCTGCTCGTACTCCTGTTCATTCGAAGAGGACCCAAACAACCTCCGTATCGGCCAAAGCAATCACCGCAAGGCTTTGCCTCACCGCCAATGCCACCCATGTATGCAGATGTACGGGCTGCACCAAGTTTGTCTCAGTACGGACGCCCTGGCTCTCAAAGCAACACTCCACCGAGTCAAAAGCGTTGGAAATAATCAAACCCGGGAAGTAATGAAACTCCAGCCGATGAGTCGGCCTTCTTCGGCATCTGCGAGTAGATTCAACTGCTTGGTTAGGCCGTCTTCATCCCACGTTTTCGACATGTCCAACGTTACTGCACCATCTCCGCCATCACCTATCTGAGACAATAAAGAGCCGATGTCGTTGCCAGGTACAGCGATGAGGTAACCAACCTGAATACCGTCTTGGTATGCACCAGACGATGTGAAGAATCGATCATCTCCGGCCAGAACCCCATAATTTGAAGAATCGGTTAACCGGGACTCAAGAGAGGTAATGTTGAGGGTCTTTGGAATTGAATCTCGATTGAAAGCAGTGGAGTCGAGGTCGCCGCGCTTATCGTACTGACAATTCTCGGCATTTGGAGTCCCAGTCAAATTAAATTGAACCCATCCGGCTTGTTCATCTGACGCAACCCAGGAAACATTCCACTGCGTCACAGTCGGGGAGGTTTGTTTGGTTGTACCTCGCCAAATATAGCCCTCGTTCTCTAACGCATTAGCGGCTCCAGGCGCAATTGTATTTGGCCAGGAATCAAAGCATGCGATGGCGTCCTCAAAACTGTGTTGTCGAAGAGCAGTATCGTCAGGCATGTGAAGGTCGTAATCCCCCCAAGTCTCTAATTCATCACTGGAAGGGCCAAGTTGGTTGGCCAACGGTATTGATGCATAAGTAAGGCCCAAATCGAGTTGCTTTTGGCCACGTTGAAGTGAAGACTTCGTGAATGTGTGATGGAGTTCCAGTTCCCCATCAGGGAGAACATAGTCGTTGAGTAACTGAGAGGTAGGAGAGCAACCCGATTGGCTGGCCTGATTCTCTGAAATGAGTACATCAACCGTCTGCTTGGCAGCCCAAGGGTTTCCAGATTCAACCCACAGGTTCATTGTCGCTGTTCCAAGACAATATGCTTCTATATCGTGGTGAGTGGCTACGATTTTCCACACTGGGTTGCCGTTGAGTTCATCAATACCCAATACTCTCCAATCCCAACCAAGATTGCTTCCAGTCGCTCCTTCGTCGATGAGGTCATTGGCAAACAACTCTTGGATTTCAACAGGTTGCAGCATGAGGGCCAGACCCGGCGCCAGTGTTTCAATGCCGCCAAGTAAACCACCAACACCGTAACTCACAGTTGTCCCTTGGTACTTCCCAATCGGAGAAGGAAGGTCAAATCCCCATTCAAGTTGCGTAGATTTGGTATCTTGATTTCTTAATTCTGTGTGAGTTGTTGAAGTAAGGTCTGCTGTACCCGAAGCAGTGATTGCACCGATGTCACAAATATTGCCGATTGATAAATGGCGATTCACACGGAACGGATTCAGCGAATTGGTGTTCACATTTTCAACTGAAAGCCATTCAGCACCCATCCCGCCTACAACGCGAACCGCTCCTAGTCGATCTTTAGAACCGCCTTCATTGACCAATTCGCTCGAACCGCCTTCGGTGATTTCAAGACTACCGGAACCGGCAAATTCAGCAGAAATCTTACAAATATCATCTTCCGTATCGATTTGGTCCATTACGAGTTCAACAAAACCTTCTGTTGCAACGAAAGTAGCTAGACCGTTCTGGTCGCCAGAGATTTGGTACTGCATTCGATCTCCGTATCGGAGCTGATCGGCAGTAAACGAATCCAATTGGTTATCCAAGTAGTAATATCCGCCAGCACCCAAGATGACAACGGCAAGGAGAACTGCTGCCACTTGTGGCTTACGAATCATATCCATAAGAGTCGTTGGATTCTCTCGGGTGTGTTCTGACTTTGTGGTCTTTTGGACCGTTTTCTTAGCAGAAGTTTTGGAGAGCACTGGTTCGTCGTCAGCGAAGTCTGCATCAAGAATCTCGGCATCAAGAATTTCCGAAGGCGATGTGTCTGCTTTTTCAACTGCTTTTTCAACTGCCTTTTCAACAACTGGAGTAAGCGTGTCTTCGTCCTCAAGGGAGAGGACGATTTCTTCTTCAAACACTTCTTTTGGAGTGGATTTGGTAATTTTTTCCACCACCTCTTGCTGAGGTAATCCGACTTCTTTTTTGGACAAGCCGAACTCAAGAAGTCGCTCAACAAGTTCGGACTTTTTTCCGGACGTTGGTAGGTCGTTCAAGATGCATAATGCTTTGAGTTTCGCAACGGTCAAAGAAGAGGTTTCCTCACTCGACATTCCAAACCCTCACATGATGCCTGTCGTCATTCCCTTTCAAGTATGACCCCAAATGTATCTCGTAAAACATGGATTTCGAAGGGCAAGAGTGCAGCGATTAGCCTTGATGCGGTGCATATGATCCGTCTGCATTTTGAACATAAACCGTTTGATCGTATGAACCGTCGGGTAATTTCTTGAAGAAATAACCGTTTTCTGCAGGTTCAAACACTGCTTCGGCAGCGGGTGCTGGTGTAGTATCAGTTGGTACTGTTTCAGTTGGTGCGGATTCAGAAGGAGATGGTGGGCCGCTCGGACCAGTACTCGGAGGAGGACCACTTGGGCCATCACCCGGAGGCGCACCGGTTGGGCCTGAAGCGATTCGAGCACCCGAAATAGAAGCAAGCACCTTTTCTTCTGTCGATTCATCACCTTTCTCTAGTATTGTTTTGATGTGTGCGCCATGCTTTTGTGCTCCGATAAAAGCGAAGGCTGAGAGTGATAGACAAATGATTCCGAGCAATCCACCAATCGTTTGGCTGGACCACACTTTCCCACTGACTGCAAGGTCATTGTTCGGGTTTGAATTGATGTCTCCGTTGGCATCAACATATTGGACAATAATGCAGTATTGACCTGGGTCCAACGAGAACTCAAAAGTGTACTCTTGTCCAGTAATTGGCGTCTTGTCCATGATTTGATGCTGATAGGCATGGTCAGTGCCGTTCTTGGCAATCACGGTAAATTCGCCGAGATTTTGTTGGCAATTGTCGACCTTGAGCGCATAGGCTTCGATTAGGCTACCTGATTCTGGGGGTGGACTTGATGCGGTGACATCCAAGTTCATGGAAGCGTCAAACAAATCATCCCCGGGGAGAGAAGGGCCCCATACAAATCCGATGTCCTTCTCTGCAGAGTTCGTGAAATTATCGTAATCAGCACTAAACGGCATTGGGAATAAAGCAAATGAAAACATCAAAACAGCAATACCAAGCCACAAAAAAACGTTCCATCGTGATTTCTTGAGTTCCTCTTGGCGTTGTTCAAGAGTAAGTGCCTCTGCTGCTTCTTCTTGATCGGCATCAGCAGTAATTTCTTCACTGGCAGCCGCTGCATCCTCATCGGACATGTATACTCCGATTTCAAGCGAGCACTTGAAAGGCGCGGAGGAACAGCGACGGGCATGGAGGGGAACGGCTCAAATCGCGACGATGGAGCACCCCGTGATTCGGCATTGCGGCTTGCAATCCTCTCACGTGGACCCCGACTCTACAGTACCCGAAGGCTCGCTGAAGAGGCGAGAAAACGTGGCCTAGACCCTTACATTGCCGACCCAATGAAGTTCTCCCTTTTCGTTGCCGATGGCCGGATAGACATCTTGCACAACGGCGAACCGTTCAACTACGACGCAGTTATTCCTCGAATAGGCCATTCAATCACCAAGCATGGCGTTGCAGTGTTACGCCATCTCGAACAACTCGGTATTTGGACTGCAAACACTGGCGCTGGGATTCTACAGAGCAGAGATAAATTGCACGCCTCGCAGATTCTCGCTCGTAATCGGATTCCCGTGCCAAGAACAACATATGTCCGTGACATCATTGATGTCGAAACAGCCGTCGATTTTGTTGGTGGCTTGCCTGTTGTCATCAAAGTGACACAGGGAACACAGGGGCAAGGCGTGTTCCTTCGCCACACGATTCGTGAATCACGAAATCTTGTCCAAGGTTTGTTACTCACAGGTCGAGCTGTTCTCATTCAAGAATACATTGCTGAATCACACGGCAAGGATATTCGGGCATTGGTCGTTGGCGATCGAGTCGTTGCCAGCATGCGCCGAAAGGCGCGTGGGCGCGAATTTAGAAGCAATTACCACCTCAACGGTACAGTAGAAAAGGTCGACTTGCCACCTGAATTTGAAGAAGCGGCGTGCAGAGCAGCACGAGTTCTTGGACTCCATATCGCTGGTGTCGACCTCTTGGAAGCAAGAGATGGTCCATTGGTTCTCGAAGTCAACTCCTCCCCGGGTCTCGAAGGAATCGAGAAGGCAAGTGGAGTCAATGTCGCGGGTGAAATCATCGATTATGTAACCAGTGAGACTGCCTTTTCAGAAGTTGACCTCGACCAATTACTACGGACCGTTCCGGGTTCTGGTGTGCTTTCTCTGCAAATTAAGAACCATCCCCAATTGGTCGGCCAACCGCTTGCAGACCTGTTCAATTCCAGCTCGAAGATTCCAGTCTTTGCATTGTCTCGAGACAACAGTCTTCTGTGGAATCCAAGTGATGATATTCAACTACGATACGAAGATGTGTTGATCTGCTATGGTGAACTCACCGAACTCCGGATTTCATTACGGCAAGCCATGCTTGATGTACCTCAGAAAGCCTTTACGCTTCCAGATTCGGAAGAAACCAATGCATGATTCGGCGATTGACTAAGTGCTTCATACCGTTCGGTTGAATCCTCAAATCGCGCGGTGGTTTGATATGGGAGTTCACATTCTTGCATTCTGCTCTTCGGAGCACGGGATGCACACTCGCGGCAAGCGAGAGGCGGGGAACGCCAATGAATACGAGAAAAGGAGAAGGGCGGAATCGCAAGGCATTGAGGCCCAGCCAAATGAGGCTGAATAACGTCGCAGTTGCGCTTCCACCTCGTCTTATCCACATGCAAGATTTACCGTGGTTTTCGTGCTATATGCAGACGCTCAAGGCTGAAAACAAGTCGAAGAATACTCAGAAATCGTACGCAAGTGGTTTACGAGCACTCATTGAAACCACGCTTCCAAACGAAGATGTCCTCAGCCAGAGCGATTATGAGAATCTTACAGTCTATGAGTTGGCTGAACGCATGGAGCCTCTTAGCGGCCGAATAGACCGATGGACGCATGGTCTTTCCGACTTACGTCCAACCACATACAATGCCCGCCTCGCCGCAGCACGACACCTCCTCAAATGGCTTGGACACCGTTGGCCGGATCATTTGGTTCGGGCGAGAGCAGGAAAGCGCTTGCCTCGAACACTCAATCGTCGAGAAATGACCATGGTCTTGGAAGCGGCATCGGTAAGCGAAGATCCTGTTGCTTCCATACTGGTCACCATGATGCTCGATACTGGCTTACGAGTTAGTGAAGTATGTAATCTTGACATGAATGATATCGACCTTGAGGACGGCTCGGCTCGCGTATACGGTGGCAAAGGAGACAAGGACCGCCTGGTACTCTTCACTCGAAGAACACTTGAACGCATACACGCTTGGATACCAATCCGAGAGGCAAGAGTACGAAACGAGGATTTTGCATTCTTACTCAATTCTGCAGGACGCCGGCTTCAGCCACGTGGAGTTCAGCGCCTCATGGACAAACTCGCTGCTCAGGCAAACTTGCCGAAGGGAAAACTCACCCCGCACGTACTTCGGCACAATTTTGCTACGGGTCTGTTGGAACGTGGCGCTGATTTGGTAACAATTCAACGGCTTCTCGGTCATTCAAGTATCGCAACAACTCGAGTTTATTTGGAAATCTCGGACCAAACCCTTCGTGAAGTCTATCACAGAGCGCAAGCAACCCGTCAAACTCTTGAGGCTGCTGCTGCTGCAACCGAGAACGATGAAGAAGAATTGGTTGAAACGACCCCTTCGACAAGTTCGGTTGGCATTGAATGATTACTTACGCTTCTGTTTGCGTTTCTTGACCGTCGGAGGCCCGGCCCAAGTTCGATGCGGCGTGATTGCCTGACCGCTGTGCCCTTCAATAGGGCAATATTTACCCGAACGGCAGCGTGAACAATTTTCTTTTGACGGCATTTCGACGGTTTTACGTAAACGACCGTACTTACGCCGAGGCATGAGACGGTGTGTTCAGTGACGGTTTTCAATACTAACCCTTGAATGAAGCGTATTCACTTCTTTTTGAACCATGGCATGTCTTTGACGCTACGTGGAATACGGAGCGTGCCACCTTTGCGACCATCGGAAGATTTCGCTGATTCTACGGTCTGGCTTTCTGAAGACTTACCTGTTACCTTATCGGCTACCTTCTTCGCTGCAGATGATGTCTTTTCAGCTGCAGATTTTGCCGCAGATGAGGATTTCTTAGCGGTCGTCTTCGCTGCAGACTTCGCTTTCGTCGTTGCCTTCTTTGCCGCCGACTTTGATTTCGTGGCTGCAGATTTGGCTGCAGATGCGGATTTCTTGGCGCCCGATTTGGCTGCAGACTTCGCTTTCGTCGTTGCCTTCTTTGCAGCACCTGAGGCTTTATCTGCGGCTATAGCAGCGGCACTTATTTTGCTCGCAACCGCTGCACTGAGTCCTGCGTCTTGGAGTTTTTTGGAGCCTGCGGAAGCCACTTTCGAGACGGTATCTATCTTCGCAGATACCAACTTCTTCGCTGTTGCAGCGCCAATTCCTGGTAATGCAGTTAATGTCTCAATCTTCGAATCTCCCTTTCCAGTCATGGGCTCACCTACCCCTCCATGCGGGGCGCGATTCATCAATACTTCTCCCGCTACACTTGCAACAATGCGTTGGATTGATGGTGCGTGAACGAGTGCGAGGACCATGGGCAAACACGACACTGTTGGCAATACAATTGTTGTCTATGCCCAGGTTGGAAAGGCAAAAGCAAATCATAGGGTGGAATTAGACACCGGCTTTCTCCGCCCAAAATCATTCACTTTGCCGAGTAAAATCGTATATCTTGGCGATGTGGCGACGCATGTTCTTGCGCATTTGGAACATCCAGAAACGCCATTCTTCTCAGAGCCACCAAAATTCAACGAGCAACGGTGGTCCTTCTTGACACAAAGTGGAGAATTGCGGGTAGCGGTTTCCTCGCGTTCATACTGGGGATTTGGACTATTCAATTCAGGATACCTCAATCGGATTGAATTGGAGGGTTCGCCGGCATCGTATGCCCGCTTAATGTACGATCTATCGGCATCTCTTTCACATCGTCCATGGGAGTTTTCCCATTCAACAGCAGCAACACGTTTCCTTTCAAAGCAAATCGGGGAAGTCACTCTCAAGTCAAATGAAATGGCTTGGAAGAAAGGTTTGGAGTTGGCACGGGCTGTGTTTGATGAACAGTTATTTGCACTGGAAGAACAGGGTATGGCAGTCGAAAAACGACTTCGTCAAGCCCGCGATGGAAACGGAAACGAACAAGCAATGCTCTCACTCGATTCCGCTCATTATGATTTAGATATAGCCCGCGGAGCTCTCGCCGACGGTAATGCGCCTGCGTTTGAAAGAGCGTTGGCGAGGGCAGAAGCGTATTTCATCGAGGCTGACCCTGCGAACGATGACGGTACATCCGCCAGATTTGAAGACGAAGTACCGCAAGGACATGTGCTCACCTACAACGATACTGAAGAAGAGATTGCTTTTGTCGATTTAACTGTAAATGGCGAAGAAGAATGACTTTCTTGGCCGCGTCGCGTTGATAAAGGGGTGGCAACTCGCAGAGATTGGTTCACATGGCTTCTAAGAAGAAATCCGACGGTAGCGGTATTCAACAGGCTGCAGGTCTTATTCGATATTTCGACGAAGAATCGGAAGACGCTTGGAAGATTACTCCATTCCAGGTTTACGCCGCGTGCATCGGAATTGGGACATTCTTTTACCTTGTCAATCAAGGCGTTGTTCAATGGTTCATGGGCCTGTTCTGAATTCAAACAGGTTGAATCATCACGATTCGGTTTTCCTTCTGCGCCATACACTGTGCAACTTTCATGGCTGTATGCATGTCCGTTGTTCCACCGATTACTTTGACTTGTTCTCCTTCGTGGAGTATGAGTTTGTGAGTAATGTTGTACAGTGTACCTTCTTCAATACGTTCGAAGACCCAGTGTTCATTTTCGATTCGGACCATAGCAGGGATTTCAACAAGAGGGCCCATCTGAGAGCCTGTGGCTTGAGTACGGGCTTTGAGACCTTGAAGGTCACGTACTGGACTCCAATTCCTTCTTCGAACTGGTGCTCGTACTCGCTTGTTCTTTGCTACGCCTTCTCTAAATGCTCTGCTCATGAGGGTCCCATCCCTTGAAGCCGTTTGACTTCGTTTTGGAGCGAACTTGTTCTGCTAATAAGAACCGCGACGGTTTCATTGGCTAATTGAGCGTTTTTCCTACATTTACTTGCGAGGCATACCCGCAGGAATCGGATGAAAGGACACTGATTTACATCGGTGAGTTCATCAAATACCGATGGTTGGATTGTCATGGAGACGTAAACATGAGCGATATTCCCGAAGGTCAATACTACACAAAAGAGCACGAATGGATACGCGTCGAAGGCGACGAAGTGGTGATCGGAATAACCGACCATGCCCAAGATGCTCTCACTGATATTGTCTACATTGAACTGCCAGGCGAAGGTGAAACTCTTGCCGATATGGACGAGTTCGCCATCGTCGAGTCTGTTAAGTCCGCATCTCCTATTTTCGCACCGCTTGCAGGTGAAATCACTGCAGTGAACGAAGCACTCGAAGACACTCCTGAACTCATGAATACCGACCCCTACGGCGAAGGTTGGATTGTGAAGATGAAGTTGGAAAACCCAAGTGCCGTTGAATCTCTCATGAGCGCTGCCGACTACAAGTCAGAAATCGGCGAGTGAAAAGTGTGAGCAGTGAACGCTGGAGCCTCTATGTTGACGGCTCTTGCTTAGGCAACCAAAACGTCGATGCATCAACTCCTGCTGCTTGGGCAGTCGTTATAGTAACTGGCGATAATGGGCTAGGCCGTGGAAGTGGCGAATTGCATGAAGAATTTGCTGATGCGGTGATAACCGACCCATCACAGACTGATTTCATCGGTGCTGAGGTCGGTTCGAACAATACTGCAGAGCTTTCTGGCTTCGCAGCGGCACTCCGATGGCTTCTCATCGAAGGCGGCGATTTACCAGCTGTCGTCCGTGCAGACTCCCAATATGCCGGTAATCTGGCATGCGGAGCATGGAAAGCAAAGGCAAACCGTGAACTTGTCGCACATGTTCAATCGCTTTGGGACGCAGTAGCCGCTGTGCGAACACTCTCGTGGGAGCACGTAAAAGCGCATCGAGGACATCGATGGAATGAACGCGCAGACCATCTCGCACTTCGAAAAGCGCAGGGTGAGTTGCCGGTCCCGCTAACCTTCTGGAAGCCTGGGCAGCGTTAGTTTTCATCAAGTCGAGCCGTGAGCCAAGAACGGAATTCTTCACTCAGGTCGCTCCTTCGCAATGCATGATCCACCTGAGCTTGTAGCCAAGGAAGGGGTTTTCCAGAATCGTACCATTGGTAGCCGCTTAATTCAACACCCAACAAACCATCATGGCTCATCCAATGCTGTTGGAGAGCGATGGACTGGAGTTCCCCGTGAGTTTGGACATCGTATTTTTCCAGCAGTGATTTAGCATCAGAAGTGAACAGATAACGACCACATATCACCAGATTCGAAGGGGCATCTTCAGGATTGGGCTTCTCACATATTTCCAATATCCGTTGGCCATCGAGACGTACCACCCCGTAGTTGGAAACCTCAGAGAGAGAAACTGGAAGAAGACCTACGCAGGGCAAACCATTGGATTGGAAGTGTTCGACCAGTTGCAGACTTGCATTTGAGGGAGTGAAAGCATGAGGTGGCGTGTGTTGATCCAACAGAATATTATCTCCAAGGAGGACCAAAAATGGACCGTCAATTGAAGCAAGGGCGCACTCGATTGCATTTCCAAGGCCAAGTGGTTCGTGCTGGATATGAACGTGAACTTCGACATCCGTAAACGGTGAAAGAAGCTGCGGGTCGAGATCTGGTCGGCGGTCCAGAAGCCACGCATGGTCACCAAGTAGAGCGTTCATGTCTTTGCTAGGAGAGGAAATAATGTGCAACCGTTCAACACCTGCGGTAACGGCTTCTCGGGCCAAGTGAACGAGGGCGGGAACATCGACTAAGGGGAGTGCTTCTTTGGGTACAGATGCGCTCGTTGGCAGCATTCGCGTTCCCAATCCACCGGCAACAAGCAATGCATCCCGAACTGCCGTCATGATGGCTGCTGTGTGGCGTAGGCTTTCAAGCGTAGCCCTCCTACGGTCGCCCATGGGCAGAACTGTTGAGTGGCGATGGTTCGCCATCGCAGGAATCATTCTTGTTGCTCAATCCTTTGTGGACATCACTCCTGAAGGTCCTTGGAACTCACGCTCTTTTTCACGAGGCATCGTTGGCCTTGTCGGACTTCTTCTGATCTATTTGAGTTGGTTTCGATGGGCTTTCGACAAAAAGGGTATTGCACCGACTGTTAATCTGTGGAAGAACCCCAGTGAAACATGGCAGAATGTTCTCTTAGTCGGCCTTTCAATGATGGTGTCGGTCAAGGTTCTTGTTTGGACTGGAAGCGATGCATATACGCCTGAACCAACGGGCATGATACTCACCTTAGCGGGCAGTATGGTAACGCTCAACGCGATTTACGTTGGGCTGATAACGGTCGGACCACTCGCTAAACCTGACGAAGAAGAATAATCTAATCGTCGATAAAACCAAGTTCTTGATCAAGAAGTTCGTATGCATCTTCGAGGGAAGGTCGTTCACCTGAATCATCCATATCGCTGAGTGGCGCTGGCGTAGGTGGTGGGGAAGTCGGTTGATCGCCCTCACCAGCAAACCATGCTTGCCAAAGGCTACTGCGTTCTGGTCTGCGGCGTGTAAGTGGCTCCCAAAGTGCTTCCAATTCACATCCTTGTTCACGGAAATCATTGAGCCGTGCTGCAAAGTGGTCCGGTGAAACTTCTTCCATCCGCATCAATAATTCACGCATTCGAGTTCGAACAACTTCATCGCCATCTTGCCACAAGAGTGGGAGAAGACGACGTTCGTCTTCGGGGTATTGTTCAATGTAATCACGTAAAAACGGAACCAAGTTTCGCCGTACAATTGGCAACGGATGGACTGCGAGTTCAGCCATTGTATCGGCCCAAAGTTCAGAATCGAGGAAACGGAGGTCGCCAACAGTTGCACTTGCGGCTGCTAAAACTCCTTCATCTTCATCTTTCAACATGTCATTGAGAAATGGAACTGCATCCCATTCGAGTCGGCGGAACATCCGTGTGAGAACATCTGCCATTCCTCTTCGAAGTAATTTTTCCTTGCGCTGGTGGAGGCGTTGAGCAAGTTCAAGGCCAGTATCTCGGTTGAATTCAATCGCTTTGGCAAGACACAATGTGACGCGTGCCGCAACCTCGGATTCAGTATCTGATGCTCGGCGTAGAAGCAAAGCAGTGAGGTCCAATGGCTCGACAAGGTTCGGGCGTTGAAGGAGTAACCGAACCCATTCCATAAGCAGAAGGCGACGTTCAACCGAACCGTTCTCAAGTTTCTCCATGAGCCATTTTGCAGCCTCGACTCCAGCATCGTGAGCAACAACTCCAGTGTTACGAGGTATCACTGCGTGAGGATTCCATTCAAGTTGATGCGGTCCAATGTCTGGTTGAGTGTGCCAGGTGCCTGGGCGCTCAGCGAGTGCAATGGATTCAATCAAGTGATACCCTTGGTGAACCGGTTGGCCATGCGGAACGGTAGACAAACCGTTGATGAGCGCAATTGCCAACCACCAGCGATCTGTATTGGGCGCTGTGTGGTCGAATGCCTGAGAAAGCCAATCGGTGGCGACCGTAAACAAAAGGCGTTCAGCGACTTTGTCAACACGGCGATGAAGCCACTTTTGATGCACTTCAAACGGGTCATCGCTGAGATTCATTCGGTGAGGTACGATAAGGTCGACAACGGTGTTGAGATTCGCCTCAAACATTGCTCTGTCCATTTGCAATATTCCGAGGGCTTGCTCGGTAATCTTGGCTGGTGAACGAGGTTCGATTGGCGGGAAGTCGGGGTCGGTCACTGGCGGTTGTGGAAGTGGCCAAGCCACTGTTCCTCTTTCCATTGCTTGAAGAAGACCACTTTCGACCGCTTCAAAGACGCGGTCTGACAACTTCATACGTTCTCTACCCATGGTGAAACCTCAAGGAATCAAACAGAAAATCAGATATCAAGTTCAATGTTCAAGTTCTGAATCAATTCCTTGTAACGGTTACGGATGGTAACTTCTGTAACGCCAGCAACTTCAGCAACTTCACGTTGAGTTCTTCGCTTACCGCAGAGTACGGATGCGATATAGATAATCGATGCTGCGATACCGGTTGGGCCACGGCCGCTGGTCAGTTCCTTTTCTTGAGCTGCTTTGATTAATTCGTATGCTTTTGCTTCAACTTCAGCATCCAATCCAAGTCCAGAACAGAATCGGGAGATGTAGTCTTCAGGGCCTGTTGGCATGATTTTCATCTTCAATTCCCGAACCATGAAACGGTAGGTTCGTCCGATTTCCTTGCGCCCAGTTCTGGAAGCTTGTCCGATTTCATCGAGAGTACGAGGCACACCACATTGGCGGCAAGCGGCATACAGAGATGCTGCAGCAACACCTTCAATGGAACGACCACGAATCAAACGCTTGTCGACCGCTTTCTTGTAATTGACTGCTGCTGCTTCACGAACTGATTTTGGTAGTTCGAGTCGGCTTGCCATTCTGTCGAGTTCAGCCAAAGCCATTGCGAGATTGCGTTCTGTTGCGTTCGAAACCCGGCTTCTCTTTTGCCACTTACGCATTCGGTAGAATTGCGAACGGTAGCGTGAATTAATGGTTTTACCAGAATAGTCTTTGTTTTGCCAGTCGATATCGGTCGACAGCCCTTTGTCGTGAAGCATAACCGTCATTGGAGCACCTGTACGGGCACGTTGATCTCCTTGTTCAGGAGAGAAAACACGCCATTCAGCGCCTTGGTCGATAACATTGTCTTCTAAAACCAAACCACAGTCGTCACAAATGACTTCACCGCGTGTTTCGTCGCGGGTTAAATTTCGACTAGCGCAGTCGCTGCATTTTACGATATCTTCTACTTGTTGCTCATCCATGTGTATTCCTCATTTTACTCCCTTGCCGAGCATCAACGCTCAACTCATTAGGGAACCTTATTATATTCCGACAAGTAATGGTATTTAAAGTCATGCGGGTTGTAGTATAAAGTTAAGCACACAGAAAAGAGAAGAGAATCGCTTCTTCACTGTAGAAAACCAAATATTCTTCCCGAACCGGTTATGAACACTGAGCGCTTGAAAGGGTTTGAGGGCGAAAGATGAGAGGACAGTGGCCGCCAGCAAAAGTTGCTCTAAACGCTGAAAAAAGGGTTCTTTTCCTCACAAAAGACCTCGACCTCATCAGACGGCAACTGTACGACGGCCTCAATCTCAATATGAAAGACCTCACCATCGACGATTTACTTGACGATATCAACACCGACGTGATGACACCTGCTTGGGTATGTTTCGACCATGATCCTGCTGAAATTGCAAAGAACGCTTACGCTGGACTAATGCACAACGGCTTGAGAGTCTTCAATGAAAACGCACTCAAGAACGGAAATTTCGAAGTGATTGTTTCTGGTCAACGCAAAGGGACTGGGTCTTCACGAGAGACTGCTGCTCAATGTGAACGCTGGGCAGGAATCAATATCGTTATCGCTGCATCATTCGCTCCAATCCATGAACGAAACAACATCAATCTTGGACAAATAATGGGCGATCATGCTATGCTCGAAAGACTACAAGAGGGTGAAGAAATTGACTTGTCAGAATTTACCAGCCAATACGATGAAGTCACTCAGATAATTCTCGAAAAAGGCGGTCTTTTTCCTTTCGCCAAATCACTCAAAGCCGGAGAAATCCAACTTCCTGCAATTGAAACACCGCCACGCGCAATGACCATGGCTGAGAAAATTATCGCTCGAAACCTTGTCGGTCAAGATGCTGGACAATGCGTCAAACCCGAAGACCCTGTCATTGCCCAAGTCCAAGGTGGCTATTCTCACGAGTTTACAACCGCTCAAGTCCATACCTTCTTGCAGGAAGAATACGGCAGTGAATACTCCTTGCCGAACCCTGGTAAGTTTGCTGTGTTCGAAGATCACCTGCTTTATGCACATCACAACCCTAAATTTGTCCCCTTCATGCATAAAGTGCAGACATTAAGGGATTTGCAAATTGCGTTCCAACAGCACACTGAGGTGCGTGATTATTCTGCGAAAGATGGTGTTTCACCTGGCATTTGCCACCAGGTTGCGCGTGAAGAGTTCATCGAAGTTGGGGATTTCATCCAAGCAACAGATTCCCACACTTGCATGGGCGGGGCTTCAAACGCCCTGACATGGGGCGTAGGTGCAACAGAATACGCAAACCTCATCAGCGCTGGATTCACTTTTGTGAAAGTTCCAGAATCGATTCGATTTGATCTCCAAGGCACGCTTGCGCCAGGGTGTACTGCAAAAGACGTCATCCTCTACATTCTCGCCGACCATGCGCGCAAGGAGCTTACCCTGAACCGCAGCATGGAATTCGGTGGCCCGGGACTTGCTGGATTGTCGGTTGACGAGAGGGCAACCTTGTGCAACATGGCAACAGAATGTTCTGGCCGAACTGGCATTTGCGAAGCTGACGACTTACTTTACGACTGGATGATTGCTGCTCAACCGCACCTTGACATTGAAACTCAGAAGGGACTCGCTGTCCACCCTGACCAAGGTGCACACTACGATGGCGGCGTTCACATCATCAACATGTCAGAAATTCAACCGATGGTTGCACATCCGGGCAACCCGGACAAAGGAATCCCGAGTGACCCAACGAACGGAGCAGATGTGGCCGATATCGGCAGCGTCTCAATCGACATCGCCTATGGAGGCTCATGTACTGCTGGTAAAGCGGACGATGTTGCCTACTATGCTCAAGTTTGCAAAGCGGCAGAAGAGGCTGGACTTGTCGTCAAAGACGGCGTGGATTTCTACATCCAATACGGCTCAGGCATTGTCAAAGACCTAGCAGTTCGAGAAGGATGGCATGACTTGTTCGGCCGAGTTGGTGTCAAACTCATCGACCCCGGCTGTGGTGCATGTATTGGTGCAGGCCCTGGTGTATCCATCACTCCTGAACAAGTGACTGTTTCAGCAATAAATCGTAACTTCCAAGGACGTTCTGGGCCTGGGAAGCTCTATCTTGCTAGCCCGCTAACTGTCGCTGCATCTGCTTTCACAGGAATCATCACATCATGGGATGAAAACATGTTTAATTGAGCTTAATATCGGTCTTTCGAGACATGAATGTTGCTGTCACTGTTGGCTTTGATTGCAGTTCGTTGGCGTCTTTCGAGTCGAATCTCATCTCAGGAAACCTCAGTGCTTCTTATCAGTTCTCAAATCGTAATCGTTGATGAAGCGGAGTCTTAGACATTAAGAACCGTCGGTAAGCAAGGTTGTTTACCACATAGGCCCGACGTCATTCGGACGAAGGAGGACCTGGTTGGAGGAAGACCCATGTCTGGCATAGCACAAAAACTCGCGTCAAACCAAAAGCAAGTCGCCATTTCTGAGTTTTTTGAGAAAAACAAACACTTTCTCGGATTTGACTCGCTCGCTCGTTCACTCATCACTGCAGTGAAAGAAGCCGTAGATAACGCCCTTGACGCATGTGAAGAAGCTCGAATCTTACCAACCATCCACATTCAAATTACAAAGTTAGATCCAAAGAAGGACATTATCAAACTCATTGTCGAAGACAACGGCCCTGGAATCCCACAAAAAAGCATTGAAAAAGTGTTCGGACAGTTACTGTTCGGTTCTCGTTTCCACGCCATACGTCAATCCCGTGGACAGCAAGGTATCGGAATTACCGGTGTCGTCATGTATTGTCAACTCACCACCGGCCGAACGACCCACGTTCGCTCAAAAATTGCCACTGAACCAACTGCTGCCGTCGTAGATATCGGCCTCGATACTCGAAAAAATAAGGCCACGAAAGCAAACGCAGGACGTGAAATGTGGTACAATGAGGACGGCAGTTCCAAGGAACATGGTACCGAAGTTACCGCACAAATGAAAGCGAAATACCAAAAAGGCCGTCAAAGCGTTTGGCAATACCTTCGCATGACAAGTATCGTCAACCCCCACGCAGAAATTATCTTTATCGACCCTGATGGCGAGAAGCATCATTGGACTCGTGTGACTGAGCGCTTACCAACCAAGGTCGAGAGCATCAAGCCACACCCACACGGCATTGAACTGGGCCAGTTACAGAGAATGGTAGCAGAATCCAACGATTTGAATTTGAACCATTTCCTCTTGAATAATTTCTCTGGCGTAACAAACCGTGCTCGCAAGGAATTATGCCAAGCAGCAGACTTGGAAGGCACAAGGAAAATGAAAACCCTCAAGGGCGACGACATACGGTATCTTTTGGAAGCATTCCAAGGAGAACGGTTGTTCAAAGGACAACCGGCAAAATTGCTCAAACCACCAACCAATTGTCTATCGCCAATCGAAGAAATTCTCATCAAAAAGGGATTATCGAAAACCATTGACTCCCGTTTCGTAACAACTCTAACACGGGTCCCCAACGTAACGCAAGGCAATCCTTTCCAAGTCGAAGTGGGGTTAATTTTCGGTGGTTCAATGGCAGGTGACAAACCTGTGGAGATTCTGCGGTTTGCCAACCGAGTTCCGCTCATGTACCAACAAGGTGGTTGTTTACTCACCAAAGCAATCGAGAGTGTGGACTGGCGGCAATACGGGTTAGACCAGGCCGGCGGTAAAGGCGTGCCAAAGGGTCCTGCTGCGATTCTCGTTCACCTCGCGAGTACGAACGTCCAATTCACATCTGAAGCGAAAGAAGCGCTTGCTGACAACGGCGAAGTCATGGAGGAAGCCCGCAAAGCTATGCTGGAAATGGGGAGAGGCTTGAGAAAGCATTTGGAAAAGAAAAAGAAGATGGCAAAGACGAAGGAAAAGTTCGAACTCATTAACGACATCTTGCCAGCGATCGCTGAGAAATCTGCTCAACTGCTGAACCGTCCAGTCCCTGAACTATCTGGCTCGATAACCAAAATCATGTCAGCCGTTATCAGTGAATCCACAACCGTATGGAATAAAGAAACAAAGCAGACCGATGTGGATATTGTTCTGTTCAATTATACCACTCGGCCGCGTGCCTACACCATCCTAGCAACATGGCCTGAGAAGGCGGGTGCTAAGATGGAAAACAACGATACTGGAGGGCGGAAAGAAGCCCTCGGAGTATGGGCTTGGAAACTCGAAGCTTTGCAACCTGGAGAACGGAAAAACATCACTTACAGCCTAAGTGGGCTTGAGCGCGGAGATTGGACAGATACTGAGATTCTGTTCAGAGGAGCGCAAGATGTAATTGGAGCGACAAAAATGGATGAAAAGTTCTTGCAAGAAATTCGTCGACAAGAGCAGTTATTGCTTGAAGATGAAGGCGGAAGTGCTCAATCCGAACCAACCACGATGGAATCTTCACCCGAACCAACTCCCAAAGTAGCCCTAATTGCAGAAGCACCACCTGGTGACGCTGAAATTATTGAGCCTGCCGTTGCGCCCCCAGAAGGCCAACGCACTTTGTTTGGAGGTGATGTCTGATGTCAAGAATGCACACACCCGAAGAAACGAAAGCGGCCATGCATGAAGTCGTCGCAGAAATGTACGACCGTATTGTCAAAGGCGAACCCCCTACAATGACGCTGCCCGTTCGAACGAAGAACAATATTGGATTTGACAAGAAGCTCGGCGTTTACAAATATGGAAAGAAGCAATCGATTCGCGATGCAACGAGTCTGGGCTCAGCCAAGCAATTGTTGCGTGCTCTTCACGTCGTCGAATTTATTGAGGAAATGCTGGATGCTGGAAAATCCTCTACCCTGAGAGAAATGTACTATATTTCGGAGAGTTGGGGCATGGGTAAGTTTGGAAGTCAAAACGATTCGAATAACCTAGCAGAAGATTTGGAAATTGTAACAAAGTGCTTGCGTGAAGATTTCAAATTACGCCCGGAAGAAGACGGTGCTCGAATGATTGGAAACCTCACATTGCGTGAGAGAAACCGTCGAGGTGAATGGATGAGAATTAATGCTCGCGACGATGTCGGGGATTCTGGCTATGGAGTGCCGTACAATGTTGAACTCGAAAAGATTGAACTTCTTGAGCACGATATCGATTTCATCATGGCCATCGAGACAGGTGGTATGTTTGACCGACTTATTGAAAACGGGTTTGATGAGGACTATCGCTGTGGCCTCTTACACCTCAAGGGCCAACCTGCGCGTTCGACTCGACGAATCATGAAGCGAATGAGCGAGGAATGGGATTTGCCAGTCGTTGTCTTCCTTGACGGCGATCCATGGTCTTTCAGAATCTTTGCATCCATCGCTTATGGTGCAATCAAGACTGCACATATTTCCGAATACTTAGCAACGCCATCAGCAACCTATCTAGGAATCACTGCTGATGACATTGTTGCCTATGATTTGCCGAGTGATGACCTCTCAAAGAAGGACGTTGAGGCACTCAATGCAGAACTTTCAGACCCGAGATTTGCTGACAGTTGGTGGCAAGACCAAATCAACATGATGTTGGAACTCGGAAAGAAAGCTGAACAACAATCCCTAGCAAAGTACGGTCTTGACTTCGTTACCGAAACTTATCTGCCAGAAAAATTGGCTGAACTGGGCTTGGCTTGAGCCGCGCAAGCATTCATTGAGGATGAAGGCTGAGGGTTCACTATGGCCGGGAAATCCTCCAAGCGTTCGCCATGGGCGTTACGGCTCGGGATTCTCGGAACTTTGTTGCTCCTTGCCGGTGGCGTTGCACTTACCTTGCAAACCAGTGCCATAGATTCAATTTATGATCCCCGAGAACGAGCCACCGTTGAAATTGACTACGGGGATTCGGCAGTAATCGAAGTCAACAAGGACGAGTGTTTCATGGCGGTGGCGTTTTCAAACGCATCTGACAGTGAAATCGAAATCAAGAAAATCGTTGGTTCAGCGGCTGCAAATGAAGTTATTGTACCTGTCAACTGTTTCACGGATTGGACGCCTATGGCCTCTGATGGAGCAACTTTCAAAATTATCGAGGAATGGGTTACCGACGAATCGGGTGAGTTGATGGTAAGCGCCTCGTGTGAGGAAACCGACTGCGATGGACAAGTCGTTTGGATTGTTAACGTTGAAGATTGGCAAATGGAAATTTTTGATTCTGCAGGCCTAACACTGGGCTTCAGTTTCTGTTGCTTTGGAATAGTTATTCTACCAATTGCTGCCATAATCGCCTATTCGAATCGAAGCAAAGCCGTTCGTGGAACACTCAATGTCATTGGAAGAGACGATGAATTCCTACGAACGTTACAGGAACAAGACCAGTCAATGGTCGCACAACACCCAATGCTGCAAAAACTCAAGGAAGAATTGGAACGGCAACAAATGGCTGAAACTGAAGGGGAACAAGACCAGAAAGATGACTCCTATGTTGACGGCTCAAAAGCCGTTATGCAAGGACAACTCCTGACTACCGAGCAGATCTATGCTTTGATGCGTGGCGATGTTGAGGAAATGTCTCGCTCGGTTGAAGACCCATTTGCTGATTCTATACCAAAGACTCAATCAAAACGAGTGGAGCCAAAGCAAGCCAATACCGAACAGATTTCACTATGGGATATGGGTGGAGATGCACCAAGGGAGTCTGGTCCGACTCAGCGGCCAGCATCGAACGTTTTGAACGAAGCAACAGCGGTTCAACAGGATAACAGTACCAATTCTAAGGATTGGGCTGATTGGGACGACATGTGAGGAAAGGACATGCGTGATACGATCTTTCGATGGGTTGCTGGATTCATCTGCTTACTGTTGCTGGCTGTTCCGACATTACTGCCACCTCCAACGGTTGAGGACGGTGCAACAGAGCAAGCGATGCTTCCCCCTTGTGATGTAGAAGACGGTATCCCCTTCATTCAGGAGGAGCAAATAACGTGTTATTGGGGCATGTCACAAGAGATTCTCTCACTTCCAAAAGCCATTGACGCATTGAACGTCGATGTGTCCGTGTCTTGGGTACAATCAGGCGTTTGGATTGGTATTGCCGAAGCTTCAGAGGCAGAGAAATGCGATTTGAAAGACGGCTACTTCGAATGCGATAAAGACAGCATCAATCTTGTTGTCGGCAGCCCCTCCTCAGGCGACAATTTCAACTGGGAGGCCACCAGTGGAGAATACCGATTTGTCGCAGGCGGGGACGATACTCAAACGCTTCAGCAATTCGAGGTCGAGTGGGAATATGAGGCATCGCTTGGTGTCTCATCAACAGCCTACATTGTATTTGCAGTGCTGTTTGGAGCATACGCTGCCATAGGTGTGAATGGGTTCAAGAATCTCGCTCAAAAAATTTTGAGGACAAACTAGAGCCTATGCAGTAAAGGCTCTCAGCCGCACATGCTCAAACTTCATTTTATTGAAGCACCCAAAGCGACGGCTTCAAAGAGTGGTAGCGTCTAGGTAACTTTGAGTTGAGCAGTGTGGAAGATATCGATACAGCCCTAACCTTATTGCAAAACAAGTTGCGAAGGCAGATTCTCGAACGGTTGGTTCGAGAGCCTCACTATCCAATGCAACTAGCGGAATTACTTGGTGTAAGTCAGCAAGCCATTGGCAAGCACTTGCGCGAACTCGAACGCGGAAACTTTGTCACGAAGATGAAGGTTGCAAGCGAGAAAGGTGGACCTCCACGGATGATTTACAGTGTTCAACAATCCATTTCTCTACGTATTGACCTTGGGCCTGATTTGTTCCAGTGTGAACAACGCCGACTTCCCGCCGGTGGACCGATGCGTCTTTCCAATAGGCTACCAAGTTCGACCGAACAGGTTGTCCAATCGGTAAGTGGCAGAAAGAAAATTTCAGTTGGAGAAGGTATGGCGCATATTCAGCATCTCAATTCCATCCTTGAAGGAATTGATGCGCAACGCGACGCAGTCATCGCACTGCATCAGCATATTCGTAACAGAATTTCTGCTGGTGTTGATTCCGATTTCGAACATTATGAACAACGAACAATGGTTCACAGTCTTATTGAAACTCCGGAACGGAAGCTGAATCTTTCTGACCTGCGCCGTGAATTGCAACTCGGCCAGACAGAAATGGCAACCCTACTCGACGAAGTACGTAACAGGCTTGAACGGCAACTCGCTGACCGAGCAGGACAAGTTGTGGCAGTACCAAACAATTCGAACCTACGGTTTTGGCTCGGCTCACTCCCTCGCAAGAAGGAGTGAAACGCCATCTCAGCAATTGTCTTGCTCTCAGTCCTCAGCGCCAGCCAAAACCGACACGAGGGATGATTGCTCAGCCTTTCGATCCAATACAGCTTGTCTGCGTCCACGTCCTACCAAGAACACGACACCAAACAAAGCGATGGTGAGAAGAATTACTGCAAACGGTAGGGCTGTCTTTCCAACAACTTCACCGGCAACATCGAGAATACCGCCAGTAGACTTGAGTTCTTGTTCAACTGCCTTGACGTTGTCGCTCTCGGAAGATTCCACAATCTCATTCGAAGGGTCAACTACGACGTAAACACCGTGGCTACCAGCAGAAACAGGGTAAAGCAGGACAAGTTCAATTTCCTTGTAATCTTCAGTGTCATCTGGAGCGAGGAGTGCACCGATGACTTGCCGCATGACGATGTTTTCGTCAGCACAACCGTTCTTACGGATTTCCTTAGTCGTGTCTGGGTCAGCTGCATTCTTGTATTCACAGAGTACGATTTCAATGTCCGTTGCGTGAGTGTTTCCATCGTTTTGGAGAACAACCCGGATAGGGATGGTCGTATCCACATCTGCAGTGTTATCGGAGACAGAAACTTCCGAGAGAACCAAGTTCGGTGCTCGCAAACGTAGTGTAATCACGAATTCGTTGGTGTCGAGACTCTCTGCTGCCCACGATGGTGAATCGTCATGGTCGCCGCCATCCAGCATGTTGCCCATCTTTGATACGACCTTCAGGCCAATTGGACGGGTGCTTAGAATTGCAGACGGGTCAATCTTAACGATTGCAACAACAGGGTAAGTGGTGTAAGCGTCCATCATCGGCATGAAGTAACGGTCTTCCGATTCGAGGTAGATACAGCGGTCAACCAAATCTGCAAATACCACTTCAGGGTCGATTGCAGCATCTTCGTTACCGGTTGTGGTCTCAACAGAAGCGACCACTTCACAAGGTTCTTCAGTTGTCAAATCTGTTCCGATTTGCTTGACAAGTCGCCATTCAACAGCCCATTCAGACAGTGAGCCCATTCCAGGTAATTCGCTCATAACTTGAACATCACCATCGACCTTTGCAGTGTGATTGTTCAGGGTCGGCCAGTCAGGGACGTTTCCGTTGTTGGTAATGTTCAGTTCGAAACGAACGATACGTCCTGGAGCAGAGGTCTTCACAGCGTTGTCAACTGTGGAATCCATGGAGATTTGCATGTCGTAGAATTCTTCAACGTATACAGGAATAGTCTGTACATACCGTAGTCGGGTCAAACGACCGCTGGCATCAGGGTAGGATTCTTCTGAGAAAGTCTGGAACACGACGGTGTAGACTCCTGATTCAACTTGGTCAGGAACATTCATTGTAACGTCAAAGATTTGATTGGTATCACGGGAAAGTTCTACCAGATTACCTCGAGGGACTTCAATGTCCCAGATGACATCAACGCCAGCAGGGTCTGTTACTCGAGCGAGTCGGTAATCAAAGCGATCAGGTCCGTTTCCATGGTTGGTAACGGTGGTCGGTATGATCACTTGTTGTCCCGGGGTCACTGGAAGAACTTCTTGGCCATTGAGAGTCATCTTGTCATCGTCTGCAATGTCTGCGCTCGCACTGAGTTGATACACGTGGTTCACATTCGTCGACAGAATCTTTGAAGCGGATATTCTCGGATAACCGTCAAGGTAAGCTTTGACGATAACCGCTGGACCAAGTCCAGCAGAAGCCTTCGTTGGAGCACATACATCAACGCTCACCTCATAGGTCACGAACTCTGCGCCAGGTGGAATATTCCAGTCTCGTGGTTCACTGAGGTCAACCGAGTTGCCGCCTGGAGCGTTCGAGAAGTCGAGGCTCAATACCCAGTTATCTTCTCTCCAAGCATCCATCGAAATGGTATCAGGCTTTTCTTCAGGAGCACCTGGGGTGACGAAGACAAGTTTGCCGGAATCGAAGTTCTTCGTGACATCTATTGGATAAGTGGCACATTCTCCAGGATCAACATATTCGCTGGTATCGAACAATTCCATGACGATGTTTCCAGTTGAGCGAATCGACACGAAAACACCGAGTTCAAGCACATCGTATGTTCCTTTTTCAATCGACTTAATCGGTTCGCCAGCAGACCATCCCTTAAGATAAATCACGAAGGCTCCGGGGTCTTCAGAGGTTGGAACAAAGACTTCTAGATTCTTTGTAACCGATTGTCCAGGGTCCAATTCAACGCTGGTTGGGAAGTTGACAGTCCAACCAAACTGAAGCAGCCATTCTTGGCGTCCTTCAAGCGTGTAGGGGTCCCAGAACACGAACTGATCGTTGACGTTACCTGTGTTGGTAATCGTAATCGAAAAGATAGCAGTTTGACCTTGTTCAACGTCAGCCATGCTGTGTGATGCGTCCAGATTTATGCCGTGTACAACATCCATCAGCGTACGGGTAACGATATCTGATTGGATGGCCGGGTCTTTGTATGACTTCGCCGTCACCGATATATCGGCAATCTGATCGGCATCAGCCTGGTATACAGATGGAGCTCGAACACGCATGTAGAAGCGCATATCTTCTCCGCCTTCGAGGAAGATTGCCGTGTCTGGCATGATGGTCGTGTGGTTATCAGCAAAGAACAGGGTGGCGGTCCAATTTTGTGGGACACCTGAGATGTTGAGGCCAAATGTATCAGCGACGAGGTCCTTTGGACCAGGGGTAGAATTGTTCATTGTCATGTTATAGATGGTTTGTTCACCAGGTTCGATAACGTGGTAGTAGGTTTCTCCATCTTGGAAATCAACATCTACTTGACCAGTGAGAACGTGTGAATAACAAATAGTGAAACGGTTATTGTTGGCCTCTTCACCACACTTATTCGTGTCCGACCATGCAAGATGCGCACCACTTCCTAAGTCATTTGAAAATGCGGGCGGCATACCTATGCTCGGCTGACTGCCAGAGTTCGGCCCGAGCTTATTGCTCGCCCATGAGGTGACAGGAACGGTTTCCCAAGGGTCTAGGGCGGTAAGACCAGGTCCAGTCAAGTCGGTCGAGTTGAGGCGGGTGTAAACGATTTCTTCGCCTGCGGTTGCGTTACCAGAATCAACCCATGCGATGTGAACGTTGTTTTGGTCATCGGTGAGAAGGGCAGGGAAAACTGAGTTTCCACCGAACGGTCGGTTTCCAGGTAAGCCACCGTTTCCTTCAACATTGGAGATTGGGGTGTCTTGAATTTTCTTGATAGCGTATGTGGATAGTCCTTGATCAGCACCATCCCATGCACCAGCGCCTTGCAGACGGAGTTTGGTGTAGAACACTTCGTAATTCACGCCTTTCTCAAATCCGTAGTTGCGGCCATCCATCCAAGCGATGTGGGTGTTGCCTTGCATGTCAACGCCAATCGATGGGTGGAACGAGTATGCATCATCAATAGTGACGCGTGTGTCGTTGACAACCACGAGGTGGCCGTCTGCGCCTGCACCGGTATCTTCGACGTATCCGCCGTTGACAACCGAGTGTCCAGTTGCACCTGGAGTCCAAGTTGGGTCGTTGTTCATCTTGCCGTAGGGGTCAAGAACGGTCATGTAGATTTCTCGGGAGTTGTTGGTCGAAATGTAAACCATTGCTTCAACAAGCAGAGCCATTGCATTGGCTCCACCGCTACCGGATGGGAACTCGTAGGTTTGTCCGCCTGCGTCGGAATTTCGTAGAGTGTTACCTGGGCAGTTTCGAGTCGCAGTTGATACGACATTGTTTGGACACTGAGTCAAATCCATGAAGTGAGATTGGATGTTACCTGCACCGCCGTATCCTTGTCCGTAAAGGCCGACTGGAATGACGCCTGCATTGATACAGTTGTCGTGTGCTTCTTCAATTGAGGTCAGATCATCTGCTTGTTGCGATGGGTCTCCGTCCTTTGGACCTTCATCGGATACTGGAATGATGATTTTCGTTGCGTTTGGATTCCATCGGTGATCGTCTTGAGTAGGTGGGTTTCCTGGAACGTTACCTTGAGCATCTTTCCATGAGAGGCAACCCCAGTTTGTACCTGGACCCCAATCTTCACCGGAAGATCCAGAGTATGTGTTGCCATTGTACACGGTGCTTGACAGCAGTCGGATACCACCAGAGTCGTCACCTGGTGTTTGTCCGAGAGGTGTTGTACGAGGGCCAGAATTTTGATTTTTACCTGCGCAATTTCCTGAGTTCGCTGCACCTGGCAATGAGTTTCCGAGACCATAGATGGTCTCGTAAACAGTCATGTTTGCAGTTTCCAGCAATGGCTTGATTCCTTCGAAGTAACCACCGGAAGCAAAGTTACCACCGTAGACAACAGTGCAGATGTCTGCCCATTCCGAATACATCGAACCAGAGGTGTCAACGATGAAACTGAGTTCTACTTTGCCGCCTCGGGTATCATCCCATGCGATTTGGACGTAATCGTTGGCGTCAACGACAACATCCGGGTGGCCCTTGTGACCAATAATAGGAGTAAGTAATGTGTCGTCAAAGTTCGTGATAACAGCACCACTGCTGATGTCCGGGGACAACATGGAGTAGTAAATCTGAGGTTGGCTGAAGAACTTGCCTTCAGAGTCATAGGAATCTTCCCAGACGATGTGTACGCCACCTTGGCTGTCGATATCGATAGCAGGCCAGTCGCGGTTTTGCGCACGGCTTGAAACGACATGGTCGTCAATTGCGGAAAGTGTTCCATCGTCAGATGCCATACCATCGAGTGAGGCAGCCCATGGGTTGAGCACAGTGTACATGATTTTGTGTTGGCCTGATTTATCTGCCCAAACGATGTGGATTTTGTCGTTTTCGTCAACAACCATGTCAGGGTGCCAAATCTTGTGAAGTCCTGGGTTCGTGATTTGAGTGGTGTCAATCATTGTTTCACCACGAGGTGAAATCATGGAATAGTAAAGGTGGAGATTGTTACGAGTCCAAACAACGTGAACGTTACCTTCGCTGTCCGAGCCAACAGCTGTTTGGGTGTCGGAAGATGTCCCTCCGTCAACGATTTGAATCGCTTCGGTGATAACTACGGTGTTCGCTGTTGCGGTAAGTGACGCTAAGAAAAGCGTAGACATCACTGAAAGCAACATGATTGATACAAGACTGACTGACTTTATTTTTTGACCCATAAATACACATCCCTAGGTTAGACTAAGAAAAAGCACAATCTTATGATACTTAACCGCGACTGTTACATGTCATATTTCGCTCTCGCATGGTGCGAGTCAGAATCGAGTGCTCAAGCCCATTCCGAGGGGTCAAAACCGGAACCAAAGGACATCTTTTCATCGAATTCAATTTCATGATGAGTCGATTGCTCTGACGATTCGTCGGAAGTCACAGTCGGCGTCTTTCCTTCTTGCTTGGCTTTTACCCAATCATCAACAGGACCTGGTTTCCCGACGCCTGGGCCATGAGTGAACTTGATTTCGTGAATAACTCCAAGTTTGGCCAACCAAAGGCGGCGAAGAGTATGCATGAAATCGTTTTTTGTTAGACCGTCGAACCAAAGCGGTAGGCTGACGTTAAACGCTTGAAGTGGTCCTGTTTTTTGGTCACCTTCATGACCCATGTGAATCCCCCAATCAACACTGGTTCGAATTAACTGTAAACGGACATCGTGAATCCATTCCAGCCATGTCTCTTTGTCTTCTTTCATGTGAGTTGCCATCTCTTTTTGTTGACCCTCATCGACGCGAGTCATGCTAGAAACAGCAACCAAATCTCGCCCCTTCGGGATAACCACTGCGAACATATGTCCTTGTGGCCCCTGAGGGTAGCGTATTAGCAAATGCATCTCTGCCCTCGGATCTTTCTGTTCCTTGGCGACAAGGCGTTCTTCCTTGAGCCATTGGCGTATATTGAGTTCTGCATCCCCGCTCCCCATGCTCATCCCGAGACACTCCTCTCGTTTGAACCGCACCCTTGTAGGCGGTCACAATTTATCCATCTCAGAATGAAGGATTTTGAGGGCGCCTCGAAGGTTTTGGCGCTTCGTGCTGTTGAATCGGAAACGGCGCATTGCTCGTTTCAAATCGCACCAATCATCCCATAGAAGAGTCGATGTTCGGCCGCATAACCAGAAACAAGGTAGTACAGCCAACATGAAAAGCATTCGAGCTAAGTTTTGGTGAAGTGAAGATGTACCGATGATATTCAGCCAGTCGAAACCGAGAACAGATACGAGGGTTTCGTGGTTGACATGTTCGATCGCCAATAGCCCCAAAATCATGAACGGCCAAAACATCAACGAGCCAAACATGGCTGCCAAGAAATGATACGAAGTGCGCGCATCAAGGCCTTCATCGGTTGAATCGCCGAGTATTCGCCCCATGGCGATTTGCGGTGTATACGCATAGATAAACAAAGGAAGAAGTGAGAGTAGCAGTGGTAGCCGTACCACTTTTTTCACCAAAGAAAAGGGTTCAACGCGTCGCAAATCAGTACCTGATGCATTGAGGTCACGTCCATCTAATTGGCACTCATTGAGAATCAGTGCGGCCGCTTTCGCCGAACCGATTGCAGGGTGGGTAATCTCCGGCACTGCTACGTTTTCGATGACCTCTTGCTCGGTAAGTTGAGGTTGCAATAAAAGCCTCAGTGCACGTGCCGATTGCACTTCCTCTCTCCATGAAACGAGCGGTTGATTGGTTCTCAGAGATTCCACGTGCCCCATTAATTGGAGAGCATGGTATTCTTCCCAAGTACTGGTATTCGGTGTAAGCGGAACCAGTTGCGTACGAATTTTGTCACGCAACGAAAACACACTTTCCGCTGGAGGCTCAACCCAATTGCCATGTGATACGGCTTGAACTAAGTCGAGAGGTATTTCTTCTTCAGCAATTGTGTGTGGCGAGCCGTACTCTACCCAAACGTCCGTGCGAAATTTTTCTCGTTCTCTGAAATGTAGACCTATTGGGATGACTGCGGGGAGAGGCTTGTTTGATGCTTTGGCTAAAGCGGCTGCTGCAAAAACGGTACGGAATGGTCCGGTTCGAAATCGGAGCATTGAGGACTCGTCGTGACTGGTACCCTCGGGAAACAGAACGCAGCCAAACCCGGCTGAGATGCCGGTAGAAAGCATCAGTAAAGAGCGCCCGTTAATTTGGGTGGCCTCTTCTTCACTGCACCCACCGCGCAATAATTCAGCTTTCCTTACAACAGGCTGGACTGCCAATTTACGCGTCCACCAACTCAACAGTGGGCGTGTGACGAGGTCGTGCCTTCCACCCATAACGAAATTCTTGGGGTGCTTGAGGACGATTTGCAATGGGTCCATGAGCCCGTTTGTATGCCATGCACAGCACAGATTTCCACGATCCATCGGAAGAGTTTCAATTCCTGAAACCTCACTGGTTCGGAACTGAACTGCCAAAATACGCCGCGCAATCCAATACGCAACATTTGACCAAAATGGGGAGCCGGGAGTTTTGCCGTCGAACGTTGGAATTGGAGCCGAGAGCAGTTTGTCCATTTGCATGTTCTTTGCCGACTTCGATAATTCTGGCAACTTCTCACCGCGATGATCGGTCGCTCCATCCTTCATTGGCTGACTCATTCTGCCACCTCGCGCAATGATTCAGAGAGAACCGCAAGTGGACCATGGTCGACCTCACCACCCATTGGCGGGGAATGAGGCCACATAGAATGAAGTGTCAAACCACCATCGCCCGATTGTCGCGGTAAGACATGAACATGGACATGAGGCACTTCTTGACCGGCAAGAGGTCCGTCGTGCACACAGACGGTGAAATCAGATGTGGAGAAATGATGCGAAAGACGGCGTTGTACTTCAGCGACCCCTTCAAACAAAGCGTTCCTCGATTGGTTGGAAAGTGAAGCAATATGTTGAGCGCTCTGCTTAGGAACAACAAGAGTGTGTCCCTCGCAACGCGGGAATATATCGAGGAATGCATACCATTGTTCACCTTCAGCAACACGGTGGGAAGGCACCTCACCAGAGATGATTTGGTCGAACAAGGTTGGTACGCCCATGTCCTTGCCACGAGGTTTACCTTTTCAGTGATTCACCGGAAAAAGAGGGTTTTCGCTCATTGAGGAGTGAGAATCCAATTACCAGATTTGCTCTTACGGAGTGCGAGCGTACTCACTTCACCCATCTGATTAACAGCGTAATGGTGGAGGTGTTCCTCATTGAATTCAGTAAAGTCAGAGCGGTGGTGGCTGCCACGTGTTTCCTTTCTGGCAAGGGCTGACTGTGCTGCCGCAAGAGAAAGTCGAGCAGATGCCTGAACTCGAGCAATTTCAACTAGATTCATGTTCGCAATCAATGAAGACTGGTCAACGTGAATCGATTCCGCAAGGACTGAAGCGGCTTCCAAAGTCTCAATGAGGGAAGTGAGGCCGTCTGCATCCCGGCTCATGCCGAGGGAAGATTGTACAGCGTCTCGTACTTTGGTCACTACATGACCTACGCGAACTACGCCCTCATCAGAAAGTTCCGAAACTGCAGAGTGATCTGCTTGTGCCGCTTGCTCTGCTTCATGTGCAGCCTGAGCGTTCGTGAATTGTCGGTTTTTTACCCATTTCCCAGCATGAGCGCCTGCGGCTGCCCCGCCTAGGACCGCATCCAGCATTCTGTTTCCAGGCAAGATGTCTGCTCCGTGGAATCCTGAGCATGAGGCGTCACCAGCAGCATATAGGCCGGTAAACCATCGAGACCATGTGGAAAGAATAGCCCTACCGTGTTCATCGACCGTAATGCCGCCAATGGTAGCATATGGGCGTGATTCAATACCAACTGTTTGACGGGACATGTCAATTCCAGTTCGTTGCTTAACGGTTCGGAATACAGCATTCCACCATCCAGAGGCGTCGCCCAAATTACGAGCATCGATGACAGGTTGTTTTGCGTTCGAAACCATTTGGCACACTTCATCAAGCGTAGATTCTCCAAATTCCAGGTCAGAGCCACTGGCTTCATGGAGCGTTGCGCCATCATGCAAGAGGCCGAGAGGCAGAATGAGATTGGTATCTTTGATGCCAAGAGGTGAATGTGCAATGAACTCCATATCTCGCAATGGCACACCTGCACGTAGGGCGAGGTCTAATCCAAGGCCGACTTGGCCATGGCTGAACGCTCCCTCAAATCCACCATCAGCGATGATAATCGCTTTGGCTTGAAGTGCTGTAATTCGACCGTTGACGGTATCCACGACCGTGATTCCGCTAACAGATTCGTTGGTATGGATGAGAGAAAGGGGCAAATGATCACCACGGCGCGTTACGCCATACCTCATGCATTGTTCTTCGAGGATTTGCTGTATTTCACGGCCTGTAGCATCGCCAGCGTCTGCGTTACGGGCCTTGCCGTGACCAATTGCCTTTCGTGCCATAGGTAGGCCCTGAGCATCGCGGCGGAACGTTAAGCCCCAGCGCTCAAGTAAATCCACTTGCCGAGTAGCAGCAGCAGTGCGAAGAGCGACAATGTCTTGGTCGTTCAAGAACGCTCCTGAGCGAATAGTATCTTCACGGTGGTCTCGGTTATTCGACTCTTGCAGGGGTGCAGCAAGCCCGTCTTGGGCAAAATGCGAAGTGCTCCCCAGTGCGTTCTCACAAAGCATCAATGTGGATGCTCCAGACTTAGCTGATTCTGCTGCAGAACGGAGGGCTGCAGGCCCGTCGCCTAATACGATGACATCCCATGCTTCCAAGGTTCCACATCCGGTAATTGAACGCAAGTGCCCCCCATCCATAAGCACCGCGCTTCTACGACTTGCAATTTCAAGGCTGTAGAGGAGATGGCATTGGTATGAATATTGATTTCAGGGTTCATAGAACCATCTTTGGGAGTGCAAGGTCGCCTTGTTTGCGAGCGTCTTCCAATTTATGCATTCTCTTGTTTACCCGGCGTCCCGCAGAACGCCGAACTACCGTACGAATCACTTGAGATTCCAAAACGATCCCTGCATCATCACGAAGAATAACCTGTACATCAGCAGGTCCGTGAAAACTACGAGGCCAAGCAACGCCAATCCAGAGAACTACGCCGCGCTCCAAGTACCTCGGAATCCAGTCGAGGGCGTCTTCTTCAGTTGAATGCGAGAGCAACACTGAACTTTTCGGAGGCGGACATGCACTCAATTCGAAACGGTGGTCTCGGGTTTCTGGTTCTCCGTTTGGAGTCAATACTTCGACTCGTACCGCACGTGATTCAAAGGTTTGATTGTTAAGGGCGATGAATAAATTTCCTGCGCCTTCATAGCAATTATCGTCCAGTGCAACATCCATGCGCCATTCAGCACGCAAAAGCGGCGGGGCACCGGAAAGCAGGTCGTTTTGTAAGCGATCGAGCAGAAGAAAAGCTTCTGGCTGCCAGCCTCTTGAGTGAGCGACAAGCCGTTGAATTGTTCGCCAATTGAACCTTGCATCGTCGTCGAGCAATAACTTTTCAAATCGTTCCTGAGAAATGAAGGATCGCAATTCATCATGCGCCATCTGCGTAGTGAGTTCTTCTTCCATGTGGAGGTGCAAAATGTAGAGCAAGCGCTCCAATGCTTGTTTCGTGATGTGTCCGGGAATCAACGCCTTGCGGAATAATTTCTGCCATTCTTCCCATTCCAAGAACAAATCCGGGTCGAGGTGAGCAACCAACAGATCTCCAAGCACACTACCCAATTGGGTAGGGTGGTGCGTAGGGGCGTGGAAAACAATGGATGGAAATGGGTCTCCAAGTTGACGGATGAAAGCGTATGAAAAGAATCCATGAAAGGTTTGTGCGATTCCGAGCGTCATCGCCACAAGAAGTGCAAGGTTCCATGCCAGTGAGTTCGCCGTTACTACCGAAGCGAGCATCAAGAGAACGACGGTGAGCGAGGAAAGAAGTGTGAGGACCAAATTGTTACGGCGTTGATCGTTAAGACTCTCGAGAATGCGGTCCATACCTGGCTGGGCTCTTAATGCGTGCTTTTTGCCGTCCCGAACACCGCCTTGTTCACGGAGAGAGATTCTTGCCTGCATCGCTTGCCAAGCGGACTCGCCTGCAACAACGGTCGGAGCGACTGCTATGAGAATGAGTGGAATGAGAATGAAAATTAAACCGTTCAATGAATCAATGATGGGAGCGTAAAGCAGACTTGAAAATGCAAAAACGGCAAGAGAAAAACCGCTCATGGTTCGCCAAAGCATCAAGACTGGGTGACGTGCAATTCGCCCAGCGCTAAGACGGCGCTTTTCCAAAACACTCCACTGGTTGCGGGTGTTTTCAATCGGGTCTTCAGAGTACTCAAAACCCTCCCCGTAAGGGTCCGGAAGCGGAATAAAGGCATCCGATTCTGTCGACTTACTCCCCTTTGCGGCCATAGCGCTCATGCTGTGACGCGCGGCCGTTGAATATGTCTCTTGCCTCTAACATCACTCAATCGCTGTGGTTTTGGTAAATACTTCCGGCATACAAAATCGCAAGAACGAGATTCGTTGGACTTCAAGCCCAAGTAATGTGATTATCAATGTACTTCGCCACTTGCTTGTAACCAGCAAACCAGTAATACAGTGTTAGGGTTATGATGCTCAATACACAGACTTTAACCCAAATTCCAAATAATCCCATTGGAGTTCCAGTGAAACGAATGCTTCGGCCGTCAATTCGAACCTTTTTCGTCCACTTATTGATGACCATGCATTTTGCCCAAGGGAGTCCAAAACCAAGAGTAATTCCTGTCAAAAGTAAACCGATGAGTTTAGTGAAAAACAATCCGTATTCTGCAGTTTGTATTGCCCAAACGCCGCCGCTAGAAGGTTCACTTTGCGTCATTGGCGCCATTGCCTGTACAGGCTCCTGAGAGGCCGATGGCGCTGCAACCACGGGGACATCCGCTACTGTAGATGAAGGCGTTTCATCAGTCTCTTCATTTGGCACCCATTCGCCTCCATCCCACTTCCACTTGCCGTCTTCGCTTATTTGTTGCATGATATTCGAATAAAACGTTGAATATATCACTTTTTTGGGTCTTTTGAATTTCTGCACAAGCTATAACGAGATCGAACTGATGATAATGGAAAGTAAATACTGCCGCTTTGCGTTTAATGTTTGTAAGACTAATAGTGTAGTAGTTCATCCGTAGATTATGATTCGGCCCACTGTTCTACTTGTATTTCTCATGATTTCAGCATCTTTAGCAGGGTGTATTGAAGAGCCCATCATCGGTGAACCCGTTCCCGAAGATGACCTGGCAATTGACGATACGGATGAAGTCATCAACGGTTCAAACGGCGGCTCAGGAGCCGGTACAGGAACTGGCAATGGTAATTCGGATGACGGCAGCAGTGGTGAACCAGTGAACGGAACCGGCAACGGCAACGATAACACCGATGATGGCTCAGAAACCGATAGCGGCAACTCTGGAAATGGAGGGAATGCGACCGACCCTGAAGACAACGGCGGCACAGACCCCGAAGACAACGGCGGCTCAGGCTCTGGCGACAACGGCGGCTCAGACCCTGGTGACAACGGTGGCACGGACCCAGGAGACGGGAGTGGCACTGGAACCACAGAATGTGGAACGGGCGATGGCACATACAGTTCGACGATGATTGCCTTTGACATCAGTGCAAACCCAGATTTCACAAACATCGGCGGTATTGAAATCGATTGTTCGACAAATCTTCTCTACGGCTATGCATGGGACAGCGTTACAGAGGTTGAACACTTCATCTCCATTGACCCTTCCAATGGTTTAGTGACTTCGTTAGTGGAATTAGCAGGGATAGAGTATGTTACCTCTATGACTACCTATTCCGATGGGGAATATTTTGCAAACATGCGCGGAAACAGCAACGACTACCTGGTCCACGTCACGGTTTCCGACCCGAGTGGATTCACAATGACGCAGTTTGACTTCTCTGCCCATCCGGAATTGGATAATGTCGGAGGGATGGAGTACAATCATGAGGATGAAGTCATCTATGCCTATGCTTCTGACGATACAAACAGCGGAAGTCAAGGGCAAGGACAAGGGCAACAAAACACAATCACGTACCCAGACATCTATGTTGTTTCCATCAATCCAACTGATGCTGCGGTAACCAAGCATACACAAATCGAAAATATCGAGGGAGTAGGTTCCGGGACTTCTGCATACGATGGCGCGCATTACTATCTTGATGTACGAAACAGTGGAGGGGGATATTCGATGGTCAAAATCAATACGCTCGATTATTCAATGACGACATCCACAGTTTTGCAATCGACAAATGAAGACTTGTCCAATGCGGGTGGATTCGAGATAAACCTCGTCGATGGCCTCATCTACGGATATGCATACGATTCGCAGGCAGGCGTCGAAGTGTTTGTTTCGTATGATGTGGCTTCCGAGAGCGTTGTGCAAATCGGTATCATCGATGGTGTGCAATACGTCACCTCCTTTTCAACAAACGGTGGCAATGATTTCTACGCCCTCATGAGTGGTTCTGATCGGGTGGTTAAACTGGTTCATATCACCTATTGATGTTCAAAGATTCAGTTTGGCGGACGTGCCAGGATTTGAACCCGGGATCTTCGGCTTAGGAGGCCAACGCATTATCCAGCTGTGCTACACGCCCAACCGTTCCAGTGGCATGGAAGTCAAGACGCTTTCGCAGCATTCATGCGTTGTCCGATGTCCGCGACTTGGAACAAGAAGCGCTCCAATTCAATCCGCCCTTGCATACTTCGATGCAATGCCACATCACATGCAGAAAGAGCAACAAGAATCTCTGAAAGAATATTCTCGTCAAGATGGAGGCGTCCTTCGGTCAACAACAAATGAAATTGTTCGACGATATCTTCAGGCTCGAGATTGTTTTCTGACATTACTTGGTCCATCACGCCCATAGCGCCCTTAAGGACGCGTTTGTTTTTGTTGCCTTCTTTTTCCCATCGCCAATCATGAACACGGTTACGCAAGGCTTCTTCCAAGATGTGTTGCACTTCACGAAGTGACGTTGCTGCAAGCAAGTTCTGGAGATTTTTCCTGTCACCAAGAAGTTCTCGGTGCGTGAGGAGTTCCATGATGAAAATGGCTTTACGAATATTCCCTGAAGAGACGTGAGAGATGTCACCGATAATTCCGCGCACTGGAGCGAGGTTCTCTTCCTGGACAATTTGCATTAAACGTGATTCAATAAGAGGACGATTGATTTTGGCAAGTCGGATGTGCTGTGTTCGGCTACGCAGGGCTTCAATAATTCGCGAAGGAGTATGAGCGGTGAAGATAAAACGTGCACTACCGCTGCTCACTTCCATCATCCGGCGCAAGTACGATTGCCGAATAGTACCGAGATAGTCGGCATCTTCAATGATAATGAGACGGGATACTGCTGCTCGTTGTTGGCTCGAGTGTTCACATTCGAGGCCAGCTGGAGGAGGTGTGTTTGCTGCAGTCGAAGAAAACGTGTGATCAAATGCATCAAGACTGGTCCTTCCAGCAAGGGTGTCGTCTGAACCGCTCCCTTCGGGCCTAAGGAATTCTTCGAATTTTCCCATTGCACCTGAAGTGCGAGCCAAATCACGCGCCTGAAGAATGTGAGTACGTGCTTCCCAAGTCGGGCCGAGAATCTGACGAGCCATCAATCGCCAAGTTGCAGTTTTGCCTACGCCTGCTGGCCCTGAAAGAAGCAAGTGAGGGGGATTAGCCTGAAGTGAAGTACGAGTGATGGTTGTAAGAGTCACTTCTGGCAGCAACAAATCTTCGAAAAGAAGAGGTGCTTTGTCAGTAAGCCAAGATGACATGGATTCACTCTTACCGTCAGCGGTCTTTCAACCCTGCGCGAGAAAGGACTGTTGCCTCACTCTGCCTTGAGGCGCTTTGTACCGGTTCGGCGCAACTTCATGAAGATGCGTGAGCCGCAAGACTTGCAGCTAATTCCGTTACGTTCGCGGTGGAAGGATTCGAGGTTTCCGCAGACTGCGCATTTGTAATCAACAAGTTCAACCATATTGTTCGTCTCCATTCAACGCGACTGGCCACCCTTTCTTGAAGGTGTCCCTCCAAGAATGTTCAGTTTCACAGCCAAAAAGGCTCACTGGCCAGCTTGTAATGCCGGAACCATTCTGATGTGTTGGGCAGAATCAAAATCCGCATCTGCAAGTTCGTTTGCAGCGACCATCTTGTTGTCAACGAACACCCAACTGCCTTTGGAACTGGTTGCTTGCTTGATGAGATCTGATTTGGTCATCTCGACAACGCTGTGCCCAGTGGCATCTGCAATCTCTACTGTGTATGTTTTCTCGTCTTTTCCGGCTTGTAGGGCAGGGACCATTCTGATGTGCTGGGCGTCATCAAAGTTCGTGTTCGCCAATTCATCGGCGGCAACCATCTTGTTGTCGACAAAGACCCAGCTTCCTTTGGCATTGGAAGCCTGGCTAATCAGTTCGGTCTTGGTCATCTCGACAACGCTGTGTCCAGTGGCATCTGCAATCTCTACGGTGTATGTTTTTTCACTCATGGGTATCTCTCCTCGCCAATGTAATATCTCAACTGGATATAAAGAATGCAAAAATGTGTAGAACCATACGGGTAATGTGAAAAAGAAACGCGTGCGTGTGAAGTGCATGGAACTGTGGCTTGTCGTCGTTCTTTTCGGAACCTTGCTCATGTTTGGCACTGGCTTACTGGCCATGTCGTTCTTGGTAACTGTTCAGCCGCAACAAATGCTTCTTGTTGCAACCCATAAAGAACAAGTTCCAACAGTCTACCGTAGTGGCCGCAAATTTCTGTTGCCCTTCTATCACACATATTCGGTGCTATCAATCAACCAAATCGATTTCACATTTCGTTCCCGAGCGAAAACAAACACTGGAGAAGATGTCGATTTCCATGTGACTATTGGTGTTCATTCCCCAGAAGAACAAGTGCTTTCGCAAGATGTACTCGTGAAACTCCTCGAACTTCAACAAGGTGAAGTTGAAGATTACGCCCGACGCGCCCTTATGTTTGGCATACAACAAACCATACGTTCGCCGAAGTACATTCCTGAATATCAGTACACTGACGGTCTGTTGATGGCTTCCATCAATAACTACTGCAGCAAAGAACTCCATGAAGTTGGGTTGTCCATGTATAATATGCAAATTCATACTTTATCTCCAACCATCGAAAAGGTATCTCAAAGCATTGTGGCGGCAACCCCCGAACGCCACATGACCGGCCGAATAAACCTCGTTCTAACCGGCCATGGCACGCTGGCAAAGAGTGGGACTCCCGTTCACTACGATTCAACATTCCAAGTTCAGGGAGATTCGAAGACCATAAAATCAGTTCATGACTGGGACACGCCCGCTTACAGTCACCTCAAAACCATGGACCATGGCGCGTACCTCGAGCTCATGAGGGAATTGATTCAGAAAGGTATTGATGACGCCCTAACATGGATTTCTCCCGAAACTTTGGACACTCCAGGGGCATGCGCTCGAGCGTTTCTGGTGAATGCAGATAGGGAACTGAAAGAAGTGGCCGCTGTAGTCGTAGATTGCCAAGCGGTTATTACGAACACTGGTGTAGAAGCTCAACATTCAAAGAAAAGAGAGAACATAGAAGTGAGGATCAATTTTCAAGACATCCCGGAAAAACAGAACATTCCGCTCTCTATCCCAGCCGTATTTGTTGTAGGTTTCCGTGATGATTCACCCTCATCGGATGGCATGACTCAAGAACAGTTAGGGCGCTCAAGAGCCAGTGTTAAGCTCACTGTCGAGAACGTGATACGTGAAAAATTCACTTTAGCCATCAGCATGACTTCCATCGATGAAATAAACAAGTCGAGGGATTGGTTTTACAGGCATTGCGAAAGGATGATCGGCGAGGGGCTGAAGCCTCATGGGCTTTACTTGGTTAACATCACTGTCAATGATATCACGGACAGCGCTGGAATAATCGACGGCATGCGTCGACAGGCACTTGAGGAGTATCGCCAACGTCAAGAAAGCCGGTAATGGATTAACGGAGGCTCAAACCCGAGCCATTAATCCAAGTGAAAGCGGGATCGGTGACATGAAACGGCGGTGTGTTGGGGTGTCGAGATTGCATCTGCGAATGTGATGTTGAAGTAAAGTAAGAGGGGCTGAGCGTGGGAGCAATCCTTGACGGAAGTCATGGATGACTTCGAGCACTTCTTGACGCTCCATTTTGCTCAAATTGTGAGATAATTTGCCGAGAACCCGTTCCATTGCGTGGGCAATAGGGCCACTTTTGGTCAGGACATTGAGGGATTTTTGGGCCTCAGTCATGTAAGCAAGTGCAACGGTTTCTGCCCGGTCGCCATTGTCAAACCCTTCGGCGATGAGGCGCCCAAGGCGGCGTTTAGCATCGGGTGAGCGGCTGAGCAGGAAGAGTTTGTTTGTGTTATGAAACTGCATCAAAGCTTTGGCCGTCCAACCGTTCAATCCTTCTTCTCGCCATAGAGAAAAGAAATGAACTCGGGCCAAGTAATGCTCGGCCTGACGAGCATCGGTAAGGCGACCTTCCTCAATGACTGGAATGTGCGGATAGAGCGTCGTGAATACTTTGGCAAACATGCCTCTGCCGTCGCGGGTTGCGTGGACGTGACCTTCGCGATAGACTTTGACTCGTTCTAATCCACAACTTGGAGAATCTTTCTTGAAAACAAAGCCGCATATTCCGGATTCAACCAACGCATCTGCTTGCAGTTGGGCATACTCCAGCATCCGGTCTGTGAAGTCATCTCCGTTCTTGGGGTTAACGAGTCGAATGGAATTGCCATCGTTCACTAAACGGATGGTTGGTCGTGGAACGCCCATACCGATTCCGACTTCAGGACATACGCCTACGAGATCAAAGTGGCCGTTCCATTTGCGCGTAAGTGCACGGAACTCAGCAGCATCTCCATTGTAACGTACCTTTTGCCCAAGGAGGCAAGATGAAACAGCGAGTCTGGGTTTGACGACCATGATCTTGTGTTTTCAAATGAGTATATCAAACACTGTTTGACAACACGGATGAGAAGGTAGGCGCCCACTCCGAGAATTGAACTCGGGTCGCAGGAATGACAATCCTGCATGATAACCTCTACACCAAGCGGGCCTAAGCAAGTCATCCGTTACGCAACCGCTATTTAAGCCGCGCCATGTGGCCAGTATGGGGCGTAATCGATGGCGGGAAAAAAAACATCTGCTGAACAATCAAAAGAAGAACAAAAAGATGCGCATGTCGGAAATCTCCTTAATGCTGCGTTTGGCGATCTCGGTGGATTACAAAAAAATGAGGAGGAACTGACTCCTACGCCGGGAAATGTGGCTGAAGAAACACAGGCTACTCCTCAACCATCGAAGCCAAGTGGACCTCCGCCCGGACCATCGGCAAAACCTCCGTCTGGTCCACCTTCTGGTCCACCCTCTGGTCCACCCTCTGGTCCACCCTCTGGTCCACCCTCTGGACCTCCATCCAAAACTCCGAATGCAGATGAACAAGAGGCGCAACATGATGAGCATACGTCTGCCATCTCAAAACCCCCGTCTAGTCCTCCGTCTGGCCCTCCATCTGGCCCTCCATCTGGCCCACCTTCCGGGCCTCCATCTGCATCCAACGATGAACCAAATGAAGTGATTCAAGATTCGGAAATAGTAGTTGAACAAATGTTAGAATCGACTCCTCCAATAGTGGAGACTTCAGTTCCAGTCGAAGAAGATCCAGACGAAAGTACAGAGAGTGTTGATGAAGATATTTCAGAACCCGAAGCAATTCCGGCCGTAGAGGCTGAACAACCTGTTCAAAGCGCACCTGAACCTGTTGCTGAATCGGTTGTAGAGGCATCCCCGCAAGAATCCGTTGAACATCAAAATGATGACCAGCAAGCACAGGCTGAACTGGAAATTGCTCGGCTTAATGCCGAAGTCGAACGGTTGCGAATGTCAATGGCTGGAGCGGTTGATGTCATTGAAGAACTGGAAACCCCACCTATGCCTCCTGCTGTCATCGAAGATATCATCATCGGCGCTCACATAGTAAGCGACTTTGCACGTCTTGCTCGTCAGTTGGACCGAGAACAACTCATTCGAGCGACAATGGGCACTATTGCAATGTTGCATCCTGATAACCTTGGCATTATGGTCTCAACACGAAACAGAGTACTTCTACCACGACTCGACGAACGCGGATTGTGTGCGGGCTTCCTTGGAAAGGCGGCCCCTCGAGGTGCGCCTGCAGACTGGAGGACTTTGGAAGTGATTCTAGCTCTGGCAAGCAGTGCGGTAACTGGTGGCCCTGCTGCAGTCATCCACTCACATGGCCCTTACACGACCGCTGCAAGCTGTGAAAAAGACCTCGTCTTGGTTCAACCAATTGACAAGATTGGAAAAGAACAGATTGGAAATGTCATTATCGTCGATCCGGACGAAGACGACCCTGCCCATTTCTTGAAACAAATTACTGAAGCACTGTATCAAGGCGGCATGCGCTGTGTAGTCGTGCGTGGAATGGGTGCTTATGCGGTCGGAGCGAATCTTGATCAAGCCTGGGCAAACGCTGCCATGCTTGAGCACAGCATGAGAATCGTATTACTTGCAAGACAAGCAAACCTGAAAATCTGAGTTCAAATCTCGATTTGGACGTAATCTCCCTCGACTCGTGTTTCGTAGATTTTCAAATTCTTTTGTTTGGATAGTTTTCCAAGCAATTTACCGTACGGTGGGAAAAGTGGAAACGGTGACCATTCTGTCACCTCTCCATCATCGATTTGATACGTCGTTTGGTGCAGTGGGCAACGGATACATCCATCTTCGATTTTAGCACCCCAAGCAAGAGGCCACCGCATGTGTCGGCACAGCCCTTCTGTGGCAAAATAATCGTCACCAATTTGGCCAACCATGACTGTTTTGACACCAAATGTTACCATCTTCGTTTTACCAGGCTTCAGTCGCTTCGTCTTTACCGCATTCTTCCATTCCATTGTCTCACCCACTGATTTGGCTCATTCCGCCATCGAGGTGGAAGACTTGGCCCGTGATGTTGTCCGGTGCATCGCACAGCAACCACTGCATTGTTGCGGCTACTTCTTGTTTCTGATTGATTCTCTTTAGAGGGATTTTACTTACGGCTGCTTCTCTCATCGCATCTGAACGAAGTAACGTCGCTGCTAACCTCGTTTCGGTAAGACCGGGTGCAACGACATTCAAGCGAATTCCTCGCTGGCTGTAGGTCGCTGCAGCAGACCTCACCATTGCCTCAATCCCGCCCTTTGCGGCTGCAATGGCTTCATGGTTCGTCAGTCCAAGCGTTGCTGCAACACTGGATGTGAAGACGAGTCTTCCTCCACCGCTTCGTAGCATGGTTTTACAAGCAACTGAAAGCGTCAAAAAGGCACTCGAGAGGTTGGTGTGAATGACTTCATCAAAAGCGTCGAGAGCGAGTGCATGTGGTGGGCGAATCACCAGCGAGCCAACCAGATGAGCAACGCCATTAATCGTGCCATCGCCTGCTTCTTTGGCCTTATCGACTGCTGATTGAACTGCATCCTTATCCAACGCATCACCATGAATCAAATGTGCTCCTTGTTCGACGAGCGATTGAACTCGATTCGTGTCTCGTGCTAGAAGGGTAATGTTGTGTCCCAGTTCCAAAAGATTCTGCCCGAGTTCGAGAGCGATATCGCTGCTGGCACCGATGATGAGAAATGACTTGCTCATGATGTGAAATTCATGAGTGTGCATTTATACTTCTGTTTTCATGAATATTGATTATCTGAACAAGACGAGTTGGTATCTAAAAGCAACACAGAGGTAGAGTATTGGGTTCACAGTCCTTTAGGAGTGCGCCATGGAGAATCTTCAAGCAACGCCAAATCATCTTCTGGCATTCCGACTCTCATGCGAGAAAAGGGCACTTGGGTAGATGATTTTGGTGCATTTGCTTTTTTCTTAGCAAAGTATTCTCCACCTTTCTTGCGAACAATCGTTTCACCGACTGCAAACAAGATCAACATCGATGAGAGAAGGATATGCCCCTCAAGTGAATACGCAGCGAAGGGCTGAATGTAGAGGGTTTGTTGAGTAAGAATGCCCGGGTCAGCATTCGTTTTCACGATGTAAGTGCCTGGCATGAGTTCGCCGTTCCAATCCGGCGTTGCATCGCCCAGTTCGCCAGCCCATTGTGCAACAACCTGCCCTTGATTATCGATGATTTCCCAACCAATGGAGCCGTCGTCCACGGAGAGTGCTTCAAATTCAAATTCAAAAGTTGAAGGCATGGGCTTGTCTTGCCCAAAAACGCCACCGAGAGTCACGGTTCTGTCTTCGATGGCGTGGTCGTAATCATTGATTTCATACGGCGCTGCATTATCAGAAATACCGCCCCAGAGGGAATTGACCAGCAACAGGGCAATAGGCCACAAAATTGTGTTAAGACGTGCCCTGTCCATGATTACAAATTCCCCTAATAGGTTTTAGCAGTATGTTTTCAACTGCGTATCGAATTTCCGAATCCTAACTCAGTTACGATGCGCCTCATCCATTCGAGTTTCTGCATCTTGATTGAAGGGGTTGTCGTTGCAGACCAAGCCCCTACCTTCTGTGTTGAAAAGCCAATAAGTTCAATATTTTCAGGAACTACTCCCATCGATAAAACGAAGCACAATGCTCGGTCACCGTCCGTAAATCCTCCAAAATTATACACTCCCGTGAGTTCTTTGGTAACTTGGTGAGAAAGAATTAGTGAAGGTGGGCTTGAATGTTCTTGCCACCTCTGAAGTATTCCACTCCATCGATTTATGTTATCGCCGTGTGCGTGAGCAACGATGGTCTGACCTGCTTCAGCAGCTCGGTCAAGATGTTCGGCACCATCGAAATCTGAGACCACGCATGCTAGGCGATCGTAGACCTCAAGCACGCCCACTGCTCCATCAGCAGCGACAAATACAACTTGTGTGCCTTCGAACCGTTGAAGTTCAGAAGGTTCTACTGCTGCTCCAAGAAGAACGACTCGCTCTGCGTTAACCAGTTCGTTGCGAAGCCGTGTAAGCGTCAGCTCTCTCATTACAGGTGACCAAAGCGAATGCTTTGCCAACGATTGTTGCAAAAGCTCAGCGCTTTCAACATCATCAGCCTCGGACCACCCAAACGCTTCCCGCACTTCAGACTGAACTGAGAAAACACTCGGTATGGGGGCCAGGTGCATGCACTGTGCAACGCCTTCGCCCACATGAACCATCCGTTCACTTTGTTGAAGTTCTTATGCAGTTGAAGCACGTGGGGTTGACATGCCCGTCCCAAGAACGCTCCCTGCGCTCGTGGACGAGGTGACGTTTGCGCGCTACCCTTTTCTCCCGCAAGCAGGCGATTGGATACGAGGGATGGCCGTTCAACACGGCATCGATTTGGATGAATTACTCGATGGCGCTTGGATGGAAAAAGCCCGTTCTCGTGCGCGAATCCGCCTCATAGATTCCATACAGTCTAAGGAAGGTGTTGAGGTCGTAGGTGGAGACTTATTCACTGAAGAAGGGCGAATCATTGAAGCATTCTCATTCTATTATGCTCGCTTAGTGGTTTGTGCTTCTGAAGACGAGCGTTTGATTGCTCGATGGGCGCAAGCAGAGGCCGCCCGGGCCGAACAAGTGCTCATCAAAGACCACAAAAATCTCGATGTCATCGCCCGAACATACATCGCCAATATCCAGCGAACTGAAGGTCAAAGTCCATCGGCAAATGCAGGCCCTTCACAAAATTATGGAGGGGCATTACAACAACAACGTCGCTCCTCCTCAGGGCCGCTGTGGAAAATTGGGTTGAGTGACTTCATCGAAATCTGTCCCAAGATTACCGGTTCTCGCTGGAGACTCCCAAACTGCGATGTTCGTGATGGATGGGTCACTCTTTTCGAAGAGCCTCAGTACGGTTCTTCAGCGAAACTTTCTCGGTTGCTACGTGAACGAATTAAGGCGGGCGTAGAGCAAGAGGCTTTAGAAAAAATGGGGGAAATCACCATGGATTTGGCGGTACGGCTGGCTGAACCGGTTGGCATGGTTCGTAATTTAATGGCAAACAAGGCAACTGAAGCAATTGCATTGGTGGGCGCAGACGAAAACGATTGGCCGCCATGCATGAGGAAAGCAGTGGCTGAGTTGGCCAACGGTGTCAACTTGAACCACTTCGGACGCCTCTTCCTCGCTTCAATGGCTGCAACTCTTGCGCTTCCCAAAGAATCGTGTGTGGCCTTCTTTAGAGGCGCTCCCGACTTCAGCGAAAGTACGACATCATACCAAGTTGATCACGTCTATCAACATGCATACACCCCTTCTGGGTGTGGCAAACTCAAGGTAAACCACAACTGCCCCGTTCTTCCCGGAGACGACCGATTGTGCGACCAGCCTTGGCTCGATCATCCGCTCAAGTACATTCGAGCAACTCAGCGTTGGAAAGCGAAAAACAAGCAGGCTGAGGCACAAGCAATTGCACTTGTCAGCAATCAAAATGGGTCCGAAGAGAAGGCAGAAGATTCATCTGATTAATGGGCATTCGCGCGAAGACTTTGAAACATGTGAGTGGTTAGCATCTACCAACCACCGGTGAATGTCAATGACTCGAACGCTTGTTTTAACCGTCGACCGAGATAATGACCTCGGCGTTAAGACTGGAATTCGTGGACCGGTCGTCGGTCGCCGTCAAGTAATGGCTGCAGCCCTAAAACTTGGAATCGCAGACCCTGAAGAAAGCGATACAAATGCAATCCTTGGAGCGTTATCTCAGCACGACAACCTCGCTGAAAACAATGCAGAAGAGGAAGATGTGGAAATTGCAATCCTTACCGGGGATGAAAAAGTAGGCATTCGCTCTGACCGAGCGGTTGCTGCCCAATTGGAAGAAGTCGTGGCGGCATTCCAGCCAGACAAAGCAATTCTGGTTACGGACGGTGCAGAGGACGAATCTGTTCTTCCGATTATACAATCTCAAGTTCGCATAGACCACGTTGAGAAAATCATAGTGAAGCAATCAAAGGGTATCGAAGGTACCTACTATTACATCGTGAAAGCACTTGAAGATCCAAAGTGGAGAGCGAAGATTATGATTCCAGTTGGGCTCGTAATGGCGCTGTTTGGGCTTGGAATCATGTTGCCAAATGAAATCGGTGGAATTGTCATCGGTGGACTGCCGCTTGTTACTGGATTGTACTTACTGAGTAAGGGCGCTGGAATTGAAACGACCGTTAACAAAGTGATTCAAGAAATGCGCGACAATGCCGATGCTGCAATGTTCTCATCGCTTTTGTGGACTGCAACCTTGTTTAGCGCCATTTTCGCTGTAGCTGAAGGCTACCGTGAATACAGTGCTCAAATTCTTTCTGAGAGTTCATCCGTTGTATGGCTTGAAGTCGTTCATTCTGCCCTCGCATGGATCGTTATTGCTTTCTTGACTTCGACTGCCGGATTCATGTTGCTGCGATTGAAGCGGGGTTCGTTTTCTGGACGACTGTTGGTACTCGGTATCTTTGGTATGGTCGTTTACTCATTCGTCGATACCGCCCTGGATATTGCAATCCGTGTTCTGCTTGGCGAGTCCTATGAATTCAGCGTCTCGGTTATCATTGACGATTTGCAATACCCAATGATTTGGGTTGTTGTATTGTGGATGGCAATGACCATTGTTCGATCGCTAAGAACCCGTCAAGCGCAGACTGAGCGCTACTGGGGAATCTGATTCACAGGATGAACTTCGGCATCTTTCGGGCCATTGTATTGTGGCCTACAACACCAATGAGCGCACCCTTTGCATCGACAACACCGATTTGATTCAAGTCGTGAGCGAGCATCAATGCGCCTGCTTTGAGAAGTGGGGTGCTTTCATTAACAGTAATTGGTGGTTGGTTGACCAGTTGCTGTGCAGGAATTCCATGCATCCACGCAATATCCCTGTTGACGGTTTTTCGAGCGATGATTTTCAAAACATCAACGGCGTGAATTCTTCCTTGTGGAGCCCCTTCACTGTCGATCACAAAGATGTGGTCCCAGTTATTTTCTGTAAGGCTGTCAATCACTTCGACCATCGAACTGTCATCCCAAATCCAATGCGGTTGGGTCATTGTCTCGCCGCACGTAATCGAACGAGCTGTAGCAGAACGTTCGCTTGCAGACATTCGAGATAGAACGGCGCGGGTAAACTTTCGCGGTTTGGATTGTGGCATCTTCAAGACTCCCTTATTCCGCCGGCGCACGCGCTTCACTTTCAAGGGTTTCGACGACATGTTGTCTTCCACATCCAAGTCTTGGCTTTCCGGCATCCGGCGTAATCGGCCGACACAATATAAGTGAACAATCAAAACACATGCGTTCGTGTGGTGAGCATGGCAGGTGTCCCGGAGCATGTTCTCGCCGCATTACGCGCACTCTCTGGTTACGAGCAAATGCTGGAAATGGACCGGATAGTGGGTCAATTCGGCATAAGCGAGGCCGAGCTGTTGGCATTGTTACAACCGAACGGTGCTGGGACAGTACCAGCACCGGCCCAAACTCAGCCCTACAATCCATCGGCACCGTTTGTGCCTGGAGTCAAGGAAGCACCAACACTTCCGCCACCGGTGGCAGTGTTGGACAAATCAAAACTACGGTTTGAATATGACCCGTCTCAAGAGGCTGCTCAGCGTCGCGCATCAATTGCCCAAGCCATCGCCTGCCCTGGGTGTGGGGCTGCTTTAGGAATTCCAGATGTACGGCCAATCAAAGTCATCTGCCCGCAATGTCTTCAAGAAACGGTATTCGGCGCTTAATCGCTGAATTGATGAGGAAGAGTGTGGAGGACCGGTCATGGAGAACGCTTCACCTCGACTTTGGACATATACACCATCCAATTCACCGGTTGCTCTACCAAAGGAGTCTCTGTTTTTCAATTCCAGTGAATTGCTCACATTACGTTTCCCAGACCATACTCCACAAGAAATCCTATCTGGGCAAAATCTACAGGAGTACTGTTCGTCCTTCGTATCTGAAAAAGGTACTGTTGATGAATTGCTATCGCTTCATGAAAGCCCCCCTATGTCTCAACGTAGGCCATTTTTGCTGCTTGGAGAACTCGCGAACCCCTACCGCCTACAAGACATTGGAGTCGGTCCAATGCCGATTTATACTGTTCGAATCACCGATTTATGCCGCACCTATGCTGATGCTCTTGACAACAGAGAAGTCATACCAGGCGTGCATCACATCACGCTCGCTCGAACTGAAGGTTGGTGGGAAAAGTCCCATGTTGGAATGGCAACCGTTGAACAGATGAAACACATGGTCGCCTGGCTTGACCAAGGTCGAAAAGGGACTTGGAAGCCCGTTCGCCCGGCTGAAGGTGGACTTTATTTCGAAACACAACAAATCAACCCACCGAGTCCTGAAGAGATTCAATGGGACGGTCATAGAGAAGTTGTCGATTCATCACCTCCGGAAGTCACTGGCCCCCAAATCGACTTGAAAACGGTAATGGCGCCCGTGCACACGAATTACGGCTGCTACGATAACCGTGGAAGGTTCGCACGGTGTGCCCATATTAGTCAGCGTGATTTTCATGACAATATGTTCCGTCGCGGGTCATCTAAAAAGTGGAATGACATTCTCGATATATGTTGAGAAACAATCTGTCAGGATGGGAGCCCATGGCACTCCCACGCCGCATTGTTATACCGCGGAGAACAAATAATACATGGGAACTATGAAAGGAAATGGCGTACAAAAACAGGCTCGACTTAACAGATTGAAAAATGAGATTATCGAATATGTATCATCTCAACCGCAGTGTTCAGCTGCAGATATTGTTGATCATCTTTCAAATGAACGTAAAATGCGTAACCACGGACTAACCGCGCGTAAGGTTGGTTTCTTCATACCGAGATATCTCTCAGAGATGATTGGTTTCACGCTCGACCATTCCACAGGTAAGCGACTTTACCATCTTGCTGCTTAAAATCAACACTAAGTTCATGCGAGGGAGTCGACTGCATCGACCATGGAATGGCCGGATGCGCTGCCCTCTGCAATGGAACTGTTTCCATCGATGTTTCATGATTCCACTCCTTTAGGCCCCTGTCCAGCTCTCCCTACCGCTGATGTGGTTTTTTCCATCTTGCAGCCTGATCACCCAAATGGCTTGCAGGCGCAACTGACTAAACTTGTCGCCTCTTTCGCTGCCTCTCCCCAAAACCCAACCCTTTGTGGAGCAACAATCGACGAATCCGCCGGACCAGTCATCGTTGAACAGACTGCGCACATTGAGCCTGGCTCACACCTTATCGGTCCGTGTTATGTTGGCCACCAAGCCGAAATCCGACACGCCGCCTATGTTCGCCAATTTTCTTGGATCTGTTCCAAAGCAGTGGTCGGCCATGCATCAGAAACCAAACATTCAATTCTTCTACCGGGTGCTAAGGCACCGCACTTCAATTATGTCGGCGATTCGATACTCGGGACGGGAGTGAACCTTGGAGCAGGAACAAAAATCAGCAATCTACGGAACGATGGTGGAGAAGTCCATCTTCGAATGGACGGAGCAAGATTTGGAAGTGGACTGAGAAAATTCGGCGCAATTCTTGGTGAACGTTGCCAACTCGGTTGCAACAGCGTCACAAACCCTGGCGTCATACTCGGTTGCGATTCACAAGTTCATCCAAATACAACGGTCACTGGAGTCTATTCAGCCGATTCTCGACATGGGTGAGCATATGGTTCAACGCTTGTTCGGAACCGATGGTATACGCGGAAAAATAGTACCTGCTGCTCCCGATGAGAAAACTGCGATTACCGCACTGCATGAGATGCGAAGTGTATGCCCGACCCTGATGCGACTTGTCGGTGAAGCATTAGGCCATCTCATCGATACGCTACCAGGGGAAGGTGAACATGTGGTCATTGGTTGGGATCAACGCCCAGGCAACAAAGAATTGGTCGAAGGCATCACGTTAGGATTGCGGTTGGCTGGATGTGAGGTGACGCACATCGGTGTGTGTGCCACTCCTGCATTGCATTATGCTGTATTGTGGCACAAAGCTCGAATGGGTTGCATGATGACTGCAAGCCATAATCCTGCTACCGATTCTGGAATCAAAGTCTTTGATTCAAACGGCTACAAGACATCTCCAGCACTTGAAGATGAAATCTCATCGGTCGCTTATGCGCTGAGTGAAGAGGAACGGGAAATCGACCAAATTGACATTCAAGAACTCTCGCAGCCAAGCAAAAAGGCCATCGGAAACTGGGCCGATAAGCACCATTGTGAATGGTTAACGACTCGATTCGGTTTACTCAAGAGGTTGTTTGGTGTCAAAGAAGAAAATTACCCCTTTTTGCAACAACCACTGATGCTTGACTCTTCGAAAGGTTCAGCCAGTACATGGCTGGCAAATTGGCTTTCGGAAAATGGAATAGATGCTGTGGAAATCAGTCACGATGCTGTGGAATTAAACATGAATTGCGGAGCAGGCGATTTCTCCCCAACTGCTACGTGGTCCTTTGAACAGGCGGCACAGTCCGACCACCTTTTACTCAAACAACTCAAACCGGCAGCTTCGGGGACGATCGTTGGTGCTGCACTCGACGGCGATGGAGATCGATGTTTAATCGTTGAAGCGACTGAACATGGTTACAAAATCATTGATGGGGATGCCATGGCAGACACCATTGCTGTCGCAGGCCACCGTCAAACAGCCGAATGGATAGTAGCGGCAAGCATTGAATCGGATTTGGCACTTCTTTCATCGATGAATCGACTTTCCTCCGCAACGAAAACGATTGAAACAGCAGTCGGCGACCGATGGCTCTCTCATGCATTGCGTGGACATCTTTCTGCAACGAAGGACATGCCTGCGATGATCGGAGTCGAGGATTCGGGGCACGCTGTATTGCCGTCACCTCACCCTCATTCAAACAAGAGTTGGAGTTTGGTTGGAGACGGGGCAGGCACACTAATTTCGTATCTCTTGGCGCGCAGCGTTGCAGATGAGAAATCATTCATGAACCGTGGATGGAAGCAGCGTGAATCAGTGAAAAAGGTCAACCGCGCTCTTTGGGATGGAATGAATCAACTTTCAGACGAAGTCGAACACTTAGCCAAGACTCACTTTGAATCATGCGGCCGAGTAACACAATGGCAGAGGAAAAGGCTCGAAGGTGAAGCAAATCTCATGCTAATCGAAGCACGTATAGATGACCAGTTGCTGTCGCTTGGAATCCGAAACAGTGGGACTCAAGCCAAGATAAGCGTGTCACTTCGCCTCGAGGCTGGGATGGAGCACGAAAAGGTGTCCGAGGTTCTTCCATTCCTTACTCAGCATCTTGCTGAAGCAATGCGTAATCATCCTTGACGGCCTTCGATTGCAGAACTCAACAACGCCACTGCAGCGATAACTCGGCGGTCCAATGGGTGACCAGGGGGGATTGATACCTGCGTTCTCTTAATCAGAGGGTTGAACCGCTGTTGCATGAGAATTTCTGGCTGCCCAGCAACTTCAAAATGGTACTTTGCTGGAATGAAGGGGATGAAACGACGTAGAATGGCAATGCTGTCTTCAACAAAGGTTGCATAAGGATTGCCTGCAGGGTCGTTGATGACCCAAGAATCTTTGAGGATGGACATCAATGCTTGACGCTTAGCAGAACCGAGGTTTGTGCCGTCTTGTGGGCTAAAGATGTCGTAAGTAGTGGCAATGTCAAACACGGAGCGGGCCTTGATTTGTACCAATGGAACTGTGCAAGATTCGTCGGTATACAAGACGATGTCTTCCTTCAATTTGAAGCGCTTTTGCTTTGAGTAAGCAACGACGTTGCCCTCCAAATCTTCGAAGTAAAACGCACCACCGAAAATTCTGAGGAGTTTGGTTCTGATGACGTAGTTATCCATTTCAAAGAGTTGGCTCATGATACCGACTTTAGCGACGAGTATTTACTGCTTTCCCCGTCAGACCAACTTTCATTCAATCACTCGTTTGCCATTTCGCCTTCGTACGTTTGCGTAAGGAAAGTCACGAACCCGAGTAGAACGGCAGATGCGACCAATATAGCCAGTAAGACTTCCACTGCAGCCCCTTGGATAATGACGACCGAGGCAACAATCCATGCCAATACCAAATCGAGGGCGCCGATGATACGCCAGGATTTGCGTAGAGTGAGAATACCTGAAACCCAAGAGACGGTCGAGGACGCCAAAATGAGGAGGACGGGGATGAGAAGGTTTCCGTATCCAAAACTCGAACCAATCAGCAAGATATGCATGGCCCAAAGTCCAGCTGGCAGCCACAAACCGAGGCGTTTCTCTACCACCCATGCTACGAAAACCACGGTGATGAAACCCTGTATGGTTGTAAGAATGGGAAGTGAGGGTATGGGGACAAGTTCAGAAAGCCATGCACTTGTTGCAAGGTAGGCCATTGGCACCAACAGCCAGGCAGTGAGTACGGCTGCGGGCTGCGCCCACCAAACACCACGCCGTGCCCCGACAACAAGTGCAACAAATGCAGCGGGTCCAAAAGAAATCATTGTGATAAAGAGAATCCAGGCGGAACGCCCTCCAGCCCCTCGGTGATCGTCCATGCCGTGTTGAATGCGTTTACCTTCAACCCAATCGAAGCCGAAAACGCCTGCAATTAACAATGCCTCAATCATCAAGAACGGCACCGTCCATGTCATCAGCGAGTAATCAGAAAAGAATGGATCAAGGTTGAACGGTATCGGAACTTCTCCACCAACAACAACACACAGCGCCCGATCCAGTGCTGCAAGATACACGACGCCTTCAAGCGCATTCGGGATTCGATAACCGAGGTCATTTCGGCCGAGAAGGCCGAGTCCTGCAAGGGTAACCAGTCCGCCGAAGAAAACAATCAAATGAGTCGCATCCTCGAGTTCAACAACTGAATTTGAGGCTCGGCCAGCGACGTGGACCAATACCAGACCGAGCATCGCAAGAGAGATTGGGGCTTCAATACCCATTATATCCGGCAGACGTAAACCGATTTGGTTCGCACGGAGGCGGGAAAGTCCGACAAAGAGCACGGAAATCAGAACGCTGAACAGAAGCGCAAGAAGCGTGGCTCCTGTGGTGAACGAAAGATAGGTGGTGGCAATAATAGTGGTTGCTAAAAAGAGCAGAACAATCGTTGGTTGGTGATGAATATCTCCGACATAGAGGTCCATTTGTCCAGTTGAGCCGGCTCTTTTTTGACGCTTCCTTTGCTTTTCTGCTAGATTTAATAATTCAGAATCGATGAGGCGTAGATTACTCTTCGGCGTCGCAGCCATTTCACCGTCTTCGTATTGTTTGCCGAGTTCAACAACATCCGTATCTTCCATCCCAGCTGATTCAAGGAAGGCTTGTATCCGTTCCTGCTTTTCTTGAAGACGTTGAACTCTGTTTTCTTTCTTGGCAAGCGCTCGAATGCCTGAACGGAACTCGCCTTGAATGGCCAAGTACGCTCCAGACAGTACAAAGGCGACGAGTGAAGCCAATACAACGGATTCAACAGCAATCGATTGTCCAGCAAGAGCCATTGAAATGATGAGTCCAATTGCAGTAACTGCAGGTGGAAGGAGTTTTTCCAAGGTTGCTGCACGTACCAAATAGAGCGCCAAAGACACCAAGCCGACAAGCATCAAAACCAGTAAGTTCATCTCTTGATCAAACAGATATTCGGAACCTGTTAATGGAACTGTGTTCAGCGGGTTCAGCGCAATCATGATGAAAAAGACGGTGAGGAATCCCATCATCATCGTGAGAAGTTTACCGGGCAAAGCCTCCATATTCTCCAAATCAAATTCGGTTGCTCCGCGTTCCCGACTTCTTTCAGAAGCCTTGAGCAGGATTGCAGATGAAGATACCAAAGAAAGCGCCCAAATGGAAGATTGCCCATAATTCCACGAAAACAAAAGAGCAAAAATTCCCCAAACGCCCATCAAGGACTGGGGTTTACCGCGATGCCGTTCAAAATATACCATCAACGAATGCCCGATGAGAAGGCCTCCCAGCACACCAAGAAGACCGTATATCGGCAGGGCGTCTGGCCGGGTAACTGCCCATGTTACAACCAGAGTGAGTAGGAAACTTAGAT
>Ga0208950_1000030_pt1 | contig 81076 bp, 65 predicted proteins | sample AOAMet_54_BLW_10_2_FD_188234 | JGI IMG/M metagenome (GOLD analysis project Ga0208950, IMG submission 188234) | Ammonia-oxidizing marine microbial communities from Monterey Bay, California, USA - CAN11_54_BLW_10 (SPAdes) | ecosystem: Environmental > Aquatic > Marine > Intertidal zone | place...
CTTCAACGGATTTCGAACGCTGGTGTTCGATGTAGGCTCAAGCAGCGTTTCTTCCGAGCCTAAACCCATAGCTGTTGGTAAGGTGAAGACGTTCAAGCACGAGAAGGTACAAGCGGTCGTTGTGAGGAACCATGACTATGAGGAAACACAGTATCATCCTAAGGCGCAGATGAAATACTCCGATTCCCTTGAACCTGGAGTATACCTTTTGACAACAGAAGGGTTACACGGCATCTTTTCGTTGCTTTCTCCGGAAGTTGCAGGTGATGCAACCGGGCCGTTGGCGGAGTACTATGGCGTTGAAGTGTTCATCAATCCTGACAACGAAGTTGAGTACACTCGCAAGCATGAAATGATGTAAATGGGCGAGCAGTTGTCCGTTGCATAAACATCGAAATCACCGTTCTTATAGATGGACTTCATAGCGGGTGTGTTGGGTCCCATGGATGTTATGAAAATATTGATGTTGGTTTTCACCGTTGTATTTGGTGGAATGTACATCAATGTCGGCGTTCAGCACTTCACCAATACGGTTTGGTTCGAGCCAATCGTCCCCGCAATTCTCGGCGACGCAGCCTTTTGGGTCTATGTGACTGGGGTCATTGAAATCGCTTTAGGCGTAGGCCTCATCATCCCTCAAACACGACGCTACGCAGGTTTAGCAAGCGCTGCCTTCCTCGTCGTTGTCTATTGGGCCAACTTCAACATGTGGGTTAACAACATCGCCATTGGGGGCAAGACATACGCCGATTTCTGGCACGTGCTCCGCTTGGTCGCTCAAACAGGCATGATCGCCCTTTCATTGTTGATTGCTGGACAACTTACAGAGGAGCCAAAGACGCTTGACTCGTCATCGCCCTAAGCACTTGAAGTGAGCGTTAATCAGCGGTCTCTTGAACGACCAGAGCCTTGGTTGCCACCACTGCCACGGTTGCCTTGCCCTCGTGAACGACCAGAGCCTTGGTTGCCTCCACCGCCACGGTTGCCTTGCCCTCGTGAACGACCAGAGCCTTGGTTTCCTCCACCGCCGCGGTTGGGCCTGGAGTTCCGTCCACCACCACCAGAGTTGTTGGGTCTCCTATTTCGGTTTCGGGAATTGTTTGAGCGGCCCCCTGAAGACTTCCCATCCTTGATTTTACCTGGCTTCTGCCCTGGCTTTGGAATCGCTGCAGGATAGTGGTACTGATGCTCTTCGTCACGGGGGACTTCAAATCCAATCAACCGTTCAATACCAACCAAATAACCTGATTCGGACTCGTCACAAAAGCCGTATGCAATTCCAGACTTCCCTGCTCGGGCCGTTCTTCCTATCCTGTGAACATAACTTTCTGGTTCGTTAGGTAAATCGTAATTGAAGACGTGAGAAATGCCATCTACGTCAATCCCTCTGCTTGCAATATCTGTGGCTACCAAAATCAATGTAGTACCGTTTTTGAAATTTGCAAGTGCCTTCGTTCGAGCGCCCTGACTTTTGTTTCCGTGAATTGCGGCAGCGTTAATGCCTGCCTGGTCAAGTTGTTTTACCAAGCGATTCGCACCGTGCTTGGTTCGTGTAAAGACAATACCTCGGGACACATCTTCTTCCTTGATGATGTCAACAATGAGTCGGCGCTTGTCCGCTTTTCGTACAAACATAATCTTCTGAGCGATTCGCTCAACGGTGATTTCTTCTGGACTGACATCCACCATCACAGCCTTGTTGAGAAAAGAGGAGGCGAGATCTGCAATCGATTTTGGCATGGTTGCACTGAACAACAGGTTTTGTCGTCGCTTTGGAAGCAAATTGAGTACCTTGCGGATGTCACGAATGAAGCCCATGTCCAGCATTTGGTCAGCCTCATCGAGAACAAAGAACTCAACCCGTCCAAGATCAATAAATCCTTGACCGATCAAGTCGAGCAAACGTCCTGGTGTGGCGACCAGAATATCCAGCCCTTTCTGCAGGGCGCGCACCTGAGGGTTTTGTTTCACACCTCCAAAGATGACCTTGTGCCGGATGTCCAAATGCTCACTGTATGCTGAAAAACGCTCATCAATTTGAGCTGCAAGTTCTCGGGTTGGAGACAGGACAAGTGCGCGAATATGACGCTTACCTTGCGGCCTGCCACGGCTCACGATCTGGAGCACAGGGAGCGCAAACGCTGCTGTTTTCCCTGTTCCGGTTTGGGCAACTCCAAGGACGTCTTTTCCGTCCAGCAAGGGAGGTATTGCCTGCGCTTGAACCGGAGTTGGCGTGGTGTAGCCTTCGTCTTCTACAGCGCGTAAAAGTGCTTTTGAAAGTCCGAGCGATTCGAAAGTGTCCATTCTATTATTCTCCAATTGGGTCTTGATGCAGAGGATGTACCTGTGAACCAGAACAGCGTTCGGTCCTTCCTCTTACCTAAAACAAGAGGGGGTCGTATTGCTCCAGTCAGTCGTATTGTGGCTTGTTTTATCCGAAGCGGAAGAGGCTCCTAGCACAACTTTGGATGTCAATTCGGAACGGTTGATTCTTCCTTGCTTTATATGCTGTGGTGAATGTAATTTAACATGAACCTCGCGACGTCATTTGGACCTCTTCATGTACCTCATAACGTTTCAAGTGAGCGAGTTAACGCGGTACAACGGGCATTGCAGTGGTGTGATGCAATAACGGAGGGAACTTCTCTTTGGCAGCGAAATACAGTTGAAAAGCACGTTGTTGTGGAGCGTTTCGTGAACGGTGCAAGGGTCACATTATCTCCAATTCTTGCTGCAAGACAGGATTTCGGAGATGATAAAACTGGTTTTTCTCGCCACCATCTCCCTGTTACGGTTAACGACCGCCCCATATGCGTGGTTCCTAAACGAGGAATCTTAGAACGCAACAAATCATTGCTTCTTCACACCGATTTGGTCGCTTCGCTCTTGCTGTTGTTAGGGAGTGAAGACCCCCCTCTTGAAGAACTTCCTAAAACTCTTGGAAAAGTTCTCTATCCCAAAGCGTTCCCTGGAGGGCGGTTTGATATCTTCTTCAGTCCAGAACGACAACGTTTACATGAGCGATTTCACGATGAGGTGGGTAATGAAGAAGAAGCCATGGCATTTTTTGGAGCATTGGATGAACGGTCTTGGGTCCATTGTCTTCCTTTGTTGGACCCACATACCTATCCTGAGTGTGCCCGTTTCCATGCTGAACGCATCGTGAGCCGAGGGATTGAGCGGAGGAATGGAATCAATATTGTTTGGGCGTTGGACATCATTCATACACTTGATCCGGAGCACTACAACGAACGTCTTCCAATCTTTATGAGTCACCCGGCAGAAGATGTTGCTCAGTATGCGATTGAGAATTATCAAGCCGTTGATAGCGAAGATGCTTGGGGCGCCTTCTCACCGCTTCTTGGTCACCCTTACAATGAATCGTTTTGGGACATCATCATCCGACTTCTGGAGTTTCCAGACTTGCAAGAATCCTTACTTGACCGTTGTGAACTGCTCTTGAAAGAATCCGAAGACCATGAATTCAGGACAAAAATACTCTCATTTATGTCCAATTATCGCAACATGGACGACCCTATTCGCCTCATGATTGGAGAACTTCAGCCCCATGAATTACCTACCTTCGTGTTTGAAATCAAAACCTATGGGGCTTGGTTTGAAGAAATCGCTTTCGAATGGATTGAAAGTGGTCGAAGCCGGTTGAATCGGAGCATTGTGGAGGCTTCGATGGCAAACACTTCGTTTGACCGCTTCCCCCTCTGGGAGAAACTTATGCACAGTTCATCAGGGGCGGTAAGGACGAGCTTGATGCCCCATCTTGCACATGTAGGAACCGACCAAGCGTTTCGCCTTATTGAGAGCCAAACCAATCATGAATTACGTTTCGTATCCAGAAGGGCTTACGTCTGGGTCGCATCGTTCAAACGTCATCCCCGAACAGGGGATGTACTCCTCCAAGGAATGGAGTCTCAGTACAAGGGCGTACGCCTTGAATGTCAACGCCTGCTTCAACTTCGTCGGGACGAAGGATTGGACCCTTGAGTGTTCAACTCAGACGGTAGATGCATTTCCAAAGGAATAGGTCATCATGCCTGCTTGTTGGTAGAGGTGGGGCATTTGTCCTGTCTTTGCGAAGTGGTAGAGGGCAACAACAGCAACTTGCTCAGCGGCATTGACGCTTGCAAGCAGGATTGCAATCCCAACAGCACCGAAAATTAGGCCTATTGGGCCGAGTGCAACCGTTAGAGCGAGTGTGATGATGACGATAGGTATTCCAATCAAGAGTGCGATCAAGCCAATACCAAGTCCAGAGGTGATTTGCTCCCCCCATGTCTTGAAGAACATGTCCTTGCTCAATTTGAGGCTCTCTCCAACACTCTTGCCTTCGATGATAAGGTGTGGTAGCATGAAGAAGGACATGACAAACCATGCGAGTCCACCGATAAGGTGCACAATAAACGCCAAGGCTTGCATGGCGTTGTTCTCGCTACCACGAGCAGCACCCTCAAGCATCTTGAGAAGAAGCCCAACGGTTCCAGCAATAAGTCCCCACAAGATGATGATGGGGAGGCGACTTAATGCAGCCTTGAATCCGTCGGAAAACGACGGGTCTCCACCAGAAAGACGGATGTTGGCGTTGGCTACAATGGCGCAATTCCAAAACACCACGAAGATGCTTACCATCATGTAACCTGCGAACGTCAGTCCGAGGTAAGCAGGGGTGAAGGCTCCAGTTGAGTCTACAGCCCAAGACATTTCCATCACCGATGGTATGGCTATGGCAACAAATGTTGCCATGCTCATCACACCGGAAATAATCATGTATACCATGAGTTCGGGATCTTTCCGAACGACACTCATACTTAGTTTACTCATTTGCCAGCCGCGTCCAATGGTTGCGAAGAATCCCATGTTCTGCCTAAACGCCTTTGCTTTAATTCAGTTTCTCCGGTCAAGACGCTGATGAAGTGCTTCAACCGCTAAAACACTGACTGCGACTTGAAGGTTGTAAGAAGGGACAAATCCGTCCATAGGAAGTTTGACCACAGCATCACTTGCGTCCAACACCGCTTGACTTACACCATGACGTTCTGCACCCACGACCAACATTACGTTTCCAGTCAAATCTTCGTCCCATGGTCCGTGGGTGCCGATGTCTTCTGCAGCAACGATTCGAAAACCGTTCTCCTTAGCACTGGCGAGCAGTTCTTCGGTCGTGGTGTAAATGACGGGAATAAATCGGTCGGCTCGCATGCTTGCTCTACGAATCGTACGTCGTTCTTCATGCGTCTTGACAACGTTGAGAAGCACAGCATCGGCTCCTGAAACTTCAGCGGTTCGTATGGTGAATCCCAAATTCGTAGAGTATTCTACGCCATCAAAAAGCCAAACGCATCCACCAGCTTTCATGACTTCGTCCAGCGTTTCATGCTGGGTTCTTCCAGTCAGCGCAAGGGCGACCTGAGTTCCATCGGCAGACATTCTCCAAAGGTCGTTGGTTGAGCCCTCTTCGAGGGGCACGTCCAATGTTTCACAAAGCGCCCGCAGTTCCGCAGTATCATGTTCACGGTCAACCAATACCCGGTCAATGGCGACTCCGTTGTTCAAGGCGTCCATGACCGCAGTCAATCCCGTGATTTGTCCAGCCATGTCTTGGGCTAGAGCGGGATGCTCAAGAGGCTAACCCTTCTGGGGAGGCTATGGCGAAACAACACGCACCCCGCTTTTTGGCTATTGTGGAATCGGCTAGAGAAACCATTCCTGAATGCAACCCTCAAGAATTGAAGCTAATGCTGTCAGACGACCAACCACTTCTTGTCATTGATGTTCGGGAGCGCCATGAATTTGAAGCCGGTCATCTTGAGGGCGCGATTCACATTGGAAAGGGTGTGCTTGAGCGAGATATTGAGAAGCAGGATGTTGCTGACGACGCCCGAATCGTATTGTATTGTGGCGGTGGATATCGAAGTGCATTAGCGGCAAAGTCTCTGCAGGATATGGGATGGACAAATGTGTCATCGCTTTGGGGTGGATGGCGTGGAATCCAAGCCGAAGGGCTCCCCATTTGGATGGCTTAGTCCTCTTCATCGCGTGGGCAGACTCATAAAGGGGAGTTTTGTCCGCAGGATGCTGAGAAGCGTAGGTGGTTATGATGACTCAAGGTTTGTACCAACATGTTCGTTCAACTTGGAAGCGTCCAAAGGATGCACTGCCCCACATGTACCGGCAGACTCGCATGGCACAATGGCGCCGCGAGCCGGTCAATTGTCGCATCGAACGCCCAACTCGCCTTGACGCCGCTCGCCGAATGGGCTACAAAGCAAAGCAAGGCGTTGTCCTCATCCGTACCCGTGTCCGCCGTGGTGGACTTCGTAAGGGTAAGATTCACATGAAGCGCAAGCCATCCAAGGCCGGTATCTCCAAGATTACCATGGCCAAGAACACGCAGCGTATCGCAGAAGAGCGTGTTGCACGTCACTTCCCTAACCTGGAAGTCCTCAACTCGTACTGGGTTGGCCAAGACGGAAAGCACAAGTTCTTCGAAGTGATCCTCATCGACACACACCACCCTGCTATCGTTAACGACAAGCAACTCGGTGTGTTTTCCCGTGCAAACGGCAAGACCGCCCACCGTGGACGTGCTTACCGAGGTAAGACCTCTGCTGGTAAGCGAGGACGTGGATTGCACAAGAAGGGTAAGGGTGCAGAGAAGTTGCGTCCTTCGCTCAAGGCAAACCTCAACCGTGGTAAGTGAAGCGTCCAGCACTGCTGGCGTTTGGCTCTTTGTAACCATCTTGAGCCGTTGCTTTATTGACCCTAGCCGGTAGTGGATGACCATGGTGCAAGGAGAAGAGGTCATGTCCCGTTGGGCCGGCCTCGAAGTCTACTTGCCCACCGGAAGGAAACTCGGCACCGTTTATGACGCCGTTATTGACACCAACACCCTTCATTGCACACACCTCTTTGTTCGAGATACACCAGAGGATTTGGTCGAGGGTAATTTGCATGTTGCGGTACCCTGGCGATGGGTCCGTGCGATTGACGAAGTGGTGTTACTTCGCTGGTTTCCACCGACTCCGATACCGATGAATTCTTGAGGTGTTCAAATGGGTATTGATGTTCATGTTCTTGGTACTGCTTCTGCACGCCCGACCAACCGTCGTGACGTCAGCGGAAGTGCTGTAAAATGTCATGATGGCATTGCCGTTATCGATTGCGGTGAAGGATTTCAAAACCGTTTTTCTCATCAACGAAAGATGCTGAAGCAACATGAAAAGGGAACGACACTCAAACCGAAAAACGTTGACGTGTTGTTGTTTACTCACGGTCATCTTGACCATACCTGGGGGGCACTTCCTTGGATGCAAACCATGAGTCTTGACAACAGAGAAACTCCACTATTGGTTCTTGGTCCAAGCACTGGAGCGGTTCTTGATGCGCTCTTAAGCGGGTCCGAACTGCCCAAAGATACGCCTCCCTCAGAACTTGCACGCCAGTGGCGAAGTTGGCATACTCTCGGTGCTAACGATTCAGGGCTTACCTTCCCAACTCGCTGGGTTCTTGGCGACATGAAGGAGAATCGTTGGGTTGAACTTAATGCCCAGACAGGCAAGGCCGCAGCCTTGGACAGCATGCCTCAACCCATTGGATGGTCTTCTTGTAAAATAGAGGCGTTACAAACACACCACTCCGTTCCTTCATGTGCTTGGGCCATCAAGCAGGTTGGAAAACGGGGCAAATTTGACCGCCTTCGGGCAGCTGAACTCCGTTTGACCGAAGAGCAACGGATGAGTCTTGCTCGTGGAGATGATGTGACGCTTGAGAACGGAGACCTTCTCGATGCCAATTCATTCCGAGGCAAATCCGGCTCCGGATTGAGCGTAATTCTTTCAGGCGATACTGCAGAAGGGGCTCCTGGACTCCTTCGTACGGCAACGCCAACCTTACTCGTTCACGAGGCAACATTCCTAGAATCTCAAAGCGATAAAGCGGCTGAACACCTTCACTCAACCGTTGCTGGAGCAGTGCGAACGGCCCAACAAATGAAGGTCAACCACCTTGCCCTCACTCATTACAGCAGCAGAATCAAAGATCTTGAAACGGTTTCAAATGAAGTTGATGTTGGAGATGCACACCTCGATGTTGTCTGCTTGAACGATGGTGACCGCCTTCGTGTTGGCGAAGATGGTTCAGTGAGTCACCTCGTTTTCGGTCAAGAAGGCTGGTCAAAGCGAAACATGTCACCAAATCGTTGAAGAGGAAAACGCTCATCCTCGTTTCATGCGCTCGTTCGTTTTGGTCCTTCTTTTGCTATCAGCGGCCTGCGTTCCAATGGCTGCATCTGCGACAGAAGGGCGAGACAGTCCGGGGTGTTTGACAGAAACGATCGGCAACCTTGGATCAACGATTGACATTGACCCCGGAGTCTGCATTATCGTGGACTTGGGCACGCTTGTCCCCGGTGATGTCTTCGAAATTGAACTGATTATTCTTGACGATGCACTGGATGTTTTGTTCTTTAACCAGAATACCATTCAGCCATATGAACTGGGCCAGTCGTACCGTTCGATTATGGAACAACCGGCATCCACAGAATCTGCATTGGGAGGGTATGAGTTCCACTGGGCAGTTCCTCCCTCTATTCAATCCAAAAACTGGTACATGGTTTTGGACAATCTTGCTCATGATGGTGATGATGACAACGGCGACCAAGGTGGCGTACGTAGCAAAGTCTCAGCCACGGTAACTCCCCTAGAACAAGCCTATTGGACGCCGTACCACGATTTGGTTGCGGTTGGACAAGATGATTTCTCCATCCTCCTTTCAGGTGATGATTTACGCCTTGATGCGGGAACCACCGTCGTGGTTTCCGGATGGGATTTAGATTTCATCGGAGATGTATATCTGCAAACGCGATTGATGCATCAGCGCTACGAATTAGGTGCAGTAGGTGTACAATACATCGACGGCGGCGCCCTTCAGGGCGTTGATGTTCCCAAGTCCGTGACATGGATGGTACCCAGCGACCTTGACGGTGAAGAACTGCTCTTGGTTGTAGACAATACGGACGTTCCTCTTGGAGGAGGAAATGGAACACAAGACCTGCGCATGACGGTACGAATCGAACTTGCACCACCATTGACTCCGAAAGTTTCGGATTCAAGCGATTCAACGGTATCCATTGGAGACTCCATCCTACTTGACGGGTCGGCAACAGCAAATCGCCTTGGACAAATTGCATCAATGCAGTGGGACTTTGATCGTACTGTAGATAGCGATGAGGACGGAAACCCCACGAACGACGCCGATGCTTCGGGATTCACAGTTTCCCCGTCATGGGATTCTCCCGGTGTCAAAACCATCACAGTCACCTCCACTTCTCCAACTGGAGAACAGGCGTCTGCTGATTATTTGGTGACCGTTGTGGACACTCAAGACCCAATCGCTCGTATTTCCTCAAACGGTACGCCGGTTTCGGATGGGTGGAAAGTGGACAGAGGTACAGGCATATCGATGAACTGTCTCTCAAGCACCGATGATGATGCAGTGGATTCGTGCGATTGGACCATTAATGGAGTGGCTTTTGGGAACACGACAACCCTCCCGTTGCTTTGGGATGAGATCGGAGTTTACGAACTCGGGCTCATCGTTTCAGACGCTGCGGGAAATACTGCGAGTACATCAACGACCATTCGTTCAATCGATCCAACCGTTCCAGCCTTCAATACATCACTCTTCGCTGATTTCCCGACCGAAGTGTACGCAGGTGACAATTTCAAGTTCAATATTGAAGTGAGTGACGCATACGACAGCGAATCCAGTTTGCGCGTGCATTGGGACCTCAATCCGTCAAAGGATTCTGACGGCAATGGAGATACTCGGGACGATGCCGATATGATGGGGCTCCAGCCTAATATTGCATTTGACGATGAGGGGACTCAAGATATTGTCATCACGGTTTTTGACGCTTCTAACAACACGGTTTCGTTCGCCTTCAAGGTTGAAGTGAATTCTCCACCTTCTACGGCAGGCCTTGCTGGGCCAGTCATGATGGCTCTGTTTATCCTCTGTCTTACCGGAGTTGTATCGGTTCTCGGCTTCCGTTCATGGCAGCGCCGACTTGCACTCGAATTGTTGACTGGTCGGGGCCTCAATGAAGATGAGGCACAAGGTCACATCGGAATGGTCGCTCAACGTCGCAAACTCTCTTTGTTCGCTAAAGCAATAGAAATCGCAGGATTGGACCAGGGGGAAATCCAATCAAAGGATGATTCCGAGGCTGACGCAAAGGCTGCAGAAATGGAGGCCATTTATGGTAGTTCAGCTGGTGCAGCAGCAGACCCCAATCTATCGTTTGCTCCTCCCCCTCAGTATCAAGCCGAAGCGATTTCACAAGGGAGCAGTCAAGCGGCTTTAGAGGCCGCATCGCTCTTTGGAATGGAGCAGACTCCAGCCCCATCTTCAGCCGTAACAATCGATGCACTTGCAGCGTTTATGGACGATGAACCTGAACCCGAACCTACTCCTGCACCGGTGGAACAGCCAGTCGCTACGCCAGCACCTGCAATCCCACCTTATGAGCCTGAAGTCAACCGCTCCGAAATCCAGATGCCACCAATGGCCACTGAACCGCAACCTGCTCCAAAAGAGGTAGAACAGCCTGCTGCATTCGTTAACATACGTCATACCTGCACAGCATGCAATGCTGTGTTTGAACTCGATATGCCTAGAGGCGTTGAAGTTGCCGTGGTTGGTTGTCCTGGTTGCGGTGTTGACCAAACCATCACCCAATCATCCTCATAATATGCCCAAAGAACATCTGTTTGTATGAGCAAACCGGCGAATCCTTCCTAAAGGATGACCCCCGAGGTTGATGCATGGATGAGAAGGCTACGCGTGTTGTTCGTGCGGGCCTGCCCCAATCGGGCGACCCAAGAAAGGCAGCATTGCTCCTCGTGGTCATCATGATGCTTTCAATGATGCAACCTGTTTCTGCGGATGCTACGGTGGACCGTGATGACTTTGGCGTTCTTGATGCGCTTGCAGAAACGCTTGCAAGTCGTTCGGACGCCAATGAAGAACTGGTAGCCATTAACGGAGCACAGAATTCATTTGCCATTCTGGATGCTTCAAAACGTCCTGTTCAAACGGGTGACGCTCTTGCTGATGCAGAGGGTTACCTCAACCAAGTTGAACTTCGAGATACTTCACCACTGGTCGAAGATCACCCGCGACCTTACCAATTCTTGACCGACTTGGCCACAAGCCCTGAAGAATGGCCCTACAATCTCTGGCAGACCTTGTTTTCGGTTGAAAACCTCGGCTTAGATAACCTTCTGGGCGTCGGTATCAACACATATGCAATTTATGTTAATTTCACTTCTCGAAACAACGGGCCTTCTTACGAAGCATGGGACTCGGGAACATTCACTGGAGAACTTCTTGTCGGAACCGACCTCGTTCTTTTCAAAAATTTCATTGACATTGATGGTGATGGTACGGATGACCTTTCAGTTGCTCTTACCATTGAAGGACTCACAACCCTTAACGAAGGCTGGGGCGTTGAGTTTGGAGACGGGATTATCCCTGTCATTGAAGAAATCTGGCTACGACCAACCTTCCAATGGAACGTTGAGGCCTTGAATGAAAACGACCCGATTTGGGACGAACTTGAACATCTTGAAGTGTCGCTAATGAAGGGGCTGGCTTTTGACATTACCTTGTCCAATTCAGAATCCTATGCTATTGTCATCGACACCCGATTTACCCAGCCCCCGCATGATGTGACGCTTGGAGTCGGAATCCAAAAGATGACTTTCGCCCTTAGCGCAGTGTACGCATCGGTCGGACAGTTAGCGATTGACCTACTTGGAGGTGCAATCAATTCGAGCGACCTTGCACTCACGAGCGTATCAGCGCCATACGCCGTCCGTTTAGCAAATCCAAACGCCAACGGCGGACAAAAACAGACCGATTGTAGCCAGACGTTCAACTACGACCCTGCTACGGATGGAGATGCCGAAAGTCGTGCACACAAGTGCAGTATTGGAATCGGTATCGGCTATGTTCACTTTGGTGAAGTGAGGGCTGATAATACGGTGCCGATTCTTGAGTTGGCTTATCTTGACGTGGGATTCCATCCTGAAAAGGGGGCATCGCTCCTGCCAACTGAAGTTGATTTGACCTTACGAAATGACAATTATGGGCAAAATTCCTTTGATACCGTTGAATTGTTTTCAGATGTTGACATCGATGTATATCTCCACTATTTCGAAGACCGTTCAAATGTCCCTGAAGGAGACAGTCCGTTCGGCAACATCACGGATTCGCGCATATGGATTCGCGGTCTGCCTTCCGATTCAATGCACGAGGATGAAATAAACGCTATTTTTACGATGATTGGAGAAGCGCCTGGCTCGGTGAACTTGCCTGGCGAAATGCCTGAGCGCCTGTCCTTTATCATCGCCATCAAGAATTTCACCGGAGATCAAACCAATAACGTCAATGACCCAACGTTGCCCATAAATCCAGCTGCTCCACCCAATACCCTTCTCTTGATCGCTGGAACAGGGTCTATTGATTCCCTGGACTTCATTTCAACATTTAAGCGAGGAGGATATGAAGACGACAGTTCGTCAATGCTCGTTCGGGTAGAACAGGTGCCGAGGGTTATTGTGATTCAAGGAAGTTTCCTCATTCCTTCAAGCGGAACGAGTCGGATCAATTATGATAATCCGAATTTGAATTCAATAGCACAATTGCTTGACAACGCTCTCCTGACCGTCATCGAGGTCGTGTTGGACATCGGAACGATTCTCAACGGCCTCCCGAATGCCGTTGTTGGAACTGCAGGCTCAACCGGTGGAGAAGTTGACATCCGGTGTTTTAATCAGGTAAAGAAAAGTCTACCATCATCCCAAAGAGAAGCAACCTACCTCGGTGAAATGGCCTTTGCACTAGCGAGTAGTCCTCAACCTTGGTTGCCGGAAATGGACCACATCCTGCTCTCCGAAGACACCAATATTGAGGTGGTTAACGGCCGCTTAGGCCCACAAGACCCGTTGGTCCCTGTGGCCATGAGCATGCGTATCGGAGGCATATCGCATGTACGACATTCGTTTGACCCAGTGAATGAAATACGGAATATGGAACTTGATGGCGAACCAGCAGGCTCCCTACTCATCGGGCACATACGGCACGACGATGGCAATCTTGACGAAGCGGTCAAACAGTCTGCCACCGTTTCAAACCGCCCTGGAACATTCAATATTTTACAAGAATCAGAGGCGCTCCAATACAGCGCAAGTGAGCCTATTGGAACCATAACTTACGGCGGGGAATCTGGCACTCAGCGAAACGCCATCCGTCTGAACGGCTTGCCAGCAACCTTCTCATTGATTCTTGGAGACACCGTAGGTTACATCGCTGATTCTCCAATGGAGAGCATTCAGGTTCAGATGACAAACGCCACGGTCCCGCTCACTATGGACGGAGACCACATGCGCTTTTGGGTGAATGAAGATACGGCTGAAGCAAGTTTGAGCACTCAAATTTCCGATGTAACATCAATTCAGCGATTAAGCCCACTCATTCCAGGTTCATCGGGCCCAGAAGGTAATTCCGTGGTTGAATTGGTCCGCTCCCAATCCTCTCCATTTGGGGTGTCCATTGAGGACGAAACCAATCATGAGGACCCTTTCCTCGGACTTAACGGCAAGGTGTACTTTGCACCCCTTCCTGCAAACATATCGCTTACACTACCGAGTGATGTTGATTCAGATGGACTTGAATTGCCAACCTTTGGCGAAGACGAGGGCATCGAAGCATTATCGTTCTTCTTAGGAGATTTGGTTGACTTCGGAACGGTCGTCAATGATTTCGTCCATGGCTTAACCGTTGACGTAGGTGGCGTGATTGGCGAAAATGAAAACATGAGTCTTGGGCTTGACCTCTTCACCGGAGAGGCCTTCAACATGACCGTGGACATGAAGAAAGGAAGCAATTTGGTCAATGAGCCGGAATGGTCGCATGGAATTGGCGTTGAATCTATTGAACAAACCCTCCCCACATTCAACCTCTCTCGCATGCCGACCTTTGTTGAATCAAGCCGTGTTACCATGACTGAAATTCTTGAAGACGGAAAGATTTTGGAAAACGAGCGAAACCAAGCACTTTCCATTGCCAATGCAGCAAATATCACTGCTGCAGATGCACTCGTTGACGCTCTTGAGGACGGACGTATTTACGACGAAGAATTGATTGGAGTCAATCTTACGCTCCTTGAGGAAGAAGGTATTACACTAACAGATCGTCGTTCCTGGCACATCAAAGCTTGGCTCCCTTCTTTACCTGCTGGAAAGATTGAGATTCTCTATGATTTCCGAATGATTGGTGATGTACCGACCTATGAGGTAGATTTGAAAATGTCTCAATGGCAGCCAGAGCGCGAACAAATTTCTATCGTTGCGCGAGGGCTTGACGGTCAGGACCTCGAATTGTTGATTGACGGCCTGGACACGACTCAACCAAACAATGTTGAAGTCAATGTCTTGTTTTCAACTCAAGAAAACCTCACCGTGCCGAGGGTATCTATGGACATGCGCTATGATGCTGGTGTTCGATTAAAATCGGCTTATGCACTCTTGATTGACCATCAAGCACTTACTCGCGTTGAAGCCTTGGTTATGGGTATCCCTCAATCAACCGACGTATCAGCAACCATCGGTGACGTATTGGAACTTGACCTCTTTGTCCCCGAAGAATTCCGCATCGACGACCATTCAGCAGATTCGTTAATGCTGAAGCAGCTTCGTTACGTTGATGGATTTTGGTGGCCTTCGACAGCGTTCATGCAGAATCTACCCGGAGTGATGAACCTTTCAACGGTCCCCGACACCCGTTTCGACATTCGCCAACAAACAGCATTCCAAGGCATGAGAACTCTTGACTACTCATCCAATACTGATGACATGGACCTCTATCTTGAGGCTACAGGGCGTTCAATCGATGCAAAGGGTGACGTGTTGATGATTGCAGAAGACCTTCCAAAACGATTTGTTCTTGAGCAAACCGATGACTACGGCATGAGAATCGTCTCCTCTGATAGCGGCGTAAAACGTGTATACATCAAACAAACCGACCTTCCAGCAGCCCCTGGTGTCACACTTGAGCGGGTTGAAGTCGTTGGTGAAAACCTCAAGGGGGCGACCATCCACATTTACACAGGGCCCGGAGAATTCCCAGTCATTATCATCGATGACATCAACGAAGGACGTTTGGTTGCCAGTGCTCAAGCCTTTGTTGAGCCGGGATATTACGTCCCTATACTCGGAGACCTACGCCTGGACGGACGAGCAGTTTTGCTCGATGCACAATTCACTGGTGTCATCCCTACTGCTTCTTCAATCGGAATTAACGGCATGGTAACAGACCTATCTCTCGTCGGTTCGTTAACCGGTGAATTCGTAGAAACACGACACATCATGGTGGTTGAACCCATCAGTTCTGGCGTTGCTAGTGGATTGGCACTTTTGTTTGGGTGATCTCATGAGTCAACCAACTGCCGAAGACCTTCGTAGTGACCGTGAAACGCTTGAGGGTGAAGACCTTGAAGCGTGGGAGGCCGCCCAAGAGGCTGCTAAACTGCTCCAAACACTTGGAAAAGAAATCACTCCTTCAAGGGTCGGGATGGCAGGAGCAGTCGTCTTTCTTTTCATTATGCTAGCCTTCAGCGGATGGTACTGGCTTCTTCCGCGCGATTCAGTCTTACTTGAAACGCATTACATGCAGCGTGGAGGTCACCTCGTTATGTCCGAAATTCACAATGATGGTAGCAGGGATATTATCGATGTGGAAATCCGAGTTGAGTTTCAAACAGATGATGGAGATTACCTCGACCACATGGAAATATCAATCAGTCGGATTTCGGCTCACTCATCCATTGCAGGAGATGAATTAGAGATGATGATTATCGGTCATACGGTATGGGACGATTATCAACTTGTGGTCTCGCTAAGTTACACAGATTATTCAGGACAATTGCGAGAAATTAACCAAGAGAGTCATCCGGTAGGCGAGTGGTCTCAAGAAATTTTCATGGATAAGGCTCCGCGACATTATTGGCCAATTAACTGAAGCATCGTTTGTCCAAGAGAAGCGAAGCGATAAAGTGCAGGAGAGGGAGGGGAATTCATGTCAGGTGGACAAAACCGAAGATGGGTCATCCTCTTCTTGTTCCTCCTGCTCGTTGCATCAACGAGTCCAATGATGAGTGAGAACTCAAGAATTGACTCTGAAGAGATTCTGGAGCCGGAGTGGGTTCGGTTTGATATTAAGGAAAATGTCTATCATGATGCTGTGGGAATCCTCGACGAATCGTTGATAGATGAACAACGCGATATCCTCGCAGCAAGCCCTTTTGGAACCTTTGACATGAACGGTTTACAACTGCACCGTCCAGTTCCCTCTGAATGGATGGAGCCTCGTTTTGACCTCTTGATGTTGCTCGTTTCTGATGAAGTTCGCCTCACAGAAGTACGAAACGAACTCTCTTCCATCAACGGGCTTGAAGTTCGAGAATTCATCGCCCCATCGGGCCTCATGGTACAAGGTACCCCGACTGCACTGCGTACATCAGAGCAGGTCCAAGGAATCGCCGCAAGTCATGAAGTTCCCAAAGGTATGCTCGTAGAATCGACCCTGATGGACCTTCTTTTAATGGAAGGCGGCGAAGAAGCCATCGCTTCCATGTTGGTGCGATTGGAAGGATGGCGCAACGATGAGGGACCCATGGAACGGGTGACGTTAACGGACAACGGAAACGGGGTCATTGACCAGCATCTCGGTGATGTTGCACATACAGGACTTGAGCAAGCGAGAGCTTGGGACGATGGCCGCTACGAGGGATTTGTGGAGGAAGGAAACCTCCTCACCATAATGCAGCAACCATCGGTCATGTATCTTCGTCCAGACCCGGCTTTTGCTGCGTTCAACGATAACGCCCGAGGTCATATGGAAACCAATACCATGAAGACGTACTTTACCACCGATTTGGACGGCTCAGGCCAAGTTGTAGCGGTTGCAGATTCTGGACTGGATGACGACCACGGTGATTTTGGTTCTCGTGTCGTCGGAAATTTTGACGTGATTGGAGATGGCTCTACTGCCGATAAACACTCAGGCCATGGAACTCACGTGTCATGCACCGTTCTTGGTGATGGAACGCGTGGAGGATATTCTGGTGTCGCTGGAGCCGCAGATTTGTACTTCCAAGCCATGGAAAATGACAATACCGGCAATTTTCAATCACCCTCTCTCAACAATCTGCTGAATACGGCTTACAATGCCGATGCACGCACCCACACCAACTCTTGGGGTTCAAGTTCAGCCAGCCAACAAGGAAAGTACAATTCAGAAACTGAGGATGTGGATGACAGAGCAAGTTACTATGACCGCTATTACAGTGGGAGAGAAGGGTTGACCATTCTGTTCGCTGCAGGAAACGACGGCCCTGATTCAGGAACCGTCTCACCTCCGGCAACTGCGAAAAACGTCGTTTCGGTTGGAAACCATCAAAACCGCTACAATGGCGCTCCGGATTCAATTATGCAAGGTTCATCACGAGGCCCAACAGATGATGACCGTATCAAACCCGATCTCATCGCACCGGGAGGATACGTTCGTTCATGCCGTGCCCAGGAAGCAACAGATACCGGCAGTTCAACATGGAGCAATTCCTACTACCTCGAATATACAGGGACCTCAATGGCTACCCCCAATGCTGCCGGTATGGCCTTGATGATTCGGGAATACTTGGAGGAAATCGCACAACGCCCCTCGCCTCAAGGCGCTCTGGTAAAGGCACTCTTGGTTCTTGGAGCCGAAGATGTAGGGTCAAGAAACATACCCAACGACGATGAGGGATGGGGCCGAATTAACTTGCGTAACACGCTTGCTCCGCCAACAGGACAGGGTATTTGGGTTGATGACCGTTCGATACTTTCAGGTACTGGCAACAGCAAAACTTACTCATTCAACGTATCTCAAGCCTCTGGTTTGTTCAAAGCCGTCTTGACATGGTCTGACGAACGAGGCTCAAGGTTCTCCAATGCCCAACTTGTCAATGACCTTGACCTCATTGTCACCTCTCCTGACGGGACGACTTACTTGGGCAATGACTTTGCTAACGGCCGTTCAACAACCGGCGGTTCAAGAGATACAGTGAACAATTTGGAAGTAGTACTCATCGATGCTGCCATGCCTGGGACGTGGACGGTTAAAATCCAAGACGGGCAACACAGCGGTTCCAAAACCCAACCCTATGCCGTTGCTGTCCTAGGGCATGGCGTGAATGACTTGAGACCAGACCCGATGATGGAACCCGAAGAATTCCAGATGAACGTCGGTATTCCACAAGTAGGCGATCCGGTTCAGTTGACAACTTCAGTGTTCAACTTTGGAAACGTTTTGGCCGACTCCTTCCCCGTTATCTTTGAGGTTGATGGAACCGAAATAAGCCGCAAATCAACAGCCTTAGGGGCAGGTTCTACCAAGAAAATGGTTTGGGATTGGACGCCGCAGTTTGCAGGAACAAGCACACTTTCATTCATCATTGACCCAGACGACACTCTTGAAGAGATTCGGGAAAATAACAATCGGCACGACATCACGGTGAACATTACTGCCCCCGGTGTGAAACTGGAATCCCCCTCCGCAACCATGACCCTATCTGAAACAAATGTCACGACAACCTCCTGGAATCTCACCTTGACAAATACGGCTCTGATTTCCACAAATGCTTCAATGCAAACCGGGCAAGTCGTTAACAGCGCTAACGGACAAAGCCTACCTTGGTATATTGGAAGTACCACTTCAAATTTCAGTCTTGAAGGACAAGAATCACAATACATCACGGTTACATTGGTTCATCCAGCGCCACCTCAACCAGGTGACTATCGGATTGACCTGCTCGGCCTTGATGTAGACAACGGCGTGACGTATCCATTTGAACTCAGTTTTATTGTTCCAGACTTGGCCAATGCAAACCTTGAGTTTGACTATTCCATCGTTCCAGTACATCCATCAAACCCAACCAACCTGACGGTCCGTTTCATCAATAATGGAAACACAGCCATTGGTTACGATTTATTCCTTGAACCTCCAACGGGTTGGAACGCTGGGTTCTCAAATTTGGGCAGTGAAGGAGGGGCCTTGTCGGGTTCTACAGGACTGATTGACAGTGGCGCCTACAGATCGGTTGACCTTGTGCTCACGCCCCCGCTGGTATTGACTGCAGCAGGTGCTGAACGTGTGGTTGAATTGATTGCTATCAGTCAAACTGAACTTCAAAAATCGGTGGTCTTTGAGATCCCTATCAAAGTAGAAACCGTTCGAGATGTTTACATTCATCTTGAGTCTTCGTACTCGAAACTAAGCCCTAATTCCACTGTTTCCCTGCTGTATTCGGTTGAACACAGCGGGAATATTAACCTTGAATTGACCCCATCGTTTACCCTTCCTTCGGGATGGTCCATTACCTCTCCAATTGAACCGGTTTCCATGGCATGGGGAAGCAGTACAAGCCTTCTCTATACGTTACAAGGAAACGGCGCAGCGAAATCAGGCGCGATTCAATTCAACCTTGAGGTGCCGACCAATGTGTTTTCTTGGAACGGGGATTTGGTCGTTGAGACTTTAGCCGCCCCCTCGCTCACCTTTGTAGGATTAGAACTCCTTGATGGTACCAGTTTTTCAACACCTCAAGGCTCAGGGTCTCACCCAACAGGAGAAGCCATGGAATTCACATGGCTAGTCAGTAACGATGCAACCACGCCATGGGCGCCAAGCGTCAGTTTGCAAACCGGCCCGGGCTTGTTTGGAGACTGCTCTTTCTCTGCGACTGTTGAGTTCAATCAATTGGTCCCGCTCAAATGCTCTATCCTCATTGCGAATGGGGCTGCGCCATTGACTGAGCCTTCCTTTACCGTGACGCTTGAAGGCGAGGATGTACTTCTGACTCAGACAATTGGCCTACTCGTTGGTGAAAATGAAATCGTTGGATGGGAGGTTGAAAGCATCCCGGCTTTCAAGACCGGGAACAGCGGTCAAGTTGTGATTGAAATCACGAACACCGGAAACACTCGCTTTGAACGTCAAGTGCGTGTAGATGCAGGAGATGATTGGTCGGCTTCGATTGACGGAAACGATATCATTGAACTTGAAGTTGGGCAATCAACGCTGGTTCGTTTGGACCTACGCGCCGATAAGCCCGGAGAAACTACAGTGACCTTGAATTTGGTCGGAAATGAGGATTCCTCAGCTTCGTTTTCCTTCGCTGCAACTTCAGAAGGAGAACCAATTGGTAGTTCCTTGACATCAGGATTGAGCACCACGTCTGTGGTCATGGGCTTGGCTGTTCTCCTCGTCGTTCTTGGTGCACTTGGGGCAGGAGTCCTTCGCCGAACGCCGAGTCCTCAAAATCAGCAAACACTTCCACTCAAGAATCATCAAACCCATGCTGCGACACAACTCCCGGTTAATGTTCTACCAGAGCCTGCTGTGGTGGCCACTCCCGCCCCTATTTGCTGGTCGTGTAGAGAGCCAGTCATCGGGCCTACGCTCGGATGTCCTTCGTGTGGCGCTCGGTATCATGGGACTCCTCATAGCAACTGCAAGGCCACTCAGCTTGAACAGTGCGTTAATTGCTCCGGAAGTTCAGAACACTTTGTTCAAGCCTGAGGCTTTTTGAGCCGGTTTTTGACTCAAAAAGAGCATAGGGTTTTGATAGGATGACTCTGAGGCGAGGGTATGGTACCTCGTGACGGCGCGGCCGCTCCCCACCAGCGTTTGGCGCTCTTCCTCGTCGTTTTGATGTCGCTGTCTGTCCTGCCGTTGGTCGCCCCAACAGTTTCTGCTGACGGCGCGAGGGATGCGGCAATCACAGTTACTCCAATTCCCAATGCTTTGGAAATTAATCCGGGCGAATCAGGCGAATACGTCATTCGTGTTCGAAATACAGGGTCAAATCCGGTAACCGTTCAGTTGAGCACATCTCAAGAAGCAACGCAGGAGTGCAACGGTTATTCTTCCAATATTGCTCCGATCCCCGGTCCAATTGAATCCGGTGCTTACGAGGAGACTACACTGAACGTGACGCTCACTCAAGCGGCTGAGGGGACCTGTGATACAACGGTAACAGTCAACGCCAACGAACAGGCAACTCCACCTGATGTTGCTGGGGCCCCTGCTCAAGAAACAACGACCGTTACAACAACTGCTGGCGATGGTTCAGGAAGTGCAGTGTTTGGTGTTGAACTCACCGTTAACAGCGGTGACAAGGAGCAAGATTGGGCTGGTGAAGATGAACTTGACTTCAGAATTGATGTTGAAAACACCGGGCAGACGAACGAAACGATTGCTCTGGCCGTTGAAGAAAACTCTGGACCTGGCTGCGGTAGTACCTCGGAATTTATCGTCACGCTCAGTGAAACATCGGTCAGTCTCGATAGCGAAGATGTCGAAACCATCACTGCCACCGTTGAAATTCCGGATGGTCAATCTGCTGACGACTACTGCTGGGATGTCACGGGCACGGTAACCAACGACCCTTCACAAGAGGCAAAAGACACAGATGATTTCAAACTCGTTGTCCCTGAACTCAAGACGTGTTCAGTTGAACTCAGCAAGACTTCAATGTCGGTTAATCCTGGTGAAGAAGGTTCACTAACAGCCACCTTTAGCAACACCGGAAACGTAGATTGGACGGTTACCGTTGCGTCTACTGGAAGTAAAGCAGGGTGGATAAGTGTAGATGGAGCCTCGTCCCGACTTCTTCGTTACAATAACGGAGCGGGAACAGTTTCGGTTGATTTGGATGTGTCTCCTGACGATTCAATAGATGCGGGCTCTGAAGCAGTAATTACAATTCTTGGAAAGGATGGAAGCAGTGTTGATCCGGACTGTCAAAAACAACTGCGCGTCGTTGTTGGCCAATCTTACGGGGCAAGTATTTCACTTGCAACATCATTGCTTGATAGGATTGACCCAGGTTCAAACAAATCCACTGTTGTTACAGTCGCAAATCAAGGGAATGGACAGGATAACTTGCGCATCTCCTCATCAAGTGCACCATCTGGCTGGGCGATCCAATTGGAACAGTCAACCGTACTGGTTGGTTCTCGTCACGGGAATCAAGATTCAGTTTCTGTCGATTTGACGGTCCGTGTACCGCGAGGAGCTCTTGCAACAGAAGCCGTTGAAATCACACTTTCAGTTCTTCCATCAAGCGGGGGGGCAACCTACGATAGTGTTGTTTTGCGAGTGACGATTGGAGAGATCCATGACTTTGAAGTGATGGCGCCTGCAACCGAACAAACAGGGCGTTCCTTGACCGATGTGAGTTTCCCGATTGAAATCTCGAATATGGGTAACGTTCGCGACCGAATGGCTCTTTCAGTTGTTGACCAATCCGAAAGCCCAGAATGGGATACCGTGTTTGAAGATGAAAACGGAATGCAGTTCACAGAAATCAACCTCAATCCCCAAACGACTACCACCGTTTACTTGATCGTGAGTATCCCAATGGGTGAAGAACTTGACAATACACTCCTCACTGTCCGAGTCCGCAACAAAGGCGATACGAACACCCAAGATCTTGACAACGATGGCATTCCTGACAATCAGAGAGAGGTAGATTTCCTCGCAATTTTATCGAACAGGAACTTTGCAATGTCTATGACTCTAGAGGACAGTGAAATCCCTCAAAGTGCTTCCAAAATCCTACCTCCAAATGGAGAAATCACCTACGGTCTGTTGGTTGTCAACAGGGGGGATGGTCGTGACGAGGCCGTGTTTACAATGAACGGGCTTGAAGGGGTTGCTACCCGTTCGCTCACCCTGAATGGGCTTCCTGTCACTGAACCGATTAACATCCCACATGGTTATGGGATTTGGGACCAGACCAACGAGACCTTCCTTTTTGAAGATGGAGCGCCAATTTTAGGGGACTCGACGAGCAACATCGAAAGTCAAATGCTCAACAAAGGCCTTATGATCGGCCATGAAGCAAAAATTTACCATATTTACTTTGAACTGACCATCCGTGTTAGCCCAGGCGCTGAAACAGGTCAAGGTGGCCTTTTGGAGGTTGTAGTGACAAGCGTTTCCAACGCAGCCAATCGTACGGGTCTGGTTTCAATTATGCTTGATGTCTCAGTGATTCAAGACCTTGAATTCATAGAGGCAGGGGCCCGTCAAGAACTTGATTTGGTTTACGGCGGGGAAGCCATTGAGCATGAGATTTCAGTTGTCAATACTGGAAATGTCCGATCGGAAATCCGAGTCTTTACCTCAGAAAACCTTCGTGGATGGTCAGTCGTTTTGAACAGCGAAGACGGTGATTGTTCCTATGAACAAAATGAATTGTTTTGTATGGTGGACGAAGGAGAGCGTTTGTACATCAACGCAACCATCCGAGCGCCCTACGGGGCTGAACTTTCTGATGCTTACAAATTCACACTCTCTGCAGAGCCAACCGACACGGGAGTTCTAGACCGGCAGAATTTGCAGTTTGTAGTTCAAGGCGAACCCGCAGAAGGTGTTCTTGATTTGGCCGGCAATACAACCCTCCAAGCCATCGGTGCAGCGGTAATTGTTGCCCTTTTGCTACTCTTCCTCATTCGAAGGGATTGAAAACAGAGGGCTGCGCCCTCATTCGCCTTTGGAAAAAGTGTAATTTGGCCGATAAAAAAACCGGCAAGACAGGCGTTTTTTCTTTATGGCCTTTGACAACGCTTATTGAGGGGGCTCAATTCGGAAAGAACAGAGAGCGTATGCGTTCTCTGTGGGTGTCAACATGTCAGGAATTGAATCCGTACCCAGTGAATACCTTTCCATCGGATTCCTCACCATTCTCGGCATCATCATGCCGCTAACGAATTTCCTCATCACGTGGGTCGTCCGACCCAAGGTTGATCCGGCTCGGCCCCACATTACGCGCTCCTATCTGCTGGAAGGCTACGAACGAGACCACAGTCTCTACCCTCGTCGCCTTACGACGTTTGAATGTGGAAGCGAACCCGTTGGAGACGCAATGATTCAATTTCACTTCCAGTACTACTGGTATGCCATCATTTTCTTGGTGTTCGACGTGGCCTTCATGTTCCTCGTTTTGGGCGGAATGGTTGCTGCAGACGCAACAGCAGCTGATGTCACCGACCGCACCGCAGCGGTGGCAGGGGCAACCGACGCACTCACTACACTAGCAATCTTCTTCGCTACCATGGCTCTTGGAGTCTGGTACGTGTTCCGCAAGCGGGGTCGCATTTACATCTGAGGTGAATGATATGGCAGGTCAAGACGAAAACTATGCGGCTTTCAATAGCCGAGCACTTGTTGAAATGGTTGGAGATGTCACAGATGAGGCACTCAAGGCAACAAAAATCAAGCAATTTCTAAGTGTTCTCGCAGGACGATACTTCAATTGGGCAGGCCGCAAATCACTGTTCACGCTCCACCTTGGGATCAAATGCTGCGCCATTGAGATGGCTGCTGCCGCAACGCCTCGTTTTGACGGAGATCGTTTCGGTGTTCTCTTCCGTTCATCTCCACGTCAATCCGACGTTCTTCTCGTCAACGGTCCAATCACGAAAAAATTCGCTGACAAGGTCGTCCGTCTATGGGAGCAAATGCCCGAGCCAAAGTACTGCATCGCAATGGGCGAGTGTGCAATTTCTGGAGGCCCTTACTTCCAATCCTACAACGTCTTAGAAGGCGTTGACACGGTCATTCCAGTGGATGTCTACATCCCCGGTTGCCCGCCACGGCCCGAAGCCCTCATCGACGGTTTCGGTCTACTACGTGAAAAGATCATTCGAATCGGTGCTGCACCTAGCAGTGGTCGAAAGGGCGAGAAGCCCATCATCGTTGGAGAGGACTGAACATGGGAATGCGTGTTAGCAACGAACAAAGCGATTCTGCTGCAGAATCCTGTGTCGCCACCCTAACCAAGCGATTTGGCGGGTCCGATGTAACTTCAACCGTTGAGCACCACTCCAACGCCTTCAAGATGGCGTTTGTGCGTGTTCAATGCCCACCTCAACACTGGCCAGCAGTGGCCAAATCCTTGCGTTTTGACCACGGAGCAAATTACTGCTCTATGGTTACGGGCACGCATTTCCCAGACGGCGGAGACGACCGTGGCTGGGAAGTTGTTTACCACCTCATGCGACAACCCGTTGTCGACCAGAAACCGTTCACCAGCACGGTCCTTGTTGCTTCCAAACTCACCGGGACTGACATTCCTTTGGAGTTTGAAATCATTGTTACCTTGCCTCAAGGCGATGAACCAAGTGTGCCTAGCGTTCAGAACGTCTGGGTTGGAGCTGACTGGAATGAAAAGGAAACGTGGGACCTCGTAGGTATTCGTTTTGAAGGCCACGAAAACATGCACCGAGTTTTGAATCCTCACGACAGCCCCGAAGGATTCCACCCACTGCAAAAGCAGCACAAACTACGCTATCATGATTACAATGAAATGTACGACGACGCCCAAGGGTTTGGTCGTAAGCCAACCGATGAGGGTCGGGTTAAGTGAGGTGATATCATGGCACAAATGTGGATTACAATGGGGCCTCAACACCCGATGACGCACGGACTTTGGACGCTTCGCGTTAAGGTAGACGGAGAGACTGTAGTGGATACAGAAGCCGAACTCGGCTACATCCACCGTGGCGTTGAGAAGATTGCAGAATCTCGCGATTTCACCCAAATCACTCCTTACTGTGACCGCCTCTGCTATGTCAGCGCAATGACGTGGGCCAACTCCTACATCTATGCAGCAGAAGACCTTCTCGAAGTTGAAGTGCCGGAACGAGCAGAATACATTCGTCTTATCTCTGCTGAGTGTCAACGCCTTGCATCCCACCTGATGTGGCTCGGTGCTTACGGCCCTGATATCGGCAGTCTAACACTGATGACCTGGTGTATGCGAGACCGTGAAATGTTCCTTGACTTGCTCCAAGAACTTGGCGGGTCCCGAATGCACTACAATTACCCCCGTATCGGTGGTGTCAAGCGAGATATTCCTGTTGGGTTTGCTGACCGGCTCGTCGCTAAAGTCAAGCTCTTTGAACGACGTATTGAAGAATACGAAATGATGTTGGACGAGTCAACCATTTGGCTTGTCCGTCTCCAAGGTGTTGGTTACGCTAACGCTGAAGACATGGTCAACGCCGGAGTATCCGGTCCAAACATCCGTGCTGCTGGAGTTAACTACGACGCTCGCTGGGCGCATCCGTATTCCGTTTACGACCAGGTCGATTGGGAACCTGCAGTTGAAAAACCAACTTCGGTCAAAGGGGCAGATTGCTATGACCGCTACCGTGTTCGCATGGAAGAAATGCGTCAGTCCTGCAGAATGATCCTTGACGCCATTGAGAAAATTCCAGGTGGTAAGAACACCAATTATTCCAACGGTGACGAAATGATTCTTGCCAAAGCGCCCACTCGTGCTCCAGAAGGGGCTACAGGCTTTTCCAACTACGAATGCACCCGTGGTGCATCCAAGTTCTACATCCAGGGTGGTGGCGATGGACGGGGTAAAAACCCATACCGATTGTCAATCCGTTCGCCGATGTTCATCACCATTCCTTACGTTGCAAAGACCATGATTGGCTACAAAGTAGCTGACATCCCCGCTATTATGGGGAGCTTTGACCCGTGTATTGGAGAAACCGACCGTTGAGGTGATAAGATGGATGACAAGTACGATTTGGTAGGATTCTTCTTGGACAAGGAAGGTATTTTCCGTTCAAACATCATCAAGCTCCTGGACGGTACAGCCGCTGAAGAAAGTGCCTCCAGCATCTCATTTGCCGCAGGTACATTTGCTGCTGTCAACATCGTTTTCCTGATGCTGTTTTTCTCTCAATTCGCCATTCTTTGGATTGAGCGAAAGGCCGTTGCTCGTATGCAAGACCGATACGGTGCAACCACCGCTCTTCGCTCGTTGTGGGTTGGTGAAAACGGAGTAACTGCTGGCGAATGGTGGAATATGCTACCGTTTGGAGCAGGAAAGCCAGTTGGTGCTATCAACAAATGGTTGAACAAGAACTTCGGAAACCGAGACGAGAACTTCGCTACTGTTGACCGTGTCAACAACCGTTCTTGGATGGGCAAAACCATTGTCCCTGGTTTCTTCCAAAACGTCGCTGACGGAATGAAGTTTCTCGTTAAGGAGCACATGGTTCCTCAACGTGCGGACAAATTAATTTTCGAAGTATCACCGTTCCTTATCGTGTCCTCAACCTTGCTCATCTTGGGTATGATTCCACTCTCAAGCGGCATTTACGCAACCAATCCGGACCTCTCCATTCTCTATGCAATCGCCATCTTCGGTATTGCTCCAATTGGTGTCTTCTTCGCTGGATGGTCTTCCAACAACAAGTATACGCTCATCGGAGGAATTCGTTCCGCTGCTCAACTTACAGCATACGAGATTCCATTGCTTCTTACCCTTCTATCGGTTGCGATTCTTTCAGGTACCTTCAACATCATTGAAAGCATCCATTTCCAGCATTCTGCAGGCTCATGGAACCTCTTCTTGATGCCACTAGGTGCGGCTCTATTCCTCATCACGATGATTGCAGAAGTGGAACGTGTCCCGTTCGACATGCCTGAAGCAGAAGCCGAACTTGTAGAAGGTTGGTGGACCGAATACGGCGGTATGCGATTTGGTATGCTGTTTATGGCTGAATACATCCGCACCTACGCCGCATGTTTCCTCTTCACCCACTTCTTCCTTGGCGGATGGCACCTCCCCTTCCAGGGAACCATTGGGTCCATTGAATTCTTGGGACTCGGCGGTCTTTACTTGCTCATACCTGGTGCTGTCATGACGCTCATCAAGTCATGGCTTGTCTTCCTTATCGTGTTCGTTTGGGCTCGCTTTGCTCTTGCACGAATTCGAACCGACCAAATTTTGGAATTCGGATGGCGCATGCTCCTTCCTCTTGCAGTACTCCAAGTCGTTCTCTCATTGGTGTACCGACTTTACTTGTTCAACCCAGATGAAATGTCTGCACAAAACGACGTTGCAGGCGGTATGGCTTGGGATGCCTTTGGAATCCCCTTCTTCGTACCTGCAGCAACAACGTTGTTCTGGATGGGTATATTCTGGATCTATCTCAACGATGAAGACAAGTCAGTCGCACAGGAACGAATGTTCCACGTACAAACAGTAGAGCCTGCGGGAACAGTTCTCCCGGGGCAGGAGTGAGGTGAAACCATGCCAATGCATCCACACGCACAACCGAATTTTAGAAACCTATTTTGGTACCCGTTTAAGATTACTCTGATTACAGCTCTACGAACCTTCCCGTTCATCGGTAAGCGCTTCGGAAAGCGTCTCGGTGATTACCACAATACCAGCCACCCCGAATTTTTGGACGATGGGAGCCGAATTAGGGCAGCTTCGTCGGCTACAATGAACGATATCTCTCGTCAGGAATTTGCTCCTGACCGTGTGACATCCGACCTCAAACCAACGCTTTGGAAGCCTCAAACGGTTCAATACCCGTACGAACGACTTGAAGACATGGAGCCGTGGCTCTTTGTTCCAGGAAACTACAACGGAAGAATCGGTGTCATTTGGGAAACCTGTACGGCATGTAAGATGTGCGTCAACATTTGCCCTAACGATTGCCTACACATGACAACGGAACTGCGTGTTGACGTATTGGATTCTGCTGACGGTGAAGACGGTGGCTTGGGTATGGAACTTGAAGTCGGTAAATACGCAGCGGTTGAGAAGCCAGAAGTAAAAGCCGAACTTGAGGAATTCAACCTCGTAACCGCTCACACAAGTGCTCCGGATGAATGGAGATTCGCAGAAGTTCTTGACCTCTCAGGAAGCACAGCTACCGTTCGTTGGAACGATTCCGGTGAAGAAGCCATTGTTTCCCAAGACGAACTCCGACCTGCTGACGACCAAATCGTCTCCGGGCGCATTGACCTTGGGCGATGTATGTTCTGCGGACTTTGCATGGAGTCCTGTGGATTTACTTCCTTCTTCATGACCAACGAATACGATGGTATGTCAGGTTTCACTCGTCAAGACCTATGGTTTGATGCGTCCCGAACTCGAGTATTGCCGGGCGTTCACCAAGAAGCCGTTGATGCTGAACTTGCAAAGCGCGCTTCTAAGGAACGTACCAAGCGAGCCAAGAAAGCGGCCAAGGCAGCGGCAGAAACTGCCAAACCCGTCGAAGTGGTTGTGGAAGCGGTCCAAGCGGTTGAGGCAGAAGTCTCTGAACCTGTTGAGGCTGAGGCCGAGGTTGCCAAGCCAGTTAGCAAAGAAGAGAAGAAAAAAGCTGAATTGCAGCGTGTTAAAGAGCGCTCAAAGAACATTGACTTTGAGATTCTCGGAACTGCTGACGCCAGCGAGAAAGATAACCTACAAACCATCAAGGGCGTTGGTCCATTTATTGAAGAGAAGTTGAACGCTCTTGGCATCTATACGTTCTCCCAGGTCAGCAAGATGACGAGTGACTTGGAAGACCAAGTCAACGAAGCCATAGAATTCTTCCCAGGTCGTGTCAAGCGAGATGAATGGGCAAATCAGGCCAAGACGTTGTTTGACGAAGCCAACAAGGGGGGCGCTTGAGATGGACGTAGCGAGTGCAGCTGAAACAGGTGTGTTCTTTCTTTTTGCCGCGATTACGCTCGGCGGTGCGCTGGGGCTTATTTTCGCGCAGAGAGTTGCACACTCCATGCTCTCGCTCATCTTCTGTTTCATGGCGGTCTCTGGAATCTTCATCCTTCTCGGAGCAGAATTCCTCGCAGCCATCCAGATTCTGGTTTACTTGGCGAGTGTAGGGCTAGTGGTACTGTTCGGTATCATGCTCACACGTCGTCAAATTCTTGAGGAGGACTTTGAATGAAGTTCCTTTCTCTGTTTACTCGACTGGGGCTCGTTGCGCTGGGCTTTATTCTCGTTGCCATCGTAAACGATGACGAGGTTTGGAGCAATCCAAGCACTACCTCTCCTACTACCTCTGGACTTGCAGATTCAATGCTGAATCAATGGGGATTGGCCTTGGCCGTTCTTGGCTTGCTCATGGCCATGGCTATGATGGGGGCTGCATACCTCGTTCGTGATGAGCGAATGGAAAATCTATTGTGGGAGTTTGGAGGTGAAGAAGAATGATTGATCCAGCATGGGTTTCAGGTCTTTCAGCACTGTTGTTTGTTATTGGACTAGCAGGGGCTTTCACTCGTAAAAACGCCATCATCGTTCTGATGTGCATTGAATTGATGCTGAATGCTGCAAACATGCAGTTTGCTGCAGCAGCGATTCATCATGGTGACGCTACAGGGTGGGTATACACCATTTTCGCCATTGCTATTGCGGCCAGTGAGGTCGCTGTTGGACTCGCCATCTTCTTGGCCATGTATGGACAACACGAATCAATTACACTGGACGACATCAACGTCCTGAAGAACTGAGGTGATAGGATGGGTAGTACAAGCAGTTCCGAAGTAATTATTCAAAGCAGTGCGGTAGAATACGCACCTCTTATTCTCATTTTGCCCATGTTGGCTTTCCCAGTAATTCTGTTCCTTGGAAAGATCTTCAACGGCAATCCGTTTTGGAAGAACAATGTCAAGGAAGGCGGTTTGATCGCTCTCGTCATCATGGGGGCCAGCCTCCTCCTGTCGCTATGGCTCATCAAGGACTTTATTGGCAGCTTCACAAGCATGGGAGAGTTCACCGATTGGACTTGGTTCACTTCGAGCATGTGGGAATCGGGCAATTCAACCAAAACAGTCGTATTTGGATTTGGGGTACACGTTGACCATATTACCGTCGTACTCCTCTTTGTTGCATCATTTCTCTGCCTTCTCATCAACAGTTTTGCCATCGGTTACATGAACACAGACCCCATCAACGATAACCGCAACCATCGTTTCTACGCAGAATTCGTTCTGTTCTGCTCCGGTATGCTCGGTATGGTTCTTGCAGACTCGTTCCTTTGGTTGTTCATCTTCTGGGAATTGATGGGACTTTGTTCCTATCTCCTCATTGGGTTCTACTACGAACGGCCCAGTGCAGCCTACGCAGCAAAGAAGGCCTTCCTCACGACCCGTGTAGGCGATGTGTTCCTTATGGTCGGCCTGGCCATGCTTTGGACGCTCTTTGACGGACATCTCGATTATGCATACGTGTTCAACGATGATAACATCGCAAAAGTAGACCCTTCAAGCCTGGCATGGGCACTTGGCTTGATGTTCATTGGTGCAGTCGGCAAGTCTGCCCAATTCCCCCTCCACGTTTGGCTGCCTGACGCAATGGAAGGTCCAACGCCTGTTTCCGCTCTTATTCACGCAGCGACCATGGTGAACGCCGGACTCTACCTCGTTGCTCGAATGTTCCCGTTCTTTGGTTCCGAGCATATGTTTGGTCAATTGGACGACCTCGCCTTTATCATCGCTGCAATTGGTGGAACAACCGCAGTCATGGCGGCAGCGATTGCTTTCGTGCAAACCGACCTGAAGAAAGTCCTTGCATACTCAACCATGTCGCAATTAGCCTACATCTTCACCGGCCTAGGTGCAGCACTCTATCTCGCCAACACACTTCACTGGCACGGTGCAGGACATGAAGTTGAACACGGCATTGTCGTTGTAGCATTCGGTGCTGCTCTCTTCCACCTGTTCAACCACGCTATGGCTAAGGGAATGCTCTTCATGGCCAGTGGCGCAGTGATTCACGAAGTTCACCATGCACACCATCATTTGCATCATGACGACCATCACGACGACCCGAGCCCCAAGGAACTCATCATGCTTGCAACCTACCTCAAAGGCAAAGACCAATCTGCCTTTGACTTCTTTACCTCCATTGACCTTGACGGTTCAGGTGAAATTGATACATATGAATTCAAAGAAGCGCTCAAGAGCGCAGAAATCGGAGACCTCCCTCCGTGGGAAATGGAACCGCTCATGAAGGCCATCGACATGGATGGCAATGGAAAGATCAACGTTCCAGAATTGGACCTTACCTTGAGTCGTGTCCTTCTCGAAGACGCTCACGGCCACGATGACCACCACGAAGAATTTGATGCTCAATCCATGGACAACATGGGCGGCCTCGCTTCCAAGATGCCCATTACGGCTACGGCTATGCTCGTTGGTTCACTCTCAATTATGGGATTCCCACTTATTGGTGGATTCTGGTCAAAGGAAGGAATTATCGCTAATACCTGGCGAGTCGCTCTTGACGACCCTCGCTTCATGTATCCTGCCCTTTGCGTTCTACTTGGTGCCGGAATGACCGGATTTTACATGTCCCGAATGTGGCTCAAGACCTTTGCTGGAGCTCCAAAGGGAGAAGTTGCAGCCCATGTTGGTCCAACCAATACGTGGATCAAAACCCCTCTCTTCATCCTTACTTTCGTAACCTTGTCTGGGATTCTTCTTGCCGGTACGGGCTTCACGCACTGGGTCTCCGAAAGCGGGTATGCCCCAATGTTTGACGGAGAAAAGAATCTCTTTGAAGGTGTCTTGTATGAGTTGGAACATGCGTTCGCAAACCACGATTCCTTCTTCTTCATTCTCTCTTATGTTGCCCTCTTCTTTGGTGCGATTGTAGGGCCAGGACTTGCATTGTCGTTGTACGGTGGCAAATTGGATGAAGGCGAAGTTGCCAAGCCATGGTTCACCCCAGTTCTTGCACTTAATGCGGCCGTAAAGGGACGCTACCACTGGGATAATTCGGCACTGAGCGAATCCACCCTTGCCACTGCATTGAGCAACCGACTTTACTTTGACCATTATTACGATATGGCCATGCTTAAAATTGTAGCAGCCTTTTCTTTCAAGGCCGCAGAAGCGGACTCAAGCGTCATTGATGGAACCATCAAAACCATTGAGCGTACTTCACAACAACTTTCAGCAAAGCTCCGTGCTCTAACGACTGGTTCTGCACGTGACTACATTCTCATGGCGGCGGTTGGAACACTCGTTCTATTCGGCCTAATCTGGGGGGTGGTTGCATGACCACAGGAATAGACTGGATCTCGATACCACTCGTTGGACTACCGCTTATCAGCAGTATCGTGTTGCTTATTTTCATCGGAAATATGTCTGCCGCTGCTCGAGAGAAGTTGGGGCCGTCCATCCGTATGGTCTCCCTCATCGTGTCCTTCATCATGCTCGGTGTAACGACCATGATGTTCTTCGGTCAAATGGATAATATGGGCGATTGGGCAACACTGAATTTCGGCTCGTTTAACTTCGAACACCGATATGAATGGATTGAAGCCCTCGGAATTCACTGGAGCGTCGGTATGGATGCTCTTTCATTCCCTATGGTTTGGTTGACTACATTCCTTCTACCAATCACCATAGTTGCTACATGGAACGAAAAGAATGCATCCGTTTACTTCCCACTCATTCTCATGATGGGAGGTGCATTGATTGGTGTCTTCGTCGCTTTGGACCTGTTCATGTTCTATGTCTTCTGGGAATTGACGCTCATTCCAATGTTCTTCCTCATTCTCAAGTGGGGTGGAAAAGACCGAAAGTATGCATCTCAGAAATTCTTCATCTACACCTTTACTGCCTCAGTCGTAATGTTGCTCGGATTGGTTACCATGTATTTCCTCCAACCCGAATCATCGGGACCTTTGTTCGGAACATGGACGGGACGTACTTTTGACATCCCAACGCTCATCAGCCACTCCCAAGCCGCTAATGCAAACGGAATGTGGTTCCTTGGAGAAAGCATGCAAAAGGTACTCTTCGTTATGTTGATGATCGGTTTCCTCGTTAAGTTGCCTTCCGTTCCTTTCCATACTTGGCTGCCTGACGCCCACGTTCAAGCACCTACAGGCGGTTCAATGCTGCTTGCCGGTGTTATGCTGAAGATGGGTGCTTACGGAATGTTCCGTCTGCCCCTAGCCATGTTCCCTCACGCAGCAGAATTCTTCCAGTTTTGGCTTCTCGCCTTGGGAATGGTTTCTCTCGTCTGGGGAGCAGTTGTTTGTCTTGGACAAACCAACCTCAAGAAGATGGTTGCTTATTCCTCAGTTTCTCACATGGGAGTTATTCTCATCGGTATCGCAACCATGCAACCGCTCGGTTGGGCTGCAGCCCTCTTCATGATGTTCGCTCACGGTATCATCAGCCCAATGCTCTTCGCCGTTTGTGGTGCATTCAAGCATCATTACCACAGCATGGAAATTGGTGCTATGCGAGGTATGGCTAAGCATTCCCCTTGGCTTGCAACGTCGATGATGTTTGCTTGGATGGCCTCTCTTGGCCTCCCGCTTCTTGCTGGATTCGTTGCAGAACTCATGATGTTCCTTGCTCTATGGCACTTCCTCGCAGCAGAGAACTGGAGTGTCTTTTGGATGGTCGGCCCAGCGTTCGTTCTCGCCATCACTGCTGCTTACTATCTGTGGTCCATGCAGCGAACCATCTTCGAGGGTGGAGATGAAACCCAACCACCAGCAAGTCTTCACGGCGAACCGGTCCCTGATATCGCAGACTCTGAGAAAATCTCCATGGTCATTATGGCAGCATTTACCATTCTCTTCGGAGTCATGCCTTGGATTGCTCTCGACATGATGAACGGATGGACGGTTGCGTTCTTTGAGCAGTTGTTAATCCCAATTTTGAACGGAGGTGTCTGATATGGATGATGTAATCAAGCCCTTTGGAGATGGTTTCGTAACCGCCTTGGCACCTGAATTTGTCCTTGTGATCGGATTGTTTACGCTCATGATTGTGCCAAACCTCGGAGACGCAAAGTTCCGAATTCCATTGACCCAAGTGCGAATTCCTTGGTTGTTTGGTGGAAAGCGTGGAACGCTGGACAGTGACCCTCGTCTCCCAGGAATCTTTGCATCGTTGTTCTTCGTGATGGCGTTCATCCTCGCAGCAGTCTCTTTTATTGGCGGAATGGAAACAAAAACCATTGCGTCAGGAACCAACGAACTCCTCAAAGTTGACGAATTCAGCCGTTTGTTTGAATTGATATTTTACGGCGCTCTTGCCTTGGCTTCCATCGCATCGATTGACCGCCTTCCAGCGACCAGCCGTAAGGACCGAAGTGTCTCTGGTCTCTACAACAACCGCCGCCAAGTTGACTTTTACATTCTGCTCATCACCTGCGGTCTTGGAATGTCAGTTGTTGCTTTGGCCCAAGACTTGTTCTTGCTGTTCATTGGACTGGAATTGGCGTCGTTCTCCACTTACGTTCTTGTGGCGTTCATGAAAGAAACAAAGGAAGGCTCAGAAGCTGGAATGAAGTATTTCATTGTGGGTTCTGTTGCTTCAGGAGTTGGTCTTTACGGACTTTCTCTACTTTACCTTTGGTCGGGCTCCCTTCAATTTGAAGAACTCACTGCTCACTTCAATGCTACAGGAATGGACCCACTTCCACTCACCGCTTTGGGAATGCTTCTTGTTGGCTTCGGATTCAAGGTCAGTGCTGCACCTTTCCACTTCGCAGCACCTGATGCATACGCTGGGGCGCCTGGACCTGTTGCAGGTGTTCTTGCAACAGCAAGCAAAGCAATGGGAATTGTAGGACTTCTACGGATTCTTTTGGTTGTTGCTGCTCCTGAAGGGATGGAGGATTCAACAACGGTGTGGCTCATCGCTTTGGCGGTCTTATCGGTCATCACCATGACGTGGGGAAATATTGCTGCCCTTGGCTCAACCAATCCAAAGCGAATGCTCGCTTACTCTTCTGTTGCTCATGCTGGTTACATGCTTGCGGCTATTACGGCAATCGGTGCCTTGAACTGGGATGCCGCTCATGCTGATACCAGCAGAACTGCAGCGCTTGCAGTGGTTACCGCACTGATGTTCCATCTTGTTGTTCTGGTCTGTTTCAAACTTGGAGCCTTCCTGGTTCTCTCTCTATTGGAATCTGAAAACGGAGGGCACACTCTTGAGTCATTGGGTGGCTTGGTTAAGCGAGAACCCTTCCTAGCCGTTGCCATGTTCATCTTCATGATGTCTTTAGCAGGTGTGCCACCTCTTGCAGGTTTTCTCTCAAAGCTACTTGTGATAATGGGTATTGTCAAGGCAGCACTCATCGAATCAACAGCCTCTGGAAATGTTACCTTTAGTGAAATCCACTGGGTTTGGTATCTGGCCCTCATCATGGTGATCAATTCAGCAATTTCAGTCTTCTACTACCTCCGTGTTGGCTTGGTGATGTTCTTCAACGAACCTGAAGAAGGCCGTGAGGGCCCGCTTCCCCGTGGTACTTCAGTCCGTTTAGCAATCGTAGCCTGTGTGGCTTCAACCATTTACTTCGGTGTTGGGGCAGGTCAACTCATCGCACTGTGCGAATCAGCAGCGAATGCCCTTCTTGGTGCATGGTGAACCCATCACGCAGGCTCCTAAAACGCCTGCTTGATGTGATGACTTCAAGAGGGGTAGGCCGATAGCACAGACAGGTGAGACTGATTGGGTCGCAGACATGAGGAAAAAGTAGACGTGGAAGAACTCGCACGTCTTGAGAATCCTGAAGGCTCAAGTGACGGTAAAATCCGTGTCAAAATGCCCAATAAGAAAGTGAACGAAATGTTCGCTCTTGCTTCACAAATCCTTGGAGGTCGTCGTGTGACCGTTCTATGTGCTGACGGAGAAACCCGAATGGCTCGAATCCCCGGGAAAATGCGACGCCGGCAGTGGGTTCGTGAAGGAGACCTGATCATCGTTTGGCCTTGGGACTTCCAAGACGCAAAGGCTGACGTTAAGCACCGCTATACCAAAACTCAGGCCATGTATCTCTCGCGAAAAGGGGTCCTTCCAGACGATGTCGATATGTTCGGAATGAGCACTCGCTATGATGATGATGATGAACACGATGATTTGTTCAGTTCTGCGGGTTCACCTTCCGAAGAAGTCGCTCAACCTGTTAAGGAAGAGTCAGATGACCTCTTTGCCGATGACGATGATGGGGACGACCTTTTTGCTGATGACGATGGTGGCGACGACCTCTTTGCCGATGAAGAAGAAACGGTTGAAGAAGAATCAGAGCCAGAAGTTACTGCTGCTCCAGTTGAGGAATTCCCAGAAGAAGCAGGTGACGATGACGACGACGACGATGACGACGATGAAGTTGACGCGCTCTTCGCATGAGCTTGATTCAATGAGGTGCCAGCATGGCCAAGGACGATGAATGGGAAGAACTCGCCCGTCGTCAATCACGTAAGCGACGTCCTCTCAAGAAGGATAAGAAGCGGTCAAAAGAAGAGCAATTGGATTCTGATTTTGAACGAAACGAACAAAACGAATTTGTTCGTGATTTGGAAGAAAAATCATCAAAGTATGCATGGATGAAAGAAAAGCGTTACAGCACAATGTTCCGTGACATCGAAGAGAAAATTCAGGGCGCAATGGGTACGGGTTCCTTTGATTGGGTTGACCGTCGTGTGTTTGACCAAGTGTTTGACCGTTTAACGCTCATGGCCCTTTACAAATTAATGAAAACTGGAGTCATTGATACACTTGATTTTCCAGTTGCTCGCGGAAAAGAAGCTCACGTTTTTCATGGGACAAGTCTCTCAGGAGAGCCCGTAGCGGTCAAAATTTTTCACACATCTAACGCTGTATTCAAGAATCTTGTTCAGTACATTGAGGGCGACCCCCGCTTTACAGGCCTAAGGCGCAAGCACCGAGATCTCGTCGAAGTATGGGTGCGTAAGGAACATCGTAATCTGACCCGATTGGCTCGCTGGGGCTTGAATGTCCCAATCCCGAGAGGTATACACAAGAACGTCCTCATCATGGATTATCTTGGTACCAAAAATTCTCCTTCACCAAAACTTCGTGAAGTTCTTATTGATGACCCTCAGTCTGTATACGAAGATTTGCTCGAATTCCTTGCTGTTTCATGGCAGAAGGCAAACTTGGTTCACGGAGACTTTTCACCGTACAATATCCTCTGGCATGACGGCCGTGCAAAAGTGATTGATGTCGGGCAAGGTGTGGTTGAAAGCCATCCCAAATCACAAGAATTCCTCGTAAGGGATGTAACTCGGCTCGTTGAATGGGGACAGAAAAACAATCTAGATGTAGACCTTCCAGAAGCGATGTATGAAGTTCTTAACATGGATTTGTCTCACGTGAAACAAATTGAACTTCCAGAAGAATGGAATTGATCATTCTTCTTCCCAGTTGACGGTCTCGTCTTCCGCCAGTTCCATCATATCTGAAACCGCGTCGCCATCTTCGGGGTCAACCTGTGATGCTCGCATTCTGCGATGATTTCGGCTGTCTGATATTTCAGCAAGACCAGGGACGAGATTGTCAAAGCCAGATGTGGGGCGTTGTTTGTCTTCTCGCTCTTCAAATGCGTCAAGAGATTTGGATTCAAGACGGGCTCGTTTGCGGTCTCGTTCAAGGAAACTGATGACACTGCCGTGTTCCGAGCCGCCTGCTAACATCTCGATGGCGTGTCGGGCTGAGTACAACCCACCTTCTTCTCCAACGAGGACCACGGTTGAATTGTAGATGCTGATTTGAGTCTGTGTCAGATTCTCAATGAGTTTTCGAATCTTCCCCTCTCGCCCAATAATTCGGGCACGAATTCTGCGTTGCTGGTTGGACCGCTTTCCAACAAAATCACGGAGGTCAACGAGTTCAAAAAAATGGTCATCTTCGAGAAGAGTAACCGCTGCGTTTGGTGCCATGCCCCGTCCAATAGCCTTGACAACATCGGGGAGTTTCATGGCCTTAACGGGGTCGTAAGAGCCTGCTTCTCCCCAGAGGACTTCAATGTCTCCATGGTCAGAATCAATGTTGAACTCTTTACAACCTGCGGCCTTTCTGATTGCTCTGGCTGTTTCACCCTTGGCTCCAATGATAACCGCAATGCGGTCTTTGGGCACCCGTGGTAGGGACTGTCGCATGGCTCACCCTGCCGCGCTTCTCTTTTCAATCCCTTGTCTTACGCTGGAGCAAGGACAACCCAAACCCAACAAGGATGATGAGGAGTAATGATGGGGCAAACGATGGTACGGTTCCTGGAGCATCAAGGGACGCTCCGGTGACAACGAGGTAATTCGCATTGTTGCTTTCATCGAATTCATCAATAACATTTGCAAAATCAATGACAAGTCTCAAATCAAACTGTCCCGATGTGGGGACGGTATACTGCCAAGTTACGGTTTCTGTACTGTTTGAGAGTGTTCCAAAGGGCAGGTTTCGGGTTTCCATTACCGTCCACTCAACCGTTGAAGATCGGTCGGCAGGAGCTGATTCTAACCGCACGATAACGCTCCCTGGATAATCTTGGTTTGATTCAAGTACGCTCGTAATGGTGATGTTTCCGTTTTGTTCTCCCGGTCGTACGACCAAACGGTCAAGGTTTGTTTGAGTTGCATTCCAATAGAGGTCCAATCCAGGAAGAATTTGGAAGGAAGCAGATTCAGTGGTGTAGGTATTGCCTGCTTCATCTTGTAAGAACGCCCTGAGCATAATGTGCTGGCGGGATTTTGTCACCCAGCTAGAGAGGCCAATTTGGCCGTCAAGTCCGTTTACGCCCAAATTTAACCATCGGCCTGAAATATCTGGAGTTTGACCAACGCCGTTGGAATCAAATCCATATTGAATGTAAGACGAAACATTATCCATTCCAGAACCAAGGTCTTCTGCGTTAAAAGAAACGTTTGCTGGGCCAATTCTACTGGTTGTAAGTTCGTCAACAGTCCATCCGAGCGGCACAGGGTCCGTTTCATCCACGTTAATTTCAATCGTTTGATTTGCACCAATATTTCCTACACGGTCAACGGCTCGAACAATGAGTTCATGAGTTCCCTCGGCAAAGGCGAGAGTCAATGAGTCGCTCGTTGTACTGGTCCAAGATGAGGCTCCTGCGACCATGTATTGAATGCTCTCGACGCCGGACCCTTGTCCGTCGTTGGCCGAAGTCATGATGTTGCTGATGGTAATGCTTCCTGAACGATGCCATGTTGAACCGTCACCAACAGTAATCGTTCCAATGGTTGGCCCTGTTCGGTCAATACCAATGTGGAACGTTGAGGTGTTGGAGAGTCCGGACTGGTCGTATACCGTAAGTCGGGGAGACCATGTGCCTTCAGCCATGTTCCCCGAAGCCCAATCCCATCCATAGGCCAGCGAAGTAGGCCCGTCGGTTGCTGGAGTTCCCGGCCCCGGGACAGTTGTGAGTGTTGCTTGCTTCAAATCATCGTCGTTTGCTCCCCATCGGAAAGAAATCGCTCCCTGAGCGGGTATGTTGAACCATGCACGGTCGTTGATCGAACTACCGGTGCCAGCATCAGGATTTAGCGCGGTGAAGATGGTAATTTCGGGAACCTGATTTGTGATGTTGAAGGAGCCAGAAAGAGTGCTTGTATTGGCTTCCGCATCACTATCCCACCCAGTTGCTCGCAAGGTGTAACTTCCATTCGTATAATCGGTGCTGTCAAACGGATACATCCAAGGGGTCTCGGTGAGGTTCACGACTGAACTCCAAACGGGTGTTGACGTAGAGGTATCGTCATCGGTAATTTCGAGTAATAGGGAATCCAGTGTTCCGGTTCCAGTCAAACTGAAGGTTAGTGTTTGAAGTCCGGTAATATCATCGTCTTGTGCGGGACCGTTTGAAAAGGCGATAGAAAGGCTCGACGAACCACTTTCAGCGGGTATAATGGCTTCTGAGAGGGACGCTGTGTGTCCTTGTTGGGGCAGCGGAGCAGTCCCCGCTAGGAGGATGAGCACAAGCAAGATGCCCATACGACTTCGTCCCATGCATTCACGACAGGTGCGATTGTCCTTCAATCCTCCCCTCTGTTTTCGCCCTCCTTTGCCCTTTCCGGCTTTCATACACCCTCCCGTATGATGTGTTCAGCGACGAAGCACCACGCTTAAACGGGCCAAGAAGAGATGGGTTCAAGTGCTTTGCACGTGCAAGTGTTATCCATGCAGAGAACGCCGAAGGCCGCCATCATCGTAGCCTTGTTATTGGTCACTTTGATTCCACTCCCTGTTCAAGCCGGCGATAGTGGAGGGGTTCAAGCGGGTGTTGCTCAACTTGCATTAACTCCAGAAAACCCTGTCATGGGCGGCTCTGTGGACATTGAAGTTGGATTGTATAACAGTGCTCAAAGCGATGCGTTTAACGTCCAGGTCGCTTTTTACAAAAATTCAATTGCGACTCAAAACCGTCTTCTTCAAGATGAAATCACCATCCCTGGAGAAAGTTATGTCGAGGTAAGTGTCACATGGAATGGATTGACTGAAGGAGTGCAAAAAGTCTGGTTTGAATTTAGTGCTGGAGGCGATATCCCTGTTTCATTTAATCAAGAATTTACCGTCCAAGGTCTGCCAAACCTTCGGATTGATACCGCTTCAATCGACCAATCCCAACCGGTTTATTCTGGAGATACAGTTGACTTCTCTGCTCTGGTTATGAATTCCGGTTCGGTAGACGCAGGAGCCAGTAATATGCTGCTTAGCGTTCCAGAATCTGCCGATGTAATACTCTCAACACCAGCACTTCTAGCAGGTTCTTCTGCTTGGGTCAACACCACCATCACCGCTCCGAGTAGCGGAATCCACATGATTGAGGCAACACCAGATATTGACAATTTAATTTACGAGGCCTCCGAAACCGGTAAAACAGAATCCGTTCAGTTGGTTGTATCTAGCCGGATGGACCTTTCGTTCAAAGACGGTCTAACCGTTACAAGTGACGCAGAAGCACTCGAAGGGCCATGGTTGATTTCGGGAACGATTGTTCGTACTAATGGGACTGGAGCAGCAACCATCCCGATGGTTCTTGAAATCAACAACCCACTTGGCGGGGTTGTTATGGGTGCTCCCTTCACTGTACAAATCCTAGGAACCGGCTATGCAGAACAAGCGTTCTCATCAGAACTCAATTCGTCCACCATCGGATCTCTTCCCGACGGCGACCACGTCGTCACGGCGCGAATTAATCCGTTCAACGAAGTTGGTTTTGAACAAGAGTCAACCGAAAATGATGAAGCCTCTGGCATGCTAACGATTTCTCCCATTCCAGATGTGAACGTTGACCCTCCGCTTTGTACTGCATGTACGGTTCAATCGGGTGATGACGTTGAATGGCGGATCACCGTAACCAACACTGGAGATAAAGCCGTACGCGGGTACATCGAGTATACCTTTGATGGAATCAATGGGCAATCGCCTCAAATCACCCTTACTGACGGAGAGATTTTGACTTGGACTGTAAGTTTACCAACCAACTTAGGGGAGCATGAAGCCCTGTTCAACGGTAATTGGGTTGCAGCGGAAGGCAGCTGGGATGACAACAAGCAAAATTCAAAGTTTTCAACATCTGCACAAGTTGAATCTAAATTGAAGCTGAGTTGGGAATATGCCTCCTTACAAATCATTGATGCTGACGGCCAATCAGTTGGAAGTCCTCTTCAAGACGGAGCATCATACACGCTTTCTATCAACATGACCAGTAAAGAGACGGGTAGTGCAAATTTCTCATGTGATGACGGGTCAGAAAATATCCTTGCAACCCTTGCGACAAACGTTGCAGAGCGTGGAGACCGCGTGTCTCTTTCATGTACCTTTACAGCAACTGCAGCAATGACCACCATCCGCATTATTCCAGAAGAAACCAGTATTGCCGACCTCTTCAGCATGTCCTTTACGACCTTGGCTCCAACTGATGATGCCGGTGGTGTGAGTTCTTCTGATGCAGGAACCATGACGCTGTTTGGTATTGGAGCATTCATTCTTGTTGGCGTTCTTGTTGCAGCCATCCTCCTCACCCGTGAGCGAGAAGAAGAAGTTGAGCGAGACATCTTTGACTATTGTCCTGCCTGCGATGGAGAACTTGAAGGAACTGAGGACAAATGCCCCCACTGTTCCTTCAATCTCAAGAAAGCCCGAAGCCAGTTCCACGATTGCAAGGAATGTGGCGAATCAATTCCTGACTTGCTCGACAATTGTGCATACTGTGGAGCCGAGCAAGATGTTTCGTCCTACTTTGAACAACGAGAACGCAAGGTCCGAAAAGAAGTCGTCAAAGAAACGGTTGCCCTCCCTGAGGAAGAAGACGAAGATAGAATCGTTACCGGAACTCAAAACTTTGCTGAGACCGTCAAAGAATTTGGATTTGATGAAGAACATCTCGAAGAAGAATGGGATGCAAACATTGAAGCTGCTGAAGCAGAAGTTGAGGCTGCCTATGACCGCCGTCATGCAGATGAGGTTGCCTTAGAAGATATGACTGAAGAAGAGGTTGAAACCTACAAGTCTCAAGTCGTTACGACGCTCAAATCGTCTCGGGACGAATCGCCCGATCACGACTTTGAGGCCATTCTTGCATCCAAGGGTGAATTGCGTTCATTGGCTAAGGAAGATGGGGAATTAAGCGCATCAGATGCTGGTATCAGGGAACGCTTGTTCGAAATCACCGGTGAAGAAGGTGTCTTACCAGGTGAGAAGGTTACGGTCGGCATGACTCTTACCGATTCTGCTCTTGCAGGCAATGAAGTGGCTGAAGCGACTGCGAACTTCACGTTTGAAGACGATGATTTACCTCTTTCCGCCTCTACCAAGACGGCCGATGAACAACGAGAAGATACCAAGGCGCGAAAACCAGTTCGTCGCCGAAGTTCACGTCAGCGCAAGAAGGAAGAAGCAGACCAAGATGTTGCTGAACAAACTTCCGAATGTGGTGCCTGTGGCGCTGATTTACCTCTTGATGCAGATGAGTGTGGGACCTGCGGTGCACGGTTTAGTTGAGCGTCTGTCAGCGTTCATAGGGTTCGTCATCGCCGTGGCTCGGCCTTGTGCTCGCTTCATTCAGACATAGGTCGGTTGCCCTCCATCCACTTGAACTCAACGGAAACACTCTGTCGCGGAATTGATAGGGGCCATCATCTTCGGTAGGCATGATGAGACAACAAGGTAAGGTCTTGGCGTTGTTGTTAACAGCCCTGCTTTGCTCTATGTCCGGATGCCTGAGTTTGATTGCGGCAAGAGAAACCGTGGAAAACTTGAGGCCAGAGGCATATGAAAGTCTTGATTATACTAAAATTGAAGTTGCTCATACGTTCAATGTTGTGAGTTTTGAGGAATTTACCAACCGTTCCACCTTCCTTGTTGACGGTTCTACGACAGAGGTTCGAATTTACTTCAAGGCAAGCTTTTCGTTTTCCGATACCCTGCCGTCTGACAATACCACTCGCTATGTCCGTGCAACCCTGACCGATGGAGATGGAAACATTGCTTGGGAACAAGATGTCAGTGAGGACTCCTCGCCACTCGAAGAACGACTCTCCCCAAACCCCACTTTTGCAGAGGGTGATTGGGTACTGGACGTTAAGGCTCGCGGATGGGGAGAAAGCACCTTTGGAACGATTCAAGACAACTTCAATATTCTTGTAACGGTGACAAATACTTGCATGCAATATCCTCTGGTTGAGGAGTGCTCCTGATTCGTAGTGATATACGCCTTAGGAATCTGTTGGCCGCATCAGCATTGTAACCGATTTGGTACCGTGATGAAGAACTCCAACCTCTTCAAATTGAAATCTTGAATGAAAGCGCATTGAACCCGGGTTTGGGGGCTTAAGGCTCACCTCTGCTACAACAGGAGCCCCGATGTTCATGGCTATTTCAACAACGAAGTCGTACAGGTGTGTCCCGATGCTCTTGTTTCTATGCTGTTCTGAAACTGCGATGCGATCCACATAAACGAAGGAATCGTATTTGTCATTGAACCAAGAATAATTTGGACTGGAATACTGTGTTCCTGGCGGCATGCAAATCACAAAGCCAAGAAGTTCATCATGCTCGAAGATTCCAACGGAAAAAGAAGCAAATTCGAGTAATGTTTCTACCTCTTCATGCGTCACTTCACCCGTCCCTGGTAGGCCTTGTTGATTGATGTTCCAAATGGCGGGGATGTCCTTTTTCCCCAACTCTTTAATCTCCATGTAAAACTCTCGGGATTGGACTATATTGCTTCTTTCTTCGGTGGTGTTGCGTTCGCCGTTAATTCATGCCTTTTGTTCTTTCACAACCGGTATCGGCCAGCATGACTATGCACTCAATCAAACAATAATTCAAGCGAGAATTTCAAGACTATTGTATGGTTCTTGAGTTTGTATTGTGTCGATATTCGTGTGTTGGAGGAAGTATGCTTAAACCATCTATTGGTCTCAAATTCACCAGACTTTACAGTATCGCAACAGATACTTGCTCTTTGATAAGGAGGTGCTACTTGGTATCTTCATGGAACCACCGATAGAAGTCAAGCCTTTATGCCTAAGATCTGCAGGGAAAAATCTGGTTACCCTACTCGGTAAATCCTACGTTCTTGAGATGCTTTATTTTATGAACACCCATAACAAACCTGTTCGATTTAATGAACTCAAGCGAGAATTGTCGATAACGGCAACAACACTAAGCCGAAGACTGGATGAATTTGCGTACAGCAATCTTCTGGTGAGAGAAGTGTTCGCTGAAGTCCCAGCTCGTGTTGAATATTCGCTCTCAGAAAAGGGCAAATCTCTTGGTCCTGTACTCAAAAACCTGTTTAGTTGGGTTGAAAGTAACAGTTCCTAAGTTTCAATCCAGATGTCTATCACGGGCTTAGTGGGTCGGGACAAGCGTAGCGGCGTGAACAATTTCTACATTTCCCCTCACGTGTGTGGTTTCGTGACGCCCCGCCTTTTGCCATGGCTTCTTGAATGGTTTTGACCCTGTCAAAGAGAGAATTCTTTGTCTTTTCATTCCAATCGATAACATGTAAATCCTCTTCGCCATATCTTAGAATGCCATAAGGGGGAGTTCGCCCAGTGGTTGTCTCAATGAGGTGCGCATAGGCCAACACTTGCATTGAATGAGATTCATGAGGGCGTTTTGGAACCCTCCCTGTTTTTTGTTCTACGGGAATAAATTCCCCGTCAATGATGACGATTTGGTCTGGCCTACCTCTAAGGCCAGTCGTTTTGTCAATGAGCAAATCACTACTTGTTTCATCGTCAGAATATGCAACATCGGTCCCGATAGTGATGTTGTTTTCGTCTGCTATGTCCAATGATTTACTGTTGGCCACTAACGCTCGCTGAAGTTGGAAGGATGCCAAGAGCGTCCAACAAATGGCGATGAATGCAAATACGTAGGCAGCCTGTTCTTTATCGCTTGCAAAGCGTAGAGCCATGGAATGGAGGGCCATGACAATAGCCGCCATGAAAAATGCCACTTCAATACGTCCACCTTCGAACCATCCGCCCTTGAACCCCTTTGGTTCAAAATATGGCTCAACTACAGCCTTATTTTCTACACTGAAGTGGATGGTTGAGTCTTGATGGATTTCCATTCCAATAAGGTTTCGCCAAGGAAGGAGAAGTGCGCAAATCCCTACCACTAAGCACGATAGGGCCCATGTTGCTAGCAGTTTAGAGAATTCATCGGTATCAAAATTTGAACGACTCAATCCTCGGAACAGTACTGCATCGACTACCAACACGAGAACTACGGCATACCACCACTGCCAGATGAGCAAATTGCGTTTTGTTTGAATTCTCAGGTGTTGGTATTCTGAATAGATGTGATGAATTGCCTTGTGGCTTTCCTGACCTTTGATGATCTCTTCACCTTTTCCGGCATGACCGTGTGCCGCTAGAGACCAAGAAAGTGGGCAATAGGTGTAGCGCTCTAAGTCGCTAGCACTAACCGGCAAAAACTCCTCATTTTCCCCCGTCCAGTACCCTTCCTGAGTGACCGTGGCGTTCGGGTGGGTCGGTTCGTAGGCCACTGACTTTTCTTCAGTGTCCTCTCCCATGGGATGCCCTGCTGCGTTCTCTTTTTGATACCTTTTCCCTCCTTGATTTCATCAAAAGTCCGAAGTCTCGTGAACGCTTTTGGGACGAAGCGGTTTAATACAGGGGGTCTGTGGGCGGCTTACTGTGGTCTATTATGTCCGATGAAGGAAGTTTGCTAGTCTCCGCCGAAGCCTATGAGGAGAGCGCCGTTAACATCGGAACTCAACAGAAGAGTGCCGACATGGGTCGCTTTATCGACCGGGTCCGTGAAGACGGTCTTTACCTTCTTGATATTCACATCACTGACGCCCGTATCCGCTCTATTGCAGCCTTCCTCAACACCTTCGATGCGCCATCAATTATGATTGTCAGCGCCCGCCAATACGGACAACGCCCTGCTCGTAAATTTGCAGAAGCTGTTGGTGCCCACTCGGCTGTTGGCCGATTTATTCCAGGATCGTTGACCAACCCGGCACTACGTTCCTACTTGGAACCTGATGTCTTGTTCGTTACCGACCCTGCTGCAGACCAGCAAGCACTCCGTGAAGCAGTTGCTACAGGCCTCCCTATCGTCGGCATCGTTGATGCAAACAACCACCTTCGTAACGTTGATGTCGCTCTTCCTGCAAACAACAAGGGTCGTCGCTCACTCGCTTTGATTTACTGGCTCCTTGCCCGTGAAGTTCTCAAGGTTCGTGGAGAAACCACCGATGAGGCATGGGCAGAGTCCAACGACCTCGAAGACTGGGAATCCACCTTCTGAGTGTTATACTCCGTTGGCCAAGTAGACGCTAATTGCATCAGCCATTGCTTTTGTTGTGTTTTGCTCATGCATAATGTTTCGAACTTTCTTTGCATTTGGTAACCCTTTGGTGAAGGCTATTGCGTGACGCTTCATCCATCGAGCTTGGATGCCAACCGTTTCCTCACACAATTCGATGTAACGGTCCCAGCACCACCTTCGTGATGCAAAGGATTGTTGGACATCATCTAAATCATACCATTCCTCATTGGAAGCGATCCAAGGCAATTCCTCTTCCTTCATCCACCCTAGGCCAACTTTGATTTCTGCAAATACGGATGGGCGCCCTATTGCACCTCGCCCAACCATCAGTCCCGCTGCACCTGTTTGCTCCAAGCATGCTGCCGCAGAAGTGGCGTCTACAACATCCCCATTGGCGATGACGGGCACCTCTACAGCCTCCACTGCTTGCTTGATTGAAGTCCAGTCTGCAACACCGGTATATCTCTGGCGCAAGGTTCGGCCGTGGATACAGAGTCGTTGTGCCCCAACCTCTTCCAAGCGCTTGCAAATTTCAGTAGCGTTGTTTTGACCACTACCAGTTCCAAGTCGCATTTTAGCCGTCACTGGAGTATCAACGCGTTGAACGATATCATCAACCATCCCAACCAAACGTTCTGGTTCACCCATGAGGGCGGCTCCAGCACAAATGTTCGTGACTTTTGGCGCAGGACAACCAAAGTTGAGGTCGATAATGTCGGCGCTCGGTGCAAGCATTTCGGCTGCGGTAGCCATGTCTCCCGGGTCGCCCCCAAAGATTTGCGGAATGAACGGGACTTCAGTATCATGCGTTTCCATGCGACGCCATGATGTCGCTGCTTCTCGGGTTAACGCAGTTGAATTGGTAAATTCGGTGATGGTAACATCTGCACCACATTCCTTTGAGAGCAACCGAAACGGTAAATCTGACACACCCGACATTGGCGCTAAAAAAAGAGGACGAGCATCACCATCCCAAGGCCCTGGGGCGGGTTGGATGTGCTCGGTCATGGATTTGGGTCAATTGAAATTGTTTCAAGCATTTCCCTCATCTCGGGAGGTTTCAACGGCTTCATCAAGTAAGTTGGCGACTCGGACCATTCTCCGGAGAACACGGTCCATGCGCTCTTGAACACGCCGTTGAAGGGCTTGGGGTGAGGGGCCAGAGAGGCGATATCCCATCGGAAGGCGACCGCCGAGTAGGTTCAGGAGGAGCATTTGCTCTCGTGCCGCCATGGTTTCCAAATGCCTTCCAACATCATCCACATTGAGGCTTCCTTTGTTCAACGATTGCAGAAGAGTGTTTTGCTGTTCATTACTGAGCAAACGTTGAAATCCACCTTTTTTCAACATCCAATCTTCACCACGTCTCTGATATTGTGTGGTCATTGCAGTCCATAATGCAACACTTAGTCGGTCGGTTCGGGCAACTCTCTCAACCATGCCAGACGCTCTGAATCGGTCTAGAATCCGTCCAATACGGGCCTTTTGTCCTCCATGGGACTCAACTGCTTCATCAAGAGAAAGAGGGAGGTCTCGTTCCAATAGTGTCATCATCAAGCGAACCGATAACGAATCTGCGGTTATTTCTTGGCCGGGACGCTCACCAAGCATCCCAAAGTCATTCATCCAATGCGAAAGTACAGTTCCGTTAGAATCGTTGGGTATTGGCCGGTGGTCGGTTAAGCCAAGCATGAAGGGGGCATGTTCAGGTTCGGGTAGTTCCACTTCCATGGGTTCACCAGTTCGTTTCCAATATGGCTCCAATGCTGCCATTCTCTGCGTGAGGATAAGAGAGCAATTTTGCTGAAAGAACGCAACAGCATTGCTCAATGAACCACCCCGAAGGAAATAGCGTCGCCATCCCTTCCCTTCGTTGGTGTAGCCTACAATTCCGCTCTCTACAAGCCGTGTGAGGTGATGATTGAGCGAGGCTGGCATCAAAGCCAGTTCATCCGCAAGCATTTGAGCGTCCCAAGCGGTATTCGGTTGACCAAACAAATGGTCTCGTAGCAGTCGGTGAACCGGGCCAGCCCTGCCATTATCCGCCATAGCATCTCCTCGCTTTCGAACCAGGCAAAGAGTGTCCGTCATCCACTCAACAAGAGCGTCAGCCTCGCGGTCAGTTGAGGGGAGCGGGAGTTCAACCATTCGTACCGAGAACATTCTGACTACCGAAGAGAAGCCAGTGGCGAAAGCCTTTGAAGTCTATGCAGTAAATGCCGCTCAAGCGATAGATTTCAAAAGAACTTCAGAGGAGCGGTCACGCCGTCCTTCGTTCGTCCTTCCATTCATAATCCACGCTACCGTGCGGCTGCCAGCACATATCAAGGTCAATATGTGGCATGAGTTCAATCCGATCATCTCGTAAAATCCCCCGTCGTCGTAGCACCTTCACAGCGCTGTGTACGGTAGCCCGAGTTCTTCCGAGACGTCGGGCAAGTTCTGCTTGTGACCGTGGAACTCCCTCACGTTCAATATTTTCCAAAATCAAGCGCTGTACAAGTGACAGGCCAATCGGAAGACTCTGGGCCATTCGTTCTTCTCCAATCACTGTGCTACGGAGAATTTCAACTTGACTTGGTGCACCGGCAAAATAGCACGTTCGGCCGTTAACCGGAAGAATTGTGACCGACTTGCGAGTCTGAAGAACATCAAGATGATGTCGCAATGTTCCATTGGCGGTATTCATTGCAGTTTGTAATTCACGGTAGCACAATCCAGGATGTGCTTCTAAGGTTGAAAGGATCCTCCGCCGCAACGGGTGTTCATGATGGGTGGCTTTGGTTCGTATGCCCCCCATTGTCATAGCGCCAACAGCACCTGCTGCTGCTGCAACACCTCCAGCAAGCCCTGCAACACTGCTTGCCGCTCCAGCCAATCCAGCCGCTAACCATGGTCGCTGACGCACCCATTGGGAGAGAAGAGGCATACATTGGGGTTGGCCTTCTCCTCCCTTAAACCATCGTCGTTTTGAGCACTACTTTCACTGCTTGAATAAGCCGTTAATATACCCTTGAAAGCGTTAACTTATGGTAGAATTTTATGATGAAAAACAAGAGAAATGAAACGATTGAAACGCAGCTACAGTCAGCATTGGACCAAGGTGCAAACGTGTGGGTCATCGGAGATATTCACGGGTTTTATCAAAGTTTTATTTCGCTTCTTGAACAGTTGAATCTTGGTACAGATGACCGAGTGGTTTTGTTGGGCGACCTCATTGACAGAGGCCCGAATTCTTACGGGGTTGTTCACACTGCACGAACAAATGAACAGATCTTGTCTGTAAAGGGAAATCATGAGGCTATGATGGCTGAAAATTTCTCGTTGGAGCAACTTAAAAACCCAAACATAGACATGTTGGTTTGGATAAACAATGGGGGGAATACAACCATTCGTTCGTACTTGAACGCCTTCAACAATGCTTCGACGTCATCCGACCGTCAACTCATGGAAGAACAAATCCAGAGTGATATCAAATGGATTGAAACCCTTCCTCTTCACATTGTTTTGAAGAAATGGAGATTGATACATGCAGGTTACAGCCCAAACCTTCCTCTTGATGAACAAACAGAGGAAGAATATTTGTGGGTCAGGAAGGAATTTCATCAGGCTCCAGAACCTGTTGATCCTGAGCGAACTGTTGTCTTTGGCCATACTCCAACGGTCAGTCTTCCGGGGCATACGGAGCAATCATGGGGTAAGGTTTGGCAAAACGAGGTATGTCTTAGCGATACGCGCCCAGCCTCGATCGGCCTCGATACGTGTTTGTATCACGGAAAGCATGGGATGCCAGCAGTCTTAACCGCGTTCAACCTTCAAGACAAACGTGTTGTTCAACAAAATAGAGTTGAGCCTTGATTTCACTCTGGTCGAACCGAGCCCATCTTCACTTTCAGATGCGCTACCAGCGGCGAGAGGAGTCGACCGCAAGTCAAGCCGTGTTGGCTGAGTTCGTAATTGACTTTGACAGGAGGTCCTTCGGTAACCAGTCGCAAGACCAGCCCTTCTTCGGCTAGAAAACGCAACTTATCCGAAAGCGTTCTGCTTGAAATACCACTCAGCATGTTCTTCATTTCATTGAATCGTCGAGGGCCGGTAATGTACAATGTTGCAAGAATTTCAATGGTCCATCGGGACCCGAAGACGTGAAGAGCTTCTACTGCTGCTTCGACTTCCCAATCTGCGTTAAAGGGCCCTTGGTTAGAGTAATTAGCCAACGTTGAACGAATGATTTTGCCGTTGTTGAGTGTACCCTCGATATTATTTTGAAGTGATTCAAATGCATCGGCTGGAATTTTCATCGGAGGCGTTGGCATGGGGTTCAACTGCACACGAGTGCCACCACTACTTGATTTCTTTTCCACACTCAATGTCGCTCTGGGTCGGGAATGATGGTCTCAGGAATTCTTGAGGTTATTCTTTCAAGAAGTCCAGCACCCTCCCCAGTTCATGGCTCAGGATAAGGACACGCACCCTACGCGGCGCGTGTTGCTGGTTCGCGGAGGAATACTCTCACGTTATTCCGGGCTTGGAGGTGCCTTTCACGATCTAAGAACCTCGCTTGAAGGAGGCCATATTAGGGGTTGGGAAAGTGCAGGGACAGAAGAGTACAACCTTCCTGCAGGCGCCTCTGGACTGCGACGTATCATGAAACGCTGGTTTGGGCACCCAAGGCAGATATTGCGAACCGTTCGTAACGTGCACAGTACAGGTTCACTTGACTTGATTCATGTAGCAGACCAAGAGCAGGCTCACCTTATTCCAAAGCATTCACCTGTTCCTGTTGTTGTTTACATCCACGATTTCTTCCACCTTTTTCCAGAAACGATTACGCTCGATGGAGAGCGTATTGAAGTTGGTGAACAACGGCCACCATTGTACCGTCGCTCGGATTTGAAACGTTTGATGAAAGGAATCGGTCGAGCCAGCGCCATCATCTGTAATACGCAAGCAACGGAATCCTTGTGTCAGAAGCATTTTCCTAACAAACCCCTCTACCGCATCCCATATGGATTGGATGCTGCAGATTTTGCTCCAGTCTTGCCTTTGCCCTCTCCACCGAGTGGACTTTCATCGGCGACGTGCAACCTTTTGGTCGTTGGAAGCCACGACCCTAGAAAGCGTTTGAAATTCCTTATTAGAATGCTAAGCAAACTGCCTGAAGAACTTCTTCAATCTTTGATGGTTCATCACATCGGCGGGGATTCTTGCCCCTACGGAGGTGTGGCCGCAAGCGAATATGCATCTCAGCAGGGTGTCCCATGGACTCAAGTTGGGGGCGACATTAGCGATGACGTACTCAATCATTATCGGTGGCACACTGAAGCGCTTCTGTTTCCTTCGGGAGCTGAAGGGTTTGGTTACCCTCCTGTTGAATCAATGGCTGCAGGTCAACCCGTCCTTGCGTCGAACCGACCTGCGCACAACGAATTGATGCCGGATGGTCAATGCATTGATGCTGAAGACGAACATGCTTGGCGGGATGCAATTCAAACAATTCATGGCCGGTGGGTGGCTCGCAGTGGAGCAGACCGTGAGCCGGATCTAAACCTCATCAAACATGTTGAATTTCTATCACCAGAGCGTTTCCATCGTGATATGGGCGATGCTTGGACCGAGATTTCGTCATTGTGAACCATCCGTATGCTTCATGAGCATCGTTTGATTGCGCAGTAACATGCAACCTATTCAGCGTGTAGCCGTTGTCGGCGCAGGAAACATGGGCTCGGGAATTGCCCAGAAAAGTGCTCAAGAAGAATTTGATGTCCAAATGGTGGACCGAGAAGCACAATGGGTTGAACGTGGACAGTCCATTATCACGAATTTTCTCTCCGAAGCAGTTGAACGCAGAATTTTCTCTCCTCAGCAAGTGGAAGATATTCAAGGCCGCATAACCGGTGTGATTGGAGTTGAGGAAACTGCAACTGATACTGACTTGGTCATTGAGGCAGTTTTCGAAGATTTTGACGTGAAGACAGCAGTATTTGCTACGCTTGACAAGGTGTGTGGGCCTAACACCATCCTTGCATCAAACACATCATCACTCTCAGTCAATGCCCTTGCCGAAGCGACAGGCCGTCCTGACCGCTTTGTTGGCCTCCATTTCTTCTATCATCCAGCAAAAAACCGTTTGGTAGAAGTGATTCCTGCTCAATCTTCAAGCCAAGAAACCATCGATAAGGTTGTTCAGTACTGCAAAATGCTTGGTAAAGTTGTCATCGTTTGTGCTGACCGTCCAGGATTTGTTGTGAATCGCTTCTTCGTTCCTTGGCTGAATGAAGCGTGTTTGCTTTTGGAAGAAGGTGCAGGGTCGGCAGCTCAAATTGACGCTATCGCTTGCAAAGCCTTCCGAATTGGACTCGGCCCCTTCGGTTTGATGAACCTCACAGGACCTCCTATTGCGTTGCATTCAACCGACTATCTCGCAGAGCAACTCAACACACCCCGATATACCGGTGCACAAAACCTCAGAGATTTGATTGAAGCAAATGCTCAATGGGATGTTACCGGTGAAACAGCGTATTCCGAGGACCAATATACTGCAGTCTCAGAACGTCTTCTTGGTGTTGTTTTTGGCGTTGCAGCACAAATCGTTGACGAAGATATTTGCAGCATGGAAGACGTTGACCGCGGTGCAAAGGTTGGCCTCCGTTGGGCTCGGGGACCTTTTGAATTGATGAATAAAATTGGTGTTGAAGAAGCACATAGAATGGCTATGAAGTATGCAGAAGTGGCTGGAGAAGGCTGGAATGTTCCGACTTTCTTTACCCAACAAAGCGGAAACAGTTGGGACTTTTCTTATGTCGATACAACCATCACAAACGGTATCGCGACCATTACCATCAACCGGCCAGAAGCCATGAACGCCCTCAATGTGACGGTAGTAGAGCAACTGACAACGGCTGTTGAAGCAGCCAACTCAGATACTTCTGTCCATACCATCGTCCTTGATGGGGCTGGAAAGGCATTTGTCGCCGGAGCCGACGTCAAATTCTTTGTTGACAAAATCCGAGCAGATGCGTTTCCAGAAATTTACAATTTCACTGCGGACGGTCATACCATGCTTGACATGCTTGAAAACTCCTCAAAGACAACCGTGGCTCTGACAACCGGCCTGGCTCTTGGTGGTGGGCTTGAACTCGCTCTTGCTTGCGATTACCGAATTGGAACCCGTAGAACGCAATTCCGCTTCCCAGAGACTTCAATTGGAATCTATCCTGGACTTGGAGGTTCACAACGGCCCGCACGAATATGTGGTATTCCTGCAGCTCGATGGGCGGTATTGGCTGGAAATTTCATGAATGCACAAACCGCAAAGGATCTTGGCTTGATTACCCACCTTGTGGACGTTGCCAGCGTTGATTCTTGCGTAGCATCTCTTTCCTCGGAAGGAAAGCCAGCCAACAAATATCCTGGAAAGCCGTCAAATCCCGATTCCAAAGTGGCTCAATTTGCATCTTCATTCTACTCGGATGCTAACATGCCTGCTCTCATGAGTGGAACTTGTCCGGATGGGTTTGAAACGGAAGACAAAACGGTTTCACGTCAAATCAAGAGTTTGTCCTTTACGGCCCCTATTGGCTTGAAGATGGCGAGTGACCTCATCAACGCCACGGCGTCAACTTCTCTCGGAGACGGGTTACAGATGGAACTGGATGGTTTGAATAGGATTTTCTCAACCAAGGATGCTCTAGAAGGCTTGTCTGCACTTATTGAGAACCGCAGAGCAACCTACAACAACGAATGAGTCTAGACCCACTCGGACATCAAACTGTTGAGCGACTCAACAATTGATGCGATGTCAACGGATTCCCCGTTTTCCTGAGCGAGTTGCAATCGATTACGAACGGCTTCTATGGTTTCCTCAGATGGAGCAGAGCCGGTAATTTCCTGTATGACTTCACCGATGCTTTTCCCTCGCCCTTCTTCAATGGCTAAGAGCGCCTTCACGAATTCTTCTTCGTCTTTTGGCCTCCGAGCACTCATGCTTCTCCCTCCACTGCAATGTTGTTGTTCCTGTACCACGAATGCCAAGGAGTTGGTTCTTCACTGGTCCAATTTGAGAGGGGTCCTTCGGTGGAAATAAACGGTGCTTCCAGTTGTTTATTGAACGTTGAATTGCTCGTAAATTTAGGACCTGGTTCGCCCAAGACCATTGCAGTCTCCAGGATCATAGTACCCAGAGATAGACTGTTGGTATCGGTGATGCTCCAATACGCTGCAAAATCAGGGTGAGTATGAACCCATAACTTGAACGGACTTTTTGCCCCTAATGGTGGTTGGAGGGTCACTTGGCCGGCCGTTCCCCAATCGATGTAGATGCTGTCTTCAGCGTCGATGAGGACAGAGGTTTCCAAGCCCGCAAGAACAGACAGAATATACACACCATCCCAACGGCTGTGAGCAGCCAATGTTTCTTGGGCTGAAAGAAGTTGAGGGTTAGCAACCTTCCGTTCACTTGCTGCGAGACAGGCTTCGTCCCATGTGGCTTCATCCAAACCAGTGTTGGAAAATTCCGGGAGTTCGACCATCATGCTTTCACCTCCGGAAATGAAAGAGCACCATAGGTGATGCTACCCATGGTTTGGGTCGGAGAAGGCTTCCCTCGTAATTCTTGCATGGCCCATTGTGAACCAATGGCAGCGGCGACAGCAAAGCCAAACTCGAGGTTTCCGGAATCCAATGCTCCATCAACCTGGCAACTCTTTGGTTCGTGGTCTGGTGTCATTTTTTGGACCAACCTTTGCGAGCTTTGCGATGTAAGAGCGACCCAACCATCTCCAGAACAACGCAAATCAATCCAAGGGATATCAAGACCGTGAACCAAGCGACGAGGCTCTGGCCTGTCAACGCAAACTACGACCAAATCAAAACCGTTGAGTTGGTTCGCTTGCCTCAAATTTTCAGGAAGCCCTCTAACATTGACATGTTCTGAATTGAGTCGTTGAGCCAGCTGTGTGACTTTGTGATGGCCAACATCAGTCAACTTGTAGCGCTGATGGCCAAGATTGGTTGGTTCTACGGTGTCAGCATCCATAATGGTCACTGAGCAGGGCAGCGAGACTCTTGTGATGGCTGGAATCAGGTTTTCCAAAAGACTTGCACCGATGCCACCGGCTCCGACGACAAGCAGTTTTTTTACGGGGTGTTGGGTATTCATGAGAAATGAACCCCGTTACGCTTTATGAAGAAATCATCATCGAACTAACATTTGCTCCAACGCGGCGATTTGCTGTTGTTCCTGCCCATACTTGGACGCAACGATTGAAAAAGGGAAGCGCTCACGATAAGTTATGAGCGGAAAGACTGCTATGATAACAGGCCTCACAGGACAAGACGGGTCTTATTTGGCTGAATTGCTTCTTGACAAAGGATACACGGTTCATGGTTTGGTTCGTCGTGTATCTCAACCCACATCTGGACGAAGCCTCATCAATCACTTGATGGAGCACAAAAACTTTCATCTCTTGAACGGAGATCTAGCCGACCAGAATTCCATTGACAATGCGGTTGCTCAAACACAACCCGATGAATTCTACAACCTCGGGGCTATGTCATTTGTCCCAGAGTCATGGCGTTCTCCAATGATGACCGCTGACATCACTGGCCTTGGTGCTCTACGCTGTCTTGAAGCAATCCGAAAGCATGCACCAAATTGCCGCTTTTATCAAGCCGGTTCTTCTGAACAATACGGTAAAGTCCGTGATGTTCCCCAAACAGAATCGACTCCGTTCCATCCTCGTTCTCCGTATGGATGTGCCAAGGTCTTTGCTTTTGAGATCACTCGGAACTACCGTGAATCATACGATATGTTCGCTTGTACTGGAATCCTCTTCAATCACGAAAGTCCACGACGCGGACTGGAATTTGTGACACGAAAAGTGACCATGACAGCAGCCCGAATCGCTCAAGGCTTTGATGAATGCCTCTGGATAGGGAACGTTGATGCAAAGCGTGACTGGGGATTCGCTGGCGACTATGTTGAGATGCAATGGCGGATGCTTCAACAAGATAAGCCAGGCGATTATGTCGTTGCCACCGGACGAACACATAGCGTTCGCGATATGATTACTCTTGCCTTTTCACATGTTGGGATGAATTTGACATGGTCCGGAGAAGGTGTTGATACCATTGCTACTGACCAAGAAGGCAATGTTCGTGTTCGTACCAATCCCAAGTTCTTCCGCCCGGCTGAAGTTGATTTGTTGATTGGGGACCCTTCCCTTGCCGAAAAAGAACTTGGCTGGGTTCCGGGTACATCCTTTGAAGAATTGGTTCAGATGATGGTTGATTCAGATATGACCATCGTCAAAGAAGCAGTTGCTGGTGGATACGCACCACCTATTCCCCCAGAGTGAGTGAAGAACGGTCTGTTCGTTGTAAATAACTGGATTTGCAAATTTTAGTCGTTTACACCTTATGTCTTGACACGGCTTTGTTCACGAATGAGCAATTGATGTAGAATGCCCTAGATTGTTACTTTGCCGTTAAAAATATTATAACTCGTTTGAAACATCATATTTCATGGCGGAAGGTCTTGACTTACTGGATGACATCGGATTGATTCTCAGTATCTTTATTCTTCTCTTCATTTCCTACTTTCACCTTCGTGCTCTTGACGACAAACGAACATGGGATAGAAAAGTGGGGGCTGCTTTGGTAATTTGGCTTTTATTATACTTCATTCTTCGTCGTTTACAGGAACTCGTTCCTACAGTAGGAATCAATGATCCCGATGTGAGTGGTTTGATTGTTGAACTTTCAGCTTATTCATCATCAATGAATTTCTATTATATTCATCTCTTTTTGATGCTCTTAGTTCCGATTCCATTCCTAAGAAATGGGTGGCAGATAGGTGCTGTTGGTTTCTTGGTGGTTTTGTTTACCTTCATTGACCGTTCAGCGGTTGCTGCAGATGCAGATCCGTTTTACAACTCAATGCTGGCTGTTTGTATGATTTTAGCGGCTTGTTTAGTATGTTTCAGCGTCGGTTTGAGATTTCTCATCTTCCCTCCCTCCCTTGAAGACAAGAGCGAAGGAGCGCTGGCTCTGCGCCGTTCCGGATACTTCGCCTTGGGAACAATTGCTGTAGTCATGGACAATATGATCTTCCGGTCGATTGGATTTCTTGACGGGTCAGGTAATGCTTGGTGGACCTTTCCAACCGTCAACTATTCTGCAGCATCGTCTGGATACAATTACGCCATGGTGACCTTGGCTGAAATGACTTTTGTCTTGGGGGTGTTTTCGTTCATGATGCTATCGTTTGCAGTGGGCTGCATTTACCACCTCGTTCAATGCTTTAGGGGAAAACACCCACTCAGTCTTGCAACCGTTTTTTCAGGATACATACTCTTCATTTGGGCCTTGATCATTTTCCGCCATTGGGCGTATGTAAGTGGCTATGCAACCTGGGATATGTCAGAAAACCCGCAAGATGCAAATGCAGAAATTATTACTGCCCTCAGTGATGGGTTCAGTTTCCACCTGATCTACCCGACCATTGCTCTATTGCATGCTGTGAAGTTTGGCCTCATAACAATCGAGTCGGAGCGCGACCGAAAGATTCTCCGCGTTGTTTCTCTCGGTGTGATGGTGGCGATTACCGCAGTATTCACAACGTTGCTGGAAGTCATCATTCCGGTTCCAGATATCGTTCTCGCCGTTCTCTGTGGTCTTGTTCTTGCAACGGGATGGGAGCGTCATCTCATCGATGCATTGGAACCCGATGAGGAGATGAAAACCGTCTCGTGGGCTTGGCCGGGTAATGAGCGTAGCATGATTTGGGGTGTGAATCTTATGATTGGAATTCCCTTTGCCATCAAACTTCTCGCAGGGGTGGTTTGGTGATGCGTACCGAGAAAGAACTCACAGGTCTCAAAAAGGACGAATTAGTTGTCATTGCCAAAGAATATGACCTGCCCTCCTCGGGGACGAAAGAGGAGATTGCAAAACGTATTGTAATTCATCAAATGGAACGCTACGAACAAGAAACAGAACGCTTGGAAGATGTGTTGTATCATAACCCTGAGGAAGGTGAGGGGCTTTTGGTGACGTCACAAGCGATGAACGATGACAATACAAAACCGAATTCAATTGTTGTTGGAGGAAATGATCCGACTGCTAGTGAAACCAATCCAAGGGCAGCGAACGGTGAAGAATCCGTCTCAAATCATGTTGTGTTCAAAGAACTTCCCTCACGAACCTTCGTTGCAGGAGGCTATGAGTTCAAACCTTATCTTGCAACGCTTGCAGTTGTTTTCATCATGATGTTTGGCTATGGCTTCCAGGATTACTACGGAAGTAATTTCTCTTACCCGGGAGACGATAAAGCCACTGTTGACTGCATCCGAGTGTCATATTATGAAGATGGGAATGGTAACGATTCAGGGTATGACCCTACGAGTCAAGCAAATCTTGATTGTGCAGAACGACTGAACATCTCTCCAAATTGGTGGCAGGAAGATATGGACGCTTGGGTCCAAAGTCTCCTTAATTCAGCTACTTCGGACGGCAATCACTCCGGGTTCGTATGGACCCAGCCTGGAATTGATACAATGGCGTATCTTGGCGCAACGACCTTTAACACAAACATGAGTGTTTTTGGAGACCCTCTCGCAGGAGACGAGTTCACTGAGCAGCATCTTGCAATTTGGAACGGCTTTGGAGCAACATTCCCTGGCGGTGGGAACGATTCCATCGAAAGTTTGCTCCAAGGGGGAAACAGTCCCTTCTCAATTTACATGCCCGCAGGAATCGTAGACCACAGACCTACAGGTTATTTGTGGACTCAATCTGGAATTGACACCATGGCTTACCTGGGTGCTACCACGTTCAATACGAACATGAGTGTCTTTGGCGACCCTGTCGCAGGTGATGTATTTACTGAGCAACACCTTGCTGTTTGGAACGGATTTGGTGGGATGTTCCCAGGTGGAGGAAACGACAGTATTGCAGATTTGCTCCCAGGCGGGGCAAGTCCATTTGCCGTTTACATGCCAACAGGAATTGTTGAAGATGCCCCAACGGGGTATCTTTGGAGCCACCCTGGGGTTCCCACAATGAGCAATCTTGGTTCTTCCACATTCGGGGCCAACATGAGCGTTTACGGTGATCCAGTCCCAGGGGACGTCTTTACTGAAGCCCACCTAGCTGTTTGGAACGGCTTTACGCTCGCCCTTGGAGGAGGAAACGACAGCATTGCGAGTTTGCTCCCCGGCGGAAACAGCCCGTTTTCGATTTACATGCCCAGTGGAATTGTCATCACGCAAGTGGAATGGGACAATCAAACGCCATCGGTGAGCAATGTCACTCTCTCTGTAAACAATTCAACCACGCCTTCGGTGTATTCGCTCAACTATGTGTTTTATGACGGACAAAACGGTACTGATAATTCAACCGTTGAATGGTTTGTCAACGGGACCTATGTAGCCAATACAACCACGTACACGGCCAACCTCGCCAACGGTTCTACCATTATGTGCATCGTGACACCATACGACGATATGTACTGGGGTGTTCCCGTAGAATCTAACACTCTGTTGATTGCGGTTGAAAACCAATCGTGATGGCCTCCAACTTCCCGAAAATGAAGTGGAGTCTTTTTAGGAGTCCGAGATAAGTTCTCATTATGGCACAGTCTTGGAGGTTTGATGGCTTCCCCGGGCGCGTGCTTTGGGTTGATTTGACCAAAGGAACTTGCGAAGAGCGAATCATTCCATACGAATGGTGTCTTTCGTCGATGGGAGGCAAGGCTCTTGCCACCAAACTGCTTGTTGAATGGGATACAACGGACTACGATTCAGCGACAAAACAGATTCATCCCGTAACTGGAAAAATGGATGCTGCATCGCACCCGACGACCCCACTTTTGTTCATGACGGGCCCCTATCAAGCATCCAAGATTGGTTCCTCAGGACGCGCTGTCGTTGTCACTCGTTCTCCCTTAACCGAGTGTTATATCGACACATACATCGGAGGCAACATTGGTCATGACCTGCGAAAAGCGGGATGGGATGGTCTCTTTATCACGGGTGCAAGCGAACGCTGGGTCCGCCTTGAAATCAACGACGAGCAAGCCGAACTCCACGATGCAGAACCGTTGCTCGGATGTTCCACTTGGGAAGTTGAAAAACATCTTGATGAACTCGGCGAATGTCTTTCCATCGGTCCTGCTGGTGAAAACGGAATTCGGATTGCATCCCCTTTGACCGCTGGAAGACGAGCGGCAGGGCGCGGAGGTACCGGTGCTTCGTTTGGGTTCAAACGTCTCAAAGCGGTTACTGTCAAAGCAAGTTCTGAATCGTCGTCTATGGTCCGGTATTCAAACGATTTTTCTCTTGGCGACGCTGTCAAAAAGCAGCGTAGTGAAATGGGTTTGCGCAGGAAGTCAGGTGACCCATTCTACAGTTTTGGAACAAGTCGCGGTCCACTTTATGCTGCTCAGAACGGACGAATGCCAACCGCAAATTACGCATCAACAGACGCACAAATGCCCGACCTCTCTACGCTCAAAGCAGGAGGCGGCAAAGGTGGTCAAACAGCAGAGGCAGTTCGAAAGGGAGCAACTCCAGTTCCAATTCAAACCAAGCTATCAACTCATGAACTTTCAGGCGAACACTGGCATGAATCCTTGCCCAACGCCAAACAATCAGGTTGCTGTGCCCCATGTCCTATTGCTTGTGAGGCTGCTGACCGTCCGGTCATTGATGGGAAGAAATTCCGTGGCCGACCGGTTCACATGAATCGTGTTGACCGACCCGAATACGAAACCTTGGCGATGTTGGGGTCCAATCTCGGCATCGGCTCAAGTCTCGATGTGATGGATGGAAACGATGCGTGCAACCGGCTGGGTATGGATACCATTTCCTCTGGTGCTGCGCTCTCATTTGTATGCGAGGCAACAGAACGAGGATGGCTCCATGAATCCTGGGCTGACCATTTTCATGCACCGTTTGATTTTGGTTCCTTCAAAGAGGGAGATGTAGTTCCGTGGAAGTTTGGTATTCCTGAATTACCGCCCTTAGCACTACATCTCTTGGCCCATGCAACTCCGGGGGACGGAACGCTCTTCGGCACACTTACTGCGGGTGCAGTCGGCATGAGTGAGTGGATTGAGAACGAAACCGGACATCCAACCACTCGCCTAACTGCTCACTGTAAGGGCCTTGATTTACCGGCGTGGGACCCACGCGGAAAGCGTGGAAATGCCATGGCCTACATGACATCCAACGTCGGGGCCAATCACATGCGTGCGAATTACAAGGACCCAACAGGTCTTCCGAATCGCTCTGCGGTAGATCTCATGGGTGAACTTGTCATCAGCCAGCATAGCATTGTGATTCGTGATTCCATGATTTTATGTGCGTTTGCAAAAGGTGCTACACCCGACCACATCATGCTTGATGCATGGAATGCAATTACTGGTGAGGGTTGTGAATGGAGCGACCTCATGGAACGGGCTCAAGTTCAGTGGGACACTGCTCGTCAATGGAATGTGGACCATTGGCTGCGGCAAGGTAAAGATGCAAAACAAGAAGACCTGCTTTCATGGCGTCTAAGAAATGAACCCGTAACGAGTGGGGTAGCATCGGGAATGGTATCATTTGTTGATGAATCTGATGAAGAAGCATGCATGGCTGAATATTACAAGTACCGAAAATGGAGTCCCGGAGGGTTACCAATTGGAGCCTGAAGAAGACATTGAATCCTCATCAAAAATCAAGCGGAATGCATTGATTGTTTTCGCTTTACTTTCTCCTCTTCTCTTGGTACAGGCATGGATTTTCGGAGCAGCTCCCGATGTACCCTTTGCAACCATGCCTTCCTGTGAGTCCAACAGTCAAAATTGCGCTCACCTCGGTGGCGGAGACACCTTTCGGATGGATATGGACCTTGACACAACAAACAATGTTGAACTGAACACATCCCTCGCCGCTCTTACAGATTGGGTTGTGGAAAACGATCTCCGAATACTTGTCGAAGAGTCTGTGGATGGCGAGGAGTACTATATTCACGCAGTGGCCATCACTCCATTTTGGAGATTTCCCGACGACGTTGTTGTTCAATTGCGTCAACTGAGTACTGGAGGGACAGAATTTGAACTCCACTCCCAATCGCGCCTTGGGCAGGGCGACCTCGGAGTCAATCCTGACCGCTTGCTAGAATTGCATGCGATTCTCGCAGATGCCTAACCTGATTCAGATTTGTACTGAATCCAATCCTTCCGTTTCCATGTCCCATCCGTAGGGCCAGCCATGTTCATCCACGAACACAATGTTGACGCCATGTCCTGATTTATGAAATCCAATGAGTTGAATCTCATGGATGCTATGTCCACTCGGGGCCTTTCCAAGAACAGGTAGACGATGGCGTGCAAAGAATGACCGTTTCCTCGGCGTGTTATCTTTGCCTACTGCTTTCATTGAGCGGCGAGTTCCCTCAACATCATCAAACCATGGCAGGGGACCTTCAGGAGAAAATCTCAACCCCAATATCATGTCTATTCCACTGGTTTCTTGGGCAGCATCAGCATCGGGGCCACTGGGTATCGCAGGTGCGTTTGGATGTGTATGGAGCCAATGTGTGAATCGGCCCGCTCTTGAGCCCCGCTGGCTCGAGAACATGTCGTCCGTCCAATCCTCTGGAAGATGATGAACGGAGTACGAATCCCCACGATTTACGATGTGTGCTTCACTGATGACGTAGCCCTGACCTTGGAACAAATTACCATGAACCTCATCACCTGAAAAATACTCGTCAACTTGAGGTTTATGGGGCTGATTCGGGTCAATGTCAATTCCAACGAGAATTTCGTCTGGAAGCGCCTGTAAGGCCCACCAAACGAGCGACTGAAATACATGTCCTGGTACATGCACTTGCGCCATGTAACCGCTACGCTGCTCGTAGGAGTCGCGGTTGTAAGACATCATCAATGCCCCTAACCATTCCTCCACCATGAACCTCCCAAGAAGAAGTTCATCATCAAGGGTCCGACGAGGACAATCTTTGAAGAAGGGTAATGTCAAGGGTATACCATGGCGAAGAAGAAGGGTGGATTCGGGCGATTTCTCGGGGCCATCACCGGCAGCCCTTACGAAAAGTTGTTGAAACAGGTCGATAAACTGACTGAACAGTACGGCGAAGAGGAAGAAGAACTCGCTTCACAGCTTGAAGCGCTGGTTGACCAAGCGGGCGACCTTTACGAAGCCGAAGATATTGATGAAGAAGAGCATGACCTCCTTATCGAAGCCATCGAAGAAGCGGACCCAGAGAGTCGCGTATTCGGGAAACTAGGGACTGAAGAAGATGCATTCTATGCAGGCGACATACCAAATGCTCCTGAACTTAATATGGGCAAGCGGATTGATTTGGACGACCTCATGAAATCCAAAGGTGACGAATTCACCGGAAGCTTTGGAAAAGAAGAATTTGACGAATTCCGTGAGAAAATGACCGATGATTTCTACCAAGAGTCTGACAACGCTATACGTCAAGGTGACCATCAAGCAGAGATCCGAACCTCAAATCGAGTGTTTGGAGGTGCGGAATCAGATGTAGACGATGCCAAGCGCCGTATTGCCGAAGAAACGGGAATGGCAAACCCCGCTGAAGTTGAGGAAGTTCTTGAAGAAGAATACGAAGACGAAGGCGATGACAATTATTCCATTGACGAAAACGGTGTTGAATGGTTTGAGGATGAAGATGGCTACTGGTGGTATCGTGAAGAAGGCCAGACCGACTGGCAACCCTACGACGAAGAGTGAACGGGCCAGAAGCCCAGTTCTGTCACATTGAATTTGATGGTTCCATAATTCGCACCGAGTTCAACCATTGCTTGATTTCTAGAGTGTTCGCTTGACATTGCAACGATGATATTCGGTCTCATCACCGTAGATTCAAGAAGTTCTTCGAGAACCTCATAACCGCTGAATGGGGGCATGAAATGGTCAAGAAGCAGCACGTCGGGGTTGAAGGATTCAATGTGTTCAAGAGCATCACTGGAATCCCAACGTTGTTGAAATGTCACATCGCTCAAATCAATGCCTGCTGAAACAAACATCGCTTCCATGTCATAGATGTCTTCAAACGCGAGAACTCGCATAAGGTTCCCTCATTCTGGAATTGGCTGTTGCTCCCACCACGGTGGAGCAAAGAACCACCGTTCATCGTCCACCGGCCGGTCAATCAATGGCAGACTGAGGGTTGAAGAAGAATCAAAGTTTACATTTAGCCCAACAGTTGCACACGGGCTAGGAAGGTAGTCTTCTCCGCTCTCGGTAAGGACGATTTCAAGTTGTGAGCCCGCAGTTAACGTGACATCCATCGGATTGAATTCCATGAGCATCGTGTAGGTTTGAAACGGTAGAGCAGTTTTCGCTTCGTAGCCTCCGTCTCGGTAGCGTACATCCATGGTTGCATGGCCAAGGCGAAGCCCGTCTCCGTACATGGTTGCAAAGATTTGACCACCTTGACACGCTAGTGTATCAACAGAGAGGTGGAGTGTAGGCATTCCAGAGATGTGAATCGCTTCTTCAAGAGGCTCGAGTTGGAACGAACGCTGGTTGTTTGCATTGACAGTGCCCCCTGATCCTTCTGCGGTGTCCAGTGTTACGGGCCACCACGTCATGTCTTCTGGCGGCCAAGTTTCCTCAACGTGCCATTTTCCATTATTTGTTTGGATTTGCACCATCGGTTCAGGTTCCTCTCCGATATCCTTGAGGTAGTAGTTGAACCAAGCAAAGAGTTCGACAGCCCAATCCATTCTGCTCATGTTGGGATATGCTTCTCGCCCGTATCCTGACGATAATTCGCTGTGTCGGTCTGGCTGGTCGGGGTAATTATGTGCCCACTGGCCCGAAATTGCTCGGGCATTGATTCCTGCATCCCGAAGCAGCTGATATGTGGGGAAGGCGTGGTACGGGTCAACGTTCCAATCCTGAAGCCCCCACACCAAATACACACTTCCTCGGTAGTTCTCAAGAACATCTGGAAGGTGACGTCGTTCGTCCCAGTAATCGTTCCATTCAGCACCCCCAAATTCTGCTCCGGCCCATGTGGAGAACGGGTTTAGTGGACCGATGAGGTCGTCGCTGCACATTCGCATATCATCGGTTGTACCGTCAGTTGTTGCACCTTCGTAGAGAGCGTCGTAGAGCATGGCTCTGGATTCTGAGGAGCCGTTACGATAGAACATTTCTTGCACCCCGATTGAACCGGAAATAGGTACGATTGTCTTCAGATGTTCCGACGGTTGTTGTGCAGCCTCCCAGTTCGTTGTTCCAGCATATGATTTACCCATCAGGCCAACATTCCCATTGGACCATTCCTGTTCACCAAGCCAGTCGACAACGGCCTGTATTCCGGTTTGTTCACCCAAGCCTTTCACATCTTGGCAGTGAGTTGATTGCCCTGTTCCAAACGTTGAGGCCTGAGCCAGGGCGTATCCGTGAGGCACGAAGGTATCGTAAACCCATTTTCCAACACCGCCGTCTGGCACGGTGTTAGGTGAGGAGTCATCGCCTGCTACGCCTTCTCCACCAAAGTCATAGTACGGATGAATGGTCATGATGACGGGAATTTTCTCACCTTCTGGGACGTCAGGAAGCCATAGAGCGACATGCATCAAAGCGTCCCCTGGAAATCCAACGTCTTGTTCACTTGCAGGGAGGTCAACCTCGACGAAATGTTCCTCATAAGGTAGGATCTCATAGGTTCCATTCACCGGGAGTTGGGCGCGCAGTGTGTCCATTGGTAGGTCCATTGTGTGACGAAGTTCAAGAGGAGTCTCCCACCATTCACCAGAAAACGCCCCGCTTTCTTTGGCCGATTGAGTAAGGTTTGTACCAAGGGTCATGGCGAGCATAAGAAAAACGATGGAGATGGCTATTGTTGCTCCTGCTGAGAGGTTCAACTGTCGCCTTCCTTTCCCCTCAACCGGCTCAAATGGAGCATCCTCAGGTGCCGTAGTTTCAACGAGGTCAGCATCGAGCGCCAAACTCGTACTGATGACCTCCATTACGGCGCTCATGTTAAGACGAATGAGTTCAGTCTCAAGAGGCTGACGCTTCGGAGTTTTCACACTGCAGGGTCAGCATCAACACTTGGAAGCGCCCGTAGGAGTGCCATGGTATGAAGGAGAATCCCCATGGCGATAACGGCGTGAATCAACGAAACCCAATGCATCTTAGCAAACATCTCTCCCATTCCGTATTGGAGAACCCACACGAAGAGCAAGCCAAATGACATGCCCTTGACCTTTGAACTATCAGTCTTCGACATAATGACGAGCACCACCAAAGCGAGGCAGGCTAACAAGCCGATTTGAGCGGTCCATGCATGGCTGGGTGCAGTATTGTATTCGTACATTGATGACAAACCGGTTGATGCTTGACTAAGAGTTGTTATAATGACGAGGATGACCATCCATCTAGCGTATTTGAGCATGTTTTGATTGGTTACGGATTCTTCCATGCTGTGAAATACAACTCCTACTTTTTCTGTGTAGCGGTCTTTTCCCCCGCCACCCGCACGATTCATGGGGGAGATGCTCCTGCGACAACCATGACTCGCCCGATGGTGATACGGTCTCTCCTTATGGTGAGCTTGTTTCTAACCGTCTTGCTCCCTTCAACCATAGGCGCGCAACAAACTCAACCGCTGTGGCGCAGTAACGGCCTTGACCCAACACAATGGGAAGACCGCCCTGATACAGAAGACTCACCGATGATGGATTCGTACAAAGGAAACGCCATCATCAAAGTTCAAGTGACCTATCAGGAAGGACATCTTTCGGGGCAAACTGAAGGAACCATTATCATTGAACTGTTTGAAGAGTGGGCTCCTGTTACAACGGAAAATATGATTTCTCACGTGGAGTCGGGATTGTACGATGGTATCTTTTTCCACCGAGTCATCAATGATTTCGTAACTCAATCGGGCGACCCTACATGCAAAGCCCTCGGCGCTTATCCTGGTACAACCCCATCTTGTGGGAGCGGAGGTACTGGCGAGACCATTCCCCTTGAACTCAACGACAACCTTTCTCACGTAGATGGTGCCCTTGGAATGGCTCGTGGCCAAGAACCAGATTCAGCAGACGCACAGTGGTACATCGCTGAAACAGAGGCCCACAATTTAGACCCGGAAAATCGAGATGACGAAGGCTATGCTACCTTCGGGATTGTCAGGGACGGAATGACACACATCCGAGCAATTGCTGAGACTCCAACGTCAGATGAACCCACAGGAACCGATGTTGACAATCCGTTTGCCTCTGCTGGAAGACCCATTTATCAAGCAAAAATTAACTCGATGCAAATGATTGGAGTTGCAGACCCGGACGGCACAATTCAGAACCCTCCTGCGGATGAAGTTGAGAGCAATTCCATTGTTGAAACAGCCGTCAAGATTCTCACCATCCCGCTTGTGTTACTGCTATTGGCATCTATTCCTCTTTTCGTCTACCGTGGGCGCACTGAAAAGCCATTGAATATGTATAATGATGCAATAATTCTTGATGCTGAACTTGTTGATGACGGGCCGTGATCTTATGGATTTCTCAAATCGGTTCGCTGTAGGTCTGGTACTCTGCCTGCTCCTGTCGGGGTGTATCTCTTCTGAACCAGTTTTAGAGCAACGTGAGAATGCGATGGATGAACCACCTACTGCAGAAGCACAAGGTGTCCCTGAGTGGACGGCAAGTTCTCATAACGGTACTCAATTTAACCGAACGATGATGTCACAAGGAGCGTACATCGCTTATTTCTCAGCACCATGGTGTTCACACTGTGAAGCGACTCTTGATACCTACGACCAAGTGATTCCGAACGGTCAAATGATGGTTTTTTCCCAAGATGATGATCCGGAATTTTCCAACATGAGTGCGTGGCATGAAACTACAGAATCCAACCTCAATCGGTCCATTGAACGACCGTTCATGCTCATGCCAGAGTTTGCGACTGAAATGGGTGTTATGTCAATCCCCCATGTAGCTTTTGTCAACGAACAAGGGTACATCTTTCAGACAGAGATTGGAAAGCGAACGAATCAAACCATGATCGGAGAGATATGGAATGCAACATTGAACTCAAGCTATAACACAACAACTGGATGGTCATGATTCGTAGGGTCGACATTCAACATCAAATACCACATGACGTACATGAGGGGCATACCATTTAACGCGTTCAAGATGGTCGCCTCGAATTGAAAACCCAAGCCCCATCGTATCACTTAGCGACTGAAATTGATGAATCGTATTGGCTTTCCAATCGCCAATTTCTTCTTCCTTTACGTTCATATGGACATGTAACCATCCTCCCTTTGTTTTGAGGGCTTGGAGGCACATTCCCCAAACGGCTTCTGATGATGGAAGTAAGCCAAGATGACATCGGTCAGCGATTCCTTTGAGTTGTGGGAGTGAGTTCTGATTGTCTCCAGGATAAACGGTAATCTTGTCAGCAATGCCGTTTGCTTCCGCTCCGCGAAGCAAACCGTCAATGGATGGTGGATTCATTTCACACGCATGGACATGTTCAGCGCCAGCATTGATGAGCATAGGAAATGAGTAGTACCCAACCCCTGCATAAGCGTCAACGATGGTTTCGCCAGTCATATCCATTGACCCAATCCGTCGGCGTTCTGTGACGTTGCCGGAAGAAAACATGACCTTGCACGCATCAAATTCATAGTGAATTCCATGGTCGATAAAGTTCACATGTGAGCTGCCGTGAAGAAGAACCGCTTGTGATGAACGAACTCTATCCTTGGCAATAGGTGATTGAATGCCAACACTTGTTGCATTCAGTGCGGAAGCAATTGCACCCCAGAGGTTGTGTTGTTCTTCTTTGGAGGTTTCCGTCAAAATGTTCTGACCGAAACTACCCGAAGGAAAGAGAACGAGTTCTCCAAGGCGCTCCCATTTGTAGGGGAGTGTATCCAAGAATGCTCCCTGGTCGGCCAAGGCTTCGTTCGGAGCCAATTGCTTCAACCAATGTTCCACCACCTCTTGAATCCGTTCGTGCGGGTCAACCTTTTCCATCACATAGGGGGTGCGTTTTATCAGCCGCAGAGGTTGATTTGTTATGGCTGAAATTTCGTTCTTCAAGAGTTCCGAGAAATCCACTGAACGAAGAGGGAAAGCAATGAAATCGTCTCCATGTTCAACCGGAGAGATGTGAGAATGCAAAACTTCATTGGATTTGAGCAGGGCGTGAATTCTCTCTCCCATACTACGATGAACAGCGAGGAACGGGTGACCGATTTCCTCATGGTTCATGGTAGGGGCATGAGGGGAACTCCTTTCAAGTTCCCGTTCATAGCGCATACGATGTCGGAACTACTCTTCGGGAAGAATCGCGCAAACCCGCTCATTCCAACTCTTCTGGTCGGATTCCTTTTTCTTCAGATTTGGGCCCCTCTTGCAAGTGCCGCTGGAATGCAATCTTGCAGTTCTCTCGGTGGTGAGTGTGATGAATACGACCACGCCGAGGACATGACTCCTAATCGTCAGGATTGGGTCGAAGGAATGTATGTTTTTGATTTGGTTTCAACCCAAACCATCGAACTTGAACTCACCTGGGCTGTTCGTGAATTCGAACGAGATTCGCTTGGGCTTGGCTCTGGGACAATTGTGGGAAATACCCTTGAAAACACCGATGGACTTGATTCTAATGACGGAGCACCTGCTGATTTAATTCGTGAAATGTTTAACACGGAAACTGGCGGAAGTGGAACTCCGACAGTGGGTCAAAAACTGAAAAACGAAGTCAATGATGCCATTGAAGAAGCTCTTACAAGTGGGTTTGGAACCGTGACGAGCCTGAGTACGAATTATGTGAATCAATATACCAACGCAGGCACCGTTATACAATGCTCAACAGATGAAACAACCGACTCTGCCGCGGAAGGCGCCAGTCAAGACAACGTGTTTGAACCCCCCTTGTGTTTTACAGCCATGGCTTCGGTAGAATTGGTATCCTCAAATTTCAATCTCGCAGGCAATGAAAATTTAGACCTTGAGCGCACCTACAAGGGACTTTTGACCATGGGTGCAGACATTAACACCGGGTTTGAGTTGACAACACAACCTGGTCACAAAGCAGATTTCATCATCAACCCCCCTGCATACTCTACGGTCTTGTCAGTTGACGATAACGGGTCAAAGGTTGCTCGTAATGGACCTCCGAGTTATTGGGCTGCTGAGTGGTCTATGAACCACCTCAACGCTCAAGAAGCGGACACTGATTTACTCCAAACTGTTGACCTGAAAATGGGACATCGCAACTCATCAGAAACCCCTACGGTTTGGGTCGCTGAAGGAACAAAAGCCCTTGACCTGAACTTGGTTTTGGATTTACGGGATGAAAATGCGGCCACGATTGATTTTGTAGCAGGCCTGTACTATTTGGATGAAGCAACATTGTCGGATTGGGGAGTCAATATGTTTGAAGTTTCCTCGGATGCAAGCATTCCACTGATTACTTCCGATGGAATTCGTCTTGCCTACCATAACGGCATCGTTGACCTCACACAGTTTACCGATCAGTTCCCGATTGGAGATATTGTGGAGGGAATTGGTTCTACCGTAGCAGGCGTGGGAACCATTACAATGAGCGACCTTGAATGGGTTTCTGAATCGGATGGAACCGGGAATTTTGAACAGCCAGGGGGGCTTAATTACACACACTCAGCAGGTTGCTCAGAACCTGTAGTGTCGGGTCAAGAGTTGAACTATTGCCTCGAAGGTTCCGTCGCAATGGATGCAACATATCCGGTTTACCTTCAGACAACAAGCGCTCCGATTCAAAACATGAGCCTCATAAGCATTCTCAAGGAATACAACACCAATGAAATGATAGACGACTTCCTTGGAGGAGTACAGCAAAACGATTTGGAGCGTTTGATGAACTCAGGAATCACGCTTGAAACCGTTCTTGACTCAAGTTATCTCGACGATATCGTACCAGATGGGCTTCCACCATCCGAATTAACCGTTGAAATCCTTGTCCCCTCTTGGATCACTACCCTGGATGGAAGTTCCAAAATCATCTTAACAAAAACGATTGAAGGAACACAGAGCACAGATATTTCGTTTACAGGAACAGGTCCCTCTTACTCATGGGAAAGTGAAATCAAGAACGAAGAAGGTGATGTTATCTGTTATGCAAACCAAACCACATGCATAAACAGTAAAATTGACCTGGATTGGGAAAAATTCAGTTTGAATGAATGGAGTCAGTCCGTTAGTTTCACCTTTGCGTTGGATGCAGAACTCAGTATTTACCGAATTGGAATCCCTATTGATGACCTCCCTCAAGATGAAAAGACCAAAGTTACCATGGAAGCAATTCCTTCAGACCTGATTCGCCTCATCATTGACCTCTCCAGCAGGATGGATCAGCCGCTAAATACAACAGTTCCACTTGGTGACGAAACTATCACGCTGACGGCTACACGGCAAGGAATGAAAGACTTCACCGAACTTTTCGGAGAAACCATAACCGATACGATTCATGAAATTGGAACTGAAATTGAATCAAATGAGAGCATAGAGAGAATGGACTTAAGCGGTTTTGAATTGAAAACCAAAATCTCAGGAATCGAGGCCCCTGATGAAACTATATCTGACGAAGAACCCATTACGCTGAAAGTTACCATACCAAGGGTAACATTCACAATCGGGCTGGACGTCAATACGGATGAAATAGGAACCGACGATAGTAATCCTCTCTTAGGAGTCGGCATTGACGTTGTCGCAGATGCTTTGACGACTTCGTTGATTCAACCGATGGGATGGGCAACCAATGCACTTACCTCAGGAATTACGAACTCGATGTTCAGTATGAAGGGAGTCAGTTACCCCAATGAATTCAGCATCCCTGCAGTTGACACAACAGTTGAGGAGGATTATGAGATTGAAATGTCGGGGCCGATTTCTTTTACACTTCCTTGGGGGGTTGAAATTCAAGATTGGAACTCAACATCAGGTAATCTCAAAGTGACTGAAGATGGGGGTCGCCAAACCGTAACTTATGTGATCCCACCAGGTACATTCAGTGATGATATTTCATACACAATACATGTCAGTTGGATGTATTTCTTAGTTCAATTCTGGATTTATCCAACCATCGTAATTCTCCTGCTGGTGTTGTTTATACGGCGCCGTCGCAGAAAGAAGAAGGCGAAAAAGAATCGGTTGAAGCAGCGAGAAAGCAACATCAACAAGGCTCAACTTGGAGACAGTGAATTTTCTGACCTCGTAGGTTTTTCCAGCCCAGGGCTTCGGCGTGGCGAGTCCATAGAGGACATGGCCTCAATAGATGACTACTGATGTTCAGTGCAGCGAATCATAGATTCGTTGAGCCAATGATGGGCCAATGCCGGGAACGGTAAGCAATTCGTTAACGGCGGCGTGTTCGATACCTTTTCTCCCTCCGAAATGGCGAAGAAGAGTTTGCAACTTTTTAGCACCCAATCCTTCAACGCCTTCAAGCGGGTCTGCCAATCGGTTTCTACTTCGGCGTTTGCGATGAAACGTATTGACAAAACGATGGGCTTCGTCTCTTGCATGAACCATTACCCGTCCTTGTCGGTCAAGAACCAATGGCTCATGACCGTCCCGGTAAACGGTTTCTTCACGTTTGGCCAAGGCCGCTAAGGGAAAGCGTCCAGCCCAACCGTGTTCTTCAAGTGCCTTCTTGATCGTACTGAGGTGAGTTTCTCCCCCGTCGATAAGAAGAAGGTCGGGCCATTCTTCTTGTCGCTTTGCCCACCTTACGACCACTTCTTTCATCATTCGTAAATCGTCGATAGCGTCGCCTTTAACCACGTATTTGCGGTATTCATCTTTGGCAGGCCGTCCATTTCTCATCACGACACTTGCACCAACTCGTTCACTTCCAAGAAGTTGTGCCATGTCAAAACAAACGACGTGATTTAATTGGTCCAATCCTAGAACTGCTGCCCCATCATCTGCAGCTCGTTGCTCTAGGGACCCACTTGTTTTTGTTGCCATCCGCTGAAGTTGAATTTCAGCATTCTGGCGGGCGAGAGTGGCTAAATTTTCAAGGTCACCTCGTTGAGGCGTACGAACTTCTACTGAACTTCCTCTTCGTTGATTTAACCACGATTGAAGTCCATCAAATATTGGCACGGGACTCAAGAGAAGTCTTGGTGGCCTTCGGTGAGTATAATGTTCTGAGATAAACATGGAAATTGTTTCACCGATGTCGCCTCCATAGACTACAGGCCAGGCTTCTTGACCTTGGACCATGCCTTCGTCTGCATGCAAAACGACCACAGCAGCCAACTCTCCTTGGGTAGCAAGGCCGATAGCATCGCAATCACGGTAGACTTTGCTTGAAACGACATGTTGGCTGGTTGTGGCCCGAACTGCACGAATGGTATCCCTGAACCTCGCAGCTTCTTCAAAGGCCTCACGAGCAGAAGCATCCTCCATAGAAGCGACCAGTTCGTCGGTTAGAGCGGCAGCGTTTCCGTTTAGAATTTGGCGAACGTTCTTGACATTCTCGTTGTAACCTTCAGGTGAGACACAAGGCCCCGCACATAATCCAATGTGCATGGAAAGGCATCCTTGGGGGAGCAGTTCTTTACAATCACGAATTCCAAACTGCCTCCGTAATAACTGCATAACCTGTTTTGCAGCCCCAGCATTAGGGAATGGCCCCCACTGCTCAGAATTCTTGGGGGGGTATCTTGTGTACATGATGCGAGGGAACTCATGATTGGTCAAGACGAGGTAGGGGAAGGATTTGCCATCCTTGAGCATTGAGTTGTAACGCGGCATGTGCTCTCGAATCAACTGGCGTTCTAGGATCAGGGCTGCTTGGGGAGTTTGAGTCACGATACACTCGATATCATCGGCTTTTGCGACGAGTTCCGGAATCATTTGTCGGTCCGGATTTGAGGCGAAATACGACCGGATTCGCTCGTTAAGGCGCGTTGCTTTTCCGACATAGAGAACCCTTCCCTCTGCGGTTTTGAACAAATAAACACCCGCCTCTTTGGGGAGGTCAGCCGAACTGAGGTCGACGGGCATAGAGGCACCTTAGGGACGGTGGCTCAAAAGGGCAACCCCGCAAAGAGAAGGGTTCACGCAACCAATGGGATGATTGATGAAGGAGAAGCAGGAAGTGCATTATGGAAGAGATATGCTTAGTCGTTCGCAGGAGAAGTTGCTTCGATACCTCGGTACCTTTCCCGAGGCCTTGGATCAAGCCTGGGATGTTCCTCGTGACCTTTCACTTCCGGGCCTTGCCGAAGCGATGGGTGTTGTTCGCTCTGGGTTGAACCGGCCTCTTAGTTCGTTGGAATCTGAGCAATTGATTACCGTTCGTGTTGCTCACGTCATCGGGGGCGGGTCTCGTCGACGCCAAGTCTATCACGCCTCGGAAAAAGGCCGTTTATGGCTACTTGAGCATCCTGAAAGCGCTGATGTTGAGCAGGGAGAAGATGAAACCAATCAGAACCACCTGCCAACTGAACTCATCGGTCGCAATGAAACCCTTCTCGATCTAGAATCTCTTTTTGGGCAACCTCAGCCTGTTTTTCTCGGAGGTTTATCCGGAATCGGAAAGACGACCGTTGCGCAATCTCTGACGGCCCGTGCCTCAGTTGAGGGCACGCTAACCCACTCAGCAGTCATCAATGAGTTCTCTGACATGAGGGATATCGTTCAACAGTGGTTTCCGACTGTTAATCCGCTTCCACACGATACGGAGGCGTTAGCGTCACTTCTTGAGGCCACAGATAAGAAGCAAATGTTTGTAATTGATGATGTTCACTTAATTTCATCAAGACACGCTCCGAAGATTAAAGACATGATTGAAACGTTTCAATGCGACAACTCAACGACACTTCTTCTTGTTGGCCGAACCCCGCTCCCGTTTGAGATTGAGTGTCAATACCGGCAACTGCCCGCCCTTGACCCTGAAGATGCAACCCATTTGTTAGGAGAGCATTTGGACTTGGAGCGCCGCCTTTCAATAGCAAAAGCCCTTGGCGGCCATCCAATGGCTTTGCAATTATATTCGGAAGGAACGCCTCTTCCCGAGGCGGGGGAAGACATTCAAAATTTTGTAGAACAAACGATTCTGCAAAACCTTGGGGGTGAAGAGTTGGTCGCCTTGGACCACTTTGTTCTCTTTCCTCGACCGCTTTCTGCAAAAGATGTGCCTCATCAAGATGAAATTGCGGATTTGGACGTCCATGCCCTCTTGCGGTGGGAACATGATGACACGAAACTTGAGATTCAACATCTGGTCCGAAATGTTCGTCGTACAATGTTCTCCCCAGATCGTCTCAAAGAACTCCATCAACAATCCTTGAACCATTGGCTTTTGTGTGAAGACACTCCGGATTCACAAATACTTCGCCTGTACCATCAACTCGCCCTTGATGACCCCGACTTTCAATCGCACATTGAAGGTCAAGTCGAACGTCTTCTTCCCTCCCAAGGAGCAGCCATCGCCGTTATTCTAAACCGAGCGGTTGAACAAAAACCAGAGGATGAGATGCTTCATTACTGGGCGGGTAAAGTTGCACTACACCGTCAGGAAATGGACCAAGCCCAGCTCCATCTGGATTCCCTATCGGACGGTAGCCTCCGAAGTGAATTGGAGTATCAAAAAGCCCTTCTCGAGGGCAATGAGGCTGAATCTAAACTTTTGTTGAACGCAGTTCTTGCTCAAGCCAACGATGTGGAGGCTGCGCGCACCCTACTCTCTGCGGCGGTACAACAACTCGAAGACCGCTTGTTTGACGAACCATCAGAGGCGGTGTCTTCATCGATTCATTCCCTTCTTCAAGACATTAAACTCCCTTCGCAGCAGGAGTACCGTACTGCGATGATGGTGAGTCTTTCCATGATTCAACACGCAGTAGCTTTGTTTGAGGAAGACTCTAACCGAGCAAGCGAACTTCGCGATGCACTCGCTTCAATCAGTGATGAGCACGACCCTTTTGTTCGACTACTCAAATTGAAGGCATCCTTTCGTTTCCATTCTTCTAGCGATCTTGAACAACTTATCGCAGAGGCAGAAGCAGTCATTCAACGGCAACCAACTGATTTTCACAAGGCCGCTCTGAGATTGACTCTTGCTGAATTTCTATGGGTCCATGATTCCAAGAGAGCACAATCCGTGTTTGCAGATGTTCCACAACCCGATACCCTTCAATCCAAAGGGGTAGCCCAACAGCGCTATGCTGGACGATGGTGGTATTTGCATTCTAAATCTTCACCAAACCAAGCTCTTATGTCAATGCGTGAAGCAAGTCGTTGCTTCCGTTCAGCAGGTTGTCATTCAGCCAGCCGTAGACTTGTCAAACGCATGCATCGTTTGTTGTGATTAGAGTTCTGCTCCAATCAGTGTCTTGGTGTCAGCAATGCCGCTAAGAGAGCGAATGTCCTCAACAATGCACCGGGTGAGTGCAAATTCTTCATCGGCCTGAACGCGAGCGATGATGTCGTATTCGCCAAACAGCATCCATCTGTTGGTTACTAAATCGATCTTATCAAGCGCAGTACGAACCTTGTCCTCTTCGCCAGGAAGGGTGGTAATCAATACGAATCCAATAGCCATTTCATCACTCATCCTTCAACTGCAATCAGTGTTTGTGTTTCTTTGACGCCCGTTATCTTGCGAAATGTATTCATCACGAGGTCGGAAAGCCGTTTGGAATTTGGCGCAGTGATACGAACCAAGAGGTCAAACTCACCGTAGAGTGCATGAACCTCTGCGACATCCTCGTGTCCGGTAAGGGAGAGGTATACTTCACGCTCATGCGTGGGTTCAGTTTTGAACAGAATAAACGCCTCAGGCATGTATGTTGGAATGAAAGTCGGGATTTATGGCTTCCTCTCAGTGCGTTTCCCCTTCCGATACATAACAGCGAACCATTGAAAGGGTATTGCAGGCGTTTACGAGATATGACAGCGTCGTCTCGTACTGCATCGCGGGTGATTTTTGTCACACTTCTGTTTCTTTTACCGCTGTTAACAGCAATTCATCCTCTCAACGAGGCTGAAACAGTTGACCCCATGGTTCAGAATACTGGGGCTCGGGCCCAAGTCACCTGGTCGGGAACTAAGGTTCTCTCAGCCACCTACACCGTCCCTGTTTCTGATGAATTGGTTATTCAGGCCTGCACTGTGGTCCAAATGGGTGGGGGAGTGCGCATTATTGTCGACGGTCGGCTCACCGTGCAGGGGACTCAAAGTTGCCCCGTAACGCTTGAAGCAAGCGGATTATCGGACCATGAAGGCATTCAATTCAATTCCTCCTCCTCCGGGCGAGGTTCCTTTTTACAAAATTTAACGATTGAGGATTCCATTTACGGAATGACGATTTACAGTTCAAATCCCGTTATTGAAAATTTGACTGTGGTCAATCCAGACCGAGTGGGCGTTGACATGTTCAACAATGCTGCTCCAAGAATCACAGATTTATTCATCGATCAAGCCGGACGAGAATTGGCTTTTCAAGGCGATTGGCGTTATGGTATTGGTCTTTCAATCGGCGCAGGCTCTACCCCAATTGTCACACGCGCAGTCTTCAGTGATGTATTGACACGGGGAGTGAACATTTGGGGCGCATCAGGCGGACTTGTACAGGGGATTACCATTGACAACTGTTCAGGGTCAAGTTGGGCTATGGCTGCTGGGGTTTGGGTTGAAGACAGCCAACCTCTTCTCACAAACGTCTCTATCGACAAATCAGATACAGGCATGGTCATTCGTCATATTGACGATGGAGGCTATACTCGTGCAGTTGTACGCGATGCAACGATTACAAATTCAATGTACCGCGGCGTCTATGTTGACAAAAATAATCACACCAATTATACCAATTATGAGACCGCTGATTTCACAAACCTAACCATTCGTGGGACGGGAACAAGCGGAGCAACAACAGCGAACATTGGTTTTGCAGCACTTGAAGTCAACGCTACCGGTGCGTGGTTTGACAATACCTTGATTGAAGATTCAACAACCGTTGGTGTACGTTTGTACTTCGTCGATGATACCACCACCTTCCGAAACCTGACGATACGAGATTCAGGAGACCCGGGTCAAGGCCCCCATGAAGCTGGACTTGCTGTCAGGTCGTCGTTTTTCGCACCTCACTTTGAGGGAATGGAAATTTCGGGTTCAGTTGGACCAGGCATCTCTTCAACCTCTGGAGGGGCCATGCAAGGATTTGATTGGAACTTACACAATAATTCACAGCAGGGGTTGTTGATTGATAGAGCCACTATGGTGGTCAATGAACTGGAACTCAACGACAACGGACAGTCCGGTGCACATGTTCTGAATGCAAGGTACGTGACATTTGAAAACCTCACTGCAGCGAATAACGGCGGAGACGCAACAAGTAATCCATTGCCGCAAAACCAAGCGGGCTTGTATTATGATGAATCCAACGATATGGAATCAGAATCAGGTGATGTCCGCTGCAGGAACTGTACGGTATCAGGGTCTACCGGAGCCGGTATTTTGGCTGAAAACTCAGTTGACTTGTGGCTTGAGGGCCTCACACTCTACGGGAACAGCGCAGATGTTCCCGCGCTCATCGTCGATAATGAGGACACTATGCCTGCAGGTGCCAGTGGACGCATCAACATTCTCCAAGCGAGCATTGGTGCAGAAAGCCCGGGGCAGCCAGCCGTTGAACTGTTGCGAACAGCAGCACACATTGAGGGGTTGTCTATGGTTGGAAACCATACTGGCTTAGATTGGAGTGGTGACAATAATGGAAACTTTGCATCAACAATTTCCGACAGCGAATTTTCAGGGACCTCCTGCGTCAAATTAACAAATCATCCCAACCTTGGTGGCCAAGGAAATACCGTTACGTCATCTTGTTCAGGCTTTGTCGAACTGGTCAACAGTCAGGTGAATTGGTCAAACCTTGAAGATGAATTAGGAACAACAATGATTCAACTTGATGGAACTTCCGACCTCCATCTTCATCAGCCCATTAATGTTGATTTGAACTTGGCTTCCTTTTCAGGAACAGCGACCATTGATGTCGCTTGGGACCTTACCATATGGGTGGTAAACAACTTCACAAACGGTGTTCCAAACGCAAACGTTGATGCAACATTCACAGACTATGAGCCATCAGTACAAGAGTATACGAACGATTTAGGCTATGTTTTCCTATCTGATTTCATAGGACAACAGTGGACCTCCTCAGGAGCATCTTCCTTCAATACTGTCACCGTTCAATGCGGCTATGATAGCATCACGAACTCAACCAGCGCAACACTCGACCAGAATCGGTTTGTGAATTGTTTACTACCCCTTGACAATCAAGCCCCGTTCTTGATGTGGACTTCGCCTCTGGATGAAGCGATTTATCCCTCCCAAGGTGCTGTAGTGTTCAATGCCTCCGATTCTTGGGACCTTGATGATGATGAACTCACGTTCACATGGACAAGTGACCTTGATGGGGATATTGTGGCGTCATGTACCGGGCAGGGGGTGGGCAAC